>Ga0187833_10000661_pt1 | contig 39983 bp, 27 predicted proteins | sample ETNtaG_37_FD_167968 | JGI IMG/M metagenome (GOLD analysis project Ga0187833, IMG submission 167968) | Marine microbial and viral communities from oxygen minimum zone, Eastern Pacific Ocean - ETNP2014_SV_400_PacBio MetaG (Illumina Assembly) | ecosystem: Environmental > Aquatic > Marine > Hypoxic...
CGTAGATCGTGACACACTTTTTTACCTGCACTCTAGAGGCATCGATGAGCGAGCGGCTAAGGCCATATTAATACGGGGTTTTGCCGAGGAGATGATAGACGAGTTCGAGCCTGAAGCACTGAACACGTTTGTAGAGCGAGTTGCAAGCGAGAGAATCCCTGTGCTCCTGGCTGAATCAGACACGATAGGTACTACATGAATGGCAGTGGAAATCTGATCCATACTTTTGACGTCGAAGATATCCGAGCAGATTTTCCGATCTTGGATAGGAAAATCAACGGCAAGGATCTCGTTTATCTCGACAATGCTGCCACTACGCAGAAACCGCGGCAAGTTATCGACGCGCTTACACACTATTACGAACAGACAAACGCTAATGTTCATCGTGGAGTTCATACGTTGTCCGTTGAGGCGACCGACGCATATGAACTAGCTCGAAAGAAGGTTAGTGAATTTATAAATGCGCCAAGACCTGAAACCGTTATATGGACTCGTAACACGAGTGAATCTCTGAACCTGATTGCCGCAACATGGGCAGAGGAGAATGTGACAAAAGGTGACAACATTGTTATTACTGCGATGGAGCATCATTCGAACATCGTTCCCTGGCAGCAATTAGCAATTAAGAAGCAGGCCGAGTTACGTTACATAGCGGCCGGCAAAGACGGGCTGTTAGAAATGTCGAACATCTCGTCGATAATTGATTCGAACACCAAAATCGTCTCAACGACCCATATTTCGAATGTGCTCGGTACGGTAAACCCCGTCAATGAACTTGCTTGTGTGGCACATAAGGTAGGCGCCGTTGTTCTCGTAGATGCTGCTCAGAGCGTTCCACACATGCCCGTCGATGTTCAGGCTATAGACGCTGACTTCTTGTGCTTTTCTGCACACAAGATGCTGGGACCTACCGGTATCGGTGTTTTGTACGGAAAGTACGATCTTTTGAATGCTATGTCGCCGTACATGTTTGGTGGTGACATGATTTTGGAGGTCACATACGAAGATGCCAAATGGAACGACCTCCCCTATAAATTTGAAGCAGGTACACCTAACATTGCTGATGCTATTGCTACAGGAGCTGCTGTCGATTACTTGAAAAATATCGGGATGAAAAATGTTTGGCGGCACGAGCAGGAGTTAACTGCCTATGCCCTGGAGCAGATGTCGTCACTTGAGAGCCTGAAAATTCTCGGGCCAAAAGACCCCTCACTACGAGGTGGCGTCATTTCGTTCATACATAATTCGATCCATCCACATGACCTTGGCACGGGATTAGATCAGCTGGGAATAGCGATTCGAACCGGTCATCATTGTGCCATGCCTCTCGTGCGCAGTTATGATGTAGTAGCAGCAGCTCGGGCGAGCTTTTATATCTACAATACCAAGCATGAAATTGATGAACTGGTCAATGGAATCAGTGAAACAGAAGGGTATTTCGTTTCATGATGGGCGGAACATCAGGTCTCGGTGATCTTGACGAACTGTATGAGGCGATCATACTTGATCACTACCGGAACCCGCGTAACTCGGGACCTGTGGATGACCCGGACATTGATCTTGAAGTGAATAACCCATTTTGTGGTGATGAGTTTCATATTCAACTTAAAGTTGATGGTAACTCAGTCTCCCAGGTCGGCATAAATGGCCGCGGATGTGCAATCAGTCAGGCATCTGCGTCTCTGCTGGCCGAATTGGTCCAAGGGAAGTCATACGCTGATGTTAACGCAGCAGTTGACTCTGTACGCAGACTTTTAAAAGGCGAAGAGATCACTGAAGAAGATCAGGACATTCTTGGTGATATCGAAGCACTGGGTGGCGTCCGTAAATTTCCAGTACGGATCAAATGTGCGCTGCTAAGTTGGGTAGGCCTGAACGACGCTCTGGCGGATCATATAAAAAAGTAGATCATGGTGATCGTAAATCATGATTAACTTTCACCCTGAGCTAACCAGACGCGCGTCAAGAAATCACTGTCACCGCGGGGGGTGGTTGGGTTAAAGCTTTCAACATAATCCCACCACATCCAATATGTGCTTCTTTTCTTGATGATGAACCTGTGAGATCCGTCAAGGATCTTCTGCTGTATTTCTAGCAACATCTGCGCTCGTTTATCTGGCATGTACTCCCCAGCCTGAGATGTAATGAGCTGATCTATTTCAGGGTTTGAGTACCCCGTCGTATTCCAGGGACCATCCGAGTGGTGAATGGCGAATAGATATCCCGTCGTACTTGAAACTGGGGGAGGTGCGCCGACAGATATGTCGTAGTTGGCATTCCCCCATACATCGTCTCCGAAGTTTCTAGTGGAAATTCTTTCCACAACAGTCTGAATACCTGCTGATGTAAGCCTTTCGGCCATGTGGTTGGCCATTTCGATGTATTCCGACCCATATTCGCCTACCTTGAGTGTCAAGCCTTCTAAAGGGATCTCAGCCGCAGAGGCCAATACGGGATTGGCTTGTGTTGGATCGTTAAATCGATTCTGGAACTCTGTTATTGGTAGTTGCCAATCTGGGTTCAACAGCGGTAGTCCCAGAGTGACCAATGAATAATCCTTGGTTTCTGTTGCATCGTCCTGCAGCGGAGCAGCGATAAGGGGATTCCATGCCAGCATCATTGCCTTTCGGACTTCGTTCTTGTCGATCGGGGAACGCGCGGTGTTCATCGCTATCTCAATACCAGCGGCAGGATTCGATATTTCGTCCCATTCTATTTCCTCGAACTTTTCCGTTGTTTCGGCGATAAAACTCCAGTCGGCCTGCGCAATATCTAGGATTTTCGACCGCATACCAGCCACACGGGTCGCCTGGCCGGGTATTACTTGTAGGTCAAGTCCATCCAGATATGGGGCGTTTCCGTAATAGTTGGGGTTGATTATCAATCGTGTTATATCGGCTTGGGAGTCTGTGGTAATCCATGGCCCTGAGCCGATTGTAGGACCACGACGCAGATCTCCGTTTGCTTTAACGACCTCCGGGGCGACGATTCGGGAGTGGGCGTCGGCAAGTTTTTCCAAAATCTCAGAATCAGGTGTAACGAGACGGATAACTATGTCGCTTTCGCCAACCGCGGTGAATTCAGCGACGCTTGATAGAAGAGACGCGTTTGGATAGTCCACAGTAGCTTGACGTTTGAGACTGAACACGATGTCCTGCGCAGTGACGGTGCGCCCATTTACAGGCGGTATGTCCTGCCAATTGATGTCACCTCTAAGCTTGATATTCAAAGTGATAGGAGTTGATAGCTTCCATGACGAGCACAGATCACAGACGACAACAGGACTACCTTTGCTTAAATCAAACTTGAACAGCCGTGAATATGATTGGGCTGACCCCCATGTAAGTAGACCGGATGAAACGGTTAGGTGCGGATCCATATGAGGTGGTCCTGCCGGGACAGCAAATCTCAACGTTCCTCCTCGTTCGAGGTTTTTGGGAGCTTGGATCTTGAGCGGGGATGCAACGGAGGCGATGGTAGCGAAAGGGATAGGTGTCGGATCAGAAAGTTTTGACTTACTGACTGGAGCTGGTTGTACCGTGGAGGTTGGATCAGGATATTGGATCGTTTCGGCAACGGTAGGCACGGGTGATGGATCAGGTGATTTCGCTGTGCATTGGATTAGAACCAGAGTTGCACAGATTAGAACTGTTAGCAGCGTTAAGTTACGCAATGGCAGCATCCGCCAAGCGAACAGTTTCAGTGAACGATGAAAAGGTGGCCTATTTCGACCTGTTGGATACATTGTTACTACAGCATAACTACAACCCAGTGGAGAGGGACGATAGTGATAAGTCCACGTTTTGCCGCCTGTTACGAACTGAAGTCAGTCAAGTTATCGGGTTAGAATTCCTCGGGTAGGCAACAGAGGACGAATCCATAGGAAGTAAGAATGACCAAACTCAATATCATGGCGTCACGACACTCGGCTTTTTACAGCCCGATGATTTGCACTATAGCGGGGGGATTCCTGGAAAAAGAAGGCCTCTCCGGTGAATACCATGTTGTTGAGGCTGGTGATAGCAGTGGAGGAGCAGTGGCAGAGGGCCGCATGGATGTGGCGCAAGCTGCGGTCTCTGCAAGTTGGAGTCCACTTGATAAGGGTACAAGACCCGTGTTCGCTCATTTTGCGCAGATCAACAGGTACGACGGTTTCTTTATTGCAGCTCGTGAACCAGATACGGATTTTTCCTGGAGTAAGCTTTTGAGCGGTAAATTCCTGTATGTGCATGGTGGGCAGCCTGAGGCTATGCTCCGGTATGGCGCGTTTAAACAGGGTCTTGACCTGTCAGATGTAGACGATATTTCATCTCCTGGCGGGGCTGAGATGATGACTCAATGGGGTAATGGTGAAGGAGACTATTTTCATGAGCAGGGCGCATTTCCTCAGCAGCTTGAGCATGATGGGCAGGGTCATATTGTCGGGTCGGTCGGCGAGGCCGTAGGCCCCGTGGCATTTTCAAGCCTGGTTGGGCGCTGGAATTGGCTTGAGACCGATGATGCAAGGCGCTTTGCGGCTGCGTATAAACAGTCACGGGAATGGGTTAACACTGCTGATCCTGCGGAGATTGCCAGGGCCGAGGCCGATTTTTTTCCGGATATGGCGGAGAGTGCGATTGCATCTGCTGTTGGTTTTTATCAGCGTCTCGGAACGTGGTCAGGTGGTATTGCTATCGAAGAGGACCTTTACCAGGCTGCCCTTGACGTGTTCGAGCATTCAAATCTTGTTGGTTCCCGCCATGCATATGGCGACGTGGTAGTGCCGCCGCCTGGTATTTAGGAGCTTTATTGGTTGAAAGGAGTCAGGTTAACTGGCAGCGCGTATCACAGCCTCGAACGTGGCTTCAGCAATCAATCTTCCCTTGCTAAATGCCATGACTTTTCCGTTGTACTCACCAGATGATTCGTAAACGTGGCTTGCCTGTATATTTCTTAATACCAGACCATCACTGTTCAGTGCGACCGGAACCGCCTGACCGCTATCGCCCCAAATTACCTTAGCCGTCACCTCGTCGTCTATCCCGCAGCACCCATACTCGACTACCCAGCCTTCCAACTCGTAAGTTTCTCCGAGTGTACCGATGGTTAAATCACCAGTTTGTATGATGGTCGTGAAGAAGTCGATCGGTCGCTTCCGGTTGTCACCTTCGCTGATGTCTGGATGTCCTGCAAAAATAGTGAAGTACGGATGGCTTTCACCGGGCGGGTAATCGTAATACGGGTTTTGGCTGTCCGTATTGAATCTTGAATTATGAAATTCGGGGTAAAGAGGCCACGATGCACCTGCTGAGTTGGTCCACAAATAGTAGGCAAGATTTTCTGATGTTTCGCTTTCAGCGTAGCTTAGGACTCCCGTGTGCCAGTCATTCAGAACCGGGAACCGCTGATAGCTTCCCAGGATTCCGCATGTACTGCCCAGAGGATTGCCGTCATCATCTACCTTGAAGAACGTTTCATCTTCACCTTGGAATGTGAATCCACTGGCAACGAATTGTGTTGGTTTAGTTTCATCACAATCCGCATCGTCCTGAATTGATGTAACGTCTGGTATGTCAGGAAGATCTCCCTGGGATGAAGACACATCTGGTATGTCAGTTGTGACGTTATCACTCGAAACAACCTTGAAGAATTGACCGGTATTGCTTGCAATTGCCCAACCAGAATCAGAGAAGGCTGTAACGTACCACGTGTATTTGATATCAGGGGGAAGCGGTTCTGCCAGCTCGAATTCGGTTACATTGCCTACTTCGTATTGTTCAATAGATACGGCCACATCTAGAGCGTCGATAATCACGTAATAATTTACAGCGCTAGGAATCGCTTCCCATGTGAACGTTGGAGTCGTTGTTGTCGAAGCTCCATTATCGGGCGTTATTAGTTGTATTTTTTTTTCGAGACCAATAATCTCTAGATCCAGAGTACCTGCCACAGTGGTAATTTGTTCCCGCATCTCTTTTAGGCTAGCCGCTCTCTCGGGTACCAGATATTCATCGTCTGGTGTGAGCACCCATATCGTGTGTTCCTCGGCCCCATCATATGTAATTGAAAAGTAGCCTTCACTGTCGACCGGGCTGGTGGTGACGTTCGTAGCGGTTTCGGGCGAACCTCCGATTCCGGCGACTATTTTGGCCGTCGACACAGGCTGGTTATTCCACACGACGCGACCGATGATAGTCATAAGATTCGAAACATCTGCCGCTATAGCAGTACTCTCCTCAGGTTCCCAGTGAGGGCTGTAGCTATCTCCATTTGGAAATTCCCACAGGAGATAAATGTTTTCTCCGTCTGAATCCATGACCCAAATCGCAGAATGTCCGCAGGGTCCTGTATCAGAGAATACGATCCTGCTTCCGTCGGGAGACCACTCCGGTTCTTGGGATTGGCCTGATCCGGAGTTGTATGTGAGATTCGTATTGTTGGAGCCATCTGAATGCATGATGTGGATGTTCAGGGTGCCGTCCCGGTCTGAGGAAAAAGCGATCTTGCCTGCGTCCGGAGACCAGCTAGGGTCAAATTCGCCTTCCGGTGAGTTGGTGATATTCGCCAGGTTTGACCCGTTTGCGTTGATGACGTAGATGTCAAATCCGTCCAGGTCTGAGCTGAAAGCGATCCTGCTTCCGTCCGGAGACCAGGTTGGGCTGTACTCGTTTGAAGGCGAGTTGGTGATATTCGTCTGGTCCGACCCGTCTGCCTCCATGACGAAGATGTCCCAGTTACCGTCCCGGTCTGAAGTAAAGGCGATTTTCTCCCCATCGGGAGACCACACGGGTGAATCTTCGTAATAAAGAGTGTTAGCGATCTTTACCCGGTTGTGCCCGTCGGCGCCCATGACAAAGATGTCCCCCATGCTGGCTCCGCCATCTGAAACATATGCGATCCTACTTCCGTCCCGAGACCATTTAGGTTCGGTATCTCCGCCTGACGTGTTCGGGAGCTTTTCCCAGCTATTTGCGTCCATCACGTAGATGTCCGTGGAGGAGCCTTCTTGCTCTCCTGTGAAGGTAACGCGCTCGTCAAGTCCGAAAACGCCCATGTATTTTTTTGGGTTACAGGTTTCGCCTGTTTCATTCGGAGGTGAAGACTCAGGGGAAGGGGTAGACCCGATTGGAGGGGGCGGAGGCGCACCGCGTTCACCTTTGTCCGAAATCGGGGTCGCAGTAGCATCTTCTCTCATCGCCTCGAGCGTCGCATCGACGGAGGTCTTAATGGAGTCTTCTCCGACTGTTTCGATTGCTTGATCTTTAAGATTTGCCGCACTTGGTGTACAACCGGAGAGAATGGTTATCACGATCAGGAAAATGAATGCACGCTTATTCATGATTTTAGCAATGCTTTTTAAAATCATTATCTGTCCAATGAGCCGCATACTTTGGTACCGCTTTTTCAGAGCTCGGCGATTACAGTGGTGAGTTGCCTAGAATCCGCACCGTTCAATTTACACTATGTTTAAAAAACTCTGGGCGTTAGGGACAATGTACCTTTGTACTTGTCGAACTAATAGAATGCGTTGGCCGGTGAGTCATATGGGCGCATTCCAGAAGACAAACCAAATCGTCTTTCATTAATTAATTAGACTGGTTACCATCCTCAAAGTATGCGAACACTAATCGTGATACTCCTCATTCCGGTCTTCGCGCTGGTCTTTCTTTTGGCCATCACGCTTAACCAAGTCGTAAGTACCGTCTCGAGTGAAGACCTTGTCGTTAGACTTTTGGATGATGTCGAGATTTACGACTATTTCTACGATGACCTGATGGTGAGGCTTTCCGACGACTTATCAAGTCGCGAGTACGAAATAAAATTTTATCGAGAAGATCGCGAGTTTATTCACGTTCTTAAGCTGGACAACCCAGATGGCGACCCTCGCGGTTTCAAGGTGTTCGTTGACGATGTTCTTCCTAGGGAGTACATCCGCCGAGAGCTACGTGAGAATCTCGACGTTGGCCTTGCTTATTTATACGGAGGACAGGATGGTTTTACAGTTGATCTTGGCGCCCAAGATCGTATTAGAGAAATACCATCAGCCACCGAGCGATTGTTAAAAAGTACTCTGTTATCTGGCGAACTGGTTGAAGATCTAATCTTTCCGACGATGGTTATGTTGAACACCGACGTTCTTGAGCCCACCTTAGGATTGGGTTTTGATGAGTACGAGTTGCAACAGATCGCATTTTTACTTTTTGCACCTGAATGGATAGACCAGCATGCTGTTTCTGTAACCCACACCATGGCACCTTACTTGGCGCAAGACGCAGACGAGTTTCAATTTGTGATGAGGATCGAAGATCGCGTCATTATCGCCGGTGAGATCATGAAATCCAAGTTGAGTGATGATCAAATCCTTTACAAGTTGGTGTTTACCCAGATGGTTCGACCGCTTCTGGGCCAGGCGCTAGGACTGGCTCATGAGGTCGGCTTCGGCATTACTCTTACCAATCAGGAAGTTGTAGATGTTATGGAGGCTATTGCACCTAAGGAATGGGTGGAAGAGCTTGGTGATGGGATCATCGACGAATTAACTGCTTATCTTGTTAACGCGCAGGATGAAATCAGCTACACCATTTCTCTGGAGGAACGGAAGGACGCAGCTGCGTTTGTGTTGACTGAACTGGTTATAAATGAGTTGAAAGAATCCATCAATGAACGGCCAACATGTCAGTCAGCTATTGAAATAAAACGGGCATCAGAAGATGTAGCTCGTAGAAATCTGCCGTCTTGTATCCCTGGCGGCCAGTCTTCCATTGATCCGATCGTTGATTCACTCCATCCGTTATTGAGGATGGAAGTCGATAACTTCATAAGCCAAAAAATTCCCGATAATTTGCATTATTCGAACGCTTTTTTTCAGTCGGTGATTGGTGGGGATACATCGGTAGTTGAGACCGTGCGGCAAAACGTCTCAGATGGGGTTGAATTTTCTGATCAGGATTTGCTTGATGCACTTGCAGGGGCTGGATTTTACCGGCGCGAGCAATTGATTGATCCTGAAGCTCAGGTGACCGCTGAAGACCTGATTAATTTGATTGCTGATGGTGTTATATGGACGGATAAGGATTTTGTTGAAGGATTAGATGAACCTACCCGACTACAAGTAGAAGATTTGCGTCAGAACTTGGCAACGGCTCTATCATTTAGGTGGGTAATCTGGTTATTAATCTTATTGCCGCTATTTCTTTTAGCTTATTTTGCGGCGGATAAATGGCCATCCAGATTAAAGTGGGGGGGGGCAATACTCGCCGTCACGGCCATAATGGTATATGCCGCGATCTCGATACTCTGGTCGAATTATTCCACTGATCTTTATGAGCAATACTTCCCTAAGACGGTTGATCTGGGCCTGCAGATGGAAACAAACTTTCCCAGTTTGGCGGAGGAGCTTAAAGCAAATGGACCGGTCGATAAATTATTTGAAATTCTCGAAGCATGGCAGGAGCTTTTAAGGAATCAGACAATCCCGTGGATATTCCTTGGAGTACTGGCTTTTGCTCTGGGAACAGGGTGGCCTAGTAGGTCCGTATCGAGTCGTGAACCGCGAGCTTCACTGGGAAAAGAACCGCTTCCATCGTAACGGGGATTAGTAGAGTCGAACTGCTTATGATGTCACTGGATCAGAAATCCACATCATGGGTCTTGGGGCGGTGCTGGGCACGATGTAGATAACCAGGGAATACATTTCATTAGTGACCCCAGTGTGGGTTATAGCTGTTTCCATCTGAAAACGACCATAGGGGATGGGAGCTAGTTCCATCCGCATCTACGACCCAAATCTCCGAAAATGAATTATGCGGTTGTTTAGTAAAAACTATCTTGCTGCCGTCCGGCGACCATTCAGGATCCTGAGCTTCCCCCATACCACTTATGACCTCTCTCCTGTTAGAGCCGTCCGGTGATATTGTGCTGATCCATCCAGAGCCGTCTTTATCTTCGTCTGATATGAAAACGATCTCGTCACCCTTGGGCGACCAACTCGGGTTATATTCGTGATCTGCAGATGAGTTGGTGATATTTGTCTGGTTCGATCCGTCAGCGTTCATGACGTAGATGTCCCAACCAGCACGATCCGAGGCAAAGGTGATCTGATTACCGTCTGGAGACCATGATGGGTCAATGTCGTTATACGGGCTGTCTGAGATATTCGTCCTGTTGGACCCGTCTGCACCCATGACCCATATGTCCGAGGCCGTCTCGCCCTCTGATTCGAAAGCGATTTGGCTACCGTCGGGCGACCAGGTCGGCGATCCTTCGTATGCCGGAGTGTTGGTGATATTTATTCGGTTATCTCCTGATGGATGCGCGATTTCGATGTCGTCTTGAATCCAGTTACTGTCACGGCCCGAAGCAAAGGCGATCTTTCTTCCATCTGGTGACCATTGCGGTTCATGGTCGCCTCCTGAACTGTTTATTAGCTCACTAACGATGCCTGGGATTAATTGACCATCATCGTCGGTATATAAGTCGAACTGATAGATCGTGTCTGTGCCCACGCGGTCTGAGACGAATATGATTTTGCCCACAGTTAGTTCGGTTTCGGATGGTATTGGCTTCAGGGAATTCGACGAGTCTTTATCACCCGCAGGTCTTTGTGCTCGTTGGGTTGCAGATATAACTGCGGAAACAGTGGCTTCTACAGCCTGTTCAGCGGCATTGGCACCGTCTGCCGTGTTTGTTCTGGCCTCCACTGTCGAGTCGACTGAGGCTTTCACGGTTGCTTCAGAGTTTACTGCGTCTGCGCCAAGGCTTTCTGAAGATGAGCCCCGGCTTGCTGGTTGAACCGTGCATCCCAGAAATATGGCTATCGTCATCGAAGCCAATATTGTGATGACAGCAGGTCGGAGAGTTCGCACTTAATTTTGCGACCTTTGAACCGCGGCTTGATTATGTATTTTAAGAATCATTCTTATTATCACAGACTATTATTCCAGCCCGTTGTCGGGCTGCGGCCAGCGATTTAATGTGGTTGAATTTTGTGGTGGATCGCGCAACAGGCAATATTCTATGGATGGGCTTGTTGGTATAGTCCCATGTACGGCCTATGACGGTGTATTTCATGTTAAATAATATCCAACTGGGCGGTTCATGCTGTTTTTACTCTGTGACTACGAGCCGCATCTGGAAATTCTCCGCTTACTATAGTTAACGCATTGACTTCGATCCAACAATTTGCACGTAAAACGTACGCTCACCCGCGCCGTGAGCGGATTCAAGGTGAACTTATTCGTGCATTGCCACCTTTTTTGCTGTTTTTTGGGTTTTTAATTCTCGTAGGTGCTATTGGTAACTTGGCGGATGCTGCGCCTCAGGGGACGGAGAGCCTTTTCGAAGAAAATCTCCAATCAGCGGGTAGGCCTGACCTCGTGGTTGGCAACGGTGCTTTGTTGGCTTTCGCTGTATCTTCTACGTTCGTCATCACGGTTGCCGCATCTTACATTTTCCGGTCTAACGTAGTTGTTGCACTTTCGATCGTGGGGCTTGGTACGGCGCTTTGCACCGCGCTCTTATTGCCGGGGCAGCCGTTATTCAAATTGTTACCTTCAGGAGGAGATGCGGCTACCCCTATCGGATTGCCTGTGGGTTTGACGCCTTTGGTGCTGGGCATTGCATTTGCATGGTGTTTATCACTGTTGATGCTAGCCCTGATTAGAGATAGAAACCCATGGGCGACAGGCCTTTATATTGCTCTTTGGATTGGGGCACTGGCCCTGTTCTTGCCGGTATTTTCAGATATTTTTGGCCAGACCGGCACTGCTGAGGGAAAAACGAGCCAGCGAATTGCCAAGTTTATCGGGACCCCTGGAGATCCGGGTGACACGACGGAGACGCTGCAAGATGGCACTAAGGTCACCACTCTTGAAAACGGCGGGCTTGTGAAATCTGGTGAATTGCTTACGATGACTCCGGGCCTGTCAGCAAGTCGAGCGGGGAATCCAGGGCGGTTACCTGTCTTCCGCGTGGCTAACGCCGGCAGAACCGGTTATCTTCGCATGGCTACAGGGGATATTTACACAAGTGGCGAGTGGCGGCAGAATGATGAACAACTTGTCAGTTTGCCTCCCAATGAAACTATTCAAACCGTGTTGGCAGACGTCGCATCCGACGATATAACCGATGATTCTGCACTCATTTTTGGTCCAAGTGAGGAATTCATCGTTCGTAGTCTTACTGAGCGGTTAATCGTAAAGACTTTAGACCTGCCCATTGCTCCTGGGCCTGTTCCAGGAACCCAGTTGATCGGGTTTAACCAAATTTCCGGCAACTATGCCAAGCATGCTCACGTTTTTGCAGCGGATGCTGTTTATCTGCAGTCAGACTTTGTTTCTCCGATCCGAATTTACAATGAACAAATGCTGACTGGAGCCAAGGGCATGGCTCTATCAGAGGACATGGATCGATCCGGATATCTACAAGTTCCACAGAACCTTCAGGTCAAGTTGGCATCGATTGCCGAAGAGCAAATCGCCTCAGCTTCTAGTGATTTTGAGAAGGCCATTGCTCTGGAGACGCACTTGCGGACGGGGTTTGAATATAACTATCGCGATATGAACTCGCCTAAGGAGACCGGAATCGAGGACCCTGTTGAAGAATTTCTACTTGGGTCACGGATAGGTACAGCCGGGAATTTTTCTTCGGCATATGTTCTTTTGGCTAGAAGCATAGGGCTTCCAGCTCGAATCGTCTCTGGATGGGCGGTTGCACCTCAAGATAAGGAACAGGTTGTATATACAAACCAGGCCCATCAGTGGGCCGAAGTAGCCTTCGAAGGTTTTGGATGGGTTAGATTCGACCCGACACCCGTAGAGGGTGCGCCTACCAGAACGAGTTCTGGCAAGACAAGTAGAACCTGGTTGAGGCCCAGCGATATCATAGAAGTGGAGCCGGAGACCCTGCTTGGCGATGATGGATACCCGATTGATTTTGGGTCCACACAGGAGTTGATCGACGCGGCTGGTATCGATCCATTGTCTCCGCTAGGGGGTTACCTGTTCGGTAATCAACAATTTAATTCGGATGATATTAATTTCGAACTATCTGGATTTCCGCAGTCCCTTGAAAGCCTGTCTCAGTCTATCGAACCAGAGATATTTGAGGAATTAACCGATAAGGAAAAAGGGCACCTTCTGGAATCCTATAAGAACCTTGCTCAATCCATGGATCCAGCGGTATTTGAAAACTTAACTGATCAGCAACAAGGCCTACTTTTGCTCGGAGCGGCAGCTGGTGCTGTGGCCTATAGCGCAATGACGGGAGAGGCGGTTATTGACCCAGAAACCGGCGGGTCAATAGGTCTTGATCAGGTAAACAACTTACAAGGTAGCCCTTCCACAACTGCTCAACGAGCGAGCGAGCCTGTTAGATTCCCTGTTTTTTCTATTTCAAGCGATGGTGACTTTGGATACCTTAGAACTGCCATAGGAGAGATCTACTCTGGTGGGGCGTGGATTCCTGCAGGACCCAATGTATCCGTTGGGGTGCTACCTGGCCAGCAGATCGAGTCACAGGACGCAGCCGAAAGTCCTTTGATTCCACCATATGACGGCAGGTTCGCCGCAGGGTTGATATCGTCGTATCCATCTGTGTCGGCATCAGTTGACTTGCGATCAATAACCATCCAGGCAGCGAATCCTGCGGTTTCCCTTGACTCGCGAATGCCTACCCCCGCCCGTTTAATCCGCAGTTCGGTTGCTGGTGAACTCAGTGTTCCCGCCATGGCATTCGTTTCGAACGCTGGATCCGATCTAACTGTGCTCACATCGGCGGTTGTTGAATTTACGGCGGGTGATGTTTACGACGCTGAATCTTCGCCAGTTCCCGAGTATATCCAGTTGCCAGCTGATTTAGATCCGAGAATTGCTCCATTGGCAGAGCAGGTTGTGTCTGGCGCCAAATCTGATTATGAAAAAGCGGTCCTTATTGCCGAATATCTTAATACTAGCTTTCAATATGGGTTTGCTGATCAATCGACATCAACTACGCAGGTTGGATCGGATCCTGTAGTCACGTTTCTGTTCCGCGACTGGGTTGGGACATGTGGAAATTTCTCCAGTGCTTTTGTGTTGATGGCGAGGTCAGTCGGGTTGTCGTCACGTGTTGTCGCCGGCTGGGGGATTGAGCCCAGCGCAGGAGATCAAGTGGTTTATTCAGATCAAGCACATCAGTGGGCGGAGGTTGCCTTTGATGGTCTCGGATGGATCGAATTTGACCCAACTCTGGGTGGTGCCAATATTCGCAATCAGTCCGGGGTATCGAGCCAGGATAGCCTGGAGGTGTATGAAGAAATAGAAGATCTACCTGAGCAGCCCACTCCGACTCCAGTGCCCACTCCGACTCCAGTGCCAACTTCGACGCCTGCTCCAACTCCGGTGTCAACCGCAATTCCGCAGCCGACCAGCACACCCACACCGATTCCTTTGTTGAGCAAAATCTCATATTCGTCGCCGGTTGATGGAGTTAATGAAATCTACGTGATGGAGTCAGACGGATCCGGTCGTATAAATCTTTCCAATCATTCTGCCTTTGACTACGCATCGTCGATGACGCTTGGCGGATCGAAAATTGCATTCACGTCCGAGCGAGACGGAAATAGAGAGATCTACGTTATGGAGGCAGATGGTTCTAATCAGACACGTCTTACCAGTAACGATGCGTTGGATGACAGTGCGCACTGGTCCCCCGACGGTAGAAGAATAGTGTTCCACTCTAGCCGAAAAGGGGCTTTAGAGATCTATGTTATGGAGGCAGATGGTTCTAATCAGACACGCCTTACAGACAACAGTGCCATAGACTCATTACCTTCCTGGTCTCCCGATGGAACGAAGATAGCGTTTGCATCTGATCGTGATGGGGACTATGACATTTACGTCATGAACACGGACGGTTCGTCTCAGGTGAACCTTTCGGACAGAGCCGATAAACAAATCGATCCTTCCTGGTCTCCTGATGGCAGCAGGATCGCTTTCACCAACATTACGTTTAATGGCCTGGTTAAAGAGATCTATGTTATGGAGGCAGATGGATCTAATCAAGTGCGAGTTGTGGAGCCGGGCTTTGGGCCCTCATGGTCTCCCAACGGCGGCAAAATTGCATACACAGTGATAAGTAAGGGCAATAACTCGGTCTGGATAGTTAATGCGGATGGATCCGACCCGACCCGTATTGCCCCGAAGGGATCCGAGCCGCATTGGGTTTCCATAATTGATGCACCAGTTCTAATCCCCACTTCCACACCTAACCCGACACCTATACCAACTGCTACCGTAGTTGCTGGAGTGGAACCTATTGGTACCGTTACGGGTGTTGAGGATGATGGTCCGATAGCGGAAGCTAAGGCTCAAGTGGCTACCGAGACATTAATCACGGAACAACCTGCCACGGTAAGACTTGGCGGTACGGGGCGAGTTAAGGGATTGGTGACGGCGGCAGATAACTCGGTAGTGAACGGTCCGACTGTGACAATTTATCTCAACGATGTTTCTCCGGATGATCCACTTGAGGTCAAACTAGATGGTGCTACGACAGTGGGATCTGGTGCTGTTGTTGATGGTGCGTTCGACATTGAGATCGTGTTCCCGTTAACACTTGGTACTGGAAGCCTTCAAGTTATAGCCGTGACAAGTCAAAGTGCTTTTTATCTTGGATCTGATAGTGATCCGCCGATATTAATAATTTCTGGTACGAATATTTCCTTGAGCTCAGATCAGCAGCCTTTGGTTGGAGATGAGTTTGTTGTTAGCGGTTCACTGTTGGATGACGCAGGCAGTCCGGTAGAAAACGCGGACATTGACTTGAGTATCGGTGCTGAAGAGTTTTCTCTGACAACGGATACTCAAGGCTCATTCAGCCAATCAGTCATCATCAACGCTGCAGGTGTTATAAACGTGCTGGCTTCCTACGCTGGTTCAGAATTATTGTTGTCAAGTACGGTTGAATTTGATGCTACCGCAAGATTTCCATCCAGTATCGACATATTGATGCCGCCTTCAACCTTGGTGGAATCGGAGATTTCCATTCAAGTGAGAATTCTCGACCCCAACGATGACCTTATTGAAGACAGGGTTTTCATGGTCACAATCGGATCTGCTGAGGGTATTGAGGTTACCTCCCTCGCAGATATTCCTCACACATTTTTCGATGCCGGTATGGAAAATGTAAAAGTTGTTTTTCAGGGTGACGATTTATATGCGGAAAGTGAGGGCGAAGCCACCATTACCGTACTTGCGCCCACCTCGATTTCCTTAGACGTGATGCCTGATCTAACTACAGGAGATGAATTGCTCGTTTCGGGTCAGATAACTTCTTCAGGTTCAGTTCAAACAAATGAGTTGTCTGTCGATATTTTGATAGGCGGACAGATTGCTTCTTCAGTAGAGATCTCATCTGACGGTACATTCGCTCAAAGTCTTGGTGTTTTAGGGACACCAGGGACTTATACGGTTGAAGTGGTTACGAAGGGTGGCGATTTTGTGCTGAGCGACTCGACTTCTGGATCGTTTGAAGTGGTTCAGTCGACCGTGATACAGATGACAGCGCCTTCGATGGGATTTGCTGGAGAGACAGTCCTGCTTAGCGGTAGCCTGACAGGTGCTGATGGCAATCCACTGGGTTCTCTTGACCTGCAATTTTCCGGCACAAACACTTCACCGTCCGTAGTGACGACCGGAGATGACGGAAGTTTCGAATACGATGTAATTTTGGGCAATGGGCCTTCTCAAGAGGTTTTTGCAAATTTTGCTGGCATGGGCCCAATCGAGGCTGCTTCTTCTCAGATTTCGATTGATGTTGTACAAGCTGAGATTGTGATTACGGATTCTCCTAGGGCAGTGCTGGGCAAAGTTCATGAAATCAAGGGACGGCTCACTCAAGATGGCTCACCTGCAGGAAATAGAAACATTGAACTTGAGTGGCCTGAATTAGGCGTAGTGGAAACATCTACGGATGATGAGGGTAAGTTCGTATTAATAAGGGAAGTAGATGTATCTTCTGAACTGGGCAGGCGAACCTTCACCATCAGGGCTCCGAACCTTGGAAGCGGAGCCATTCTAACTTCGGAAACTCTTGTTGTTTCGGAAGTTAACATTCAACTATCGGCTCCCGAGCAGGTCAGTCCTGGTGAAATCGTTGAAATTTTGATCGAGATGACGGACGAGGCTGGCCGGCCGGTTACTGGATTGCCGGTGATGGTTGATGGTATTGAGCAGTCAGAGTCCAGCTCTGAGGATGGTGCCTTGACGGTATCGCTGACGGTTCCAGATCCTGTTGAGGAACAGGTTTGGTCTGTGCTGATCAGCTCACCTGCCACAGATCAGTACTTAAGTTCTACTGTCACAGTTGTTGCTGACATTAAACGCGGTCTGTCATCCTGGGTATATTTGGTGATTCTCGGAGTAGGTCTCTTCGGCATATTCTCTGGCGCTGGGACCTTGTGGTTTGTAAACAATCGTCGGTCGACATTGGGGGCCAAGATTGAGGATGTAAGTGCTCCGGTAGCGACGCTTGCAGAAGTGGTGCCCGCTTCTGTCAAATCAGATATTACGGGAACCGGTGATACTGGGGACACTGACGATACAGACTTGGTAACAGTTGTTGAAGAAGATGAAGAGAATGCGCCGACCTTGGCAGAGACTCGACTTTTGATCTCATTGGATCAGGAAACCGATGACCTTCCCGGGGTCATTGGAATAGGTGAGTCTGTCACTATTACTGCGATACTGACCAGCGAGGAAGATTCCCCAATTGCTGGATTGTCCTTGTCGATTGAGATTGGTGGTCATGGGTCATGGGATCAGGACACCGATAAAGGAGGTTCGGTTTCAGTTGAGACCGAAACTGTTGAAGTGGGTGAGCACCGTGTCAGCGTGAGATTTGAAGGCGATGAGCAACTTTCGGCAGCGGAATCCAATTCGACGATCTGGGTCATCGAATATCGCGAAGCAATCACAGATATTTACAACCGACTTCTCGAACAGGTTAGAGCTTCCGGGATTGAGCTGGACATTCAGGCGACTCCCAGAGAGGTCGAACGTAATCTGGTCACGGGAGACACCGCTATTGATGAGAAACTTCTCGATGACCTTATCAGTGTTTTTGAGGAGGCCGACTACAGTCTCCATGAAATTCTCAGAGATGATTTCCTGAAGGCCAGACGTGCTTTCGAGGGATTGGAAATTAGATCAATTAATACTGAGGCTGCGGGTGAGTCGCAGCAATCAGAGATGGAGTCGACTGCCGAGGCTGAGTCAGAAGCCACAGCTGAGATTGATTCGTCCCGAAGTGGCGATGATGAATAGGTTACTGCAATGAAAATCTTACATCACTTAGGTCGGCAGTCCATTTTGCTTGGGCTATTTGGCTTTGTTTGGATGTTTGCAGTTTCTTATGAGGATTTTGGCTGGGCTGTGCCTTTTGCTCCTGAATATGTACTTATCGCTATATCTGTTTTTCTTTTGGTTATGGATCTGGTAAAGAGAAAAACTGCCGGCAAAATTCATATAGCCATGACAGGTATAAGGACGTTTGGTAAATGGTCTCTCGTTGGTTTCTTTTTCAACACGATAACCGTTGTTTTGGGACTGCTTGCTAATGGTTGGACTGCATCAGGGACGATTAATCCAATTCAATCCGCCTTTTTGTCAGTTTTCGAATTGTTTGGTCTTCATGGCGCAAAAATATTTTTTCTGTTTTTGCTTATTGGGGTTATCGCAGGTCTAAGGGACGCGCTCAGACTTGCTGGTTGGTCCCTTGTTAATGCCGATCCAAATTACATTACTGCAAGAAGTTATAAGAGACAGATGTTTTCGGCACTTCTATTAATCGGAATGGCTGCTGTGCTGTGGGTTTCGGTTATGTTGGCAGGTCCCGTCATGGACTTAACGGAGATCGGCGTGATTTTGGAATCCCTTGCTGTTGCTATTTCGATTGGAGCCGCAACACACGTCGGATCGATCGTGGTAAGGATTTTTGGCCGACCTCCGTGGCGAGAGACTGCCTCCGACGTGATCTGGGGACTGGGTTTGGTCATAGTGGCTTTTATTGTTGGAAACGAAATTGGGACAGCCTACTCTGGCGGAGTAGAAACTACGGTCGGACGATACGTAGTGATGCTGGGGCAAATGAGTATGTGGATCGGAGTGTTTTTCACAGTCGACATGGTAGTTGGTGCATTTTCAATCCATATGTTCAATACGCGGCAGGGTTGGTTTATCAGTAGTTTCGGTTCTGACCCCCTAGTGTTTCGGCAACTTCTTCGTAATAGCGGGAAAATGTTTTTCCTTGCTTTTGTATTGGTGCACAACGGTGGATTGGTGTCGACGATGATTGACATTAACTTTGGAGCGCTTGCTTATGGTGCGTATGCCCTGATTATCTCGATTCTGGTAGCCCGCGTGATCGACTTGCTTGCAGTGTCACGAACGGGACTTCTGGTGTCTGGGACTATTGTGTGGCTAGGGGTTGGTTTGTTTGCAGCGATTACGCTCGTAAATTTGCCTGCGGTGATAGAAGTTTTAGGCACAATTCCAAATCTTGCAAATTTCGCCGACAGTGCCTTGCCATACGCACTTTCGATTTCTGCATCATCATGGTGGCTCGTTGCCGGAATTGCAATTGTTGGATTTGGGAAGACAGCGCGGACATTCGATATTGTTTCAGGCCGCCCAGGAGTTCCTACCCTGATGGCAGCGGTCGGTTTCGTGGTGGTTGGATGGGCGGTATGGGCGGTAACAGATGCGTTCACTGTCTTAGGTCCGAGTTTCAAAATTGCGGGTGCAGTTGTTTTGGGGGTCACGTTTGGGGGGGCTTTCAGCTTACTGGCAACCTTTTTCACCGAAGGAACTCCATGGATGGTATCCAACCCCGCCGCTTGGATTGCTAATTCGAGATTCCGTGCAATGAACATAGGTGGCATAGCCGCAGCATATCTGCTTGTTGTTCGGTCAGTGATGTTTGATGTTTTCGTTTATGCCACACTTGTGGAGTGGATAGCGATTGGGTTTATTTCCGTTTATATCACCCGGAGAATCTGGACGTTCGGAAGAGAATTGGGTGAACCGGGTAACTCAGCAGTACCTTCAGAAGATTGGGTTAGTCACGATCAATCCATCGATTTTATCGATGACGTTGTTTTGTCTAAGTTGATCCGAGAGTACAGAAATTTTATTGAAAGAGATCAGCGAACAGATTTGATTACCAGACTATCTACAGTCATGTGGGAGTCGGGTAGGTCGTATGACGATATAGTAAAGGTTGTATCCCAAATGTTTACCAGTCGACCCTCGCAAGTGTCTTGGCAGGACCGCTTTAAGCGACGACTCTCCTTATCTCAGACAGTTGATAATTTATCGACGTACCAAAAATTACGCGAGGATGCCCTGCAGTCTGTCCGATCAGTTTTAGAATCGTCATCGGGCACTTTGGCTTCGCATTCTCGTCCGTCGGAAGATATGTTGCGAGAGTTGATAGCTGAAGCTGAAAAAATCTTTGTCGATAGATCTGACCAAAGTCAACTTGTTGCAACCTACTGTGTGGCTATTTGGAGCAAAGGCACTGACCGGCATTCGATCACTGAAATTTTAACGACCTTGGCGCAGTATGATGACCCTTCAGCATCTTGGTATCACGTTGGCCCGCTGAAACATCGATGGGATGCTGCTACACGTGAAATTCGAACTCGAACTGTAAAAGATTTGCGTCAGACCGTGGCATTTGGAGGGATATCGTGACGAGCACGACAACAATTAACCCTAAAGTTCGTGAAGCTGGAGCTGATTGCGATGCAGCTCTCAAGGCCATCAGCGATGTGTTCGTAGGTCAGCGATTTGTCTTGAGAAAGCTCTTGGCGGCGGCCATCGGAGGAGGGCACGTACTCTTTGAAGATTTTCCGGGGCTTGGGAAAACTCTGCTTGTGAAAACTTTTTCTGAAGTGATTGGATGTGATCAGAACCGAGTGCAATTCACCCCAGACCTAATGCCCGGAGACATTCTCGGGACAAATATTTGGCAGCCGCAGGCTGGTGAATTTTCTTTGATAAAAGGTCCAATATTCACACAGATATTATTGGCGGATGAGATCAACAGAGCGCCGCCGAAAACACAGGCAGCCTTGCTTCAGGCGATGGAAGAGCGCGTTATAACTATCGAGGGAGAAACATATAAGTTAGATCAGCCGTTTATGGTCTTGGCCACCCAGAATCCAATTGAGCAAGAAGGGACGTATCCGCTCCCTGAGGCGCAACTCGATCGCTTCATGTTTAAATTATCAACTGGCTACCCTGATTCAGTTGATAGTGAGGTTGAAATTCTTTCCAGAAGGATCAAATTTAGTGCCGCTGATCTTTCCTCTGCTGCAATTAAGGTATTCAATCGTAAAAAATTTGTCGAACTTCAACGATTGTGCCGTAATGAAATTCATATCGATGATTCGATTGTCAGGTACATAGCGGAGCTTGTGAGAGGGACGAGAGAGCACGAGAACGCTATGGTTGGTGCTAGCCCTCGTGGTGGAGTAGCACTGTTGGATTCGGGGAAAGCGATGGCGCTGATTCATGGACGAGATTTTGTTGTCCCGGATGATATTAAAGAAGTTGCGATCGATGCTCTATCCCACAGGGTCATACTTCACACAGAGGTGATCTTGGACGGTGTCAAGGAAGAGACCGTGGTCAAAAGCGTGTTGGACAAAGTACCCGTACCTGTGAGTTTGGGGGATGGGCAGTATGATTTTGTGTCGGATTCTAGCGAGGACCTTGAGACGGCAGGCGAGTTGACTTTGGATGATTCAAATGAATCGTCAGAGGATGCCGAAAATCAAACATGAGCACTGCCGAACGCATAGCAACGGTTTCACTTTCTGGTCGTATTAACCAGGGCGTTGTTGTGCTGGCTGCTTCGATCGTTTTGCTTGTGGCGGCTGGTGTTGTGTTGGGCAGCTTTGTTTTCATACCCGGCGCATTGATTTTGGCTTCTATGTACGCGGTCGCGAACCTGATGAGAGGGCCATCAGGTATTTCAGTTGAAAGAATTATTCCAAAGGATTCGGTTTGGGTTGGAGATGAGGTTGAAGTTGTGCTCAAGCTGACCGTTAAAAAAGGTATCGGGCCGGTTTTCGTACGGTGCCCGATACCCCAAGTTATGGAACTGGTCGATGGAAGCAACTTATTTGGGATTTGGAAGGGGCGCGGCTCTAAAACAGTCGATTTGAAGTTTAAGTTTCGTACGACCGTCAGAGGGGTCTTTACCTTCGAACCAGTTCGCTGGGAGGCTCATCACCCATTCAGATTCCGAACACCTTTAAATGAAACCGAGGGAGTGCCAGAGGACATTGTGGTTCGAGCCGGGATCAATGAGATATCCAGGGTAACTAATGTCCGGGGGTTGGCGGTCAATCCCAATCCGATGATGGATATGTCGGTAATCGGAAACCAAACTACCGAATTCCGTGAGATCCGTAATTTCACCTCCGGAGATTCAGTTAAATCAATTAATTGGAGGGCGACGGCTCGTAAAGCATCTTCGAGGGAATTAACCAGCAGAGATATTTTGGTGAATGATTATGAGCGGGAGGGTAAAAAAGCCATCTGGCTTTTCATGGATACAACTTCATCTATGAACGTTGGTAGCTCGTTGGTTAATCCACTTGAACATGCGATTGAAGCCGCTGGAGCCCTCAGTTTCTACTACTTGAAAAGGGGCTACCAGGTTGGAGCCCATTTCAGTCATAAAGACTCCAGAGTTATTCACCCTGACTCTGGTCAGGCCCAATTGCGGAAAATAAGCAGAGAGCTTTCGGAGTTGTCGAGTCAGGAAGGTAATTACGATTTCCGCCGCTCTGTTCAAGTGTGTCGGCGACAGATTCTACGATATGTGCCTGAGTGTTTTCTAATCACCAGGTTGGACACCGACGAACCGGTTCAGTCAAATCAAGTTCCACCGGCGCTTGATTCTCTGGTAAGCGGTGTAAAGGCTCTGATGGCATACGGTTCGCGTGGACACAAATCCGTTAGGGTGAATATTGTAGCGATCGCCGGTTACGCTTATACGTCGCAGAATGATGAAGGCAATTCGATCGCCCGTTTGATACGCAGTCTTGAAACGGATCTGATCTCCCGCAGTGTTCGGCGGTACGGGGTAAACGTGATTTCGTGGGACCCGACTAGCACTAGGTTCTCTGACCTATTACTTTCTCATGCATTAAGCGGGCGTGGGTAAAGATGCCATTACCCATTACATTTGTTTTCATAATCTGTTTGCGGATCGTTACCGCTACTGCAGCATCTGCAGCATTTGGGTTGTCTGGCATAGGGCAGTTGATAGGAGAGCAAATTTCTTTTGGGTCCGTGCCTCATGAGTACATTAGTGGTGGCATAGCTTTGATCATTATGATTGGTATCACTGGATTGAGGTGGAACTCGGATCCCATTCCAAGAAACCTATCACTGGCCATTGCCGGAACGATGTTTCATGTTCCAGCTGCCTTGCAGGGATCAGGTGCACATTGGTTAAACGTGGCACCATCTTTGATTCCCGATTCAGCAGCGACTGAAGTGGTATTTATGTTCACGTTTTTAGTACTAATCGTGACCTGTGTTTTGGGAGTGATAATCGATTCAGCAAAAGAGGAAACGTCGGACCTTTTGGAAAGAGGTCTGAGTGAAGAATCAGTACGCACAATCGTTAAGCAAGCAGCCCTTTTTAAGGCTGGTACTTTAGTGATTGGTTTCATGCTTCTGATGTTCATGAGTTTCATACCAACAGGAGTACCGGATTCTTTGCCTCCTGCAATCCTGGCGTTGGTTGGTGTCCTGATAATCATCATTCCTATTGTGATTTATTTTGAATCTTGGACTTTGCGGAATGTTTCGGATAAAGAAGCATGAAATTAACCATCAACTAGCAAACCACCGAGCTGGATCTCGTTTGGATTGTTGAGCTGTTGATAAAAACTATCTATGTTGCACTGCGGTCAACATAGATAGTTTTTAGTTGAGTGAAAAATTCGATCGCAGCCTTGCCTTGTTCCCTGTTTCCAGATGAACTTGACTTCATCCCGCCGAACGGAACCTGAGGCTCAACGCCGGCGGTTTCACCGTTGATTTTGACTATGCCGGCCTCGATCCGGTCTGCAAAATCCAGAACTGAGTTCAAATTCCGCGTGAAGATCCCCGCACTTAGCCCGTATTCCACCGAATTAGCGATTTCCAGTGCCGTCTCGGCATCGGAGGATGGAATTATTGACAGAACGGGTCCGAATATTTCCTCGCAAGCTATAAATGAATCGGGAGCGACTTTTGTCATTACTGTTGGCTCGACAAATGTGCCGTTGTCGAATGAAGATCCTGTTGGAACTCCGCCACCGGTCAGAATGTTTCCCCCATCTGCAACTCCGCGATCAACCATTAACTGGATGTTATTTTTTGAGGCTTGGTCGATGACAGGTACAACTATAGAGTCTGGATCCGATCCCGGACCGATTTTTAATGCGTTGGTCTTTTCGACGACAAGACTCGTGAACTCTTCCATGACGTTTCCTACTACGATAGCCCGAGAAGTGGCGGTGCACTTCTGCCCGGAATATTTCATCGCCCCAGAAACCGTAATATCTGCAGCTTGTTCCAGATCCGCATCCGGTAAAACGATGATGGGGTTTTTACCCCCCATCTCCAGTTGATATCGATTTCCTCGCTTGGCTGACTCTGAGGCTATCTGCATGCCAATTTTGGTCGATCCGGTGAATGAAACCGCACTGATATTTGAATTAGTGACGAGTTCATTACCAATTGCTCTGCCTGCACCGGTGATTAGGTTGAACACTCCTGGTGGCAGATCGACGGATTCCCACATTTTCGCGATCAACGTTGCAACATGAGGAGTTGCTGAAGCAGGCTTCAGCACTATGGTATTTCCGTAAACAAGAGCTGGTGCCATTTTCCAGATCGGTATCGCCAGAGGGAAATTCCATGGTGTGATGAGACTTATAACGCCTAGGGGCATACGGTCGGTGTAAAGAAGAATGTTGGGGTTGACTGACGGGACTACCGTACCTACAGGATTTGAACCTTCGACCCCGTAATATTGGAGCAATGCAACACCGCGACCGACTTCACCGCGTGACTCGATAATTGCTTTGCCAGATTCTCGAGTTATTGCTTGGGCATATTCCTCAAGGTTGGCCTCTAGGTACGCCGCTGCTTTTGTTAGATATCCACCACGGGCCAGCGAGGAGGTTCGCCTCCAGCTTTCTTTGATTTCTGAGGCTGCTGAAATCGAAGCGTGCGCATCGGCTGGCTCGGATGCCTGGAACTCGCCTATCACATCTGAGTGGTCAGCTGGATTTGTGCTGGTAGTAACTTTGCTCGAAGCTGAATCAACCCAAACACCGCCAACATAGTTTTGATACCGCTCGGCCATGACGTTCCCTCCGGAATTCGATAAGTTCAACGTTTCGAGTTGTTGACTCGATCTTTGCGATTTAGATCATCAGTTCAGAGTCCGACCAATGCTGGCACTGGAGCAGCTAAGTGTCAACGATCAGAGGGGGGTTATCAGAAAAACCTCTTTGCAATCTTCTCCCAAACTAGTGTCGTTTGTTGTTAGAGAAGATTTTGACCGGGATTAACTTGCTGCTTGTATCCGCTTTAGAAATATTTCGCCAGATTGTTTGAGCCACTGTGGCCATGCGGTGCCTACGCATTTCACGCCCATGGATAGGAACGTTTCCAGGTTGTCGTCATTCACCAATGTCCCTGCAACGCCTCCTCTCTTGACAATTAGTTCAATTGCTCGTTTTATAGCGTTTTGAACATCTGGGTGTCCGGGGTTGCCGACGTGTCCCATGGATGCGGCCATATCCGACGGGGCTACATAGAAAATATCGATACCATCGACTTTAGTAAGTTCCGGGAGATTGGCTATAGCTGCGAAATCTTCGATAAGTGCAATGCACTGGACTTCCTCGTTAGCCTTTACGAAATAGTCATCTACGCCGTAAGCGCGTCTGCTTCCCGCAACTCCACGAACTCCAGTTGGAGGATATTTGCATGCACTAGCAGCTAGTCTGGCATCTTCTAATGTAATTATGTGTGGCACCATCACTGCGCTCGCTCCTTGATCAAGAGTTCTTAAAATTTGTGCCTCGTCCAGCCTGTTCACGCGCACTACACTGGACATACCCCACAGCTCGCATGCACGGGTTATATCAGGGAGCTCAGACCATGAAACTTTGCCGTGTTCGAAATCAACGAAAGCCGCATCGAATCCAACGTGACCGAGAAAGTCACACATCTCTGCGGTGTTTGGGCCGTTGGCAATTACACCTATACCACCTTTTGCGATCGTATTTTTTAGCTGGTTGGGGCTATATTCGCGTTCGCGGACCATATGTGTTTCCTTGGTGAACTTGTAGCATTTAACAAATGTTTGGATTGGTATCGTATTGTGTAGATGAAACTTACACTTCTTTGTTAGAAATTTCCGGTCACTTTGATTCCAAATTTTTGCAAGTAGATGCTTTCAGGCAGTTGGGGTAAAAGATGTCACGCTTTTCTAGGGCGCGAAAAGTTCACGGTCAAACAGTAGAAGGCAGGCGTGCTGTTCTTGAATCCCTGCGCGCAAGGCGGGATATTGAACGCCTGATCATGCTTGAAAATTCTGAATTGGGACCGCAGCTTCGTGAAATAGTCTTTTTAGCCACTGAGGCGGGGATTCATATAGAGGCTGTTTCCAAACGGGAACTTGAATCCCAATCCCAGACCAAAAAACATCAAGGTGTTATAGCGGTTGTCCCGGATCCTCGATATCACCAACCTGACGACCTATTATCTTTGGCTGATCTTAAAAACGAACCTGTTCTGTTGGTAATGTTGGATGGAATTCAGGATCCTCACAATTTGGGAGCGATCGCCCGTACAGCGGAAGCCGCAGGTGTGCATGGATTGATAATTCCTGAACGAAGGGCGGTTGGTGTGACCCCGGGGGCCATGCGGGCTTCAGCTGGTGCACTTGAGCATATGAAGGTGTCCAAGGTGGGCAATCTCAATCGTACGGTTGAAAAACTTAAAGAACGAGATGTATTCATCGTGGGTCTCGATGCCGCAGGAGAGGTTGAGTATAGTCAGGTCGATTTCACAGGTCCCGTTTTGATAGTTGTGGGATCTGAAGGGAAAGGTCTGTCGAGATTGATGCGTGAGAATTGCGACAAGATTGCGTCAATTCCGATGAGTGGCCAGCTTTCATCTTTGAACGTGTCAGTAAGCGCGGCTATTGTGCTCTATGAAGCATTTAACCAGCGTTCTAAAGCAGGTTAGGCAATCGTTTTATCGCTTGGTTGAGAAAATAAGACTACTCCGCTCCAAAACCCGATATTACGTTCACTAACGGCTGACCCTTGGCGAGCCGGTCGATATTCGCTGCAACGGTCGCTGCGCGGCGATTGAGCGTACCAATTGTTGCGCCTGAGTGGTGGGGTGTCATGATTACGTTTTCTAGTTCCCAGAATGGATACTTCGAGGGATGTGGGGAATCGTCACTGCTGACTGGATATTCATACCACGTGTCTATTGCCGCGCCGGCAATAGATTTACTTACAAGAGCATTGTAGAGTGCTTTTTCATTTACGATGTGGCCTCGTGCTGGATTTATCAGATAGGCGTTTGGGCACAGTAAACTTAACTCTCGTTCGCCTATTAGATTTTGTGTTGAGTCCATCAACGGCGTGGAAACCAGTACGAAGTCCGATCCTCGAAGCACCCAATCCATCGCTTCTTTTCCTGCACCATACTCGACTCCATCTGCTTTCGCCTCATGTAACGTTTCTGATCTTCGTCCTGCCGCAATAACTCTCATTTCATATGCGTTTGCGAGACGCGCTACTCTCTTACCAATTGCACCGTAACCTATGATTCCGAAAGTTCGTCCATATAATTCTCGGTATGGGCCATGACGTCCCGGCCACTGTGACCAATCTCCGTTGCGAAAAGACCTGTCACTGTGAAATAGCTCGTGGTCTAATGCGACCGCTACTGCCATCACCCATTCAGCGATCGGTGCTTCGTGGTGGTACGCGTTGGCGACGATCACGTTTTTTGGTACGGCGTCTGGCTCTATGCGATCATACCCTGCCGCCGGAATCAAAATTGCTTTCAATGACTTCGCCGCTTTGCCCATCGCAACGTTGAAATCCGTACCGATGTAGACATCAGCATCAGCTAATGCCGAGGGTTCAGGTTTGTTGTCAACATATTCAGTAACGATCCATTCGACATTGACGCTAACCGGCCACCGGTTATCTATTTGGCTTCCCTCCGGGACCGGTGAAACCACCACCTTAAGTGGACGTGGTGAGTCAGTCGAATTACTTGGCATAGTCCGCTCCGATCCAGCAAGCAATAAATGAAACGAGGTCTGATTTTGTGATTAAACTGAGATTGCAGAGATTATCACGGTAGTGGAGAAAATATTGTCACTGTCACGTATCTCGGGTCTATAATTCACCTTGGTTTTCACATTTATATTTCGCATATGGAGAACAGTCGCGCCCATTGACAATCGAAACAACTGATCTGAACGGAAAATCGACCGGCAATTACCATTGGAAGGTATTTTGGACCGTTGCAATAGCTCTCTTTGCGATGGTTATGGATTTTTCGATTGTTTTCCTTGCACTCTCTTCCATTGCTGACGAGTTTGATGTCACGTTACGGGCGGTCACGTGGGTTGCAATTGCTAGTTCTTTGACTATGAGTGCGCTCATGCTTCCACTTGGGCGTGTGTCGGACATCACCGGCCGTAAGTATTTTCACATTGTGGGAATGATGTTTTTTGTAGTTGGTGCAGTACTTGCATACTCTGCGTCAAATCTTCAGATGCTCATTTTGGCTCGAGTGGTGATGTCAATTGGAAGCGCAATGGGGCAAGCCGTGGTATTCGCAATAATTGTTGGTGTTTTTCCAACCAGTGAGCGTGGGAAAGCTCTCGGGATGATTACCACCGCTGTTGCGATTGGTGCTGCTGCAGGTCCGATCGTGGCGGGCCCAGTTATTCAGGAATGGGGATGGCGATCAATATTTCTTGTGACAGCGTTACCCACTGTTGCAGGGATTATCGCTGCTTTTTTTGTCCTGGAGGACTCAAGAATCGGCTCTGAAGTTCGATCTATTGGTGCGCGATTCGATTGGCTGGGCGCGGCATTGTCTGCTGCTGCTTTATTTCTGTTGATTCTGACCATTTCGAATCCATTCGCGTTCGATTGGCTATCACTCCAAGTGATTTTAGGAGTTTTGGGGAGCATGGGATTGCTGGTGATGCTCGTGTGGTGGGAGTTGCGAATAGAAGAGCCTATGTTAAATTTGCGTTTTTTTCAAAATTCGACTTTTTCGTGGTCCACGTCCACTAGGTTGCTAGGTTTTGTCGGTGGTTCTGCAACTTTTTTCCTCATGCCGATATTTGTTCAAAGCTTTATGGGTTATGACCAGAGATCTGCCGGAATGATTATGTTCGTAGGTGCGTTAGGGATGGGATTGGCGTCACAATTTTCCGGGAGACTGTCTGATAAATACGGGTTCAGGAAATTTACGTTTATTGGTCTCGGGACATTGGTTGTAAGTAATGTATGGTTCTCATTTTTTGTTAAGGATTCATCGCTAGTGATCGTGATGTCCGTTTTGTTTGCTAACGGTTTGGGGATGGGACTTTGGATGGCTCCCAATATGAGTGCTACGCTTTCTACCGTTGGGCGGGGTGATTATGGTTCTATGAGCGCATTTCTTAACCTTGTGCGTAATGTTGGGAGTGTCATTGGCCAGGCGTTGACAGCGGCCATAATCGCGGGAATCATGCTCAGTCGTGGCGCGGAGGTTCAGTTGGACCAGTTGTCTGATTCGGATAATCCTGCTGTTGCTGACGCCTTTCTCGCCGGTTGGAGTTTAACTTTCAGGGTGCTCGCTATAGTTACAGTTATCGCGCTTTTGTGCGCTGTTCGGACCAAGGTTTTTGTTAGTGATCGTCACGACAGTATTTAGTGCTGATGATTAATCGCCAGCCATTCACCTATTAATACGACCTAGCGGTCAACAGGAGGCAAAATGGGTCAACTTGATGGAAAAGTAGCAATCGTCACTGGGGGTGGCTCTGGTATAGGCAAGGGAATTGCAAAAGCCTTCGTTGAAGAAGGTTGCTCTGTAGTGATTGCCGCCCGTGATGCTAAAAGACTCGCCGCCGCGGCCAAAGATCTCAAGGCTGCTCAAGGAACCGTTATTTCGATCCCCACCGACGTTACCGATGAGGAACAAATGATTAGCCTTTTTTCGAAGACTATGGACCAGTTCGGGAGACTGGATATTCTCGTGAGTAATTCTGGTGCATTTGATGGTGGCCCGGTAGAGGATTTGACTATGGAGCAATGGCAACGGGTGATGCAGGTTAATGTCACGGGTCCTTTCCTCGGAGCACGAGAAGCTTTCAAAATTATGAAAAAACAGGGCGGTGGCAGGATCATAAATATCGGTAGTATTGCTGCGCAAAAACCGCGTCATAGTTCGTCTCCTTACACAACGAGTAAACACGCAGTTTGGGGACTGACGCAGTCGTTGGCACTTGAAGGACGTGATCACGGTATTGCGGTGAGTGCTCTGCACCCTGGAAATGTAATGGTTGAACGTCGCGGGGATGGAAAATCGGCGACAGGTCGCGATGAGGGTCCGGAACCGCTTATTTCAACAGAGGATATGGGGCGCACAGCTCTTTTGATGGCCACTCTTCCTGCGGATGCGAACATGCTCGAAGCAATTGTATTGCCAGTTACTCAACAATATTTGGGACGAGGTTAATTTCAGAATCTCATAGCGTCATAAGAGTTAGGGATTTGGAATATCATGGCGTTAGATTTTTCTCCCGTATTACTAGGCTCGGGGAATACGAACATTTTTACGGAGATCGATGATGCGTAAGTTTCTGGCATTGGTGTTTACAGCAGGGTTAGTAGTCCTGTTGTTTCTGGTCGTGACGGCTAATCACGCTCTAAATACGCTTTCCGAACCAGATGTAATTATCTCTATGTTGAATGATGCGGAAGCATATGACTATCTGTATGACGAGATTATTGCCAATTTGGTGTATGACGTTGTCGAAAAAGGGATTGAGGTCAATTCCGGGATAGGTGATTCATCAAAGCCGACTATCCTAGAGTTTGACGATCCTGATATTGCGGCAGCTGCCATTACGTTATTTGTAGAAACTCTGGTGCCACGTGAATATCTACGGCAAAAAATTGAGGAAGGCCTACGAGAAGTTGTACCGTACGCCACGGGTCAAACTGATGAATTTAAAATTGACTTAGAAGTTCAAGATCGCCTCCGTGATCTTCCTGACTCATTGCGTACCTTGGTTGGAGAATTACGATTGGTTCAACAACTTACGGATGATCTTCTTATTCCTCAGATGTCGGATTTCAGTTCACAGATATCAGGTAGTGGTCTCGGCATTGAATTTACGCAAAAGGAAAATGAGAACAACGCTCGGGAGATATTTGCACCTGAATGGGTCGAGAAGCAATTATTCCAGACCGTTGATGAGTTAACTTCCTATTTTGTAGGAGATTCAGATGGGTTCAGCGTTCTGATAAAACTGGAAGATCGCGTTGTAATCATTGGGGAGATTCTTAAGGGGAAAATTGCCAGTGATGACACGCTCTATAAACTCGTATTCGCCAAGGTCATCGATCCGGCTATTCAAGGAACCGTCGACCAATCGACATCTGTCGGGTTCGGAGTTTCCTTATCAGAGCAAGAAGTCACAGATGCAGTTGAAGTAATAGCACCTCCTGAATGGGTTCGTGGTCATGGTGATGGCGTGATCGATGCACTGGTGGAGTATTTGCTTGGGGATGCCAATGATCTGCATTACTCTGTAGATATGGCCGATCGAAAGGCTGCAGCTGCTAAGGAGTTGCAGGCACTTGCACGCATAAAGCTAGTGTCAACTCTCGAGGCTACACCCGCATGCACTTCATCTGCTGCAACATTCGCTGCAACAAAGGCCGTTGTGTCTGGAAAGGTGCCACCGTGCCTATCCGGAGGACCGATGATTAACATGGCGTTAGAAGCGTTTGTACCAAAAATGGACCAGCAGGTTGAGGCTTTTGTGATGGGGCAAATACCTGGGGAAATTTCCTATTCATTATCAGATTTTGCGGGGCAGGGTGACGGCATAGACCAGCAACTCGAAGATGTCCGGGAAAAGGTAATTGAAGGCATCCGTTTCACACAGGACGATTTGGTCGGGATTATTGCTGGTAGCGACGACCCCGAGGCCCTAGATGGAGCAGAAGAAAAACTCACAATGCTGACTGAGGGAGTGGTGATTACGGAGACGAATATCATCGATAGTCTGGGTCCTGATGAAATTCAGCGAATAGATGATTTACGCGGTCAGGCAAGGATGTGGTTGTCTTTGAAATGGTTACTTTGGTTCGTTGTTTTGATTCCAGTTGGGATTATTGCTTTCATTGGAGGAAAAGGATGGCCCGGCAGATTGAAATGGGCTGGTGGAGCGGTTGTAATTTGTGGCTTGATTGTTTACTTGGGGATATCGCTCATCTGGTCAGCTGGGAAAAATCAATTACCGATAGACGTTCCTGTGAGCCAGGAAATGAAAGTTGACTATTCTCGTTTATCCGACGAGTTGGAAAGTGGTTCACCGGCTGAACGAATCCAGACCGCGATGGGATCGTGGCAATCTAGATGGCGAAATCAAACATTGCCATGGATTATCCTTGGGCTGCTTTCGTTCACCGCTGGAACGATATGGTCTCGGACCTACAGGGAGGGCGCACAGGTGATGAGTGGAGAGCCCATAGATGATGTAGTTTCTGAATCCATATCGGGAAATGACGATCAATTGCCGCCGGAGCCCGAACCGGAATCGGCAGATAGAACCGGCGCTTAGATCAAGTCTGATGTAATCGTGTCTATAACCATTTGCGCTGCTTTTTTGATCAGCAGGAGATCTAGGGTTTCGGGTGTATCTGTTTCTCGGTGGTAATGAGGATTTCGGAAGTTCGCTGTATCACTGATCATAACGGCTGGAACACCGGCTGCCCAAAAGGGAGCATGATCACTTCTCCTGAAGTTTTTTAATGTTGGCATCCAGATCGGAATTCTGAGCGGCAAGACGGGCAGCAATATTTCGGGTTGCGCGGCGACACGCTCGAGATGATTTGATAGTTCTCTTCCTTTTCCTCGTGAAAGTAGCAACAAAGAATTTGCCGCGAAAGCTTGTTTTTTTAAGGTCCTGAATGCACGAGGAAACAAGAATTGAAATAAGCTAGGCAATCGCTGTTTTATAGTTTTTGAGCTGAAACCGATCGATTCGAAAATGATTGCCGATGATGGTAAATTTTTCATTGACAAACTAGAAACAAAATGACTCGAACCGTGTAACGCTCCGGCACCTGGCTGTACCTCTTCAGCGTCGAAAGCGACGAATGTAACTTTTTTGTCGATATTAGACTTTTGAAGCACTCGAGCGCACTCAAGTAATGCCGCTATGCCACTAGCGTTGTCATCTGCCCCAGGTGAGCCAGGCACCGTGTCGTAATGGGCACCAATGATTATGGTTTTTGTTACAGAAGACTTGGCAGAATTCTTTAGTGTGCCAATAATGTTTATACCTGTACGTTCGGGTTGGTGCCCAGGGATATTAAAAACTTGGTGGGTGACATCTAGTCCGATCTGATAGAACTCAGAGATAATCCATCTTGAAACCGCCGCATGTTGATCTGGATTCTTAGCGCTGTTTCTCGGAGCTGACGCCAGGTGTTCAACTATTCTTTTTATTTGTAGTTCACATACCGTTGGGTTGTTCATAGAAGTCCGGCGATAGTTGTCAAAAGTGTGTTCACAGGGTCGTCTACAGCGCGTATACTCCGCCAGCCGGCGTATTAAACGTTGCTAGATAATGGCAGATATAGCTGATTAGTTAGATTGATTATTTGGAGTTGTCATGTACATCCTGATGGTGCGACTGAAAGTCAAAGAAGATCGTATCGACGATTTCATCGCTGCGTCCATTGGTGATGCAAGAGGATCCGTGTTGAATGAGCCTGGATGTCGACGTTTCGATATTATTCAGGCTGCAGATGACCCTACATCCTTTGCCTTTTGCGAGGTCTATAACGATGAAGAGGCTTTTGCGGCCCACACTACCTATTCGCACTTCAAGGAATGGGATGCGGCGGTTAAGGGTATGTTTGACGGAGATCCAGAAGTTTCGTTTTGTAAACCGGTCTTCCCAAGAGGGGACGCTAACTGGGACTCGCACCGGGCCAACATTGTGAATGACCCTTACTTCGCCTCTAGTCTCCATGTTATTCATGCGCCGAAATTCGTCCAGAAAGATAAAGTGGAGGCATTCATAGACGCAGTGTCACTTGATGGTGTCGGGTCTACACATGAAGAGCCGGGTTGTTTGCGGTTCGATGTATACCAGAATGTGAAAGACCCGACCGAAATTTACCTTTACGAGGTTTATGCGAATCCTGATGCGTTTGAGTATCACAAAGGTACGCCACATATCAGACAATGGGTCGAAACGGTCAAGGAAATGTATGATACGAGTCGCGATGGTGGCGGGCGAGTTGGCCGCAATGTTTGGCCACCGGACAACTGGGCATGGAGTTCTGGCAAGCCCACTTGGTAGATTGACGGATATTCCAGCCGCAAACTGCTAATACTGAGGCTATATGTTGAGACGGTAGAAACGTTTGGCAGTACCGCCGAATATATCTGTTTTGACTGAAGGCAGTTGTGAGGACAGTATTTCTTTGACGGTATCAACTATTCGACCGTACTTACCTGCCAATGTGCATACGGGCCAGTCGCTGCCAAACATCAATCGATCCGATCCAAACATCCCAAGGACATGGTGCATATAAGGTCTGATATCGTCTGCCGTCCAGTTTTGGTGGTCGGCTTCTGTAACCATCCCTGAAATTTTGCAGTGTATTCCGTTGATGCTGGCAACTTTACGCATGTCTGAGAGCCAAGGCTCGATTACACCTTCGGCGATAAGCGGTTTGGCTATGTGGTCGACAACCGCCCTTAAGTCAGGAATCTGATCCATAACTATTGGTATGAATGGCAGGTTAGGTGGCTTTGCCAGAAAGTCGAAGGTAAGGTTCCGTCTAGCCAACTCTTTCAACCCTTTGATAGCTCCTGAATTGACGATCCATCCAGGGTCTTTCTCACCCTCCCAAATATGACGGACTCCTTTGAAGTAGGCGCTTTTCTGTAGTTCATCTAAGGTGTCGCCTACTCTGGGATCTGTCAGGTCAACCCAACCAACCACTCCTGCGACGAAATCATGTCTACCTGCTAACTCCAGCAGCCATCTTGCTTCATCCGCTGAAGACACGGCCTGAACGATGACGGTGTAGTCAACCGACGAGGACTGCAATAGTGGTTCTAACTCCTCTGGCCCGTAGTCCGTTGCCAAAGGGCTGTCGGCAGGCATCCATGAGTAATCGAATCGTTGGATTTCCCAAAAATGTTGATGACTATCTACAATCGGGTTATTAGTCAATATGCGTTCCTCTACGACGATGTCTAGTGCTGACGTTTGTGTGATCTAGGCGACGATCTTCCCGATTTCAGGTTGTCCCGTAGTTGCTGTGTTGTGTTTCCCACCAAAATTTGCGTCGCCATACCAAAGTTCACCGTCCTTGATAGAAAGACCGTGAACATAAGCATCGTCAGGATCCAGTGTTATTCGGTCTTTTTCGGCTCCGGTGTCGATGTCATATTTCACGATGACGTTGTCTGTCGTGTGTGCGCACCAGATTCCATCTTGTACCCTCGCCAGTCCATGGAGTCTTGGCAGTTGCACACGAAATTTGTGAACTATCGTATATTCGTCTGATGGGTCAACGAGGAAGATAGCGAGCGGATTGAAAGCGGTGATCCATATCTTGCCATCGTCCCATTCGATTCCATGAATGCCACCTCCATCGGGGGTGCGGAACCGATCTATTGCTTCTCCGGTCTGTAAATCCAGTTTGTACACATATCCTAGACCAGTGTCGGTTGAGCGTTTAGGCCGTGACGCAGACTCTCCATTCGAAGCTGTCCATAAGAACCCGCCACCGACCGTAATGCCTGAGCCGTTGGCGGTGGGGGTGTAGATGACCCGCAATATTTCGCCAGTTTCATTTACTACGTAAACGTTGTCCGTCTTTTGGTCCATTACGAACAAGCCTTCGTCTGTCCATTGCAGTCCATTCGGCATTTCACAAGGTGGGTTTATTTGTTTGATGGCTTTCATTTTGTTTCCCTGTGCTGTATAAACGTGTTTTCTGATGACTACTTAGTACCCTTAAGTTGCTGGTCATTGAGAGACACAAGGCAATAATCTGTGCCTACGACGTAAGAGTCAATACGGTCTCAGTTGCTGTAATTGTTAATACTGGTTACGAATTTGAATTATCAGGCGGAGTCAAATCAGAGTTACAATTACACGGAGTGGTTGGATCGGTGATCGCTATTATTTTATTTTTTTCATATATTTCCCGCCTTCCCAACGCCAACACACTTCGAAAATAACCGCTTAAACGGGCAGTTTTGACGGTGCGCGTTTAGCTATGAACTATAGGTGGAGGTTTGACATGCCCTCAAAGTCTTCTAAATCGTCAGTAGTGCGTGAAAACGATCGTGTGATGGTGTTCATTGATGGAAGTAACCTGTATCACGTATTGACTCAGAGTTGCGGGAGGCATGACCTCCAATTCGATAAGTTCGCCATGAAATTAGCGAACGGTCGAGATCTCAAAAGAACTTACTACTACAACATTCGTCAGGAATCTGACACCAATCCCGCTGTGGGTGTGGAGCAACAGAAGTTCCTTGATTCGATGTATGACACCCCGTACGTAGAAGTACGACTTGGTATCTGGAAACAGCGTGGTGAAATTATGGTGGAAAAAGGTGTAGATGTCATGTTGGCGACTGACCTCATAACCCATGCCTATAAAAACCATTACGACACTGCAATTGTTGTCAGCGGCGACGCTGACTTTTACCCTGCTTTACAGGCTGTAAAAGATGTCGGAAAGCATATAGAAGTTGCGGCATTCGATATGAACCTGTCGTCAGAATCGGGCCGAGTTTCAGACGTAACAATTAAATTTAATAAGACATATTTCACAGGGCTCTGGATGACTCGCGCTCAGGCTCGATCTCGTGCGACGGCATCAGCTAGACCAGAGGTTTCTGATGAAGCAGCTTCGCCAAATGGTGAAGATAAGGCTGCAACCAAAGCTGCGACAGCGCGACGTTCAAGTGGTCGTAAAACAACTTCAGCAACTGCAAGGACTCGTCGATCACCCACGGCCCGAACTCAAAAGCCTTCAACCAGACGGCCGGCTTCCTCGACTAAAACTTCAGCCGATGAGAATGGTTCGAAAATGCGCCGTACACCTACACGTCGACGGGTTGGGGGTACATCTTCACAATCTGCAGATAGGGCTAGTAATGGACGTTCAACTCTCAGGCCACCTGCTTTACGAAAAAATATTGAGGCCAAACCTAAACAGTCAGAACCCGAAACGGCCGAAAGCCCAACGCCACGTCGTAGTTGGCGCGGCCGCCTTGGACTGACTGAGACGAAGAATGAGTAATCTTTAGCTCTAACGGGTTATTTTGGATTACCAGTCTGCATTAATGATTCTGCTGGAATTGGAAGTCATTCTTTTTTGCTGATCACCGTTTTCGTCCATAGAGTAAAGATCAAATGTGCCGTTCCCTCCCGATAAGAAAAGGATGGATGAGCCGTTAGAATTCCAACGGGGAAGGGTATCGGTAACTCTGTTAGACGTGAGTTGTTTGATGACTTTGCCATCGGGTGTAGCTGTGTAAATTTCAGCGTTGCCCGACGATTCGCTGGAGAACACTATATGTTTGCTGTTTGGAGCCCATTCAAATTCGGTTTCATCGAATGCATCAGGGTTAACTGTTAAAACATTTTCTGCATTATTGTCCGTTATGATCAGATCAGACGTGCCTTGATCTGATTTTCGACTGAATGCGATCCAGCGTCCATCTGGCGACCAAATCGGATTAGTGTGGAATCCTGAGGTTATAGTTATCTCATCGACTCCATTGGGATTTCTCTTTCTTAGTCCATCAGAATCGCTATTTACGATGGCGTAAAGCAGCCATTGAGCATCGGGTGACCATCCACCGACTCTGACATCTTCTTCTATGGACGTTAGGGGTGTAAGTTCACCTGTTTCGATATTAATAACAGCAATCCAACTTGAACGTTTCTCCGCGATTTCTACAGCAATCACTTCTGAGTTGGGTGCCCAACGAAAAGTGTTGATGGTTTTACCGGGCCCTGATAATTGGTGCTTTGATTCTCCGTTCCAATCCATTAACCAGAGTTCATTAGAGCCGTTTCTATCGGTTAGGAAGCCAATAATGTCTCGTTTTGGCGACCATGCCGGTGAGTGATCTGTGCCCTCAGCAGTGGTGAGACGGGATATTTCACCTGAGATACCTCTCAGTTTGTAAATGTCGATATTACCTTTTTGGTCAGCTGAAAAAATAACTTCATCGTTGGGTGCTGTTGATTTATCATTTCCACAAGCCGCTAGCGCAATTGTGATTGCAAATAATAATGACCCGACACTGAACATTTTGCCTGTGGGTAGTGATCTGTATTTTTCGAAGTGTCTTTTCATTTCATACTGTGCCGGACAAAGAGATTGTATGACCAACTCGTGCGAATCTAAGCCTACCAACAGAGAGGAAATGGATGTAGTCGACGGCCACTGCGAGTTTGTGAAATTTTCACACGTTTCGAAAGGTAAAGTTATTTCGATAATCTCAACATGTTGACTGTCCTGCGTACGAATGCTAGCGTCCGGTGCACACAACGATCGACGATCGATTATTTTAGGATTATAGAATGCCATCACTGCAAAGCTTGTTGGATCAGGTTGAATCGTCAACTAATGAGATAGTTGAGCTAGAGCAAGCCTTGATTAGAATCCCATCCGTAAATACTGGCTTCATGCCGACCGGTAATGAGACCGAGGTTGCTGAATTCATCCGAGATTGGATTGGTCAAACTGGCTTGGATTCAGAAATTCTTTCAAGGCATCCAGACCGTGGAAATATTATTTCTGTTTACCCCGGGGACGATGATAAAACTCGGTTGATGTTGATGTCCCATACTGATGTGGTTCCGGTAGAAGATGAAACCAAGTGGAATTACGAACCTTTTGCTGCTGAGATATCAGGAGGGCGTGTTTATGGTCGCGGGGCATCCGATTGCAAAGCTTTACTTACCTGCCAGTTGCTGGCAATGGCAATTATGAAACGGTCCGGTGTGAGACTCGCCCACGGGTTGCGATTGGTGAGTGGAGCTGACGAAGAGCATGGCGGACGCTGGGGATTCGGCTGGCTTGCCGATACTCACCCTGAATCGTTGAGTTCTGAGTTTGCTGTCAATGAAGGTGGCGGAACCCCAGTAGAGATAGGTAACTCGCTGACTTATCTTCTTGGGACAGGGGAAAAAGGCCGTATGGAACTACATATTACCTTGCGTGGAGAAAGCGCTCATGCCTCGGTGCCATGGACGGGAGTGAACGCTAGTTATCGCCTTTCGCGCGCACTAAATGCAATCGAGGAGTACCAGCCGGAGCTCGATACTTCTTTAGAAATTTTTGATCATCTGGGTTCTTTCGGTATCGAAGAGAAACCTTCGCCAACGAATATCGATCACTTGATTGCCGAGATTACCGAAACTTCTCCTAGGTTAGGTTCTTTGCTCAAGGCTTTGTCGCGACTGGTTCTTACACCGACGATGGTTTCAGGTGGTATTAAGTCCAACAGCGTGCCAGAGGAAATCATGTTGACGTGTGATATTCGGACATTGCCGTTTCAGGATGAAACCTATGTTCGACGCCAACTTGATCAGGCATTCGATGGGATCGAAGGCCTCGAGTA
>Ga0187833_10000662_pt1 | contig 39982 bp, 38 predicted proteins | sample ETNtaG_37_FD_167968 | JGI IMG/M metagenome (GOLD analysis project Ga0187833, IMG submission 167968) | Marine microbial and viral communities from oxygen minimum zone, Eastern Pacific Ocean - ETNP2014_SV_400_PacBio MetaG (Illumina Assembly) | ecosystem: Environmental > Aquatic > Marine > Hypoxic...
CTGGTCCGTAGGTACTATTTTGTCGGTGCTCAGGTGCAACCTAAACTTATTCGACGCTATATGCCAGGAGGACACTTTCCCTATCATGCCTTTTACATCAACAGACCAATTTCCTGGAATTGGGTCTGCTAATTGCCAAACAACAATATGAGGAGTTTCAAGAACCCTTGATGAAGTACGGTCACCGGACGAAGATTCTATTCCTTCAGGATTATTTAAACGGAGTGAACCAAATGGTCTCTCCTTGAAAAAGATGAGCAGTACATTTCGAGTACCAGGTGCGACAGGGATGTTTGCCGTTAGAGTTCCCCCCTCTGAAAGCTCTCCTTCTCCTGAAGAGACAAGGCTACCAAGGGAATCAGATTTCATAATTTCATCGGCAAGCCTCTTTAGCCCAGAGTCGACGCTTAGTTCAATTCTGACAGAGCCTGTCTTGGAAGATATTCTGTCCAATACCGTAACCATGCTCTTTGATGCATCCGGAAGCGTTAGTCCTCTGATTTCCCATTTGTTTTTTGCAAACATTTCAGACAACGGATCCATGTATCTAGCCATGTAATCCCCGTCTGCAGGAATTTCGCCAGATCCAACAATATAGAGTGTCGATCCTTCTGGAGCGTTCTCGACACCTAAGAGGTTATATGCTTCTGATACTGAGCCGGCCACGTCCACCGCTGTATTTTTCTTATGAAGAGTGATAGCCATATCCAAAGCGGAGTTAAAAGATGAGAAGCTCTGATCCCCTGCCCTGAAAGGGCCATAATAAGTCTCCGGGCTGTCCATCGTGGACAGGTAAAAATCATCGTTTTGACGTAGGGTTGATAGTAATCCGACTAATGATTTAATAACACTCACGTTAGATTCTTTAACTGTTGAGTCCATATCTAACGTCAAAATTACCAGTCTGTGCTCTGATGTATCCTTTCTGTCATCCGCAGCCACGGTGCCGGAGCCTGCGAGAAGCGCTAGAAATAAAATAGTAAGAAAACCCGCGCGGATAAAAAGTTTCATGTGCCATCTCCCCTTACCTTTAGAAACTAGAGAGAAAGAACTTCATGGTCAATCAGAATCCAGTTCAGTTTTTAATCAAAATATTCCTTAGTGAATAACTTTTTACGAAATAGAACGTCAGGGGTTCTTATCCGCTTATCGGTCTTGGCCTTGATACTATTCCAATTTGCTGTTCTTTCCTGTGCCAAAGCCATGACTGATTCGGATTTAGAAATTGATCGTGGCCTGGTTTCAGAGGTTTCGGCGCTCAGCTTGACCACTGTCAATTGGTTTGAAATTGAAGCCGAAGCTGGAACTGTAATTCGATTTAGGGCGGAGGGATCGTTGGGTGAATTTACTCCTTCCCATCTCAGGCAACATATGATTACAGGAGAGCCAGTGTTGGTTTCATTCGTGATCAGAAAAGGGGAGAAAATCGCCATTGAGGTCGAGGACTCTTCACTTCCATAGCGGGTATAAGAAGGTTAACTAATTTTCGCCGACCTTGTTCCTTTATTCCTATAACGGAAAGTTAGTGTTCCCACACCTAAAACTAATACACCAAACACGAAAATGAAGAAATATCCTGCACCTGTCCCGGATACGACGCTTTCTCCGCTGACATCGACAATAAAATAGACGCTGTTTTCCTGACCAGGTATCGTTTCTATTTTAACTTCTGCCTCCCACGGGCCTTCTTCATAGAACGTTAAATTAGCGTCGTACATGGTAGGGGATGAAGGAGAATTGACGGCTCTGGATTGAAAAGCCTCATCTTCCAGTCGAACGATTAGCGTTATTAGTGCCTGAGTAACTGGTTCACCCGTTGACGCGTTTTTAGGCTCTATAGAAAAGTGCGCTTGTCCCACCATAGGCTTATGAGGGATAGCTTTCACCGATATTTCAAAGTTCGCTGTATTTCCCTTGTAAATTTGCTTCATATCGCCATGGGCGTGAACCCGGGGCATCGTTACGAAATATAAAATCAATATCCCTGTGCAGCATAACGTTAGTGAAGCAAATAATTTCATATGGAATCCATCGTCTCCGAAATATGGTGGGCCCGGCAGGGATCGAACCTGCGACCAATCGGTTATGAGCCGACCGCTCTGACCACTGAGCTACGGGCCCGAAATCGAAACTGTGTACAGGTGACCTGTTGAATGATTAGTCCTTCAACCGATCGCTGAATACAAGTTACTTTCTCCAGTCCCTCCTAAAGAAAAACTAGCGCCTACAATTGTCTGGCACGGCGGAGGAGGTAGTCAAGGAAAAACTGCTCAAGCTCCCTTATAAGGGCATGTGGGATACGTAGTAATCCAAAGTTTAAATATCATCAAGGTAAATCACAATGTTATTACCTCATCGCTCTAATTTACAGGCAAGGCTGGCCGTCTAAATTTGTTCCGTGCAACTGTTAATGTGACACCTGTCTCTCTGCTAACATAAATTCCCACATAAAAAGGTTTTTGCATATTCTTGAATTTGTCTAAATATTAAGGAATCGGTTACAGAGGAAGATGTTATGGGTAGATTGCAAGGTAAAGTAGCCATCATTTCCGGGGGGGCCAGAGGGCTGGGAGCGGATGAAGCCAAGTTATTTGTCGAAGAAGGGGCATCAGTAGTATTTGGTGACATTCTGGATGAAGAAGGTCGAAAACTCGAAGCGGAAATAAACGAATCTGGCGGAACTGCTAAATATATACATCTAGACGTCACAAAAGAGCATGATTGGGAGAATGCTGTAACCAAGGCAGTTTCCACCTATGGAAAACTTGATATTTTGGTGAATAACGCAGGCATTCTCATTATGAAAGGATTAGAAGAGACAGAGAGTACCGATTGGGATGACGTCCAGGAAGTTAATTCTAAAGGAGTCTTCCTCGGAACAAAGGCAGTTATATCTGCAATGAGGAACGCAGGTGGAGGCTCCATCATAAACATATCGTCAGTGGCTGGGCTGATCGGGTCTCGGTTTACAGCCTACGGAGCTAGCAAGGGAGTTGTCAGGTTACTGTCGAAATCAACTGCTGTCCAATATGGACCAGAGGGAATTCGCTGCAATTCGGTGCATCCTGGGATCATTGAAACAAATATGACTGAAAGGCTTATAGGTACGTCTGAAGCTCGTCAGGCACAGCTAGATCGCACACCATTGAATATTATCGCCACTTCCCGTGATGTCTCATTTGGCGTGTTGTATTTAGCATCGGATGAATCGAGGTATGTCACTGGGTCCGAACTGGTTATAGACGGCGGAATTACGGCGCAGTAAAAGCTCTTGTCCTGGTTATTTTGCAGCCATCTAAGTCGAATCGGTTTTGCTTCATTACTGATGATGACACTACTATCGTGCGGAGCCCAGCCGAAATCTGCCTCTACTCGGGAGGTAGTGGGCTACGACTATTCAATACCTCAAACATACACTCCTCTGCCTACTTATACACCTTATCCAACCTCTACTGCAGTACCCCCACCTTCTCAAGAAATTAGGGTACAAACTGTTTTAGTTACAACTACTCCCTCTCCGGAACCGTCTTTTGCTTCTAGTACTAAGACGGTTTGGAATGCGTATTCTGACCCCGAATTCTATGAAAACGTTTTTGTAGAGGTAAAAGGGCTTCCACTGCCATACGTGAGGGAAAAATTTGATCCTGCCGTCGGTCTTAAGTCCCCCACGGTAGAAAGTGTACTTTTAGATGGGACGCCTGTCTTTATTGGGGGAGAAGGGCCCACTACGATTCTGATGGTTTTAGCCCACTGGTGTCCTCATTGCAGGAATGAAGTAAGAGAGCTGACGAAGCACTTCAATGATGAGGGGCTGCCAGAAACCGTCCGCGTCATGTCATTAGCCACTGCTATCGATAGCTCCCGGGCTAATTATCCACCTCATGAATGGTTCAAGAGTGAGAATTGGCCCGTACCAGTAATAGTTGATAATCCAGCTTCTGTAATTGCTGATATATTCGGAGTCAATTCTTTTCCATTCTTTATCGTGATCGACCAAGCGGGAGACATCGCACTTAGAATCCCAGGGCGAATGGGAATAGATACGTTGGAGCGACTGATTGAGGCATTATCAGGTTTAGAATCACGGAATTAGATTGCAAATAACAGGCGTGAAACACATTTGTTAAAGAGGTAATCATGGCAATATCTAATAAGATACGAAACTTCATGGAACAAGGCTCGTGGATTAGAAAAATGTTCGAAGAGGGTATCTCACTGAAGCAACAATACGGGGAAGATAATGTCTTTGATTTATCGCTAGGAAACCCAGTTGTTTCTCCTCCAGAGGAATTTTTTAGAGAGTTGAGACGTATTGCAGAGGAACCTATCATGGGCATGCATAGATACATGCCAAATGCTGGACTACCGGCAACCCGGGCTGCAGTAGCGGATCAATTGTTTGTAGAGACTGGGCTGAACTTCAAGTCTTCGGAAATTGTGATGACCTGCGGAGCAGGAGGAGCTCTAAATGTAGTCATGAAGGCGCTTCTGGACCCAGGTGATGACTTCATCATTTTCGCTCCCTACTTCGTCGAATATCAATTTTATGCTGATAACCATGGAGCATCTTGCAAAGTGGTGCCGCCAGACGACGATTTTCTACCTTCAATGGGGGCTTTTCGAGATGCAATCACAGAAAAAACCCGAGGGGTTTTAGTCAATTCTCCAAACAATCCGACAGGGGTTTTATATTCCTTCGAAGTATTGGCTGAACTTGCCGATATAATCAAGGAAAAAGAGAGGGAATTTGGGACAGAGATTTATCTGGTAAGTGACGAACCTTATCGGAGACTAATTTTCGATGACATCGAGTACCCTCATATTTTTAGGCACCATGAACGCAGCATAGTAGCTACCTCCCACTCCAAGGATCTTGCCCTTCCCGGAGAGCGAATAGGATATATAGCTGTTCATCCTGGATATGAGGATAGGGAAGAGCTTGTCGATGCCCTTGTATTTTGCAACCGAACACTCGGTTTCGTAAACGCCCCAGCGCTTATTCAGCACATCGTCACCTCCCTGCAGTCGGTGACTGTTGACGTCGGTATTTATCAGAGAAAGAGAGATTTTCTTCACAATGCACTGATAGAGATGGGTTATGAAGTTGTTAAACCTCAGGGTGCGTTCTACATGTTTCCAAGGTCACCGATTGAAAACGATGTGCAATTCGTTGATGAACTGAAAGAACAGAAAGTGTTGGCTGTTCCAGGCAGAGGATTTGGACTTCCAGGTTATTTTCGACTTTCATACTGTATGGAAGATAGAACTATCGAGGGAGCTCTTACAGGACTTCAACACGCTCTCTCGAAGTATTTATAATGGCTATGGAGGAGAATCTTTCAACCCGAATCCCGTAACAGGAATCAATATACGTGCTCCGGCGTTGATTCTTCCCGAGTCCACAAGTTTCTTTGCACCAGCAAATGCTGCGGCAGAGGTTGGTTCGGCATAAATCCCTTCATTGGCTGGTAGATAGGTATGCCAAGAGCTAATTTCCTCTTCGTTGACCGTAATTGCGGTACCTCCAGACTTTCGAAGTACTTCTATTACCTGATGTAATCTAGGAGGTGAGGCAACCGCAATTCCTCCGGCAATCGTCGCTTTCAAATCGGCGACATCCCAATTCCGGCCGTCGAAGGCGGCGGCGATTGGCATTACCGACTTCGCTTGAACGCAGTGGAGTTTAGGTAAAGTCCCTATTAACCTTTTTTTTTCAAGCTCAACTAGCCCTTTCCACATGCCCAGATACAATGAACCGTTTCCTACAGGAATAACTACGTCGGTAGGCAGATCACCATTAAATTGTTCGAAAACCTCATACGCAAAAATTTTGGTGCCCTCGATAAAAAACGGACTCAAGTTATGAGAGGCGTATGGAAGTGAGTTCTCACTTGCGAATCGAACCGCCGCTTCTGTTGTATCGGCCCGTGTTCCTTCAATAAGGTGTGTTTCTGCGCCGTATACCTTGATTTGACTGATCTTTGGATTCGGTGCAGTGGTTGGAGCGAATATATTTGCTGTGATTCCAGCCAGAGCAGAATAAGCCGATACGGAAGCCCCTGCGTTTCCAGAAGAATCTTCGACAAGTTCTGTAATACCCATTGATTTCAGTACCGAAATCATAATTGATGTCCCCCGGTCCTTAAAGGAGCCCGTAGGGTTCAGGAACTCAAATTTGGCAAAAAGTTCGACACCTATGAGGTCGTAAATCTTCTGCAATTTGACTACAGGAGTATTTCCTTCACCGAGAGTGAGATGGTCTTCTTGACGATCTATCGGGAGTGGTATTGGTGGGCCGCTCCATCCTCTAGGCAGTACTGATGGTAATAGATCACCCATATACTTGACATCTAGTGGGGACTCGCAAAGACCGCAACTAAGCAACTTTGGCGATGGATCGTTTGTCCATCCACAGGATGAACATGTGAATTTGTAGCCTGGCATAGAAACTATTTCCAGTCGTTGTCTAGATGGGCTTCAATGAACTCTTCATCTAGATTTATTTCCAAACCTGGACGCGTTGTCAATTGAATCTTGCCATTGTTAATGTTGAGCGGTTCATCGATCATGAAATTCAACGAGTTTAGACTTGCGTAGTTTATCTCAAGCTTATAGAAATTTAGCACAGTCATTATTGTAGGAGCCCCGGCAAGTATGTTTATAGGGTCGCTAGCATCATGAGGGCTAACCGGGACACAGAAAGATTCTGCTAAAGCACTGATCTTTTATAGCTTTGTTATTCCTCCAGTCCAAAGTATGTCTGGCATTAAATATTCCGCAAGCCGGTCTTTCAGTATGGGAACGAAACCCCATCTCGCATAGAGTCTTTCTCCAACACAGATCGGTACATTGACCGATTCTTTCACATGTTTTAACGCTTCGTTACTGTTAGCTTGTACAGGTTCTTAAAACCATCCGATATTAAACGGCTCGAGTAACTTGGCCATGGATATGGCCGTAGGTACGTCAAAATTCCCGTGGCAATCTATTAGAACATCGATATTTGGACCAATGGCTTCTCTTATAGAAGCGATGGTATCTACAGCCAAAGCTGATCCCTCGGCTGAGATAGTACCTTGCATATATCGGCGGTGATGTTGACGCATCTCGGGCATGAACGGATCTGTTTTAAGTGCTCGGAATCCTTGTGCCACTATATCTTTGGCTTGTGACGCAGCAGCATCCGGATCTCCAGGCGATACATGCGTGTATGTTTCAATCTCGTCCCGTATAGGGCCCCCCAAGTATTTCGTAGATGGGCTTACCGCAGGATTTTCCCTTTATGTCCCAAAGCGCTATATCCACGCCACTCAACATAGTTGTAACGAAGCCACCGGCACCCCCGCCTCCGGTGAATCTTCTATAGAGCTTGTGCCATATTCGATCTATATGTTCCGGATTTTCCCCTAGAAGAGTTTCACGAAAATCCTGTTCTACAGTCGAACTTTTCAGAAATTCGAGCATTTTCCCGACAATAAGGCTGCCGCCCCCTCCTGAACTGGTTGCCTCTCCAATGCCTGATATTCCTTCATCAGTATCAATTCGAAGAAATACGAAGCTTCTTCCACCAGGTTCTGGACTAGTAACCCAGACTTTGAGATCGGTGATTTTCATGAAGGTTTCCTAAGTATCTCTGTAAGGTCGTTCAACTTGTTTCAGGTTAGGAATCGGCATTATAGCAGGGCATTTTTGCGACCGTGTCTGGTACTATTTTCAGGATGTCTAATTCACCAAATTCATTTCATAAATCGCCAAAAGAAAACCAGGAAACCCAGGCAGGAGCAGGTGGTATTTTCTACGGATGGTGGCTTGTTGGAGTAGGTGTTTTTCTTCTAACTTTGATGTCATTATGCGTATTCCGAGGTCTGGGCGTCATGATGGTAGTCCTGCAAAAAGAATTTGCATGGACAAGGACACAGATATCGCTTGGAACATTGTTTAGTCGAGTGGAAGGCGCCGCCCTTGGGCCACTTGAAGGATTTCTGATCGACAAAATAGGCGCACGACGAATGGTTCTTGTTGGATTCTCAATAATGGCGATCGGTTTCGTACTTTTCTCATTTATACAAAACATTTGGCACTTTTACTTGGTCTTTATCATAATCACTCTCGGTTCAGGAATAGGCGGCTGGCTTGCAGTAATGTCAGTTCTGAACAGCTGGTTCAATCGCAAACGTTCGATTGCTATGGCCGGGGCAAGTTCTGGTATGAACTTCGCAGGATTTCTTCTCCCTGTTTATGCGCTAGGCATGGCTGCAAGTTTCCGAACGACGGCGTTATTCCTTGGAGTTATTTTGATATGTGTGGCTATCCCATGTGTCCGAATTCTTCGTAATAGGCCTGAGGATATGGGGTTATTACCTGACGGTCTGCCAGATGAAAAAACGGAGAGAAAGTCTGAGGAACCAGCATTTTCCTCAAAGGAATCGCTAGAACAAATAGGTCAGGAGGAGTCTAGTTTCACTGTTCGTCAGGCTCTAAGCGCTCCGGTATTTTGGATATTGACAGTGGCGCACATTTCATCAACCGTATCAATAGCTACTCTATCGCTTCATCTCACTCCTCGTTTGACTGATATGGGACTAAGCCTAACTACGGCCAGTGTTGTTGAGACAATATATTCGGCAGTAGCTCTTCCTAGCCTTTTTTTGTCAGGCTGGTTAGGGGATCGCATGTCAAAAAAATATTTGATAATTCTGTTCCTGATCCTGCAAGGGATATCGACGCTTATCCTAGCTTTTGCTAATGCATTACCTATCGCAATCCTGTTTGCTGTTCTCTACGGCATAGCTTTCGGAGGGCGAAGCCCGTTGATGACCGCAATACGTGGTGAATATTTCGGAAGGAAGTCTTTTGCGACAATTATGGGATGGTCCATGCTACCCAACGGTGTGTTAATGGCTATAGCTCCCGTATGGGCAGGCTGGATGTTTGATAATTACCATAGTTATACGATCCCGTTTGTAACCTACTCTCTGATAACTTTTGTGGGTGCATTCGTAATGATTTTGGCCCGAAAACCAAAGGTGTCCAAGCTAGTTTCGGCTTAGTGGTTTCGCCAAACACGTAAGTTTATACAACCCGCCTTTCTGCAGGAAAATCCGTAACAGGAAGTACGGGACGGATTAAAACTTGAAAGTCTTTCCCAAAAAAGAAACATCAAATTCTCCGAAGGGCAGTCAGGGAGAACGATCTGGCCGGCATGTTCGCGATCTGACTAAGGGCAGTATACCTCGCAATCTTTGGTACTTGTCGTGGCCTCAGATGGCTGAGAGTTTTTTTAGTGTCATCGACCAACTCGCAGACCTGTTTTGGGCGGGACGTGTTGGATACAAGGCGATAGCCGGTATGGGTGTTTCCCAGACTTATATCATGATGCTAATGACCGCTAGGATGGGTCTCGATGCCAGCATGAGAGCAATGGTCTCCCGCGCAATCGGCGCCGGCGATACTGCTTATGCAAACCATGTACTGACCCAATCGATAATCCTTACCGCGTTATGGAGCTTGGTAGTAGGGATACCTGGGGTAATTTTCACCGACAGGCTGTTGGGACTCGTTGGTGTGAGTGGCGATGTTGTCGCTATGACTTCTGGATACATGAAATTACAGTTCATAGCGATGTCATTCATGTCATTCCAAAGATTGACTGGAGGTTCCCTTCAAGCCGCCGGAGACAGTATAACTCCCCTAAAGGCGGCGACCGTGAGCAGGGTAATTCACCTGATACTTTCTCCATTTTTGATTTTTGGATGGATTATGTTTCCGGAAATGGGACTAGCCGGCGCCGGGATGGCTAATGTGCTGGCACAGACTTTAGGAATGGCGATAAACTTCACGGTTTTATTCAGGGGCACCTCCCGTCTTAAGCTTACTTTTGCCAGCTATCGGGTGGACTTTTCACTAATGTGGAGGCTTATACGGGTTGGAGCTCCTGCTGCTCTGACAGGTATGCAGAGGTCCTCTTCGCAGTTGATCTTGTTAATAGTTGTAGCTTCTTTTGGAGATGGCCCAGCAGCTGCGTTCGCTCTATCAAGGAGAGCTGAGAATGTTGTTAACCATACCAGTAGAGGACTCGGAAGAGCCGGAGGAGCGTTGGCAGGCCAAAATCTAGGAGCCGGACACGCAGAACGTGCAAAGAGTTCAATAGGGTGGGCGATTATCTACTCTGCTGGGATGAGTCTTATAGCCATGACTCTCTTTATAACCGTTCCTGAACAAATAGCTGCGTTCTTCAGTGACTCTCCAGAATTTATTGCTCACACTACAACATGGATCTTGATCCTTGCTTTTGCTACATTTCCAATGAGTTCTGTACAGGTCTTCACACAAGGAATTTCGAGTACTGGTGCCACAGTGGCACCCATGTTTATCACCCTAGTCACTATGTGGTTGATTGAAGTTCCTATTGCTATGGCTCTGGCTTATTACACTCCTCTGAATTCTGCCGGTGTCCCCTGGGGCATAGTAATAGGAAATGTCTTAAGGTCAGCAGCATTCTTCGTCTATTTTGCTAGGGGAACCTGGCTCAAAACAGGTATGATCTAGTGTGCTATTTTGGCGATGGTCTTAATCGTGGTACTACTTTGCAGGATCGGAGTTGTTTAGATGGAGCTAATTTACCCTCGAGATTTTGATGCCTTGGTATAGAGATTGGCTTTTCTACTCGCTATTGATAGTAGTGTTTATCTTGGATCGAGTATCGAAAGAAATTATTCGGTCATCAGTGGCCGTTGGGACTTCATGGCCTGATGCCGGATTATTTCGAATAGTTCATGGACTAAATACAGGATCAGCGTTTGGCCTATTTACAGGATTCACGAATTTTCTTATCGTTGCATCTGTACTTGGTATCGCCTTAGTTCTATATTTGTTTCACCGGCAAAACAATAGTGTGATATGGCTACGGTTATCACTCGGGATGATTGTAGGCGGGGCAGTAGGAAATTTGTTTGACAGGCTCAAGGATGGGGCAGTTATCGATTTTATTAGTGTCGGATGGTGGCCTGCATTTAATTTAGCTGATTCCGCGATATCAGTTGGTATGGCACTTTTGGTGACAACCTTACTTTTCGGCGAAAGACTCGGATGGATTAAGCCTGATTCTACCAACGAAGAAAAGCCGGATTGAATTTGACAGAATTTTTAGTGTGCGAAGAGGACGATGATAATCGAAGGCTAGATCGCTTCGTGTCTGAAAACATGTTAAGTGTTTCCAGAACGAATGCTGCCTCTATGATCCTGGATGGAAATGTGTTGCTTGATGGCAAAGTCGCAAAGCCTTCTACAAGGTTAAGAAAAGGGCAACAAGTTGATGTCAGCATTCCGATCGCAGCTGCTTCAGGTATCAAACCTCAGGATATAAAGCTTGATGTGATACATGAAGACGATGACATATTAGTGATCAACAAGCCTTCTGGTCTTCCCGTACACCCTGGCCCCGGACACCTTGATGGCACTCTCGTGAACGCCATTATAGCTAGGTGTCCCGATATAAAAGGAGTTGGCGGGACACAAAGGCCAGGCATAGTTCATCGATTAGACCGTAATACTTCTGGTGTGATGGTAGTCGCGAAGAATGGTGCTGCCCATGTCGAAATTTCCAATCAAATCGCTAGTAGGACTGCCACTAAGATATATGAGGCCCTTGTAAAAGGAACGCTCGCGAGACCAGAGGCTATTATCAACGCTCCAATTGGAAGAGACCCCTATCACAGGCAAAGGATGGCTGTCGTTGAAGAGGGGAGGGAATCCATAACACGGTACAACGTCATAAACAGACTGAGGAGTTTTGACCTTCTACAGGTGAGACTATTAACTGGAAGAACGCATCAAATTAGAGTTCACTTGTCCTCAATAGGACATCCAGTCGCTGGCGATGAACTTTATGGAGGCGGGGTTTCTGGCATTTCTCGACAGTTTTTACACTCTACTTTATTAGCATTCATTCATCCGTCCTCGGGTAAGAAAGTCGAGTATAGATCCCCACTGGCGTCAGATTTAGAGTGTTTCCTAAATTCATTAGTTTAGGATTAACAAAATTATTTCTCTACATACATAATGTTAATATTTTAGAGTCAACTTCATTTAACAACTACTGACGGAATTTAGAAAATCAATTTAGGTAGTAACCCAGTATTGATAATCTCGAATAGAGCCAGAGTCAGATATGCTCCTAGTCCAACCGGCGAGCCTCACCTTGGCAACATCAGAACTGCTATTTTTGACTGGCTGCTTGCGAGACATACGAACGGGAAATTTATTGTTCGGGTTGAAGACACTGACCGGGCTCGAATTGTGGATGGTGCAATCGACCTTCAGAAACATTCCCTTGAATGGCTGGGCTTGGACTGGGACGAAGGCTTGGGTAAGGACGGTCCATTTGGTCCGTATGTTCAGTCGGAGAGACTCGACTATTACAATGCGGCAATTGAATCATTGATTCGGACAAGTGACGCTTACAAATGCTATTGCACGGAAGAGCGTTTAGCAAAGCTTAGAGAAGAACAAAGAAAACAAAAACTCTCAAGGCTCGGTTATGACGGAAAATGTAGGGGACTAAGTGAAAAAGAAAGTACGGAACTAGAAGCATCGTCAGATTCAAACGTAATCAGGTTTGCAATGCCTACTGTCGGTATTACGGAGATTGAGGATCTGGTGCGAGGACGTATCGAATTTGACAATGCTTTAGTTGATGACTTTATCCTTCTCAAGGCTGACGGATTTCCAACCTATCATCTAGCTTCAGTAGTTGATGATAAGCATATGCAAATTACCCATGTTCTAAGAGGCGAGGAATGGGTTTCGAGCATTCCGAGGCATATTCAAATCTATCGTGCTCTTGGATGGGAACCGCCGATTTATGCCCATTTACCCACGATTCTTGCCCCCGACAAGTCCAAACTCAGTAAACGTCACGGTGCGACATCGGTTTTAGAATACAGGGAGATGGGGTATCTGCCTGATGCGATGTTGAATTTTTTGAGCTTGCTGGGTTGGTCGCTTGACGGGGAGACCGAGATTATTCCAAGGGAAGATATTGTTAAGCATTTCGATCCCAGTCGTATTAATGTGGCAGGAGCAGTTTTCGATATTGAAAAATTGGATTGGATGAATGGCTATTACATCAGAAACATGGAAACCCAAGAATTGGGAGACGTATTATTCCGATACTGGAAAGAGTTTCAACCAAAGGAATTCGAACGACTTCCATCAATTGAAGAATCTAGGACAGTTGCCTCTCTAGTAAGGGAAAGGTTAAAAACATTAAATGACGCAGCTCCACTCGTAGCCTTTATTTTTAGAGATTCTATTGACTATGATAAAGGTCAGTTAATACAGAATGATATGGATGTCCAAGGGACTATATCAATTCTGGATGCATGCGCCGAGGCGTTATCAAACATAGAGCCATATTCGGCCGACTCGATAGAACGAGTCCTTAGATCAGTCGCGAATAACAAAAATCTAAAAGTTGGCCAATTACTTGGTACCGTTAGAGTATCGACATCTGGACAAAAAGTATCCCCACCTCTTTTCCAGTCGCTTGAAATTCTGGGTAAGGAAAGAGTTTCTGAGCTTCTTTCTAACGCTAAGAGCAAATTATTGAGTATGTCGAATAATTGACGCTTTTCAGGCGTAATTCTATACTCATTCAGGTACCAATAATTGTGTTGCACGGAGCTTAATGTGGTCATCTCGCTAAAAGAAAGGTTAGACGGTGATTTGAAGGACGCTATGCGTAACAAGGATAGTATTAGGCGAACTGTGCTTCGCACTATCATTTCTGAAATACGAAATGCTGAAATAGCGAAGCAAGAGGCACTCGATGATGAAGGAGTCTTGGTTGTAATGACCAAACAAGCTCAACAACGAAGGGATAGCATAGAAGCATTCAAGGCCGCTAGTCGGAGTGATTTAGTAGAAAGCGAGTCGGCGGAACTGAAAATTATCTCAGGATATCTTCCAGAACAACTATCTGAAGACGAGATCGAAGTTGTAATAACCGAGGTAATCAGTCAAGTTGAAGCCAAAGGTTCTTCTGATATGGGAAAAGTCATGAAGGAAATAATGCAAAGAGTTCGAGGTAGGGCGGATGGGAAGATGGTTAGTGCTATAGTCACTTCTCGTTTAAAGGAGATGTAGTCACTGTGAGGTTTGGGGTAATAGTTTTCCCGGGAACTTGGAGTGACGTTGATTGTTTTACTGTTGTGGATGAGGTCCTCAAACAACCGGTCGAATATGTATGGCATAAAGAAACTGATCTGTCTGGTTTCGACTGTTTAATTCTCCCTGGTGGATTTTCATACGGAGACTATCTTAGGAGTGGAGCAATCGCACGTTTTTCTCCTGTGATGAAGTCGGTAGAAAGATTCGCGAAATCGGGTGGATTAGTGTTTGGGATTTGCAATGGATTCCAGATTTTGTGTGAATCTGGTCTTTTGCCAGGGATATTGAGAAAGAATGACCATCTAGAATTTAGATGCCAATGGACGCACCTTCGAGTAGAAAATGTCAGCACTCCCTTCTCTAATAATGCCGAGAAAGGACAAATAATCAAGGTTCCCATTTCTCACGGAGAGGGAAACTATTTTGCTGACACAGAGACTCTGCAATTGATAGAAGAAAATGAACAGGTTTTGTTTCGATATTGTGGACCGGACGGCGATATGACTCCTGATACCAATCCAAATGGATCACTTAATAACATTGCGGGAATTATGAATTCCGAAGGAAATGTTATGGGCATGATGCCTCATCCCGAACGGTGTTGCGACCCCCTTCTCGGTGGAGTGGACGGCGAACTGATTTTCCGCTCCTTATTACGACCCGCCCGTGTTCCGTCGGAGCCATAAATGTCTCCAACCCAGATGATTGCGGCCCCAGCTGATTTTGAAAAATGTATCTGCTGATGACTGACGACGAAATCTTAAAAGCACTGGGGTTTATGTGAGTGCAAATTAACAAGCAACTTCTAGATAATTTGGCAATTTCCGCGACTGAACACAACATGATTTTAGAGCGCCTAGAAAGGGTGCCTAATTATCTAGAATTAGGTATATTCGGTTCTTTATGGAGTGAACATTGCGGTTATAAACATTCCAAGCCCCTTTTGAAAGTATTCGCATCTGATAATCCAAGACTCCTTGTAGGCGCGGGGGAGGAAAATGCTGGCGTAGTTGATATAGGTGACGGATTGGCGATTGTCTTCAAGATTGAATCACACAACCATCCTTCCGCAATAGAGCCCTATGAAGGTGCTGCCACAGGAGTAGGGGGAATAGTAAGGGATATATTTGCTATGGGTGCTAGGCCCATAGCGCTGCTAAATTCTTTGAGGTTTGGCCCGATCGACGATGCTAAGAATAGATACCTTTTTGACGGGGTTGTTGCGGGCATATCTGGTTATGGAAACTGTATAGGAATTCCCAATATAGGCGGAGAGGTCGTATTCGAAGATTCTTACGCAGATAACCCACTTGTTAACGCAATGTGTATTGGGTTATTGAAGAAGGATGATCTAATGCGGGCTACAGCGGGGAAGGAAGGCAGCCTGCTTCTTCTTGTCGGTTCAGGTACAGGTAGGGATGGAATCCATGGAGCATCCGGATTGGCATCAAGATCGTTCGATGATGATAGAGAACTAAGACCTACTGTCCAAGTCGGAAACCCTTTCTTGGAGAAAGTCTTAATTGAAGCATGTCTGGAGGTCGCTCATTCCGGCCTGATAGAGGGCCTTCAAGATTTAGGTGCCGCCGGGCTCACGAGCGCATCAATAGAATGTGCAGCTAATAGCGGCTCAGGCATTGAAATCTATATTGATAAGGTACCTCGCCGTGACTCGGGAATGGAGCCTTATGAGGTCATGCTTTCTGAAACCCAGGAAAGAATGTTAATTTCTGTTAAACCAGAAAACCTGCTCTGTGTGCAGGAAATTTTCAATAGATGGGATGTTGATTGTGCTGTCGTCGGTAAGACGACGGCTGGCGGGAGAGTAAAGATTTACGAGCATGGGGAACTTAAAGGGGATTTACCAATTGAAGTTCTCACAACTCCTCCTATGTACAAGGTGCATTCAGTAAAGCCAGATAACCTTGAAAAATTACAAAACTTCGACCTTAATTCTGTAGCATTGCCCGATAGGGAGCCGTCCGGAGTATTGCTTGACCTTCTATGTTCTTCAAATATATCCAGTAGGCACTCGGTCTACAGGCGTTACGATCATCAAGTTCAGACCAACACCGTAATACCACCAGGGCATGACGGGGCGCTTTTGCGCATAAAAGGAACTAACATAGGACTCGCTGCCTCTACTGATGGCAACGGTAGGCTTTGCTTTTTGGATCCTTACATAGGTGGAATGATTTCAGTAGCCGAAGCATGTAGGAATGTATCGTGTACTGGCGCAAAACCTATCGCGTTGACTAATTGCTTGAATTTTGGAAACCCTGAGAAGCCTGATGTTTATTATCAACTACAGCAATGTATTAAAGGGTTAGCTGAGGCGAGTGAGGCGTTCGATAGTCCCATCATAAGCGGAAACGTCAGTTTATATAATGAGACCCGTAACGAACCTATTTACCCTACACCTGTAATTGGCGCAGTCGGATTAACAAAAAACATTTCACTTCACTGTGGTATAGCCTTTGGTAATGAAGGTGACAGAGTGTTTCTTCTTGGCGATGAAAGGGTCTTTGGAGACCCTAAAGATTTAGCAGGCAGCGAATATCTTTCTTTAGTTCACGGGATTGTTGCAGGTATGCCGAGGATAGACATCGATATGGAGGTGGCTGTACAGGAAGTGTGCCGAGAACTCATATCGTTAAATGTGATTAGGTCTGCTCATGACTGCTCTGATGGCGGATTGGCAGTGGCACTTGCGGAGTCCGCGATTGCAGGGGGTCTCGGATTCTCAGGGGACTTCAAATTACAAGGGAGATGGGACGCAGGTTTGTTTGGAGAGGCTCAGTCGCGGATAATAGTCTCCTTGGGTCCAGAGAAAGTTGATACATTGAAAACTTTGTGCGACAAAAAAAAGGTGCACTTTTGCTCTTTAGGAGATGTCACTGACGGCAAATTTATAATAAACAATATAATTAATCTAGATATGAATTTGTTACAGGAAAAATGGTCAGATTCACTCGGTTATACTGATAGAAGTTCATGAACCTATCTGAAAGTCTTTGTACATGCTGACAAAACAATCAAATTAGGATTGACATGAAAATTACCCAATGCTAGATTGAATAATGGAAGGAGCAGTCCATTAGTGGCTGCTTTTTCTTTGAACTCTCCTTTTGGAGGATGGTTTGCCAACTTACGATTACAATTGTGAAGAATGCGGTGCAGACTTCGAGCTGAGACTTAAATTCAGTGACGACGTCGAGCAACCCTGTGGGGAATGCGGTTCTGTTGCTAAACGCCAATTTTCTGCGGTACCAATCGTCTTCAAGGGAAGCGGTTGGTATGTCAATGACTATGGAAAGAAAGGTAGCGCATCTGGCAATTCTGGGGATGCTGCAACTACTGACCAAAGTGATAAATCTGCGAATACTGAAAATAAGAGTGAAAAGGCGACATCTTCAGATTCCAGTTCCGAGTCAGCATCTAAGCCATCGAAAGATTCTGCTTCTAAATCTACCTCTAAGTCATCTTCCAAATCCTCTTCTAAATCCTCTTCTGAGGGTTGATTATTGAGAGCTCTTATTCAGAGAGTAACATCAGCTTCTGTCTATGTGGACGATTCTTCTGTTGGTGAGATAGGTATAGGTTTGCTGGTCTTAGTTGGCATCACGAGAGGTGATCAGGGGCACGACGTCGAATACATCGTCGACAAAACGATCAATCTACGGATCTTTCCCGATAGCGAAGGGAAATTTGATAAATCAGTTGTTGATGTTGGAGGTTCTGTTCTTCTAGTAAGTCAGTTCACGCTATATTCGAATACACGAAAGGGGCGCCGGCCCAGTTTCACCGAGGCAATGGCTCCAGAAGAGGCCAAAGGTATGTTTGATGTAGTAACTGGGGCTTTTGAAAATACTGGAATCTCAGTGCAACGGGGAATCTTCCGATCTCAGATGCAAGTTAAACTTGTGAACGATGGACCGGTTACGATTATGATAGATTCTGAGGATCGAAATAGGAATAGAGGTTCCTGATATTCACTCTATATCAAGGCTTAAATCTAGATCAGGAGCGGAGTGAGTCAATGCGCCTACAGAGATCAGGTTTACACCTGATTCGGCCGCGGCTCGGACGCTACTTAGATTTATCCCCCCCGATGCTTCTGTGAGGGCCCTACCTTTGCAAAGATTGACTGCCTGGGCCATTTTTTCGGGAGCCATATTGTCCAAAAGTAATATCTCGGCTCCTGCGTCCAACGCTTCCTCCACTTGAGATATATTCTCTACTTCTACTTCTACTTTGATAGTGTGCGGCGCGTTCGCATAAGCTTTCTTGACTACGTCAGATAAAGTTAACCCGTGGTGCTCTAATGTGCGAAGGTGATTATCTTTTATGAGTATGCCGTCTCCAAGATTCTGGCGATGGTTGAACCCGCCTCCCATTCTGACAGCATATTTTTGTAATGATCTAAAGCCCGGCGTTGTTTTACGAGTATCTACTATCTTGGCGCTGGTGCCCTCTATTGCGCGAACATATTTTGAAGTCTCTGTTGCGACCCCGCTCAGTTTTCTAAGAAAATTTAAAGCAGTTCTCTCTGCTGTAAGTATCGATCCCAGAGGACCACTTATCTCAGCTATTCGGGTAGCGTTCTTGAGGATAGATCCGTCGGAAATTAGAGGATTTGTATGGAGATCTGGAGACATTCTTTGAAACACGGAAAGAGCTATATCGATTCCTGCCAATATTCCATCCTCATCTGAAACGATCGCGGCGCGGCCTTCAAATTCATGCGGTATCAACGCCTCCGTAGTGGCGTCCCCTGTTGAGTAGTCTTCCATGATTGCAAGGTCAATCAGGGATTCCATATCAGGGGTGATCTTCATTTGTCTCCTAGTAAAACGCCCATATCTGATACAGAGGGATGGGCGAGGTAAATTCCACTGGGGGAGTTTGCTACACTACCGAAAGCATTCTCTCAAGGGCTAGCTTAGAATACCTTCTAATATCGTCATCTACTTTGATTTGATTAACTACTACCCCTTCTACTAACCCATCGAGGACCCATGACACATAGGCCGGGTGGATTCTATACATGGTCGAGCAAGGGCATACAACTGAATCTAGGCAGAAAACAGTTTTGTCTGGATTCTCTGAGGCGATCCGGTTTACTAGGCTGATTTCTGTACCGACCGCCCAGGTCGTTCCAGGGGCGGCTTGTTCAATCACATTTTTTATGTGTTCGGTGGATCCCACCGAATCAGCCGCGGTTACAACTTCAAGTGTACATTCTGGGTGGACGACTACATTTACTTCGGGATATTTTACCCGCGCCTCGTTTATCTGGTTTACAGTGAACCTTGTGTGGACCGAGCAATGTCCTTCCCACAGAATCAGTTTGGCGTTCTTTATGTCTTCTAGAGTGTTGCCGCCCAAAGGCTTGAATGGATTCCATAGAATCATCTCATCAAGGCGCATACCCATTTTCGCTGCTGTGTTGCGACCTAAATGCTGGTCCGGGAGGAATAGAACTTTCTCGCCTTTGGAGTAAGACCAGTCGAAGGTAGCTGAAGCATTCGACGAGGTGCAGACGATGCCTCCGTTCTTGCCACAGTGTGACTTGATTTCTGCTGTTGAATTCATGTAGGTCACCGGTATAACACACCCTTCACCAAGAGCGTCAGTTAAGTCATCCCAGCAATCTAAAACGTCGTCAGTTTGTGCCATATCGGCCATGGAACATCCGGCGGTTAGATTTGGCAGTATCACTCGCTGACTCGGAGTACTAAGTATGTCGGCAGTTTCTGCCATAAAATGGACACCACAGAAAACGATGAACTCAACATCATTCTGTTCTGCTGCCAATTGCGACAGTTTAAAGGAATCTCCTCTTATGTCCGCAAACTGTATTACTTCATCTCTTTGATAGTGGTGTCCCAATATCAAGGCCCTATCGGCGAGTTTTTCACGGGCAACTCTGATATTTGCCTCGATTTGTTCCGGGCTCATCCTCATATAGCTAATTGGTAGTTTTTGCCACCGGACTCCGACCTCGAACTCGTCCTGAAGTGTCCTGGAACTCAGGTCATCATCCGTTTGACAAAAAGCAGACTGCTCAATCTCTGTAATTGGTATTGTCGTTTTTCTGTCTAAGTTAGTTACCATCTTGGAGTTATCCCTCTTCCTTTCGGGAAAATTGCTGACGACGTTGTTCTAGACTAGCGACCCTCGTAAAAACCACGGGCTGGTCTCCTTGATTTTGACCGATACCGTGTCGCCCATGTCTGTTTCTTCGTCGTCGAAGAACACTAGTTTGTCATTACGATTTCTACCGAACCATCTTTCGTTTTTCTTGCCTTCAACGAGGACTTCGTGTATTTCCCCCTTGAATTTGCCATTTAATTTTGTTGCTATGCACTCCTGCTCATCATTAATAAGTTTGAGGCGCTCTTTCTTTATCTCTTCAGGAACATCGTCCTTCATTGCTCTCGAGGCGATTGTCCCTTCTCGAGTGGAGTAAGCCGCGGAGTGGATTTTGTCGAATTTAATATCTCTTACCAGTTTCAAGGTATTGTTAAATTGCTCTTCACTTTCTCCGCAGAACCCCACGATAAGATCAGTACTTAAGCTAACTTTGGGCACGCGCGATCTAATTTTGTCAATCAGTCGACGATATTCTCCATTGGTGTAGCCGCGGCGCATACTACGTAGTATGTCGTCGTCCCCAGCCTGAAAAGGTAGATTAATGTGCTCACAAACCTTGTCCAGACTATTCACAGCATCAATTATGCTGTCTTCCATATCATTCGGATGAGATGTAAGAAACCGTATTCGTTCAATCCCGTTAACTTCGTTCACTGCTGATAAGAGGTCCGCCAGATTGACCGATCCCGGTAAGTCATGACCGTACGAGTCAACATTTTGACCCAGCAAAGTCACTTCTTTAACGCCTCTCTGTACTAACATCTCCGACTCGTGCACTATCTCCGAAACAGAACGGCTCTTTTCCCGTCCCCTTCGGTAAGGAATTATGCAGAACGAACAGAATTTATCACAGCCGTGAATAATGGGAATAAAAGTTGATATCGATGGAGCGGCGGAAAGTGGACCTATACAGCCTTCTGGATCTATGCCCATTTTGTCGGCCAAGAGATCTATCAATGGATCGTATTGTTGAGGCCTCATGAAAACGTCGACGAAAGGGAACCGTCTTTCCAAAAAGTCTGAATTAGGTCCGACCATGCATCCCATCAAGGCAATTATTTTATTGGGATTGGATTCTCTTGATGGTTTAAGACTTGTAAGGGTTCCTACTGCCTTATCTTCTGCGCTTTGTCTCACGACACAGGTATTTAATACAACAACGTCTGCGTTTTCCCGAGACTCCACAGCTGTTAGACCTAATTGATCCAAGGCATTGGCTAGGCGATCAGAATCAGCTATGTTCATCTGACAGCCGATTGTCCAAATATGATAATTCTGCATAAGTATGATTTATCGTTGCTGAACGCTTTCTTGGCCTATATAGCTACAACACATTGCGGCGGAGGGAATGGGATTCGAACCCATGAGAGGACTTTCATCCCCTAACCGCTTAGCAGGCGGCCGCACTAGACCACTATGCGATCCCTCCATCTTCTCTATAAGTTCCCAATTATAAACGCCATATTAGGGTACGGCAATGAAATATATTGTGAAATCGGGAACTATTCTGAAATATAAAGTGTAATCTGTACTATATTTGCTATTTGTTTACGAATTCGACCTAAATACCATATTTTGAAGCATAGGTCTGTTGGCCTTTCTGATGTGAGTGGCGATTTCTGGAGAAATGGTTTAGTCGATGGGATTCTCCAGCGGTCGAAAGCCTTCGGCATCTCCTATCCAAATTTCACCTCCCTCAAAATATTCTTTTTTCCAGATAGGGACCGTGTGTTTAATACGGTCTACTGAATAGCTTGCTGCTTCGAAGGCTTCTTTTCTATGAGGAGAACCTACTGCAACTATGAGACTCGCCTCCCCAACATCGACTCTTCCAAGCCGATGGTCGATAGAGACTCTCACATCCCATTTGTTACACATCTCTTTGGCAACTTCATATAATTTCTTTTCTGCCATGGGCAAATATGCTTCGTATTCGAGGAACAACACATTTCTTGAATCAGTGTGATCGCGGGTAACTCCGTGAAATAAAACTGTGGCCCCATGTCTGTCGGATTCAACGAAGCGTCGGGACTCTTCCACGATGAGAGAACTTTCTAAAACTCTAACCCTGAAAAGCGGTTTCCTGTCTTCCAATTTAATTACAACCTTAACGTCCCACAATATTTGCAAACTTCGTCATTTAACACTAACAAGATCTAAATACACAATTCCGGGAATTTATTTGAATTGCGACCCTCCGCTCACCGGTGGGATTAAAGCAACTGTGTCGCCTTCCTTCAATACGTGAGAATGCTCTCTATATTCCTCATTGACCGCTCCAACGATTCTCTCGGGGGAGGCCAATATTCTAGGGTGTATATCGCAAACCATATTTACAAGCCCGCCTAAGGTTACCGAATCGTTGTCGCCCTCAATGTTAATTGTCTCGCAACCGATTCCAGCCTGCTCTCTATAAGTAGCGAAGTAGAGCACTCTAACGTTTAACATAGGTGCATCAAAAAATTCACGAGATTTTCAGTACCGAAATGCTCCGCCGTTAACATGGATTGTTTGTCCTGTAATGTACGACGCATGATCAGATGCTAGAAATGCAACTGTGTTGGCAATTTCTTCCGGCATTCCCAAGCGTCCTACAGGTACAGCATCCACGTTGACGGCTGGATTGGCGCCAGTTGTTGAACCAAGACTAGTGTCAAAAGCTCCGGGCACAATATGATTGACTAGGATACCGGTGGAAGCCAATTCGGGTGACAGGGCTCTCGTGAGCCCAAGGGCTCCCATCTTAGAGGCGCAGACATGCCCCCACTCGGCCCTACCGGAAAAGGCATTAAGGCCGGAAACGTTGATTATTCTTCCCCAGCCCATTTCAGACATTGCGGGTATAGCAGCCCGTGAGCAAAAGAACGGGCCATCTAGGTTCACAGCTAAGACTCTGCGCCATTCTTCCGTAGTCATATTAGCTACCTTGTCGGAGGAGCGTAGGCCAGCATTGTTCACTAGTATGGCAACGTTCCCGAGCGTTTTCTCGATCTCCTCAAACATACTGATCACTTCAGATTCCACACCTACGTCTGCGACCACAGATATAGCAGCACCACCGCCCGCCATAATCTCATCTCTTACAGAATTAGCTTCTTGCTGATTTCTTCTTGAGTTTACCGCCACCGCTGCTCCCCTGCGTGCCAACTCTAGCGCAGTTGCCCGACCGATGTTTCTCCCCGACCCTGTTACCAACGCCACTCTTTCAGAGATATTCAATGTGAAGCTCCTACTATTCGGGCGACTCTTTCTAGATTCTTTAGTTCAACACTAAATTCACCAGATTCGACACCTTTGAGAATTTCTACAACAGCGTCATTATATGGCGTGAGAACGCCTATTTCCTGACCCCTTTGAGAAATCATTCCGTTGAGATACTCGATCTCAGTGGCTCTTCCCTTGATTATATCTTGAGCCATTGAGGGCCTGCCTGGAATGCTAGGAGAGGAGCCCGATAGTAACGCCTCCAACTTTGGATGCCCTTCCGGTCCAGCCGCTTTCTCCATATCTCTCAATGTGAAATCACCCATCGGTGTAACTACGTTATATCCTAACGACCGGCCTACACGTATTGTTTCTATTGCCAAATTCATAATCTGCGTTCGAGAGATTTCGTTCGCCCTCACCTCATGGCTCATCATGCCCGTCATCGCTGCTGTAGCATTTACCATACAATTAGTAACCATCTTGGACCAACGTTCACCCCAAAGGTCATTCGTCGGTACCGTTCTTCCGGCCGATGAGAACAACTCCACAATACGTTCCACCCTGGGTGTTATCTCTCCATTGAGTTCCCCGATCTTGAAACACAACGGTTCTTTCTGCAATGACTGGGACACACTACCGGTTCTAGTTATGTGAGCGGGCTCGTAAATTTCGGCTGAGATAGTAGTTACGCAACCTAAAGTTCTTTCCGCCCCAACCAATGGTGCAATTTGAGTTTCATTAATACTGTTTTGTGGACTTACTACCCAAGTATCTTCTCGCAAAAAAGGCAACATAGCTTCTATCGCCTTCTTTGTGTCATAAGATTTCACGGCAACAATAATTAAATCAAATGTGCCTTCTATATTTGGAATCTGATCGGTATGAATTGCTTTAACATTTGCAATGTGCTCCCCAACCACACCATCGAGAGTCAAGCCTTTTTCATTCATGGCATTTACATGCTCGCGCCATGGATCGATCAGCAGCACATTTTCTCCCTCTTTGGACATGAAGCCGGCTAGAGTACCTCCAATAGCGCCGACGCCGATCGCCGCTGTTCGAATTTCCATATTTTTACTTATCTCAAGCACACCTAATCAGTGAGAACAGTTTTGTCGGCAATGCCAACAACCTGGTTATTATTTAATTCGTTAATTCGTTCCTCGGAGTAGCCCAGTATCCCAGAAAGTATTTCCTCAGAATGTTGACCAACTACAGGTGCTGATCCTACAACCATCTCTGTTCTCCCGAATTTGATCATTTTTCCCGAGACATGTATTGAGCCTGCTACTGGGTCTGGAACCTCCACGATGATCTCTCTATCCGTCAAGTGGGGATCAACCGCGGCTTGGGCAGTTGTGTTAACTGGGGAGCAGGGCACTCCATTTGACGATAATATCTCGACCGCTTCTCCCATTGTTTTGCCTGAGAACCATTCGGATAGTTCTGATTCAAGTGCCTCAGCGTTAGTTCTTGTCCTATCTAACCTGGTTTGGAACCTGTCATCCGTGAGCCATTCTGACTTGCCGATGGATTCAGAGAGTCTGACCCACATGTTTTCATTGGTCGCCGCAAGAATTACCCAACCATCTTTAGTTTGATAACAACCACCTGTACCTCGTCCATTACCTTCACGTGTCTGTTCATAGCCGCTTCCTAGGTATGCTGATATTGGGATCTCGTTACAGGTATATCCAGTGTCAGCAAGGCATACGTCTATGGTTTGGCCTTCACCAGAGATTTCCCTCTCACGAAGGGCTGCTAAGGCTCCGATAGTGGCATGTAATGAAGTTATCCTATCTATCAGAGGGAAGAAGGTCTTAACCGGCGGCATTCCCTCTTCACCTGTGAGGGACATCAGACCGCCCATGGCCTGGCCAATAGGGTCGAATCCAACCCTGTCCTTGTACGGGCCGTATTGACCGTACGCGGAGACATTAACCATTATTATTTTTGGATTCATTTCCCTGAGTTTCTCATATCCGAATCCCATAATATCGATGGTGCCAGGCCTAAAATTTTGTATCAATATGTCAGACTTCTTTATCAGATCGGTTAGAATTTCCTTTCCTTCACTTGACCTCAAATTGATCGAAAGGCTCTTTTTCCCACTGTTGTACTGCACCCAATATGCACTTTGTCCTCTTACTGTTGGTCCATTTTTCCTGCTCTCATCTCCAGCAACGCTCTCGACTTTGATAACTTCTGCTCCCATTCTTGCGAACATTAAGCCACATCTGGGGCCGGCCTGATAACGGCCTAGATCTAGGACCCTGATTCCTTCGAGGGGTGTACTTAGCTGCTGATTCATAATCTATATCGTCTCCTGAATGTGTAATTGAGACCGGTTAAGCTTTCCTGCCCTTTCTGTCGATAAATGGTTTGAATCCTTCCAAGACTGGGGTCGGTTGTAACTCACCCGCCTGCGCATCGAGTTCGTTTTCATACATCTCTCTCCACGTTACGCCTACATCCTTTATCAAGAGATCTTTAATGCCCTGCACCATCCTTGCGTCGTTGCCGACAATAAGTTCAGCGAGTTCCCTCGCTTTCACCATGAGGTCATCCGAATTTACAAGATGATTGAGAAGGCCAATCTGAAGAGCCTCGCTGGCTTCGACCGTTCGCGCGGTAAACAGTAGTTCTTTGGCTTTCGGCCACCCCACTTGCATTGGTAGGCTCCACGTAGAATTTACACGCCCGTACGCTGCGGCCAGAAACCTAAACTTGGTACGTTCACAGCCTACTCGTATATCTAAGCTCGATGCCAGAACTGCTCCTCCTCCGTAAGCCAAGCCGTTTAGAGCTCCTATTGTTGGTTTCTTACAGCGCCCAATCCTCCAGGCATACTCTGGTCTTTCAGGATCGGGAGGAAGTGGATTAGCGTTTTCGGCGTTCCGTGTCATTTCGTGAATATCCGCTCCGGCGGTAAAAGCGCGATCTCCAGCACCTGTAAGAATGATGGCTTTAATCTGTTCATCAGCCTCCATTTCAGACACTGCGTCGTTCATTTCCCGAAAAAGCACGGTACTCATCGCGTTGAGAACTTCGGGTCTATTGAGGGTAATCGTGCCGATCCCCTCGCTTTTGTCGATTAAGAGGGTCTCGTAACTCAAATGTTTCTCCTTAACTTAGGTATCGAAATTCCAGCATTATAGAAACGGTGTTTAGGAAGGGTCAAGAAATAGTGCTATAACCTGACACGCCACCCGTATTTCTCCAAGTCCACCCTACCTTCGGAGTCAAACCTGATTCCTTCGCTAATCAGCAATTCTTTTTGCAAGTACATTCCATCGCTGGGTCTAACGCTGATTTTTCCAAGTCTGTTGATGACACGATGCCACGGTACGTCATCATATCGGGAATTTACTCCGGATAGAGCGTATCCGACTAGTCTCGCATTAAGAGTGCCGACTTTCTCAGCGATCTGCCCATAAGTGGCAACGTGCCCGTAGGGTATAGATCTAACTACATCTAGTATTGACTCAAAAATACCTTCCCCAGATTCTCCATTACTAAAGTCCATTAAGCATCTCCCCAAAACATATCCCCATTCTAGCCATTGGAAATGCTTATACAACTACATCTGCAGCTGTATATAATTGCCTTCGATTTCCAATATTAAATAGAGTTCTTATGGCCAAGATCGAGTTTGTATTCATGGGCCCATAGCACAAACTCAATTGGCTTTTGGCAATAATATATCTGTGGGCCCCTGCCATGTCTGGTCGACTGAACCGAAAAAAAACACAAACGAACTGAAGTTATTATCTATTAACGTGTTTGTGGAAGAAAAAAAAGGATTTTATTTGGTATCATCACGCTCCTAGAGTAGTCATAGAGAAATGCATTTGACACGTATATCAGCCTGTTGAAGGAGGACTCAAATGGCAGATGAGACGTTTTCGCCGATCAGTAAACCTTCCCCTGAGGAGATGCTGGTTAGGCCCAACCTGGATTTGACCGGTTCCTATCAAGACTTTTCATGGGAGTCTATGTATGACGAGTTGGACTGGTTACCCGGTGGCGGTCTTAATAAGGCCCATGAAGCCATTGACCGGCATGCAAATGGGCCTAATAAAGACAAGATAGCGATGATTTGGGAAGGAAAGAACGGTGAACGTGAAGATTACACATTTGGAGATATGAAGCTACTTACCAATAGGTTTGCCAATGTGATGCAAAGCCTTGGTATTAAAAAAGGTGACAGGGTGTTCATCTTTATGGATCGATTGCCAGAACTATACATTGCGTTTTTTGGAGCCCTTAAGGCTGGTGCAGTTGTTGGGCCTCTTTTCTCAGCATTTGGTCCTGAGCCCGTAAGGGACAGAATGCAGGATAGTGGAGCGAAAGTCCTAGTTACTCAGCCAGATCTCCGAAGAAAAATTTCAGGAATTATTCCAGAACTTTTTGATCTTCAGCACATACTTGTTGTTAACAAGGATGGTAGAGATCCGGAGCCTATTAATGCTCAGGACCTTTCTTATGACGAGGAGATGGCAAAGGCTACAGATGAATTTACCACGGTAGCTACTGGGCAGTATGACTACTCAATCATGCATTACACCTCTGGGACTACAGGTAAACCCAAAGGGGCCGTTCACCGGCATCAGGCGGTAGTACAACAAATGGCCACGGGAAGGTGGGCGCTTGACTTACATCAGGACGACATCTACTGGTGCACTGCTGATCCTGGATGGGTTACCGGCACTTCTTATGGGATGCTTGCTCCTTGGACTAATGGGTTAACCCAGGTTATATATGAGGGTGGATTCAGTGCCAGCAGATGGTATGAGCAGATTCAGAAACATAAGGTAACGGTTTGGTATACGGCCCCCACGGCTATCCGGATGCTAATGAAGGCAGGGGAGGATGTTCCGGCCCGGTTCGACCTTTCAACGCTTCGCTATATGTGTAGTGTGGGAGAGCCTTTGAATCCAGAGGCTGTCGTATGGGGGGAACAGGTTTTTGGGATGCCATTCCATGACAACTGGTGGCAGACTGAGACAGGCGCAATTATGTGTGCTAATTACCCTGCTATGGAAGTGAGACCAGGTTCAATGGGGAAACCAATTCCGGGAATAGAACTTGCGATTGTCAATGAAGACTTCGATCCTGTACCTGACGGTGTAGACGGAAACCTCGTTGTAAAACCAGGCTGGCCATCGATGTTCCACGGATACTGGAACAACTCGGAGATGTATAACTCGAGATTTAGGAAGGGGTGGTACATTACAGGAGACACCGCGAAAAGGGATGTTGATGGCTATTTCTGGTTTGTAGGTAGGGCCGACGACGTTATCAACACAGCCGGGCATCTTGTTGGACCCTTTGAAGTCGAGAGTGCCCTTATTGAGCATCCGGCTGTAGCAGAGGCAGGCGTTATAGGCAAACCCGATCCTATTGCGATGGAAATAGTAAAAGCATTTGTTTCTCTCAAAGACGGGTTCGAGGAAAGCACTCAGCTGCGTAATGAAATTATGCGATTCGCTCGGGAGAAACTTTCTACTGCTGTAGCCCCGCGGGAAATTGACTTTATACCTTCACTCCCGAAAACGAGAAGTGGCAAGATAATGAGACGCTTGCTCAAAGCTAGGGAACTCGGCCTTCCGGAAGGTGATACGTCTACCCTGGAAGATGACTAAAGGGATTCTTGAGACCTTTTCGGTTGATATGACCACATTGAGGAATGGAGGATAAGTTTTATGAAGATTTCATGGTTCCACCTGATGCCCTACAGATATCTACCTCGCGACTTTGAGGACAATTACAGAAGCGTTTGGGTGGACGTGCCCAGTGACCTATACGATTCAGAGCGGGGACACGAGTTGTATAACGAGTATCTTGATGAACTTGAACACGCAGATTCGGTCGGCTTTGATGGTATTTGTATCAATGAGCATCACAACAACGCCTACGGAATAATGCCTTCCCCAAATATTCCTGCGGCTGCCCTCACACGTCGCACATCCGATGCGGCAATAATCGTCTTGGGCAATAGCCTCGCCCTGTATAACCCGCCGATGAGGGTAGCGGAAGAATTTGCAATGTTGGACTGCATCAGCGGAGGCCGACTAGTTGCTGGTTTCCCGGTAGGGACTTCCATGGATACTAATTTCGCGTATGGGCAAAATCCTGCCCTACTTAGGGAGAAATACTTTGAGGCACATGATCTCGTACTAAAAGCTTGGACTGAGTCTGAACCTTTTGCGTTCAATGGCAAGCATACCCAGGCCAGGTACGTAAACATATGGCCTAGGCCACTTCAAAAACCTCACCCACCGATATGGATTCCAGGAGGGGGGAGTCTTGAGACATGGGAGTGGACTGCCAAAATGAATTATGTTTACTGCTATCTGAGCTATTCTGGATACAAACGCGGAATAGAAGTAATGAATGGCTTCTGGAAAGAGATGGATAATTTAGGGGTTGATGACAATCCATACAGAGCTGGTTTCTTGCAGTTGGTATGTGTTTCAGAAACGGACGAAAAGGCTGAAGAGGAGTATGGAGAGCATGTGGAATACTTCTACAAGAAATGTTTGCATGTTTTCGAAGGATTCTCTGAAGCGCCCGGGTATAGAACCATCAAGACTATTAAGGCTGGTAACACTAGGCAGGTTGGCGCTCGCGCCAGCCAGGAACGTCAGGAACTTAGTTGGCAAGATTACAAAGATCAAGGCTACATAATTGCGGGAAGCCCTAAAACGGTAATTGAAGATCTCCGTAAGGCATCTGAGGGCCTCAGGGTTGGGCATCTAATGGTTTTGCTCCAAATAGGTAGTATGCCAAAGGGGTTGACGATGAAGAATACAGAGCTTTTCGCGTCTCAGGTGATGCCTCATTTACAAGACATGTGGAGTGAATACGAGGATCACTGGTGGCCTCAGCCTCTTGAGAATCGCCAAGTTCCTGGAGAATCCATTTCAAACGGTGCGTTTGTCTAATTGGATACAGCCCGTTTTCTAGTTCTCGAAAACTCTCTCTATCAAACAGGAGTGCAACCACCAATGGATGGATTTGAAACCTTCAATGTGAAAGTGCGAGACATAGATGTCCTTGTAAGGAAGAAAGGGGAAGGAGATCCTCTTTTATACCTGCACGGCGCATTCGGATACGAAGGTTGGCCTCGATTCCTAGATTTGCTGTCGGAAAACTTCACTGTTTACTCACCTGTTCATCCAGGTTTTCTAGAATCCTACGGCATAGATGAAATTAGAGACCTCTATGACCTCGTGTTATTTCATATCGACTTGATTGAAGCACTGAATCTTGATCGTCCATACCTTGTGGGTCAATTTTTTGGGGCCATGGCCGCCGGGGAGGTCGCTTCCGTGTGTCCTCACAATGTCGGCAAGTTAGTTCTAGCCAATCCTGCTGGCATATGGCTTGATGAAGATCCTGGGCTTGACTATTTTGTAGTTCCTGACAGTGAATTGAGAGATCATCTCGTCTCAAATCCAGAATCCAAAAATTTCAAAAACATTCTTCCTGAAACAAAGGATGAAACTGAACAAAGCTCTCGTTCGATTAACAAAGTAAGGGCTCTCAGCACCGTTGCTAAGTTTTTGTGGCCAGTACCAGACAAAGGATTAATAAGGCGTGTTTCGAGGGTTAGATGTCCCACACTTGTGATCACCTCTGAAAAAGATGAAATAGTTCCGGTGAGTCACGGCGAGGTCATCTCTTCTGCCGTTGTCGGCAGTGTACACAAAACGATCTCTGAAGCAGGGCATCTGGCCATTTTAGAGAAACCGGAAGAGTTTGCATCTCTAGTTGTCGAGTTTTTAGTTAACTGAAATTTCGTTGTAGGGTTTGCCATCCCTGTCAGGAGACACATGAACGTAAATGATATTAAAAACCTGGTCTGCGCCGAAATCGATTCTAAGGCTGACCGTCTGATCGCAGTTGCCAAAGAAATCCTACAAAATCCAGAACCGGGATTTCAGGAATTCAAGACCGCAAAGACAGTAGCGAGGGAATTCTCGAGTATCGGTATACCGTTTGAACAAGGTATTGGCATTACGGGCGTAAAAGGGACGATTATGGGAAGTGACTCTAATGGTCCTAATGTGGCTGTTATGGGGGAACTTGATTCACTCAAAGTGCTCGGTCATCCACATGAAGATTCCAGCACATCGGCTGCTCACGCCTGTGGCCATCACTGCCAGATTGCCATGATGCTAGGTGTCGCGATGGCTCTCCAGGCCCCGGGAGTTCTCGAAACCCTGTCTGGTAGGATTTCCTTGATGGCAGTGCCAGCAGAGGAATATATAGATGTTGAATATAGGGATAACTTGCGACGGGAAGGGAAAATTGAGTTTCTGGGAGGCAAACCGGAATTTGTAAGGCACGGTCATCTAGACGATGTAGATTTAGCAATGATGACACACACTTCCGCATCTCCTGAATCGGGGAAAATATCCTACGGCGGTACCAACAATGGGCTAGTTGCAAAGAGCATCAAGTTCACAGGAAAAGCATCTCACGCCGGAGGAGCTCCGCATATGGGCGTCAATGCTCTGAATGCGGCAATGATCGCGATGTCCGCTATCCATGCGCAAAGGGAAACATACCGAGACCAAGATACTATTCGCATCCATCCAATCATCACTAGAGGTGGAGTTGCGGTGAGCTCAGTTCCTGCCGACGTTCGCATGGAGACATACGTAAGAGGTGCATCGATAGAGGCATTCTTATCGGCCTCAGAAAAAGTGGACAGGGCTTTACGGGCAGGAGCTCTAGCTGTCGGTGGATCGGTGACTATAACAACTCTGCCAGGTTATCTGCCCATCAGTAGTAGTGAAAGCATGCTGGAACTCTATGTTAAAAACGCTGCTAGCCTTGTAGGAAAAGAAAGCTTAAACAAACTCTCTCACAGAACGGGATCGACAGATATGGGCGACATATCTCAACTTATGCCGGTAATTCACCCTTACGTAGAGGCTGCGTCCGGTCAAGGGCACGGCATCGATTATCTGGTACGGGACTATGAACTAGGAGTTCTTACGGGGTCAAAAGCGATGGCAATGACCGTTGTTGATCTTATGTCAGATGGTGGCCGTAAGGGAAAATCTATATCGGACGGATACAAACCTCCACTTACGAAGGGTGAATATTTAGCACTACTTCGTGGAATGATGCGGGAGGACACATATACAGAATGAGTGACGTTCAGGATTTGAAAAAATCTGCATGGACCGCAATAGATAGTAGATCTGATTGGCTGATCGATGTTGCAAAGACAGTACTGCAAAATCCGGAGCCAGGTTTTTTTGAAATTAAGACATCAAAGTATGTCAGCAGAAAATTGGAAGAACTTGGTATTTCTCATGAGAGCGGCATAGCCTTGACAGGATTGAAGGGTTATCTTCAGGCTGCTACTTCTGGACCGACCGTTGCGGTAATAGGGGAACTGGACTCATTGAGAGTAGAAGGCCATTCCTATTCAGATCCAGAGACGAACGCTGCTCACGCATGTGGCCATCATTGCCAGCTTGGGATGATGCTCGGCGTTGCCGTTGGATTATTAGCCACGGGGGTGTTGGAGGGTTTAGCGGGAAGGGTGGCTCTTATGGCTCTTCCTGCAGAAGAATTCATTGATGTGGAGCACAGATACGGGCTTCATAAAAGCGGCCAAATTGAGTTTATGGCTGGCAAGCAGGAATTCATTAGATTAGGGGCATTTGATGATGTGGATATGGCGATGATGTCACATACGAGCCTGTCCTCTGAAGGCAAATTTGCAATTGGTGGTACTAGCAATGGGCATGTTGTTAAGTACATCAAGTTTCTTGGGAAAGCTGCTCATGCAGGCGGAGCACCCCACAACGGGGTGAACGCTCTTCAGGCAGCGATTGTTGCTTTGAATGCCCTAAATTCCCAGAGAGAGACGTTACGTAACGAAGATACGATTCGATTACACGGAATAATGACAGGCGGAGGAGTATCCGTAAGCTCTGTCCCAGCCGAGGTTAAATACGAGGGTAGAGTTAGGGGCGGCACAACCGAGGCGATCAACGATGCCAATGAGAAAATGGACAGATGCTTGAGAGCAGGGGCTCTAACAGTTGGTGGTCAGGTTGAGATTATTACCCTCCCAGGCTATATGCCGTTAATTAATAATTCAACTATGATGGATATTTTCTCAAGCAATGCTTCCCAGATAGTCGGCAGTGAACACGTTCGCCGGAATCCTGACCACCTGAATAGGGGGGGCAGTACGGACATGGGAGATCTCAGTCAAATCATTCCTGTAATACATCCCTATACAGGTGCCGCTACCGGTGCTGGACATGGGATCGATTATCTGGTGGATGATTACATTCAGGCCGTAGTAAACCCGGCAAAGGCGATGTGTGCCACCATAATAGAGCTGCTTTCAAGTGATGCCCAGAAAGCATCCAAGGCAATAGCTGACTTTAGGCCAAACCTTTCTGTAGAAGGTTATGTGGCGATTCAAAGATCTAGACTTAATGAGGAGGTTTACAATGGAATTTAAACCCACTTTACCTCACAATTCACGTCTATTTTGAACCGAGGAAGTTTTCGATTTCAGAGGAATATTTTTTTACCCAGGCGGAATTTATTCGTATCCTCTCTTTTGCTTGTTCGATAGTTCTTTCTGCTGCTGGCGTCGGATTGGCAGAGAAAAAATCCTCAACTTCTTTTAGCCTTTCCGTGGATGTAAATCCAGAAACAAGGGAAACTAACCGCATTAAGGCAAATCCTCCATCCCCGTATCGTCGGTAAATTTCTTCCCAATTGCTTCGAACAAAATCCCATGCGAGTGACCTTCCTATGGAAGAAGAAGCTACGCTCACAATAACCCTAATAGTGTCTTGAACTCGAATATCATCCGCCATCGATCTCCGTAACGTTTCTTCTAGCAGATCGACGTCTTCAAAGCTGGCAAGAGCAGAGTGGAAACGTACCTTTTCTTCTTGGAGTTCAGTACGTTTTTCAAGCTCCCACATTAGATCGTAAGTGTCTTTGCCCCCCCCCTTCGCTGCCATACTAAAAACTATGGATCTTATGTCAGGGTGAACTCCGATGGGGTCTTCCGCATATATTTTGAATCTATTTGATGCCTCTGCTAGCACATCTGTATCACCGTAATGTCCCAGGTTAGATAATGTAGTGCTTCGGAAAAGAGCATCGAGATGACCTTCATTACGCGACTTATCCCAACCGACTCTCGCGGCTAGTGGTTCGAATATTGATCGGCAAAAACTCTGGTATTCTCGATGAAAATCGCTTTCGCCAATCAGATTATCTATACCTCTCAAACCAGAAGAAAGATCCGATAGGACTGAAGCATCGGTTTCGTTTGTGTAAGATTCTGCTAATTTCAGGAATAGTGACACAGGCGAATATCCGGCCCGACAGAGAGCGTATGCGTCTCCCTGCAGACCAAGACGATCACGCGGGTTCATGGTGAGATTCTCGATAGCCGGTCTGAATTGTTCGATTAGATCTGCTTCATAACTAACTCGATAAAATCCCGTCTGATCAGGGTTCAGCTTAAACCATCCGGCCGTTGCCTCAAAGAGGTCCACTACAGCACTACGTCTGTCTAATAGGGAAGAAGTAATAGAAGTTGTTTTTTCAGAGCTGATTTTAAGGGGCACCAACCATTCTGTAGGATCTTTTGAAGCCGTGTCCGATGAAATGTTTTCGTAAAGAAACCGCCGTTGATTCAATTCAAGTTTGGAATCTTGTCTATTAACCGATATCACCGGAAAGCCTGTTTGCTTAGTCCATGAATCCATTACTTTAGCGACAGGTTTTCCTGAGGCTTTTCCCAGAGCTTGCCAAAGGTCCTGGGTTTCAGCATTACTGTATGAGTGAGCATCCAGATAATCGCTGATCCCGGTTCTAAAATCTTCTGGACCAATGTAATCTTCCAACATTCTTAGAATTGATCCACCCTTGCTGTAACTGATGGCGTCAAACAGTTGCCCGATTTCCGCGGGATTATTTACTTCCTGTTCTATGGGATGAGAATTAGCTAGTCCGTCTAAGCTGAATGCCGAAGCGGTGTCAGCTGTGAGAAATTGTGTCCATATTTCCCACTCCGGGTGAATAGCATCCACCGCCTTGTCGCCCATCCAAGATGCAAAACTCTCATTCAGCCAAAGGTCGTTCCACCACTTCATGGTTACGAGATCACCAAACCACATGTGTGCCATTTCATGAGAGATAATAGCCGCGACAATTTGCCGAGTGCCGGCAGAACTGTTTTCGGGATCCACCAATAAGGCAACTTCTCTGTATGTTATGGCCCCCCAGTTCTCCATGGCACCGGCAGCGAAGTCTGGAATTGCCAGATGGTCCAGTTTGGGAAGTGGAAAAGGTATCCCGAAATAGTCGTTATAAAAATCTAACAATTCTAATGACGTTTCAAGTGCGAAACGGCCTTGCTCTTCTTTACCTCGAGTAGTCCAAACCCGCATTAGAGTACCGCTGTCTGAGCGTTTTTCGATAGAAGCGAGATCGCCTACCACGAAAGCCAACAAATAAGTCGACATGATTGGAGTAGTACCAAATGTTACAGATTTGATACCGTTTTCTATAGGGTGTTCTGACTGTACGGGCATGTTCGAAACAGCGATCAAATTCTCGGCAACGAGCAAGGTAACGTCGAATTTGGCCTTTCTCTCCGGTTCGTCCCAACAGGGAAATGCCCTTCTGGCATCTGTCGATTCGAATTGTGTGGCCGCTAGGAATGTTTCTTCACCTTCCATGTTTAGATAGCTGCTTCGGTAAAACCCTAAAAGCCTGTCATTCAGTTCCCCTGTGAAAGAAATAGATAACTCAGCGGAGCCGACTTGTAACGCTTCGTCTAAAGACAGCGTTAGTGTTTCAGACTCCCTATCTAGGTTGATAGTCGACACATTAATAGGTCGCCCTTGTTGGCTCAGAGAAGTACTGATTATTTCCAGCTCCGCTGTGTTCATAGTGACGCTCATTGAAGGGGAACGGATTTCTAGAGAGATGCTGACTTCGCCAGCAAAAGTGAAATCTGTCAAATTAGGTGCTAGGGTTATACGGTAGTGAGTAGGAATAACCTGTTCCGGCAATATCATTCTGCTATGCTCGGTCATGTTTACTTCTTTTAATCTCCTTGCACTCTGGGTATTTGGCCTCCCTATGAGGCAGTCCAATTAGGGGGTCTTTTTTCTGAGAAGGCAAGGGGCCCTTCCCTTCTGTCATCAGATATGAGGAAATTTCCTTCTTCAGAATACTTTCTGTCAAAGGCGTTTTGGAGGGGCCATCCAAGCCCTTCATATGCCATTTGCTTGGACGCACGGACTGATAGAGGGGCAGCTTCGAGTATTTCTGCTGCCCATCGCTCGGCCGTTTCCATTAACTGGGCAATAGGCACAACCTCATTGGCAAGTCCAAGTTCATATGCTTCTTGAGCCGAAATACGTTTTGCAGTTAGCATCATTCCCATAGCTCTCTTAAGAGGGATATGTCGAGGAAGCCTATGTACGCCACCAGCGCCTGCTATAAGGCCAACACGTGGCTCAGGCAGACCAATTTCGGCGTGATCTGCCATGACGATGATGTCACACGCCATGGCAAGTTCCAAGCCGCCTCCTAGGGCATATCCATTCACTGCGGCGATGATAGGCTTATAACATTCATATCCAGAAGTTATTCCTCCGAACGGTGCCCTAATAGTAAATTTCTCTCTTTCTCCCCAGTTTTCCGCTGTGTATCTGAGATCATTTCCGGCGCTGAAGGCTTTATTCCCCGTGCCTGTGACTATCGCAATCCATACGTCATCATCCTCTTTAAAGTCTATGAACGCTTCGTAAAGCTCTTTGTTTGCTGGGGGATGGAGCGCGTTTAATCTCTCCGGGCGAGTGATGGTAACGTATGCAACTCTCCCTTTTTTCTCATAATCTATAAATTCGTAAGCCATGAAATTCTCCTGACATTTGCCGTGCGGGTTCTTGGGCTCCAAAAGTCAAAGCGGAAAGGATTATATAGAAACTTCAGATCTAATTCTTAGAAAAGGTATTTATCTTAAGTTAAGGGAGAGATAAGGAAAGGTTTGTTGAATTGATTCCCGCTGTGTAAAATCGCGAATCGATCTCCTCATCAGAATAACGGAAATTTCCTAGCGGGTGAGGGCGGATAGCAAGTATTAGGAGTTCAAATGAAAGTTCAGGCTAGTTATAGTGAATACTCGGTCCAAGGTATTTCAGAGGCTGCCCGAAAGGCAGAAGAACGGGGGTACGATATCTTTTCGTCTTCCGAGACAAGTCATAACCCATATCTACCCTTAGTCTTGGCAGCTGAGCATACCGAACAAGTTCAACTGCAAACGTCAATTGCATTGTCATTTGCTAGAAGTCCTATGGATACAGCTTATATAGCATGGGATTTACAGAACCTCTCCAAGGGAAGGTTATCGTTGGGACTGGGAAGCCAGGTTAGAGGGCACATTGTCAGACGTTTTTCTATGCCGTGGTCTGCTCCTGCTCCGAGAATGAGGGAATATATTGTTGCTCTCAAACATATATGGGATTCCTGGCAGAATGGAACAAAACTAGATTTTGCCGGTGACCATTACTCTTTTAATCTGATGTCGCCATTTTTTAATCCCGGACCGATAGATAATCCTGATATTCAGGTTTCGATTGCAGGGGTAAATCCGAACATGCTTCGAGTAGCAGGGGAGGTTTGTGATGGTGTAATCCTGCATTCCTTCAATACACCCCGATACACGAGGGAAGTGGTACTGCCCAACCTTCAGCTAGGAGCGGAGAGAACCGGAAGATCCATAGAGGATATCCAGATATCGGGAGGCGGATTTATTGTCACTGGAGCCAACGAGGAGGAGTTGGAGAAGAACAAGCAGGAAACCAAGAGCAGAATTTCATTTTATGCATCTACTAGAAGTTATGCAGATGTAATGAAAACGCACGGTTGGGATGATACCCAAGAAAAACTGTATAGAATGTCTATAGACGGTCAGTGGAATGAAATGGGGGCCCAGATCACGGAAGAGATGCTCGAAAATTTTGCTGTTGTGGGCACATATGACGAGATAGCACCAAAGATCAAGTCTACTTACGGCAGGTACGCTACATCAGTGGCATTCTCAATGCCCATAAAGGGAGAAGATGACGAAGAAGTGCTTCTCAACATACTCAAGAAATTAAAAGAATCTTAAATTCACGAGAATACAAAGTGTCATTTGGGCTATCCAGTTCAGGAAAGTGAAAAATAGTCCACTAGAACGTTGGCATTTCTGGTAGTCGTAGCAATTCCACGAAGTTTTTCTACTGCACTGTCAATATTCCCATCTTCATTGACTATAGTGTGATCAAACCAAATGGATTCTCTCATCTCGTTCTTGGCAGTGGAAAACCGTACTGCAAATGCTTCTGGAGATTCCGTCATTCGCTGTCTAAGCCTACTGGATAGGCTTTCCATAGAGGGAGGTGCAAGGAACAAAAACAAGGCTTTGGGTGCAATACGCTTCAATGTTCGCGCGCCTTGAACGTCGATTTTTATAACAACGTTCAACCCACTAGATAAGGCCTTAGTTACCTGTTCCTTTGGCACGCCGTATAAATTTCCATAAACCTCAGCCCATTCAAGAAACCCCCCTGACTCCACAATTTTCTCAAACGAGCGTCTGGTAAGAAAAATGTAGTCTTTTCCTTCCGTTTCCCCTTGACGCTTCATTCTTGTGGTGGCAGTTACAATGAAGTGGAAATCTTTATGCAATTCTCGCATCCGTGACAATACAGCGTCTTTACCAACACCCGAGGGGCCCGAGAGGACTAATATTATTGGTTGACCCGAGACAGCTGGCTTGGGCACGCTTATTCCTGACCCCTCAATTCGTCAATTGTGTTCCAGAATGACGGGTAGGAAACGCTGGCAGCTTCAGAATCTTCTATTGTGGTCTCACCTTCGGCTATAAGGCCTGCGATCGCGTTTGTCATTGCAATGCGATGGTCTCCATGACTTTTTACCTCAGCTCCGGAAAGGTTTGTGCCACCTATGATGTTCATGCCGTCGTGTGTTTCCTCGATGGTTGCACCAAGTCTGCTAAGACTATCGACCGTTGCTGATATCCTATCGGACTCCTTCACCCGTAATTCTTCAGCATCCCTGATTATGGTTGTTCCTTTTGCAAAGCATGCAGCTAGCGATAAAACTGGTAGCTCGTCAACAACCCTGGGGATTAGATCGCCGTGAATCTCAGTAGCTCTCAAGTCACTGGTCGATGCGACAATATCAGCAACTGGTTCACCGCCTTCCATTCGTTCGTTCTCTATGGATATATTGGCTTCCATGGATCCAAGCACTTCCAGCATTCCGATTCTTGTTGGATTCATGCCTACATTTTTGAGGCGTATTGAAGCGTTGGGGTGACAACAACCAGCAACCAACCAAAAAGCAGATCAGCTAGTATCGCAGG
>Ga0187833_10000663_pt1 | contig 39978 bp, 41 predicted proteins | sample ETNtaG_37_FD_167968 | JGI IMG/M metagenome (GOLD analysis project Ga0187833, IMG submission 167968) | Marine microbial and viral communities from oxygen minimum zone, Eastern Pacific Ocean - ETNP2014_SV_400_PacBio MetaG (Illumina Assembly) | ecosystem: Environmental > Aquatic > Marine > Hypoxic...
GTCAACGACGAATTCGGCACCACCATCGCGCTGATCGAACATGACATGAGCGTGGTGATGGATATTTCCGACCGCGTCGTGGTGTTGGATTACGGCCGCAAAATCGCCGACGACTCGCCCGACGAGGTTCGCGCCAACCAGGACGTCATCGACGCCTATCTGGGAGTCAGCCATGACTAGACGGATAAGGATCAACTAGGCCATGGAACTCCTAAACACCCTTTTCGTGGCGCCGTTCCTGGACATGGCCTCAAGCCCCGTTTTCTTCGCCGAGGTGGTGATCACCGGGCTGTTGACCGGCATCATGTATTCACTGGTCGCCCTGGGCTTCGTGCTGATCTTCAAGGCGTCCGGCGTTTTCAATTTCGCGCAAGGCGCGATGGTGCTGTTCGCGGCGCTGACCTTGGTCGGGCTGATGGAACGCGGGGTGCCGATCCCATTTGCGCTGGCCGGTACCGTGTTGGTGATGATCGTCCTGGCGATGCTGATCGAACGGATGATGCTGCGCCACCTGGTCAACCAGGAAGGCATTATCCTGTTCATGGCCACCATCGGGCTTAACTTCCTGCTTGAAGGCGTGGGGCAAATCGCCTGGGGCTCCAACGTCAAGGTCTTGAACGTCGGCATCCCGGATCAATCGTTCGAGATCTCCGGCATCCTGTTGAACCAGTTCGACCTGTTCGCCGCCGGGACTGCCGCCGTGCTGGTCACGACGCTGGTGGTGTTTTTCCAGAAAACCACCATCGGCCGGGCGCTCCGCGCCGTCGCCGACGACCATCAGGCGGCGCTCAGCGTCGGTATCCCGTTAAAGACCATCTGGATCATCGTGTGGTCGGTTGCCGGCATCGTGGCGCTGGTCGCCGGCATCATGTGGGGGGCCAAGTCGGGGGTTCAATTCTCGCTGTCGCTGATCGCCCTGAAGGCATTGCCGGTGCTGATCCTGGGCGGTTTTACCTCGGTCCCGGGCGCCATCATCGGCGGCCTGATCATTGGCGTCGGCGAAAAGATCGCGGAAATCTACTGGGGCCCAGCCTTCGGCGGCGCTATCGAAGGCTGGTTTGCCTACATGCTGGCATTGGCGTTCCTGATGTTCAGGCCGCAAGGGCTGTTCGGCGAAAAGATTATCGAGAGGGTGTAGCGGCATGTTCTATAGAGAATCCGGACAGTTCAAAACCAGCTACCAGAAGGACCAGCAGGTCTTTCCCATCGCCCAGGACCGGGTCTTCATCTTCCTGCTGGTGGTGGTCGCTTATGCCGTGGTGCCCTTCATCGCCAACGAATACTGGCTGCAAGCCATCATTATCCCGTTTTTGATTTTCTCGCTGGCCGCCGTCGGCTTGAACCTGCTGACCGGTTACGCCGGTCAGGTCAGCCTAGGGACCGGCGCCTTCATGGCGGTCGGCGCCTACGCCACCTACAAGATCACCACGGCGTTTCCCGAAATCAACATCATCATCGTATTTTTGATGTCGGGCATGATCGCCGCCAGCGTCGGTGTCATGTTCGGGCTGCCGTCGCTCCGCATTAAGGGATTTTATCTGGCCGTCGCCACGCTGGCGGCGCAGTTCTTTATCCTGTGGCTGTTCAACAAAGTCGGCTGGTTTTACAACGACACCCCGTCCGGCACGATCACGGCGCCGCCCCGGACATTGTTCGGGATTTTGGTCACCGGCCCCCGGGCGACATCGGAGGCGCGCTATTTCGTCTCGCTGACGTTCCTGGTGGTGTTCACCATCGCCGCCAAGAACATCGTCCGCGGCCGTATCGGCCGGTCCTGGATGGCCATCCGGGACATGGACATCGCCGCCGAGATCATCGGCATCCAGCCCCTGCAGACGAAGCTCACGGCGTTCGCCATCAGCTCCTTTTACTGCGGCGTCGCCGGTGCGCTCAGCGTCTTCGCCTGGCTGGGCAGCGCCGAAACAGAGGCCTTCGACATCTTCCTTTCGTTCCAGATTTTGTTCATGATCATTATCGGCGGCTTAGGGTCGATCATGGGCTCGATCATGGGGGCCGCGTTCATCACCCTGGTGCCGATTTTCCTGACCAATATGCCGGCGATTATCGGCATTCCCATGGCCACCGATCTGTCCAAGCATATCGAGGAAATCGTGTTCGGCGGCTTGATCGTTTTCTTGCTGATCGTGGAACCGCACGGGTTCGCGCGATTATGGCAAATCGGCAAGGAAAAATTGAGACAATGGCCGTTCCCCTATTAACGGAAAAAATATGGGCCAAGCCCATTGGCCAGTGGTTTATCAACGTGTTAGAGTTTTTTTGAGCATTTTACGAGAAGCCGGTAACGGCCCGTATAACCCAAGGGAGATAAAACAATGAAATTCCGTACTCTATTTCTGGGCGCGTTGGTGGCTGCCGTCGGCATCACCGGCATTGCCGTATCAAAAGCGGCCTACGCCGCCGAACAGTTCATCCCGATGCTGGTTTACCGCACCGGTCCCTATGCGCCGTCCGGCATTCCCGTCGCTAACGGGTTTAGGGATTACTACACCCTGGTCAATAAGCGCGACGGCGGCATCAACGGCGTCACCATCACCTTCGAAGAGTGTGAGACCAAGTACAACACCAAGATCGGCGTCGAATGCTACGAAAAACTAAAAGGCAAAGGCCCGACCGGCGCCTCGCTGGTCAATCCGTATTCGACCGGCATCACCTATCAGCTGATCCCGAAATCAGATGTCGATGGTGTGCCGATCCTGTCCATGGGCTATGGCCGCACCTCGGCCGCCGATGGCCGCGTCTTCAAGTGGGTGTTCAACTTCCCGATGACGTATTGGAGCCAGGCGTCGGCCTTCGTCAAGTACGTGTCCCGGCAAGTTGGCGGATACGACAAGCTGCAGGGCAAGAAGATCGTCCACGTCTATCACAACTCGGCCTACGGCAAGGAAGCCAACCCGACGCTGGTGGCGCTGCAGAAAAGGTACGGTTACAAGTTGACGTTGCTGGCCGTCGACCATCCAGGTCAGGAACAGAAAGCCACCTGGCTTCAGGTTCGCCGGATCAAGCCCGACTTTATCTTCATGTCCGGCTGGGGCGTCATGAACTCGGTCGCCATCAAGGAAGCCGCCGCCATCAACTATCCGATGGACCATTTCATCGGCAACTGGTGGTCCGGCACCGACGCCGACGTGATTCCCGGTGGTAAGGGGTCCATTGGCTACAAGTCGACCACCTTCCACAGCGCCGGCACCGCCTTCAAGCTGCATGACGATATCGTCAAATACGTCTACGGCGGCGACAAGGCCAAGGCGCTTTCCAACAACATGGGCGAGGTGCTTTATAACCGCGGCATGGTCAACGCCATGTTCGGGGTCGAAGCCATCCGCACCGCCATGGGGAAATACGGCAACAAGTCGATGACCGGCGAACAGGTTCGCTGGGGGCTTGAAAACCTCAATGTCGACAACGCCCGTCTGAAGGCGCTCGGCATGGAAGGCTTTACCCGTGGCGTCAAGGTCAGTTGCGCCGATCACGAAACCGGCGGATCGCTGCGCATCCAGCAGTGGGACGGCACCAAGTGGAACTTCGTCAGCAAGTGGCTTTCGCCGATGCGCGATATCGTCCGTCCGATGATCGAAAAGGACGCGGCGATGTTCGCCAAGGAAAACAATATTACACCGCGAAGCTGCTAGAAAACGCTTTGGGTTAAGAAATATGACGCCACCTTCAGGACAGCAAGAAGCCGACATGGTGGCGCCTGCCCAATCCCTTCTCACCGTCAACAACATCGAGGTCATCTACGACCACGTGATCTTGGTGTTGAAGGGGGTGTCGCTTGAGGTTCCCGAGGGCGGCATCGTCGCCCTGTTGGGCGCCAACGGCGCCGGCAAGACGACGACGCTGAAGGCCATCTCCAATCTTCTCGGCGCCGAACGCGGCGAGGTTACCAAAGGCTCCATCGATTGCATGGGCGAGCGTGTCGACCGGCTCAGCCCCAACGAACTGGTGCGCCGGGGCGTCATCCAGGTGATGGAAGGCCGCCATTGTTTCGAACACCTGACGGTCGAGGAAAACCTGCTGACCGGCGCCTATACCCGCCGCGACGGTCGCCCCGCCATCGCCGACTCGCTTGAGAAGGTCTATCACTATTTCCCGCGCCTGAAAGAACGCCGCACCGCCCAGGCCGGTTATACGTCGGGCGGCGAACAACAGATGACCGCCATCGGGCGCGCCTTGATGGCCAATCCGAAGATGATCCTTTTGGATGAGCCGTCCATGGGCCTGGCGCCGCAACTGGTTCAGGAAATTTTCGACATCGTCAGCAACCTCAATAAAAAGGAAGCGGTGAGTTTTCTGTTGGCCGAACAGAATACCTCGGTGGCGCTCAAATATTCCGATTACGGCTATGTTCTCGAAAACGGCCGCGTCGTCATGGACGGCGACGCCAAAAGCCTCGGCGACAACGAAGACGTCAAGGAATTCTACTTAGGCCTCAGTTCCGGCGGACGGCGCAGTTTCCGTGACGTCAAACATTACCGCCGCCGCAAACGCTGGCTTTAAGTGAAAGCCCCCTGAACGGACAGACCGCCATGCTGGAGTCCGAATATTACGACGAACTGGAAACCCGCGACCCGGAAGAACGGGAAATCCAGCTGTTCGAGGGGCTCGGCCAACACCTGAAGACGGCCAAGGACGACTCGCCGTATTTCCAGGACCTGCTCAAAGACATTACGCCCGGCGACATCAAGACCCGCGCCGACTTAGTCCAACTGCCGATCACCCGGAAATCCGACCTCGGGGGCTTGCAAAAAGATACCCCGCCGCTGGCCGGGATGACCAATATCGCGCCTAATAATTTTCTCCGCCTCTATCAATCCCCCGGCCCGGCCTATGACCCGGAAGCCAAAGGCCGCGATTGGTGGCGGGTCGGCCGGGCGCTGCATGCCGCCGGCGTGCGTCCCGGCGACATCATCCACAACACCTTTTCCTATCACCTGACGCCGGCCGGAATGATGTTCGAAACCGCCGCCCATGCCATCGGCTGCACGGTGGTGCCCGCCGGCACCGGACAGACGGAGCAGCAGGTACAGGCCATCGCCCACCTCCGCCCCAGCGTCTATGCCGGCACGCCGTCGTTCCTTAAAGTCCTGCTGGACCGCGCCGCCGAAGAAGGCGCCGACGTCGGTTCCCTGACCAAGGCGGTGGTCGCCGCCGAGGCGCTGCCGGAGGCACTGCGCCAGGACTTCAACGGCCACGGCATTCAGTGCCTGCAAGCCTACGCCAGCGCCGACCTCGGCCTGATCGCCTACGAATCGAAAGCCATGGACGGGCTGATCATCGACGAAAGACTGATCGTCGAAATCGTCCGCCCCGGCAGCGGCGAGCAAGTCCCCGACGGCGATATCGGTGAGGTCATCGTCACCACGCTGAACCGCGAATACCCGTTGATCCGCTTCGCCACCGGCGACCTGTCGTCGGTGATGGAAGGGGCAAGCCCGTGCGGGCGCACCGCCATGCGCTTGACCGGCTGGAAAGGCCGCGCCGACCAATCGACCAAGGTCAAGGGCATGTTCGTGACCCCGACCCAGATCGCCGCCGTGCTCAAGCGGCATGCGGAAATCGGAAAGGCGCGGCTCGTCGTCGAACAACGCGGCGGCAAGGACACCATGACGCTGTTGTGCGAAGTCATCGTCGGAAATGGAGGCGGCGATGACCAACTGGCCACTGCCATCGCCGACACCCTGCAAAGCCTGTGCAACCTCAAGGGCGAGGTCGACCTCACCGAGCCCGGCAGCCTCGCCAACGACGGCCTCGTCATCGAGGACAAACGCGCCGTTGATTAAGCCGCCCTCATTTTTATTTTAATCGCCCATATTGTCGCCACATTTAGGGGGTGTAATGGCATCCATAGACTTCCTCGTCTATACACCAGGGATATCCCCCTTTCTCTGGTCCCCCTTATCGGCATTCCTGTATGCCGAGACCTGAAACGGTCGGACTTTCAAGTCCGGCCGTTTTATTTTTTGTTTATCAGCGCAAATGCGTCGTCGCGGATGGGGCCATCCGCTCGGGATTTGCTCTTTTCACGCAAATGCGTCGTCGCGGATGAAGCCATCCGCTCGGGATTTGCTCTTTTCACGCAAATGCGTCGTCGCGGATGAAGCCATCCGCTCGGGATTTGCTACTTCTGTTTCAGCTTGTCGGCGGCGGCGAGCTCGACGCAGGTGCAGAACACCTCCATGGCGCCGTGGATTTCGTCCACCGACGGCATCGTCGGCGCCAGACGGATGTTGCTATCATCAGGATCATTGCCAAAGGGGAACGTTGCTCCCGCCGAGGTCAGTTTCACACCGGCCGCACCGGCCAGGCGCACCACTTCGGCTGCGCAGCCATCGAGAACGTCGACGCTGATGAAATAGCCGCCTTCCGGCTTGGTCCAGGTGGCAATGCCCTTGCCGCCGAGACGGCGTTCCAGGATTTCATCAACGGCGGCGAATTTGGGCCCGATGATCGCCGCATGTTTGTCCATGTGGGCGGCGATGCCGTCCAGGTCGCCGAAAAAGCGGACATGGCGAAGCTGGTTGATCTTGTCCGGCCCGATGGTGGAGACAAACATTTTTCCCTTGGCGTCGTCGATGTTGGTTAATGAGCCCGCCATCATCGCCACCCCGGCCCCGGCCAGCGAAATCTTCGAGGTCGATCCGAACATCAGCACCCGGTCCGGGTTGCCGGCATCCTTGCACGCATGCAGCAGGTTCTTGACTGTCGCCGGGCCGCCGCCCAGGTGGTGCGCCGCATAGGCATTGTCCCAGATCACCCGGAAATCACCGGCCGCCACCGGCATCGATGCCAAGCGGTCAACGACGGCGTCTGAATAGGTGGCGCCGCTGGGGTTGGAATATTTCGGCACGCACCACATGCCCTTGACCGAGGCGTCGTCCTTGACCGCCGCCTCGACGGCGTCCATGTCGGGGCCGTCCTCAATCATGTCGATATTGATCATCTCCATGCCGAGCCGCTCGCAAATGGTGAAATGGCGGTCATAGCCCGGCACCGGACACAGAAACTTAACCGGCGCCCCGTCTTTGCCAAAATCTTTCCACGGCGCCTCGCCGCCGGGCATGCCGAACAGCACGGCGCCGGAAAGCGTGTCGTACATCATCGTCAGGCTGGCGCTGCCGCCGACGATGATTTCCTCGGGCGTGACCTCCATATATTCCGCGAACAGGCGCTTGGCCTCGGGGATGCCGTCGATAATGCCGTAATTGCGGTAATCGGTGCCGTCCTCGCCAAAGCAATCGTCCAGGGAAACCGTCTCCAACAGCCCTTCCGAGAGGTCCAGCTGTTCCGGGGCCGGCTTGCCGCGGGTCATGTCGATGGCCAGGTTGCGGCCGCGCAGGCGTTCATACTCTTGTTGGTATTCCGCGGCCAGGGCGTCCAGTTCGGCCGTGGTTTTTGATGCCAAGTCCATAGCTTGATCCCTCCCGTTAGGTGCGTTTTCTATATGAACGGGATGGCGCCGTTTGTAAACAACCGCCGCCGTTCTTCTTTTTTCGGCATAATTGATATACCTTTCGCCGACCCTGCTGACTGGACCACGCCTGGGAGTTCCTTTGCCTCATTTCACCGGCACCGATTTGGTTTGTTTTCGCGGCGAGCGGACCGTGTTCACCGGCCTCGACTTCGCCCTCGCTGCCGGCGGCGCCTTGGTGCTGCGCGGGCCAAACGGGTCTGGAAAATCCAGCCTGCTCAGGCTGATGGCGGGGTTAAGCCAACCCCTGGCCGGCACCATCAGCTGGGACCAGGAAGCCATTTCCGAGGATCCGGAAGTCCACAACCAACGCCATCACTACATCGGCCACGCCGACCCGGTGAAGCCGGTGTTGACGGTCACCGAAAACCTCAGATTCTGGACGTCCTTGCGCCTTTCGGGCGGCGTCGATGACGCCATCAAGGCGGCGTTGTCGCGGCTCGGCATCAGCCATTTGGCCGATGTGCCGGGGCGGTTCTTGTCGGCCGGACAAAAACGCCGGGTCAATCTGGCCCGCATCGTCGCCGCGCCGGCAACCTTGTGGCTGTTGGATGAACCGCACACGGCGCTGGACCAGGCCGCCATGAACAGTCTCGATGACGCCATCGCCGGGCACCGGGACGGCGGCGGCATGGTGGTGATGTCGTCGCATGCGCAGGCCGCGCCGGATGACGCCCAGACCGTCGATCTCGGCCGGTTCCAGGAGCGCCTATTCAAGGAACCGGAGGCATGAACGGATTCATCCAGATCGTCCGCCACGACCTGCATCTGGCATTGCGCCAGGGCATGGACAGCCTGATGGTGGTGGCCTTTTTCGTCATCGCCGTGGTGCTGTTCCCCTTCGGCGTCGGGCCGGAACCCAACATCCTGGCCCGGATTGCGCCGGGGGTGATCTGGGTGGCGGCATTGCTGTCGTCGATGCTGTCGCTGGAGCGGCTTTTCCAGACGGATTATGATGACGGCAGCCTGGAGTTACTGGCGCTGCAGCCGGTGGCCCTGGAAATCACGGTGATGGCCAAGGTCACCGTCCATTGGCTGACCACCGGCCTGCCGTTGATTGTCGCCGCGCCGTTGTTGGCGGTGTTGATGAACCTGCCCGACGAGGGCTTCGTGCCCCTGTTGATCGCGCTTACGCTCGGCACCCCGGCACTCAGCCTGATCGGCGCCATCGGGGCGGCGTTGATTTTAGGGTCACGGCGCGGCGGGATACTGCTTTCTCTGTTGGTGCTGCCGCTATATATTCCGGTGCTGATTTTCGGGGTCAGCGCCGTTGATGCCGTCATTGGCGGTTTTTCGGCGAAGCCGCAGCTTCTGATCCTGTCGGGATTATTGGTGGCGGCGCTGCCGTTGTGCCCCTGGGCCGGGGCGGCGGCCGTCCGCCAAGGCATAGAATAAGAATAATCGAAGGACGATACAGCACCAAATGTTTCACCGTTTCGCCAATCCTACCCGTTTTTTACGATTCGCCGCCGTCATTCAGCCCTGGATCGCCGGGATCACGTTGCTGTTGATCGGCGCCGGGTTGTACCTGGGCCTTTTCGACTCGCCCGCCGATTACCAACAGGGCGAAACCGTGCGCATCATGTACGTGCATGTGCCGTCCGCCTGGATGGCGCTGTTCTGTTATTCGGCGATGGCCGGGGCCTGCGGCGTGGCGTTGATCTGGAAGCACCCGCTCGCCGATCTGTCGGCCAAGGCGACGGCGCCGATCGGCGCCGGGTTCACGTTTTTGGCGCTGGTCACGGGCTCGTTGTGGGGCAAGCCGATGTGGGGCACCTGGTGGGTATGGGATGCGCGGCTGACGTCAATGCTGGTGCTGTTTTTCCTCTATCTCGGCTATATGGCGCTCAACAACGCCTTTGACGATCCCGCCCGCGGCGCCAAGTCGTCGTCGATCCTGGCCCTGGTCGGCTTCGTCAACGTGCCGATCATCAAGTTTTCCGTCGATTGGTGGAACACCCTTCATCAACCGGCCAGCGTCGTCAAAATGGGCGGACCGGCCATTCATGCCTCGATGTTGACTCCATTGTTGCTGATGGGGGTCGGGTTCACCACCTATTACCTGTGGGTGATGTTGATCCGCATACGATACGAAGTCACGGCCAACAAAATCCGCAACCTGCAACGGCGCCAAGCCGCATCGGGGGAAAGCCAGCCATGACCAGCCTTTCGGAATTTCTGGACATGGGCGGTTACGCCCATTTCATCTGGCCGTCCTACGCGGTGGTGGCGGTGGTGATGGTCGGACTATATGTCATCAGCCGGCGCGAACTGGGGGCCGCCCAACGCGACCTCGACGCGCTGGATGCGCCTGAGGAAGAGCGATGAAACGCAAGCACAAGCGCCTGACCTTCGTCGCCATCGCCCTGCTTCTGTTGGGCGCGGCGACGGCGTTGGTGCTGAGCGCGTTCGAGGACAGCATCGTATTTTTCCAAAGCCCCACCGATCTGGCGGAGAAAAAGGTCGCCGATGGAAAGCGCGTCCGTTTGGGCGGCCTGGTCGAGGAAGGCAGCGTCAAAAAAACCGGCGACGCCATCACCCTGTTCCGGGTCACCGACCTGAAAAACACCGTCACCGTCAGCTACAAGGGGCTGCTGCCGGACCTGTTCCGCGAAGGCCAGGGCGTCGTCGCCGAGGGCCGCCTGAAAGCCGGGGTCTTCAACGCCGATGAAGTGCTGGCCAAGCATGACGAGACCTATATGCCGCCCGAGGTCGCCGATGCGTTGAAAAAATCCGGCCAGTGGCAGGGCCAGGACAAAGAAACCAACAAAAAAAGCGAGAAGTTGTACTGATGACGGCGGAAATCGGCCATTTTGCCCTGATCCTGGCGTTGTTGATGGCGACCGTGCAGGCGACGTTGCCACTGATCGGCGCCCACAAGGGCTACGAGTCATGGATGGCGACGGCAAGACCTGCGGCGGTAACCCAATTCGGGCTGGTCGCCATTTCCTTCGGGTGTTTGACGCAGCTTTACCTGACCTCGGACTTTTCCGTCCTCAACGTGGTCCAGAACTCGCATACGGCGAAACCGTTGATCTATAAAATCGCCGGCGTTTGGGCCAACCACGAAGGCTCATTGCTGTTGTGGGTGCTGATCCTGAGCCTTTTCGGTTCCGCCGTGGCGGTGTTCGGTTCCAACCTGCCGCCGAAGCTGCGCGCCCGGGTGCTGTCGGTTCAGGCGATGATCGCCGTCGGCTTCTATCTGTTCATGTTGCTGACATCGAACCCGTTCGAGCGCATTTTCCCCGCCCCCATCAACGGCCAGGACCTGAACCCGTTGTTGCAGGACCCGGGCCTCGCCATTCACCCGCCGATGCTGTACCTGGGCTACGTCGGCTTTTCCATGGCCTTTTCCTTCGCCATCGCCGCCTTGATCGAAGGCCGCGTCGACGCCGCCTGGGCACGTTGGGTGCGGCCGTGGACGCTGGCGGCGTGGTGTTTCCTGACCGGCGGCATCACGCTGGGATCATGGTGGGCGTATTACGAACTCGGCTGGGGCGGCTGGTGGTTCTGGGACCCGGTGGAAAATGCCTCGTTCATGCCGTGGCTGGCGGGAACGGCGCTGCTGCATTCGTCCACCGTGGTCGAAAAACGCGACACCCTGAAGGGTTGGACCATCCTCTTGGCCATCGTCGCCTTTTCGCTGAGCCTGTTGGGCACCTTCCTGGTGCGGTCCGGCGTATTGACGTCGGTGCACGCGTTCGCCACCGACCCGGCCCGCGGCGTCTTCATCCTGGCGCTATTGATCATCGTCATCGGCGGCTCGCTGGCGCTGTTCGCCTGGCGGGCGCCGGCCTTGGTCAGCACCGGCGTGTTTCAGCCCTTGTCCCGCGAAGGGGCGCTGTTGCTGAACAACCTGATTATGGCGACGGCGACCGCCGCGGTGTTGTTGGGCACGCTCTATCCGTTGTTGTTGGACGCCGTCGGCGGCGGCAAGGTTTCGGTGGGGGCGCCGTTTTTCAATGCCGTCTTTATCCCGTTGATGGTGCCGATGATCGCCGCCATGGCCGTCGGGCCGATGCTGTCATGGAAGCGGGCCGACCTGAAACCGGCGTTGATGCGGCTTAAGGTGGCGGCACTGGCGGCGGGCGCGATCATGATTGCCGCCTGGGCGCTGGTTACGGATGGGCCGGTGATGGGCGTCGTCGGCATCGGGCTGGCAGGCTGGCTGTTTGCCGGCACCTGTGTCGAGCTGGCGGATCGGCTGCGGTTGTTCAAGGCACCGCTGGCGGACAGTCTCAGCCGTCTCCGGCGGACGCCGAGGGCCGCCTGGGGCATGACCCTCGGGCATTTGGGCCTGGCCATCACCATCGCCGGGATGACCGGGGCCGGGGCCTGGCGGACGGAAAGCATCCAGGCGATGAAGCCAAGCGATACCGTCACCGTCGCCGGCTACACGTTCACCTTTGACGGCGCTTCGGGCGGCAAGGGCCCCAATTATTCGATCACCGAAGGCACCTTCCGCGTCTTCAAGGATGGCCAGCCGGTGGTCACGCTGAACCCGGAAAAACGCATCTACATGGTGTCCAAGCGTCCAACCACCGAAGCCGCCATCCACACCACCTTTTTCGGCGATCTTTACGCCGTCGTCGGCGATCAGGACCCCAGCGGCGCTTATGTGACCCGGCTTTATTTCAATCCCCTGGTCGCCTGGATGTGGGCTGGCGTCATCATCATGGTCACCGGCGGGTGCTTGAGCCTCACCGACCGCCGCCACCGCATCGGCGCGCCGGCCAAGCGCAGTGTCCAAAATGCGGCGGCCCAGGCGGCCGGAGCCTAATCCTCGTGCTTAACCGTCTAATCTATATCCTGCCGCTAGGGGTGTTTCTGGTCATGGCCGTCTATTTCGCCATCGGCCTGACCAAGGACCCGAAGATTTTGCCGTCGGCCCTTCTCCACAAGCCGATACCGGAATTTACCCTGCCGCCCATCGAAGGCGGCCCCGGCAACGGTTTTTCCAGCGCCGACCTCAGGGGCAAGGGTGTTTCGGTGGTCAACGTGTTCGCGTCCTGGTGCGTGCCGTGCCGGGTCGAACATCCGCAGATCACCCGGCTGGCGGCGTTGAAGGTGGCCACGGTGTACGGCCTCAGTTACAAGGACAAGCCGAAAAACGCGCTCAAGTGGCTGCGGGAATTGGGCGACCCCTATGCCGCCCACGGCGCCGACCTCAAGGGCCGCGTCGCCATCGACTTCGGCGTTTACGGCATTCCCGAAACCTTCATCATCGATAACGACGGCATCATCCGCTACAAGTACGTCGGCCCCATCACCTCAGCCCGGCTGGAAAAAGAAATCCTGCCGATCATCAAGAAGTTCAGCCAATGAGGATGGGCATCATCGCCCTAGCCCTGGCGCTGGGCCTGACCGGGATGACGACATCGTCCGTCTTATTTTTGTCCACCGCTCCCGCTTGGGCCGTCAACCCGGACGAGGTGCTATCTGATCCGGTGCTTGAGGCGCGCGCCCGGGAAATCTCCAAGGGACTGCGCTGCCTGGTCTGTCAAAACCAATCCATCGACGATTCCGACGCCGACCTGGCCAAGGACCTGCGTATCATCGTCCGCGAACGGCTCACCGCCGGCGACAGCGACGCCCAGGTGATTGATTTCGTGGTCTCGCGGTATGGCGATTACGTGCTGCTGAAGCCGCCGTTCAAATTGGCGACCCTGGTTCTGTGGCTGGGGCCGGCGGCCATCGCCGGGACCGGATTGATCGCGGTGGTGATGTTCTTCCGCCGGCGCCGCTCCGGCGCTGCCCAAACCGGGGCCGCCCAACAGCCGGCCGCCGTCACCACCACGACGACGCCCCTCAGCGATGAGGAAAATCGTCGGATCGAGGAAATTCTTAAGGACGGCACGCCATGACCCTGTTTTGGGCCATCGCCGCCCTGATGACCGTCGCCGCCCTGGCGATGGTGATCATCCCTTTGCTGCGGCAGCCGAAGCAATCCGCGCCGAGCCGGGCCGAATTCGACCTCACCGTCTACAAGGACCAGCTTGCCGAAATCAGCCGCGACCGGGAACGCGGATTGCTGGGCGACGCCGAGGCCGACGCCGCCACCGTCGAGATCAAGCGCCGCATGTTGAAAGCCGCCGATAGCGTCGACGAAGGCGGTGATGATGCCCATACCGGGCACCGCTCGCTCAGCCGCGCCGTCGCCGCATGCCTTGCCGCCGTGACGCCGGTTATCGCCTTCGGATTCTATATCGTTCTCGGCTCCCCCAACCAGCCGAACCTGCCCCACGCCCAACGCGACATCAGCGCCGAAATCGAGGCCCGCCAGGGCCGCCTGGAAAAGGCCGAGGTGTTGCAGTTGGCGGCGAAGCTGGTCGAAACCCTGAAAAAGAAGCCCGACGACATCAAGGGCTGGCTGCTGTTGGGCCGGACCTACCTGACCATCAGCGAATTCGACGACGCGCTGGAAGCCTTCCGCCGCGCCACTGAACTTTCCGACCGCCGCCCCGATATCGTCGCCAGTTACGCCGAAGCCATGGTCGTGGCCGAAGATGGCCGGATCACGGCGAGGGCGAAAAAACTGTTCACCGATATCCTTGCCACCGATCCCTTCGACCCCAAGGCGCGGTATTACCTTGGCCTCGAACAAGCCCAGACCGGTAACATCAGCGGCGCCCTACAGACCTGGACGGACCTGATCCAGCTGTCGCCCGCCGACGCCCCCTGGCTGGAAACCATCAACCAGAAAATCGCCGTGGCCGCCAAGGAACTCGGCATCGACCCCGACACGGTAAAACCATCGGCCCGTGCGGTGGCGCTGGCGTTGACCAGGGGTTTGGGGGCGCCCAAATCATCGTCCCTGCCGATGACGTCGATGCCGCCCGCTACTTCCCCAGGCGCCTCCAGTCCTGCTCCCGGCGCCACCCCAAGGGGGCCGAGCGCCGCGGATGTGGAAGCCGCCGGCCAGATGTCGGCCACCGACCGCGACAAGATGGTCCGGTCCATGGTCAACCGCCTGGCCGAGCGGCTCAAGGAAAACCCCGACGATCTCGCCGGCTGGCAACGATTGGCCAAGGCCTATGCGGTGCTGGGAGAAAAAGAAAAAGCCGAGGCCGTCAAAAAGAAAATCGAGGCATTGACCAAGTGACGCCTTGGCGGCGTCCGAAAGCAGCCTCTTTTTCGCCCTAATAAGGTTCTAGTTTTTCCGCCATGAGCGAAGAAACCGACATCGCAAAAAAAACCGTCCGGGTCTGGGATTTGCCGACCCGGGTCTTTCACTGGTCGTTGGCGATCCTGGTGTTGCTGGCATGGGTCACCTCCGAGGCCGAAGGAGCGCTATTCTGGACCCACTTGGCGACCGGCTACGGGGTCATGGGACTGGTCGTCTTTCGTCTCGCCTGGGGGGTGGCCGGCACCCGTCATGCCCGGTTTAGTGATTTCCTATACCCGTGGTCCGTGGTCCGCACCCATATGAAGGAGATGTTGCAACCGGCCCCGGCCCGCTTCCTTGGCCACACCCCGGCCGGGGGCTGGATGATCGTCATCCTGCTGGCGGTGCTGGCCGTCCTGGTCGCAAGCGGGCTTTTTGCCGGTGACGAGGGTGAAAAAGGACCGCTGGCCCACATCGCCGGGGCGGGGCTTGCCGATGGCCTGGGCGAGGTCCACGAAATCTTGAACACCCTGTTGTGGAGTTTGATCGCCGTTCACGTCGCCGCCGTGTTGTTCGTTTCGTTTTCAACGAAGGACAATCTCATTCGCGCCATGTGGACCGGCCGCAAGAAAAACTTGGCCAATTTAAATGAAACCGTTGCCGAAGATATTCCGCCGGTCGGCGCCCTCAGGGTGGCGGCATCGGTGGCGTTCGGCATCGCCGCCGTCGTTGCCGTCCTTTGGTGATCACGGCCCACCCTTTTGAGTGGCCGGCAACGGCTCAAACGGGTCTTGCGCTCTAGGCCTTCCACGGGGGATAACGGCAGCCACATTTCAAGGGGTCCTTATGAGCAGTTTCAAAACCATCGACGATCTGGACGTACAGGGCAAACGGGTCCTGGTACGGTGCGATATGAATGTGCCGATGAAAAACGGCAACGTTACCGACGCCACCCGAATTGAACGCTCGCTGCCGACCATCAAAGACCTGCTGGCGGCGGGCGCCGGGGTCATTATCATGTCCCATTTCGGCCGCCCCAAGGGCCAGGTCGTCGCCGACATGAGCCTCAAGCCGGTAGCGGCGGCGCTGGCCAAGGCGCTCGGCCGGGATGTCGCCTTCGCCGGGGACTGCATCGGAGATGATGCTGAAAAGGCGGCCCAATTGGCATCCGGCGGCGGCGTCGCGATGCTGGAAAATCTGCGCTTCCACCCGCAAGAAGAAGCCAATGACGCGGCCTTCGCCGGCAAGCTGGCGGAACTGGGCAATATTTACGTTAACGATGCCTTTTCCTGTGCCCACCGGGCGCATGCCTCGACCGAGGCAATCGCCAAAATGCTGCCGTCGGCGGCCGGGCGGTTGATGCAGGCGGAATTGGTGGCGTTGTCAGACGCGCTTGAAAACCCTGAACGCCCGGTCGCGGCGCTGGTCGGCGGCGCCAAGATATCTTCGAAGATGACGGTCCTGGGCCACCTGGTCAGCAAGGTCGATATGGTGATTATCGGCGGCGGCATGGCCAACACCTTCCTGTTCGCGCAAGGAATCGATGTAGGTCTTTCCCTTTGTGAAAGCGATATGGCCGACGCCGCCAAGGGCATTCTGGACAAGGCCGCCGAGGCGGGCTGCGAAATCGTGCTTCCCATCGACGCCGTCGTCGCCAAGGAATTCGCCGAGGGGGCGGCGTCGGAAACCGTGCTGTTGGACGCCATCCCCGCCGACGCCATGATTCTGGACGTCGGCCCGGCCTCGATCGCCGACCTGACGGCGCGTCTGTCCCAATGCAAGACCCTGGTCTGGAACGGGCCGCTGGGCGCGTTCGAGGTCAAACCCTTCGATACCGCCACCAATGCGGTTGCCGCCGAAGCCGCCAAACTGACGGCGGCGGGCAGCCTCTTGAGCGTCGCCGGCGGCGGCGACACGGTGGCGGCGCTGGCCAACGCCGGCGTGCAGGACCAATTCACCTATGTCTCGACGGCGGGCGGCGCCTTCCTGGAATGGCTGGAGGGCAAAGAGCTTCCGGGTGTCGCGGCGTTGAGCCGCGCGGATTAATAATGGCGTTGAGCCGCGCGGGATAGAGCAAACCCCGAGCAAATGGACTCATTTGCGACGACGAATTTGCGGATAAAATAAAGGCAAATCCCGAGCAAATGGACTCATTTGTGACGACGAATTTGCGGATAAACAAATGCCTCACGCCTTTTTCGGCGGGGTGCCCTTGTCGTCTTCGGCATTCTTTTTGGCGGACGAGTCTTCGCCGGACTTTTCCTTTTTATCGGCGCCGACGGGCTTAACTTTTGAGATCACGTCGTCCAGCATATGTTGCAGATATTCGGACTGGGTCAGCAGCTTGGTGGTCGCCTCCAGGGCCTGAACCAACGCGGTGGCGGCAATTTCCTGCGCCATTCTGGTGACGTCGGCCATGGTATTGCGCACCGCCCCCGTGGTTCTCTCGGCGCGCTCCGTCGCGTCCCGGATAGCGTCGAAACGCTTGGCCATATCGACGTCCGGGAAACGGGATTGCTCAACCGGCTCCTTATCCTCGGCCGACAGAATAACCAGATTGTCGGGGCCGTCGTCCTTCGGCCCGCTGCGGAAGGCCAGCAAATTGGTCTGATCGCGGATCGCCATCACCAAGGTACTCATATCTTCGATCTGCCGGGAGGCGTCATCCAGGCCATTGATCAGGGCTTCGGTGCGCTCCACGTCGTCGGCCGCCGCCGTCACGTATTGGCTGAAACTGGCGAGTTGGCGGCTCACCGATGAAATCGGGCCGCCCCGGGTGATTTCGGACGGTAAATCGGCGGCGGGCATGGGATCGGGGATCGGGCCGGCAGGTAACGGCGGCGGCGCTTCTTCCGCTTCTTCGGAAAGCAGCGCCGCGCGGGCGGCCGCGGTGGCGATCCTGTCCTGGTCTTCGAGATCGTCCAAGGCGTCCTTAAGGCGTGAACGGGTTTGCTCCAGTTCCTGGCGCACTTTTTCCAGATCGGACAAGTCGCGCACCCAGTTGTCCAACGCCCTGGCGACGACGCCGATGGAACACTTGTTGGCGCGGGCGGGAATGGTAACGCCGCGGTCACCATCAGCGAGGCGGCCCGCCACCGCCGCCAAATCCCTGAGCGGCGTGGTCATCGAACGGATCACCGCCAGGCCGATTAACATCAACACGATCACCGCGGCGGCGCCGCCGGCGCTGATCACCGAGCGCGATACCGTCTTAAGGGAATCCAGCGCCAACGCCGCTTCGTCGCGCCGGGATGAGGCAAACCCGGCCAAGGCGTCCGTAGACGGTTTCAGGTACGCGACCAGGTCATCGAAGCGCTGGGTTTCCTCGGCGAAATTGAAGCGCGAATTGATCATCGCCAGCAGGGTGGTCTCGTGCTGTTTCAACAAATCCTGCAACACCACTTTGCGCTTTTTTGGGATTTTTGTTTCCTGCATGAAGACAATCAGGGTTTGGTAGCGCTTCTGGATTTCCTCGACCCCTTTTTTGTACCCCGACAGCAGGGTTTCCTTACCTTCCTGGTTGATGCGGGAAATTTGACCGGCAAGATTGGCGTAGCCGGCGGTGGAAAACTTCGCCTGCAAATCCTCGGTGGCGTTTTGAAGGTCACGGCTCAAGCCGGTGCCGTCGGTCAGCCCCAGCGCCGTTTCCGACGCCACCAGCTTGGCGAACAATTCATCGTACTGGCCCAGACCGTCGCGCAGCGTGGCGATTTGTTTTCTCATCGCCGCGGTTTCCGGCATCCGGGAAAGCCGGGCAAGGGCATTGGAAACGGATTTAAGGTGGATGCCGAAGCCGTCGGCGATGGCCGGGTCCTTTTTCAGCAGAAACGACTTTTCCTCGGCCCGAGCGTTGGCAATGCCTTTTTCCATTTCAGAGACCAGCGTCGCCAGGCGCGCGGCCCGCGACCAATCGTCCAGGGCCGTGAATAGCCTGCTTTCGACAAACACATAGAGCCCGGCAAAGACGGCCAGGGCGACCAGGCCGGACAGCAGGAACAACCGCCGCCGGGCGCGCAGGGTTTGCCCGCCCATAAACGTGGGCGCAACCTCATCACCGGGGCGAAGGTGCAGAAATTCATGTTCGAGGTTGTTGTCTTTGTTCATCCATCCCCCTGGATGCTGAAAAACAGGTATCAAAGCCCGGAAAGGGCAAGTCTATCATTGTTCATCGGCTTGCGGATATTTTTTCCATTTTCCGCCGCCGGGCAACTCAATTTTGATATTCCGTTAACCTTTACTGCCTAGGGTATGGCCATGACGGACGGGGTTGGAAACATCACATCAAACGTGTCGCAAGTGGCCAAACGGCCCAGCGTCTATCAATCGGAATCTGCAAGCGAAGTCCGCGCGCGGGCCGGATCGATCCAGCAAAAAATCTCGTCCGAGGAACGCAACGGGCTGACCCGGCTCAACCAGATTTTGAGTTCCGATCAGCCGCTCAGCGACAAGGTGCCGCGCGGTTATTACCTGAACATCAAGGTTTAATACCAAGGATCACGAGACTTGCAGCAAGACGACGCCGGCGGTGATCACCGCCGCCGCCATGATCCGCCGCCAGCCCATGGGCTCGCCCAGGAACACCACCCCGATCAGCACCGCAAACAGCACCGATGTCTCGCGCAGCGCCGATATATGGGCCATGGCGCCTTGGCTGAGCGCGTACAGCACCAATCCGTAGGCCATCACCACCAACAATCCGGTGCCGGTGGTCCGCGGCCAATGCTGTTTCAGGAACGGCCCCACCTCTTTAGGTCTCATCACACAGGCGGCGATCATGAACGGGACCCCCTCGCCCACGTTCAGCCACACGATATACCCGAACACCGTTTCGCCGAGCCGGATACCCAATCCGTCAACGACCGTATAGCCGGCGATGAATAACCCGGTGGCCACCGCCAGGATTACCGGTTTCAGGCTTTCGCCCTCACCGGCGGGGCTTGAGAACATCAGGCTGATGATCCCCACCGAGACCAAGGCGATCCCGATGGCGGCGCCGGTGCCCGGCACCTCGCCGGCGAACACGGCGGCCAACACCGCCACCGTGACCGGCGCGATGCCGCGGGCGAGCGGATAGACGTGGCTTAAATCGCCGAACCGGTAGGCCTGCAACAAAACCACGTAATAGCAATTGTGAATGGCCCACCCGGCCAACAGATACGGCCACGACTCGATCGCCGGTAACGGCACGAAAGCCGCCACTAAGCAGGCGATAAGGGTGCCGGTGCCGCGAATGGCGGTGAACGAAAGGAAGCGATCGCCCGACGATTTGACGACGGCGTTCCAACTGGCATGCAGCACCGCCGCCAGCAAAACCAGAAACACCAGATGCAGTTGCAGTTCCATGCCGCCTGGGCCGCTAGCTCTTCAACCCGACCAGGGCGCGGGAAAAGGCGCGGGCATCGAAGGGCTGCATGTCGTTCATGCCTTCGCCGACGCCGATGGCGTGCACAGGAAGCTCGAATTTTTCGGCCAACGCGACGACGACGCCGCCCCTGGCCGATCCATCCAGCTTGGTCACGATCAGGCCCGACACCTCAACGGCGTCTTTAAATATTTCAACCTGGGAATGGGCGTTCTGGCCGACGGTGGCGTCCATCACCAACAGCGACGCATGCGGTGCGGTGGCATCGACCTTGCGCATGACGCGGACGATTTTTTCCAATTCCGCCATCAGTTCCTGTTTGTTCTGAAGCCGCCCGGCGGTGTCGACGATCAGGATATCGGCGCGTTCGTCTGAAGCCCGCTTCATGGCGTCAAAAATAAGCCCGGCGGCATCGTCGCCGGTAACGCCTGCGATCACCGTGCATCCCGCCCGTGCCCCCCAAATCTGAAGCTGTTCGATGGCGGCGGCGCGGAAGGTGTCGCCGGCGGCCAACATCACCGATTTGCCGGCATCCCGCCATTGGTTGGCAAGCTTGGCGATGGTCGTCGTCTTGCCGCTGCCGTTGACGCCGCAGACCAGCACCACATAAGGCTTGATCGCCGGGTCGAGAACCAGGGGCCGGGCCACCGGGGTAAGGATGGCGGCGATATCGTCGGCCAGGATCTCCCTGACCTCGTCGGCGGTGGCTTCCTTGTCCAGGCGTTTGGCAGCCAGGGATTGCGTCAGCCGGGCGGCGGTGTCGACGCCCAAATCGCTGGTAATCAGTAATTCTTCCAGTCCGTCGAGGGCGTCCCGGTCCAACTTGCGCTTGGTGAACAGGCCGGTAATGCCGCTCGTCAACTTCGCCGACGAGAGGGCAAGGCCGCGCAGCAGGCCGACCTTCTGTTGATCCGCGTTGTTGTTCATGCCGCCTTACTGGCGATCAGGTAATCGTCACCGGCGGCGGTCACTTGGGCATCGACGATGGCCCCGATGGGGGCGGAAAAATCCAGCCTGACGGAAGCATAGTGCTGGCTCAGGCCGCGGCTCTGCCCATCACCGTCCTTTTCAACCAGGACCTGGGCGGTGGTGCCGGTGCGGCTTTCCAGGAACCGTTTGAGGCCCGCGTCACCGGCGGTGCGCAGCCTGCCGGCGCGGTCTTTACGAGCCTTGGCATCGACCTGGGGCATGCGGGCGGCGGGGGTTCCCGGTCGCGGCGAATAGGGAAACACATGCAGATAGGCCAAATCCAATTCGCCGACGGCGGCAAGGGTGTTTTCAAACATCGACCTTGTTTCGGTCGGGAAGCCGGCGATCAAGTCGGCGCCGAACACGGTATCGGGGCGCACGGCGCGGGCGCGGGCGACGACATCGAAGCCATCCTGGCGGGCATGACGGCGCTTCATGCGCTTCAGGACCACATCGTCCATGGCCTGCAGGCTGAGATGCAGGTGCGGCATCAGGCGCTCTTCGGAGGCCAACAGCCGGACCAAGGCGTCATCGACCACCGCCGGGTCGAGCGTGCTCAGGCGCAGCCGGGCCAGGTCCGGCACCGCCGCCAGGATTTCAGAAATCAGCCCGGCCAAATTGGGGGTGCCGGTGATATCGGCGCCGTAGGAACAGATATCGACGCCGGTCAGCACCACCTCCAGATACCCGGCGTCCACCAACCCCCGGACCTGGGCGATAATGGCGGCGGGGGTGACGGCGCGATTGGGGCCACGGGCGAAGGGGATGATGCAGTAGGTGCAGCGGTGATCGCAGCCTTGTTGAATTTGCACGAAGGCGCGGGTGCGGCCCTCCAGCCCGCTGATCACCGGCGGCGCGGTTTCCTTGACCGTCATGATGTCGGCGACCTCGACCGGCGCGCCGCCGCCGTTAAGGATGGCGGGGTCGAGCTTTTCCTCGTTGCCGAGCACGCGATCGACCTCCGCCATGGCGGCGAAGGCGCCGGCGTTGAGCTGGGCTGCGCAGCCGGTGACGATGATGCGGGCATCGGGGTTGTCGCGCTTGGTACGGCGAATGGTCTGGCGGGCTTGGCGTTCGGCTTCGGCGGTAACCGCGCAGGTGTTGATGATAATAGCGTCGTCCAGCCCGGCATCGTCGCCGATTTCACGCATGACTTCGGACTCGAAGGTATTCAGGCGGCAACCCAAGGTGATGACTTTCGGTTTGCTCACCCTGCCCTCCTACACCAACAGCGACTTATCGATGACGCCGGCATAGCTGGTCGCCACCGGACCGGTCATGATGACGTGGTTGTCGTCCCGCCAGTCGATGCCGAGTGCGCCGCCGTCGAGGTTGATGGTGGCGCTGCGCCCGGCCAATTCGCGGCGGCTGGCGGCGACGGCGGTGGCGCAGGCGCCGGACCCGCAGGCCCGGGTGATGCCGACGCCGCGCTCCCAAACCCTGAGCCGGATACTGCCGTCGCCCAGGATTTGCGCCACTTCGACATTGGTGCGCTCGGGGAACAGGGCATGGTGCTCGATTTCGGGGCCCAAATCCTGCAACGGTACGGCGGCGGCGTCATCGACGAAGAAAACCGCGTGCGGGTTGCCGACGTTGACGCCGACCGGATCGGACAATTCGCCGACGGATATATCCAGATGCAGGGTGTCGGCCCCAATCGGCAACGGGCCCGCCAACGGGATCGACTGCCAATCCAGATTGACCGGGCCCATATCGACGGAAAAATTACCGTTATCGGCGGCTTCGGCGCTGAGCAGCCCGGCCTTGGTTTCGATGCTAACCTTGCCGTTGCCGGATTCGGCCATCATCAGGGCGGCGACGCACCGGGTGCCGTTGCCGCAGGCCTCGGCCTCGCTGCCGTCGGCGTTGAGGATGCGCATAAAGATTTCGGCGTCACTGTCCCCTTGGCCGTTGGTCGCCGGTTCGATGATGAGAATCTGGTCGCAGCCGATGCCCAAGCGCCGGTCGGCAATGGCGCGCGCGCGCGCCTCGTCGAGATCGACGGGCGTCTGGCGGGCGTCCAGGATAACGAAATCGTTGCCCAGCCCGTGCATCTTGGTAAAGCTCAATTCATTCATAACGCGTGTAATATGTCGGGAAACCCCGGCGTGTAAACAGGTTTCGCGACTTTATTCCAACCATCCCTGCGCCTTGAGATACTTCGCCATATGGAACTGGGCCTGATCGGGCGCGTAGAGGTATTCTCTGCCGACCGGACAGGCGCGCCTGGCCAGGCAGCCGCTATCCCGGCAATCGGTCCCCGCCGCCGAGGCGACATGGCCGACACAGGCCGGCACGTCATAGCCGCCGGTGGCAAATGCGTCCGCCGGACAGGCGCCGCGACAGGGCTTGTCGGCACATGCCGCGCACGGGCTTGAAGCGCGGGGCGGCACCGCAAGCGCCAGGCGTTGTTCGAATACCAAGGCCCCGCGGTAGGCGTGCCAAAGGCCGAATTGCGGATGGATCAACGGGCCGGTCGGCGAGACGAAGACCCCGCCGCCCTTCAGCGCCCATTGCTGGAACGGATAATAGGGCGGGCCGGTGAACGGAAACAGCGCCCGGCAGCCAAGCCCCCTTGCCGCCTTTTCCAATGTCTCCCGGGTCCAATCATCGAGCGGGTTGGCGTCGTTGTCGCGCTCCTCGGGCGTGGTCTGGGCGGCAAAAGCGGCCCACATCTCCGGGCCGGCGTTGCCGATCAACACCACCGTCGCTGCCGCTTCGGAAAATCCTTCGGGAATGTCCCCGGCTTCGAGATGAAAACCGCCCCGGGTGATCAGACCGGTTCCGGCCAAGGCGGCGTTAATGTCTGCAAAATCCATCGCTGATTTTAGTGCCGCTAGGCAACGCCTTGCAAACCGCCGCGCCCAGGAAAATTAGAACTGAACCGCAGATGGATCAGTCGGGTTCCTCCTGGTCCCCGGCGGCCGCCTTCATCAGGCCCAGGATATCGCCGCGCACCTTGGCATCGGCAATCTTGAAATAGGCGTCGAGAAACCGTTCGGCCTCGGTAATGTTTTCCGCCGCCGGCGCCTCCACCAAGGTACTGTCATATAACGCCGACAGTCCCTCGAAAAAATACAGCACCGGCACATCCAGGGCGCGGCTTAAGGTAAATATCTGGGTGGCGTTTAGGCTTTGGTTGCCGGCCTCGAACCGGGCGACGCTTCCCGGCGGCGCCGAAATCGCTTTCTCCAGCTCGGCGGCGGACATGTTCTGTTGGCGGCGGCGACCGGCGATCCGCCGGCCCAGGTGGCGGTCGAGGGGGCTCATCTCTTGGGACATTGGCGTTTTGGTCATTTTTGGCCCAAACAACGTTACCCAGGAGCAAAGAAATACTCTTTATAGAGGTATCTATTTTAATACACTACCTTAAGTTTATCATGGCGTTACTTCCATGCCAAGAGAGCTGTGTACAATGGTGTGTAAAAAAGGGGCCAACAATCCCCGACCCGGCGCTTGACTTAGGATCAGGCCGTCCATAGAGTGCGCGCCAATTCACCGGGTTTTTAGAAAACCACCGCCTTGAGGGGCGCCGCCAATCCGCGAGTTTCGCGCACTGGCGCCTTCGCGGTTTGGTTTTTCCGGAACCCAGTGGCGATGAATGCGATGGCTAGAGCAAATCCCGAGCGAATGGACTCATTCGCGACGACGAATTTGCGGGTAAAAAAAGAGCAAATCCCGAGCGAATGGACTCATTCGCGACGATGAATTTGCGGGTAAAAAAGAGAATTGAACATGTTTGACGACCTGACCGGACGGCTCGGTGGAATTTTCGACAAGCTGACGCGGCGCGGCGCCTTGAAGGCCGCCGACGTCGAGGAAGCCATGCGTGAAGTCCGCGTCGCCCTTCTGGAAGCCGATGTGGCGCTTCCCGTGGTCAAGGACTTCATTGTCGAGGTTACCGAGGAAGCCATCGGCGAAAAGGTGCTGGCCAGCGTGACGCCCGGCCAAATGGTGATCAAGATCGTCTACGACCACCTGGTTGCCATGCTCGGTGCCGACCGTGCCGACATCAATTTTACCGGCGTGCCGCCGGTGGCGATCATGATGGTCGGCCTGCAAGGCTCCGGTAAAACCACAACCACCGCCAAATTGGGCGCCCGCATTGAAAAACGGGACAATAAAAAGGTGATGATGGCGTCGCTCGACGTCTATCGCCCGGCGGCCCAGCAACAGCTTTTGCAGCTCGGTGAACAGACCGGATTGCGTACCCTGGAACCGGTACTGGGCGAATTGCCCGTCGCCATTGCCAAGCGCGCCTTGAAGATCGCCGCCCAAGAGGGCCTGGACGTGGTTCTTCTGGATACCGCCGGCAGGCTCCATATCGACGATGAGTTGATGGCCGAAGTCACTCAGATCAAGGACGCCGCCAAGCCCACCGAAACCCTGCTGGTCGCCGATGCGCTGACCGGCCAGGACGCGGTCAACATGGCCCGCGAATTCAATGACCGTGTCGGTGTCACCGGCATGGTGCTGACCCGCGTCGACGGCGATGCGCGGGGCGGGGCGGCGCTCAGCATGCGCGCCGTCACCGGGCGACCGATCAAGCTGATGGGCACCGGCGAAAAAATCGACGCCATTGAGGCCTTCGACGCCGGGCGCATCGCCAATTCGATCCTGGGCCAGGGCGACGTGGTCGGGTTGGTGGAAAAGGCCGCCGAGGTGATCGACCAACAGGAAGCCGAAAAGATGGCGGCCAAGATGATGAAGGGCAAGTTCACCCTTGAAGACATGGCCGAACAGTTCAAGCAAATCCGCAAGATGGGCGACGTCAAGGGCCTGATGGGCATGATCCCCGGCGCCGCCAAAATGAAAGACCAGATCGCGGCGGCAAACATCGACGACAAGACGATCGCCCGCCAGGAAGCCATCATCCGGTCCATGACCCTGGAAGAACGCCAAAAACCGAAGCTGCTCAACGGCTCGCGCCGGCGCCGCATCGCCACCGGATCGGGCACCTCCGTCCAGGACGTCAACCGCGTCCTCAAACAGTTCAAGCAGATGTCACAAATGATGAAAAAGGCCGGCAAAATGGGCAAAAAAGGCCTGATGCCGGGTGGCATGCCGCCAGGCATGATGCCGCCCGGCGGGCCGCCAATGCGCTAGGCGGCCAACCTGATTAACACCTAATTTTTTATAGAGAAAGATTGAGAGAGAACCCATGAAACCATTCGAACTTCAACGGCAAAAGGACGGCAAAACGATATGTCTTTGAGAATCCGACTTTCCCGAGGCGGCGCCAAAAAGCGCCCCTTTTACCGCATCGTCGTCGCGGACTCCCGCAAGGCCCGTGACGGGCGTTATATCGAACGGCTCGGCACCTATAACCCGATGGTCGCCAAGGATCATCCCGATCGTCTGAACACCAATGATGAGCGGATCAAGTACTGGCTCGGCGTCGGCGCCCTGCCGTCCGATCGCGTTGCCCGCTTCCTTAGCGACAAGGGCATGGTCGATAAACCGGCGATCCCGGAACAGACCAAGCAGCACCTGCCCCGGGCTAAAACCCTGGAACGGCAGAAGGAAGCCGAAGAAAAGGCCAAGGCCGCGGCCGAAGCCCCGGCTGAGGAAGCCCCCGCGGAGGAGGCAAAAGCCGAGGAAGCGCCTGCTGACGAGGCCAAGGCTGAGGATGCTCCCGCCGAAGACGCCAAGGCCGAGGACGCCCCCGCCGAAGAGGCTAAGGCCGAAGAGGCCAAGGCTGACGAGGCCCCCGCCGAAGACGCCAAGGCTGACGAGGCGCCTGCCGAAGAGGCCAAAGCCGAGGACGCCCCCGCCGAAGAGGCCAAGGCTGACGAGGCCCCCGCCGAAGACGCCAAAGCCGAGGAAGTGCCTGCTGACGAGGCAAAACCTGAAGAGGCTGCCGCCGAAGAGGCCAAGGCTGATGAGGCTCCCGCTGAAGACGCCCCGGCTGAAGAAGAAGCCAAGGCCGAAGACGACAAGAAGGACGACTAAACAGGTGATGGCGGCAACTGAACAAGAACGGGTCTGTATCGGCGCCATTGCCGGCGTCCGGGGGCTCAAGGGCGAAGTCCGGATCAAGAGCTTTACCGCCGATCCGGATGATGTCGCCGCCTACGGCCCGGTGTCGACCGATGACGGTGACGCATCCTACCGGATCAACATCACCGCCCACGCCAAGGGCCTAGTGATCGCCCGGTTGGACGGCATTGCCGACCGTACCGCCGCCGAGGCGCTGAAAGGGACAAAACTTTACGTCCCCAAGGACGTTCTGCCGGCGCCCGAGGACGGCGAGTATTACCACGCCGACCTGGTCGGTCTGACGGCGGAGACGGAAGACGGAGAACATTTGGGGGCGGTCAAGGCCGTCCATAATTTCGGCGCCGGCGATATTCTTGAGATCGGCGCCGGTGAAGACGACATGATGATCCCATTCACCGCCGATACGATTCCGGTGGTCGACATCGAAAACGGACGCATCGTCGTCAAACCGCAGACTGCTGTTGAAGCAGAGGATACATAGAAGTGGCAACGCTCGACACAACATGGAAAGCCAAGGTGATGACGCTGTTCCCGGAAATGTTTCCGGGGAGCCTAAGCCTGTCGCTGGCCGGCCAGGGTCAAAAGGACGGCGTCTGGTCCCTGGAAACGTTGGACATTCGGGATTTCGCCCACGATAAACACCGCTCCGTCGACGACGCCCCCTTTGGCGGCGGACCCGGCATGGTCATGCGCCCGGATGTGGTCTCCGATGCCATCGACGCCGCGACCAAGGCGGACCCGGATTTAGGCCTGATATACCTGACGCCGCGCGGCCGCCCGCTCACTCAAAGACGGGTCAGGCAATTGGCCGAGGGGCCGGGCGTGGCGTTGCTGTGCGGCCGGTTCGAGGGCTTGGACGAAAGGGTCCTGGACGCCCACGAGATGGAAGAATTAAGCCTCGGCGACTTTGTCCTGTCCGGCGGCGAGACGGCGGCCATCGCCGTCATTGATGCCTGTGTCAGGCTTTTACCCGGTATCGTGGGGACACCTGAATCGCTGGCCGAGGAGAGTTTCGAGAAAGACCTGTTGGAATACCCCCAATACACCCGGCCCCAGGATTGGAATGGCCGGACGGTTCCAGACGTCCTGGTTTCCGGACACCACGAAAAGGTCCGGGCCTGGCGGCGGCAACAGGCGGAAAACATCACCCGGGAACGGCGCCCCGACTTGTGGGCGCGCTATGCCGGAAACAACGGATAAAACGAACGACCCAAAACGTAAGGACGAAAGCCATGAATACCATTAAAGAAATCGAAAACGAACAGCTCGAGAAACTGACCCAGGACAACCCGGTGCCCGACTTCGCCGCCGGCGATACGCTCAGGGTCAACGTCAAGGTGGTTGAAGGAACCCGCGAACGCGTCCAGGCCTTCGAAGGAGTCTGTCTCGGGCGCAAGAACGCCGGCATCAATTCATCCTTCACGGTGCGCAAGCTATCCTACGGCGAAGGCGTGGAAAGGGTGTTTCCGCTGTATTCAACCGCCATCGATTCGATCGAGGTGGTTCGCCGCGGCGACGTGCGCCGGGCCAAGCTGTATTATCTGCGCGGACTGACCGGCAAACGCGCCCGCATCGCCGAAAAAACCGATTGGGACCGCGCCAAGAGAAAGGCCGACGCCGAAGGCGAGGTGAAGGAAGCCGCCGAAGCCGCCGAAGCGGCGCCGGAGGCCGAAGCCAAGACGGAAGCGCCTAAAAAAGCCAAAAAGAAGGCGAAGAAGAAGGCCAAGGTCGAGGTCCCGGAAACCGGCGAGGCGGAAATCAAGGACGTCGCCCCGGTCGAGGCCGCCGAAGACGACGCCGCGAAAGACGCGGAAAAACCGGCCAAAAAGAAGAAAAAGGCCGCCGCCAAGGACGACGGCGGGGATAAGGACGCCAAATAAGCGTCGCAATCCCTATATACAAAGACCGCTCTTAAGAGGAACACCAATGGCAGCCCCGAAAACTCTTTTCGAAAAGATCTGGGACACCCACCTGGTCAACGTGCAGGACGATGGCACCTGCCTGATCTATATCGACCGTCACCTGATCCACGAAGTCACCAGCCCGCAGGCCTTCGAAGGGCTTCGATTCGCGGGGCGCAAAGTGCGCCGGCCGGACCAGACGCTGGGCGTCATCGATCACGACGTGCCGACCACCGACCGGTCCAAGCCCATCAAAGACGAGGAAGCGCGAATCCAGATCGAGGCGATGCAGAAGAACTGCGCCGAATTCGGCGTCGAGCTGTTCGACATCGACGACATCCGCCAGGGCATCTGCCACATCATCGGCCCGGAACAGGGCTTCACGCTGCCGGGCACGATCCTGGTCGCCGGCGACAGCCACACCGCAACGCACGGCGCCTTCGGGTCGCTGGCGTTCGGCATCGGCACGTCGGAGGTCGAGCACGTGCTGGCGACCCAGACGCTGCTGCAAATGCCGTTGAAGAACATGCGCATCACTGTCGAGGGCGATTTGGGCCCCGGCGTTACGGCTAAGGACGTGATTTTGGCGGTGATCGGTGAAATCGGCACTGCCGGCGGTACCGGCTACGCCATCGAATACGCCGGCCAGGCGATCGAGGACCTCACCATGGAAGGCAGGATGACGGTCTGCAACATGACCATCGAAGCCGGCGCCCGCGCCGGATTGGTGGCGCCTGATGAGAAGACCTTCGAATACCTCAAGGGCCGGCCGAAGTCGCCCAAGGGCGGCGCCTGGGAACAGGCGGAAGCCTACTGGCGCACCCTGCCCAGCGACGAGGGCGCGTCTTACGACAAGGAAGTCACCCTGAATGCCGCCGATATCGCACCGCAGGTCACCTGGGGCACGTCGCCCGAAGACGTGGTGCCGATCACCGCCTCGGTGCCGTCACCGGACGATTTCGACGATCCGGCGAAACAGGAAGCGGCGAAAATGGCGCTCCAATACATGGACCTCGGCCCCGGCACCCCGATGACCGACATCGCCATCGATTTTGCCTTCGTCGGCGCCTGCACCAACGGTCGCATCGAAGACATTCGCGCCGCCGCCGAGGTCGCCAAGGGCCGTACGGTTGCCGACGGCGTCACCGCGCTGATCGTGCCGGGGTCTGGATTGATCAAGGAACAGGCGGAACAAGAAGGCCTGGCCGATATCCTGATCGACGCCGGGTTTGAATGGCGTGAACCGGGTTGTTCCATGTGCCTGGCCATGAACCCCGACAAGGTGCCGCCGGGCAAACGCTGCGCCGCCACCTCGAACCGTAATTTCAAGGGCCGCCAGGGCCCGAACAGCCGCACCCATCTGGTCAGCCCGGCGATGGCGGTGGCCGCCGCCGTCACCGGCAAGTTGACCGACGTGCGTGATTTGAGTTAGGAAACGGCATGATGGAAAAGTTCACCAAACTAACCGGCGTCGCCGCGCCCATGGACATGATCAACATCGACACCGATATGATCATCCCCAAGCAGTTCCTGATCACCATCGAGCGGTCCGGGCTGGGCAAGAACCTGTTCTTCGAGATGCGCTTCGATGCAGACGGTAACGAGGTCGAGGACTTCGTCCTCAACCAGCCGGCCTACCGCGACGCCACCATCCTGGTCGCCGGCGACAACTTCGGCTGCGGCTCGTCGCGCGAACACGCGCCGTGGGCGTTGCTGGATTTCGGCATCCGCTGCGTCATTTCGACGTCGTTCGCGGATATTTTTTACAACAACTGCTTCAAGAACGGCATCCTGCCGATCAAGCTGCCGCCCGAGGACTTGGCAAAGCTGATGGACGACGCCGAACGCGGCGCCAACGCCACCGTCACCATCGACCTGGAAAACCAGGTCATTACCGGGCCCGACGGCGGCGAGGTCAAATTCGACCTGGACGAATTCAAGAAGCACTGCCTGGTCAACGGGCTCGACGACATCGGCCTGACCATGCAAAACGCCGATAAGATCGACGACTTCGAAGACGCCCAGAAATCCGAACGGCCATGGCTTTAAGCCAGGGGCCGGCCCTTTCCCTTTCCTGACGAAAAGATATCTAAAAATGCCCGCTAACAAAAAACTGCTGATGCTGCCCGGCGACGGGATCGGCCCCGAAGTCATGAACCAGGTCCGCCGCGTCATCGACTGGATGGACAAGACCCGTCATGTCTCCTTCGACGTTGCCGAGGACCTGGTCGGCGGCTGCGCCTATGACGCGCACGGCACGTCGCTTACCGACACCACCCTGGCCGACGCCATGGGCGTCGACGCGGTGTTGCTGGGTGCCGTCGGCGGGCCGAAATGGGACAACGTGGAACGCGACCTCAGGCCGGAAGCCGGGCTGTTGAAATTGCGCAAGGAAATGGACCTGTTCGCAAACCTGCGACCGGCGACCGTGTTCCCGGCCCTGGCCGAAGCCTCCAGCCTCAAAACCGAACTGGTGTCCGGGCTCGACATGCTGATTATCCGCGAACTCACCGGCGGCGTCTATTTCGGCACACCCCGCGGCATCGAGGATATCGGCGACGGCCAAAAGCGCGCCATCGACACCCAGGTCTACACCACCGCCGAAATTGACCGGGTCTGCCGCGCCGCTTTTGATCTCGCCCGCAAGCGCCAAAGCCGGGTCACGTCTGTTGAGAAGGCCAACGTCATGGAAACCGGGGTGCTGTGGCGCGAGGTGGCAACGGCGGCCCACGCCGACGGCTATGACGATATTGAGCTCAACCACATGTACGCCGACAACTGCGCCATGCAGTTGGTGCGCGAACCGAAGCAATTCGACGTCATCGTCACCGACAACCTGTTCGGTGATGTGCTTTCCGATTGCGCCGCCATGCTGACCGGCTCGCTGGGCATGCTGCCGTCGGCGTCTCTGGGCGCCGCGGATGAAAGCGGACGCCGCAAGGCCATGTATGAGCCCGTCCACGGCACCGCGCCGGACATCGCCGGCGAGGATAAGGCCAATCCGCTGGCGATGATCATGAGTTACGCCATGTGCCTGCGCTATTCCTTCGACATGGGCGACGACGCCGACATGGTCGAACAAGCCGTCGAGACGGTTTTGGGCTCCGGCCTGCGCACCGGCGACATCATGCAGCCGGGCATGACCGAGGTCTCATGTCAGGCCATGGGTGAAGCGGTCACCGCCGAGTTGGACAAGCTGGCGGGTTGATCCCCAGGCACGGTTCTGACAGGATTAGGACCGTCATGCAAAAATTTGCAAATAACCGGTCTTTCGGGCTGGCGTTGATTCTGGCGGCGCTGTTATTTGGCCTCGCCAGCGGGCCGGCCGCCGCCGGCGCGGTCATGGAAAAAGCCCCGGCCGACCCTGATCCGGCGAAAAAGTATTTTTTCTATATGCACGGCGGCTACGTGGAAAAACGCGGCTCCGACAGCACCTACGACTACCACTCCATCCTCGGCGCCTTGGCCGATAAGGGCTTCGAGATCATCGGCGAGGCCCGCGGCCTGTCACATCCGGGGCGCTACGCCAAAGGCATAGCCGAACAGGTCAATGGATTACTGGATAAGGGCGTTCCCGCCGCCAACATCATCGTCGGCGGCCACTCCAAAGGCGGATTTATGACCCTGCTGACCTCTACCATGGTCGGACGGGACGACATTAAATACACCGTTCTGGCCGCCTGCGGAAAGAAGGGAACACCTTATTTCAAAAACTATCGGAGATTTATCAACAGGAACGCCGAGAAGCTGACCGGCAAGTTTCTGGTCATGTGGGACGAAAACGATCAAGACGCCGGTAACTGCGACAAGGCCTTCGATAAAAGCGACACCAACCCCACAAATCTCATTCTCGAAACCGGCAAAGGCCATCAACTTTTCTATCAACACGAAGAATCATGGCTGACCCCGGTGGTCGCCTTCATTAACGAGAATTAAGCGCCCGCCTTTCCCCTTCCTCGGCCCGCCGGTCTAGGCGGCCTTTAGGGTTTCGTTGCCGTCATTGGCGTTTTCGGCGGGAGCGGCCGCACGCTTCCGAAAGGCGGGCGCGGACAAATTGCCGGTCGGGCTCAACGACAGGTCATCCTGTTTGAGGGCGGCGAGGACCAGGCCCGAGAGCGGGTCGCGATTGAAACCGATATCCTTCAGCAGATGATTGTTGAGATGGCCGATCTGGCGTTCCGGGGCGATTTTCCGGGCCCAGCCGGAAACCGCCTTGGCCGCCCGCTGGATGAGGCCGGCCAGGTACTGGCTGCGCAGCAGGTGGGCGTTACGGATGTTGGCCTCGTAGGCCGCCCGATCGAAGGTTTCGAGAGAGGAAACGTAATTGCCTGTCATGAGTATTCTCCTTTGTGGCAAATCCACGGGTTGGGTTTTCTGTCTGACAAGCAATATATCTCTTTGCCTAAATTTATTTAATATGGTAATTTTCACTAATTTTAGTGAATTTTATTCATTAATAGACCGGCCCTTGGCTTAGCAGCAGCATGGATAATTCCAGCGAAATGACGGTGTTCGTGCGCGTCGTCGAAACCGGCAACTTCTCGGCCACGGCGCGCGCCCTGAAGCTGACGCCGTCGGCGGTAAGCAAGCTGATCGGCCGGCTCGAAGACCGCCTGGGCGCCCGCTTGCTCAACCGCACCACCCGGCGCGTCAGCCTGACCGAGGAAGGCCGGACGTTCTATCAACACTGCACGCCGATCCTGACCGCCATCGAAGAGGCCGAACAGGCGGTCACGGAATTTCACGGCGAGCCGCGCGGGCTGTTGAAGGTCAATGCCTCGACCGCGTTCGCCCAGTATCACATCGAACCGCTGATCCCGGATTTTCTCGCCCGCTACCCGGAACTTCGTGTCCAGATGACGCTGTCGGAAAGCATCGTCAACATGATCGAGGACGAAGTCGACGTCGCCGTCCGCATCGGCCAATTGCCCGATAGTTCCCTGATCGCCCGCAAGCTGGGCTCGGCCCGGCGCATGGTGGTCGGGGCGCCGTCGTACCTGGAAAAATACGGGGTGCCTCTAACCCCGGATGATCTCAAGGATCACAACTGTCTTACGCTCAGCACCGCGACCACCTTCAACCAGTGGGAATTCAAGGGCCTGGACCGGCCGCGGCGGATCGAGGTCGGCGGCAACTTTGAAACCAACAACGCCGTCGCCCTCCTCCACGCCGCCATTGCCGGGATCGGCCTGATCCGGGTCGGCAACTTCACCGTTTCTGAGAGTTTAAGAGACGGGCAACTGGTGCCGGTCTTGGGCGATTTCGAAACCACCACCGAGACCAACATCTATGCCGTCTATCCCCATCACCGCCATGTCTCGGCCAAGGTGCGGGCCTTCGTCGACCTGCTGGTGGAGGCCTTTACGCCGGTGGCGCCGTGGGAACTGGCCTGAGATGTGGGCGGCATGGTGCGCCGGGTCAGAAACCGCGCCGTGACATAAATGACCGCGCCGGGCAGGCAATATCCCCAATCCCGGCTTGAAAAGGCCGCCAAACAGGGGTAAACGGTGCTCCCCGGCTGTCGGGCCGGGGCATTTATTGGAGTAAAAGTTATGGGTTACAAAGTCGCCGTCGTCGGCGCCACCGGAAATGTCGGCCGTGAGGTGCTCGCGATCATGGAAGAGCGCCAATTCCCGGCCGATACCATCGTTGCGCTGGCGTCATCGCGCTCCATCGGCGCCGAGGTTTCCTACGGCAACGATAAGACGCTCAAGGTGCAGAACCTTGCCGATTATGATTTCGAGGGCACCGATATCGTGCTGTCGTCGCCGGGCGCCAAGGTTTCGGCCGAACACAGCCCGCGCGCGGCGGCCGCCGGCGCCATCGTCATCGACAACACGTCGCAGTTCCGCATGGACCCGGACGTGCCCCTGGTGGTGCCCGAGGTCAACCCCGACGCCATCGCCGGCTATCGCAACAAGGGCATCATCGCCAATCCCAACTGTTCGACCATCCAACTGGTGACGGCGTTGAAGCCGTTGCACGACCTGATGCCGATCAACCGCGTCGTGGTCTCGACCTACCAATCCGTTTCCGGCGGCGGCAAGGCGCCCATGGATGAGCTGTTCAACCAGACCCGCGGCATCTACATGAACCAGCCGTCGGTCAATTTTCAGGAAAACTTCTCCAAGCAGATCGCGTTTAACGTCATTCCCCATATCGATATCTTCATGGACGATGGCTCGACCAAGGAAGAATGGAAGATGATGGCCGAAACGAAGAAGATCCTGGACCCGGAAATCAAGCTGACGGCGACCTGCGTCCGGGTGCCGGTGTTCATCGGCCATGCCGAGGCGGTCAACGTCGAATTCGACGGCGACGTCAACGAAGACGACATCCGCGATGCGCTGAAATCGGCGCCGGGGATTGTCGTGGTCGATCACCGCGCCGACCAAGGCTATGTCACCCCGACGGAATGCGCCGGCGAAGACGCCGTTTACGTCAGCCGTATCCGCATGGACGCGACCATCGATAACGGCCTCAATTTCTGGGTCGTCGCCGATAACCTGCGCAAGGGGGCGGCGTTGAATACGGTGCAGATCGCCGAGGAATTGGTGCGGTCTTATATGGAGAAAGCGGCTTAAAGCAAATCCCGAGCAAATGGACTCATTTGCGACGACGAATTTGCGGATAAAAAAACTAAGAGGTTTTGACGTCGGCGCCGGCGGCTTCGGCTTGCGCCGCTTCGCTGTCCTCGGCGTCGGGATTCAGCATCTCGTTGATTTCGTCCTGGTTCATCTGCTTGTTGACGTCCGCCGCATCGACGACTTCTTCTTTCTTCTTGCCGTCGCGGCGCTCGAAATCGACGAACACGCGCTTACGGCGGCGGTCCGGGCCAAAATATTCGCCGGCCCGGACGAAACGCCGGGGGTGTTCGATCACCGCATTGAGGCGGCTGAACAGGGTTTTCGCGGACACCGGCTTCATCACGAATTCGTTGACGCCGGCATCCCGGGCGGCAATGATCCGGGGCCGTTCGGAATGCGCCGTAATCATGATGACCGGCATGAACTTGTCCGGGCTGGTGGGATCGGACCGCACTTTGCCGACCAGTTCGATGCCGTCCATGGGTTCCATTTCCCAATCGACAATCAGCAGGTCGGGCGGGCTGTCGCGGATAATTTGCCAGGCCGATTCGCCATCGGCGGAATCGGTAATATGGGTGCATCCCAGCACGCCAAGGATATGGCGTAACAGGGAACGGATGAAATCCTGGTCATCGACGACCAGGACCCGCACGTTCTTAAGATATGAATTCCACATACCCGTCCAACACCCTACCCTAAGATCCTAGCGCTACGACCATAACCAACACCTTCTTCTGCGAAGACATTGTCACAGCCCTATCGGCCCCCAGCGCAACCATTCATTATATTACAAAACAAAGTATACAATATCAAAATGTACCAAGCCATATGGCATATGGATGGAAATGATTTTTTTCCAACTGTTTAATATTTACACATTTTGGTTCCCGCTACCCACGTCATTAATCTTCAAATGATATGTCAGCTAATTTTCATGGCCTTTTTGTCGCGCCGATTTCCCGGGCGTCTTTCCACTGCCCTTGCCTCAAACCCCATTGGACTGATAATTTCCAGCGCCCATACATTGATGAACCTTTCGAAACACTGAGCAGGTAACAGAAATAATGAAAAATACCAGGCCACGACGATCCATCCTTTACATGCCAGGGTCCAACGCCCGGGCCCTGGAGAAAGGCCGAACCCTTGCCGCCGATGGCCTGATCCTGGACCTGGAGGACGCCGTCGCGCCGGACGCCAAGGAAACGGCGCGCGATCAAATCCGTGACGCCATCAAGGAAGGCGGCTACGGCAAGCGTGAGTTGATCGTTCGCGTCAACGCCCTGGATACCTCCTGGGGGCATGACGACCTGGTCGCTGCCGCGACCATGGGCGCCGACGCCATCTTATTGCCGAAGGTGGAAAGTGAAAGCATCATTCATCAGGCGGAAGAGATCATGGCAACTGCCGGCGCGCCCGATGACCTGGCCGTCTGGTGTATGATGGAAACGCCGTTGGGCATGCTGCATGCCGAGGAAATTTCTCATGCCAGTCCCCGCGTCGGCGCCTTGGTCATGGGCACATCCGACCTCGCCAAGGACCTGCAATGCGCCCACACCCCGGACCGGTTGCCGTTCATAACCTCGCTGGGGCTGTGCATGCTGGCGGCCAGGGCCGCCGGGATTGCCATTCTCGACGGCGTGCATCTGAACCTCCAAGACGACGAGGGCTTCCGGCTTTCCTGCATCCAGGGGGCCGAACTGGGTTTCGACGGCAAGACCCTGATCCACCCCAAGACCATCGACGCCGCCAATAAGGCATTCGCACCGCCGGCCGAGACCATCGAATGGTCGAAGAAGATCATCGCCGCCCATGGCGAAGCCGCCAGCGAGGGCAAAGGCGTCGTCGTCGTCGAGGGCCAACTGATCGAAAACCTACACGTGCTGAACGCCCAGCGCCTGGTCGCCCTGGCCGATGCCATCAGCGAAATGGAAATGGACGGGGAATAACCCCAGCCGTTGTTAGCGGCGGACCTGGGCGGCGAAGCCGGGGCGAATCCAGTAAAGACTCAGTATAGATTCAATTGAGTCCTTTCATCACGCTATCTAGGCTGAGTTTTTGCACCAAACCCCAAAATATAGTTGTCAGTGTAAAAATGCTCTGATAAAGAAAGAGGTGTCAGGTACTGAGGTCCTGGGAAACCTCAATAACGCGCCGCCGAAACAACGCTCCTGACACCTCTCGGAGCCGGCCAGGCTCCACGTACGTAAAAACGGCCAAATCGTTCCGCCACCCCTCAAAAGGACACACCCTGGGCAGAGATTAGCCCTCGGACGGGTAGCGAGGTTCGATTCCAGGAGTTTTCGTCGCCGAGCCCCCCCTTCAGCGAACCGCCGATAACAAAGGCCCCTCACGCGCAACGGACCCTTTGCTTCACGGGACCGCCAGCACCCACCAGGGAGAGCGGCCATCCCGCGAAAAGTCCGTCTCGCGATCAACGAGACCCTTGCCTGCACCTGAATCCACAACCGCGGAAAACCACGTGATGCTTTTCCGGATGCATCCCTTCGGCGCCTTGAAGGCAAGGCCTCCATGCCGCTTCGGGGCAACGCCTCCTTTTCAGCCCGTCACCGAACCCGAAGGACCGGCAAACACAACGTCAAGAATTCGTCGCGGCAACGCTTTCGCGTACAAGGTGAATGATGGAAATATCGAATGAAATTTTCAATTAAAAACAGGACCCTAAAACGACTATTCTGTGCATAACTGCCTTAATCTTTCACAATTGGCCCACAAGTTATCCACACGACTATTCACAGCCTAAATAAACATACAGTAAAACCAACATCTTAGAATAATAATCAACCGGCGGGGCCGAAACCCCGCCTCGGGCCGGCAATGATCTTGGGCCGTCCTCCAGCCATGCGGGCGACGCTGCCCTGATCTGTTATTCATGAGGCCCGTGAGCGTTGACTTGACAGCGTTGACTTGACCCTGTCGTCCGTTTACCAATTTATTGACGCGGGAACGCCGTCCAAAGCGTTTGTCCGCTTAATCTGAGAGGTTCTTTCCATGGCATCCGGCAATCGTCCGCTCTCACCGCATCTTCAGGTCTATCGGCCTCAGCTCACCTCCTTCCTATCGATCATGCACCGGATCACCGGTGTTGGGCTTTGGGCCGGGGCGCTGTTGATGACTTATTGGATATCGTCGGCCACCTACGGCCCCGAGGCTTTTGCCCGGGCGCAATGGTTCCTTGGCTCATGGTTCGGGCGTTTGGTGTTATTGGGGCTGACCGCAGCGCTGTATTACCATCTGGCCAACGGCGTCCGCCACCTGGCCTGGGACATCGGCTGGGGTTACGAGATGAACAACCTTAACGCTTCGGGTTTGGCAGTGGTCATTTTCACCGGGGTGATGACGGTCCTCACCTTCCTTGCCGGCTATTGGGTAGCGGGAGCCTTGTAATGGAATTTCGCTCAACCCTCAGCAAGGTTCGGGACCGCGGCCTATCCACGGAAGGCGGCAGCGGCCATTGGTGGGCGGAACGAATGACTGCCATCGCCTTGGTGCCGTTGATCCTGTGGTTCGTTGTGTCAGCCATTTCCATGGTCGACGCCGATCACGCCACCTTCGTCAAATGGGCCGGCGCGGACGGCAACCCTGTGCTTCTGATCCTGCTGATCATTGCCGTCTATCACCATGGCCAGCTCGCCCTGCAAGTCATCATCGAGGATTACATTCATCATGAAGTGGCCCACTTCACGGCCCTGATCGCGGTCAAATTGGGCGCCTTTTTCCTCGCCGTTTTCACGATTTTCTCCGTTGCAAAACTGACCTTAGAGGGCTGATGCGAAATGCCCCAGACTTACCCGATCACTGATCATAAATACGACGTCATCGTCGTCGGCGCCGGCGGCGCGGGCTTGCGCGCGACCATGGGCATGGCGAGCGCCGGGCTAAAAACGGCCTGTGTCACCAAAGTCTTTCCGACGCGGTCCCATACCGTCGCTGCCCAGGGCGGCATCAGCGCGGCGCTCGGCAACATGGCCGAGGATGACTGGCGCTGGCACATGTACGACACGGTCAAGGGCGCGGACTGGCTGGGCGATCAGGATGCTATTGAATACATGTGCCGCGAGGCGGTGCCGGCGGTGTATGAGCTGGAACACTACGGGGTGCCGTTTTCGCGCACGCCCGAGGGTAAAATTTATCAGCGCCCCTTCGGTGGCCACATGCGTAATTACGGCGAGGCCCCGGTACAGCGGGCGTGTGCCGCCGCCGACCGGACCGGCCACGCCATGCTGCACACCCTTTACCAGCAAAGCCTGAAACAGAACGCCGAATTCTTTATCGAATATTTTGTCATCGACCTGATCATGAGCGCCGACGGCGTTTGCCAGGGCATCGTCGCCTGGAACCTTGACGACGGCAGCATTCACCGTTTTCACGCCCACCTGGTGGTGCTGGCAACCGGCGGCTATGGGCGGTCCTATTTTTCCTGCACCTCGGCCCACACCTGCACGGGCGACGGCAACGGCATGATCGCGCGGGCCGGGCTTCCGCTACAGGACCACGAATTCGTCCAGTTCCACCCGACCGGTATCTACGGTTCAGGGTGCCTGATT
>Ga0187833_10000664_pt1 | contig 39953 bp, 35 predicted proteins | sample ETNtaG_37_FD_167968 | JGI IMG/M metagenome (GOLD analysis project Ga0187833, IMG submission 167968) | Marine microbial and viral communities from oxygen minimum zone, Eastern Pacific Ocean - ETNP2014_SV_400_PacBio MetaG (Illumina Assembly) | ecosystem: Environmental > Aquatic > Marine > Hypoxic...
CGATGATGTTTACGATGTAAGTAGAGAGTTTTTAAAATCAGGTTTGGTCCGGATAGTAGAAAGTAAATAGTGACTAAAATAATTTCATTTCTCATATAGAAGCATGATCAATGTTTATCTTGCTGATTTCCAAGGGCCTAAAGTTATAACTCATGCATGTATTGATTGAAGATTTTTCTATATTACAAGAGTATATGAAGTGTCCGGAATACAATGTAAAGGATTTTTTCATTACCGAGGATCCGACCGTTTATGAGTCGTTGACGGGAATAGACTGCGAAGTGTTAAGTATGTCTTCCCTGCTTTCAAAAGATGAAATTAAAGAGATTTCCAACTGTTGCTTTCTTTTAACGAAATCGTGGATTGAAATAGTCAGACTTTATGTTTCGAAAGAGGTCTCTTTTAATATTGAGATAGACGTGATTATCAATAAAATGGTCTATAATTTAATCGGTACGTCATTTTATAGGTATAGCCAATTAGTTAAATTAAAAAATAGTGGAATTAATGTTACTTTACCCTATTTTGATGTGGAAGAACACGGCTTTACATTATTCAATATTAGAAAAAACAACTTATTAATTCAACTAGCTTCGCTACCGGAATTTAAAGGTAATTTTAGACTTCTTCTATTGGACGATTCAAACAAAAAGGTTGATAAGAAGCATGAAATATCAGGTGGGGAAAAAGTGAAGTTTTGGAAATATTATCTGCTGGCTTTTTTCGCAGAGCCTTCCATGTTAACGTATTTATTAAAAATTCCTTTGATCAAAAAGATGAAAAGTCTCAATAAAAAAAAAGATGCATTGCATATACTGGTTTCTCTTGGTACACCTTTGGTGTCGGTGCAACTATTTCGATTGTTTTTGAGTGGTGTAAGAATTACATTTTTAGAGGAAGAGAAAATTCCAGAACACGCCTCTAAATCCAGTGGAAATAGCGATGAACTTAAAGCGCTTTTAACCGATGAGACGAAAAACGGAGAAAACAATATGGATATGTCAAAGTATTTGGAGCTGGTTGGCTTTTTGGCGGACAAGTTATGCCTCTACGTTAATTCCTATCTTGTCACCGTTACAAAATATTTAAATCAAAAAATAGAAAACAGTGTGTGGAAAGGATTTAAAAATTCTAAAGTCATTATTTTTACCGGAACTCGCAGTGCCAGCCTGGTCTCCGCTATTTCCAACAAGATTTACGCGAATGGAGGAATACCCACAATAGCCTTTGGAGAAGGTCCCTATTGTATGTTGAAGTTATATCGCGCTCATACCCCTCTGGGATATATGCAAGAAGGCGAGGCGTATGTATCTTATGATCCCTATGAAGAATATTATTATAAAGAAATAACAAAAAAGTATCTAAAACCTTTTTATATTATGGGGGCGAACGGAATTCTGAAAAGCTCTTTTCCTAAAATAAGTAGAATCTTAGGCAGGAAAATATGGAATATTCAGCGGAATGAGGTTGCCCTCCTTTATTTGCCGACAAAATATCACCTCAAAAGTTTGCGCACCTATAATGAGATAATGGCTATTGATTACTGGAATTTTCAAAAGCGTCTCGTCTTTAACATATTTGGAAAATCCGGAAAAGACGTTTACCTCAAAGTCCTAAAAAAGGGATTAATGTCCATGCGGGATGAGAGTTCAAACCCACTGAATATGATAAATCTGCCGCCAAACGTGAAATTTAAAGAATCACCCGATTTAAGATTCATCAGGTATAGCGCCGATTTGTTAATAGTAGACTTAGCTACAAGTACAATGAGTTGGGCTTTAACTTCAAATGTACCTGTTGTCTATTTGAATATGGAACAAAGTCCATTAGAAGACAGCGTCTACGAAGACATGAAGAAATCATTGTTTTTGGTTGATGTAAAAGAAAATGGCAATTGGGAGAGTGAACTTCTAGAGCTACTGCAGAGGCCTATCCTGGAAATTAATAAGGAATGGGAAAATATGTCCCCAAAAAGAGATAAGTTCATAAAATATTATATAACGGGATACAAAAGAGGGAAAAACGATTTTTTAAACTGGTTAAGGTATATTTCAGATTTGGGAGTGGATGAATTGAGAAAAAGAAATCAGCAGCAGATGGAGGTGGATGATTCAAACTTTTTATACGATAAAGGTTAAAATTATAGGATGTGGGTTTTTCCCAAGTGCCTAAGGTGTCGCAAAGAAATAATTACAAAGCCCCCCCCGGCTGTACCGGGGAGAATGGCAAAAGTAATGTTGTGGTATTTATAAAAAGAATCTCCTAATGTATATTGCATTTTGGAATGCTTGAAAATTTGCAATAATCAGAAGGGTTTAATCACATTAGACAGCTTCACGGAACGAAATCCCAAATTTAAATTTGGTCACTAATCGAGGAGCGACTTACCTGATCGGTACGATCCGTTCTGTTGGGAGGGGGCGATTTCCTGATCGCTTCCTACCAGATTTTTCTTTCCATTACACCGTTGAAAATTTAATGAATCTCAAGGTATTTATCATCTCCTTTTTTCTTCTCTATTCTTTTCTGGTATTTCTCAAGGGGTCACCCGGCGTAGACGATATTTTTGAGGGAAACGATAATCGCCGGTTACGGCTTCTTTCTCAGCTTGGTCTTTACGACGTCGCCGCTAAAAAATTCCAACATTCACTCAATACCGCAAATTACGATATAGGTCTTTTTGGGAATAGCAGGGCGGTTCAGGTATCAGCTTCTCATTTAAAGAATAATCAAAAGAGATATTTCAATTTTTCGCTTCCGGGTGCCTCCATGCGGCAAAGCGTTGCTTTTTTGGAAGAACTGGCTAAAGAGGAAAGGGCTCCAAAAATAGCTATAATTTGTCTTGACAGGTTGGAACTCCAGTTTTATGGCTCTATTTATTTTCCGGGTATTTTGAAAAGATTGCGTCAATCGATAAACGATTTGATATGGGTTTGGAGGGAATATGATAATCCCTATAAAAGATTTGTGTACGTCGTTACGGACCACATTCTTTCAGAATGGATACATTTTAAGGGGATATGGAATATTGATAAATTATATAGCCGTCTTGGGTTTATTTTCCCGGATTATTTCTCTCCCGTTAAAGAGTTTGAATCAACTTATTTGAACGACGGCAGCAGGTTGGAAAAACTTTCGAAGAGTGGAAACGATCAAATATTGGAGCTTAAAGTCCAATTTAAACTTATGAACGATTACTTATCGCGCGACATGGAAAGATTGGCGAAATTGAACGCTAAAAACCTTAAGGTTATAATTTACGAATCTCCCGTTAATCCGGCGAGCGAAAAATATTTGAAGAAGAATCCCGTACAATACGTTCGGGAAATGCGAGCTCTTTTTATGAAAAAATGCGACGAACTAGGTCTTCTTTACTATCCAGCCCCCATCTTATATTCAGAGGACACGCTTTGGCCGAATTGTTGCCACGCCCCGGCTAAACTCCTTGGAGAATATATTTCATCGGTTCTCCTGGAAAATAATTAATAAATGATATTTAACGATTTCAGATTTATCTTTATCTTCCTGCCATTGGTCCTAACTTTCTTTTATCTCTTTAGGGGGGTAAACCGCAGGATTCTTTTAATCGTTACGTCGATAGCGTTCTATGGATTATCGGGAGTCGATCACGCCCTAATCCTGATCTTAGGGATTATGTGGGTGTATTGTTCGACTAAAAGCGATTCAATCAAGGGAAATATACCAAGACTCCTGTTGGCGATATCTTTCCCATTAGCTTCGTTATGTTATTACAAGTACGCCAACTTTATACTTGACACTCTTCAACTTAGCCTTTGGACAAAGAATAACAGATTTAATATATTCGATAATATTTTGCTTCCCGCCGGCATATCATTTTTTACCTTCCAATTGATATCATTCGCCGTCGACAGATATAGGGGAAGAATCGTAAAAGCTCAGGATCTGAGCGCCTTTGCGCTTTATATAAGTTTTTTCCCCCAGTTAGTCGCCGGGCCCATACTGAGATTTGATCAAGTTATCAAACCAATTAAGGCATTAACTATCTTTAAGTTACAAAAAAAGGATTTATATAGCGCAATTAGTTATATCTGTTTTGGATTATTCGCGAAAATAGTTATCGCTGACGGTTTGAGCGAGTTTATTTCTCCTATGATAGAAAAGCTTTATAATTTGTCGACTATTTCTTGCGCATATATCGTATTCGCCTACAGCTTTCAAATATATTTTGATTTTTATGGATATTCACTCGTCGCGATCGGCCTGGGCCGGTTGTTTGGATTTCATTATCCCGATAATTTCAAAAGGCCTTATATGTCGCGAAATTTACAGGAGTTCTGGAAACGCTGGCATATAACGCTCTCTTTTTGGATAAGAGACTATCTTTACATTCCCTTGGGAGGCAATCACAACTATACGAGAAATATTATAATTGTTTTCGCGATTTGTGGCTTATGGCATGGGGCCGGATGGAACTTCGTCGTTTGGGGACTCTACCACGCTTTCTTCGTGGTCGCTTATTCAAAGTTTTCAAGCTTTTGGGACAATATTCCTATATTCATTCAAAGGGCGATAAACTTTACTATTGTCTCCTTTGGTTGGATATTATTCCTTTTTGACTTTGACTCGGCGAGAATTTTTCTTAAGAGACTCGTCGGCTTTGGAGCGGTCGGACTATCCGAGCCGGGTTTAAAAATGTGGGCCGCTCTGGCCGGAGCCGGCTTGGTCTGTTTTTGGGTGGACTTTGAAAAACTAAGCGAAGGCTTTCATCGCAAAGGAGCGGCTTCAATGGCTTATAGCGTAACTCTTTCCATAATCTTATTCATAACGTTTCTCTTTGTCGAAAGCTCCAAGACGTTTATATATTTTAGATTTTAATTAATCCGATGAAGAAAAATATATTGGTTTTGGCCCACGACGTCGGCGGCGCCGAATTATTATCATCTATGGCGTTAAAAGAAAAAGACCGGTATAATTGGACCGTTCTAACCCCTAAAAACTCTTCCGCCAACGCAATATTTAAAAAAATGAATTTGAACGAAAAAGTTATTTCCGTAGATTTGAACGATTACGATGGTCAATTAATCGGAAAGATAAAGCCGGATTATATCTTTTCCGGCACCGGATGGAATAATTTTGAGATATCTTTTATTCAGAAATACAATTTAAAAGAGATTCCAATCATTGCGTTTCTGGATCATTGGATTAATTATCGTGAAAGATTCGGTTATCCGGAAAAGAATTGGGAAAATAATCTTCCAAACTATATAGCGGTTGGAGATAGTCAAGCCTATAGGATCACCCAAGAGCTGAGTTTGTCTAATATTTTAAAAGTCAGAAATTATTACTTCTCCGATTTGATTAATAAATATAATCTCGTCAAAGAGGATAATCGCGGTTGTAAAACTCTTTTATTTATTTCTCAAACCGTTAAAAGCGCCGAAGATAAAAAAAACTCGATAAAAAACTTTAACTACATTGGACAATATGAAGAAGAAATCTTAACGAGTCTTTTAAATAATTTTAAGGAGGTCTCAGAGCGCTTTGGAATTGATAGTGTGACTATAAGGCTTCACCCTTCGGAAGAGCCCGATAAGTATTTAAATCTTCGGGACTCATATAAGAACGTAAAAATCATCAGGGAAAACCCGCGCAATGTGGATATATTGAAAAGTTTAAGCGGCGCCGGGGTGGTTATCGGCTTAGCGAGTATGCCCCTTTTTATTTCATGTATGTTGAAAATAGCTGTTATATTTTATTTGCCCGAAGGTATGGAGTACACCCTGCCTATTCCGTCAAAATTCCGAATCAGTCGTATCGCCGAGATAGAGAAATTAAACCTTTTGGATTTGGAGAACGATTTGGATGGATTGGACATATTTGAAAAATATGATCTGGATAGTTTAATATCGAAGGTCGATCAAAGAGAAAAATGAAAATAGTGGCGACCATAGAGGCAAGAATGACTTCCACAAGGTTACCTGGCAAAGTTCTCCTTCCCCTTGAAAGGAAACCCGTTCTGGAGCATTTGATTCAAAGAGTGCGGCGCGCGAAATACCTGGACGAAATAGTGGTGGCCACAACGGTCAACGCCGCCGATGATCCCATAACTGAATTATGCAAAAAGATGGACGTTAAGTTCTTTAGAGGAAGTGAAGAAGACGTCCTGAAAAGGGTTTTGTTCGCCGCAAAAAGCGCCGGGGCCGATTTGATTTGTGAATTAATGGGAGATTCGCCTCTTATCGATCCGATTCTTATCGACCAAACTATTACAAATCACCTTAGCGGTTTCTACGACTATACCTCAAATTTTCATATTGAAAACACTTTTCCTCTGGGATTTGCCGTCCAGATATTTTCCGTTAAAATTCTTGAAGAGTTGGACCGGTTAACGGACGACCCCGTGGATAGATCTCATGTTTCTTGTTTTATTTACCATAACCCGCGATTATTTAAATTACATCAAGTGTGTGCAAACGATTCCGTTTATGCCCCGGATATAAGGCTCGCTCTGGATACGAAAGAAGATTACCAATTAATAACAAAAGTTTTTAGCGCTTTATACGAGCAAAATCAGGTTTTTTCGGCTAAAGAAGTGGTCCGGTATTTAAGAGAAAATCCCGAACTACTCAAAATAAACGGTCAGATCAAGTCAAAAACCATAGAAGAGGGGTAACCTTTTTAGAAATCGGTCATGCAAGATTCGGGTAAAAAATTTACACTGGGAATTATCGGTTGTGGAAAAATAGGTTTTTATAACGATTATGACAAGGAGGTAAAAGGAGCTCTTAGCCATTTTAATAGTTTTTTTCAATCGAAGCGCTTCTCAATATCCTGCGTTGCCGAAATAGAATTGAAAACAAGGGAGATAATTAAGAAAAAATACTCGATACCCGCCTATAAAGAGTGGAAGCTTCTATTGGAAAGACACTCGCCTGAAGTGGTGGTTGTCGCTTCAACCGACGCGACTCATGAAGAAATTTTAACGGAGGTGGTAAAGTATAGACCAAAATTGGTTTTTTGTGAAAAGCCCTTGGCGCTCTCCTATAAGGCGGCGGAGTGGATAATTAAAGAGTATGAAAAACTGAAAATAGGTCTTCAGGTAAATTACATCAGGAGATTTTTGAAAGAACATTATGAAATAAAAAAGTTGATCGAAGGGGATAATTTGGGCCGTATCTCTTCGGTACTGATCTATTATTCCAGAGGGTTGATTCATAACGGGACCCATTATCTGGATTTTGTACTCTGGTTTTTTGGTTTTCCCGAAAAGATTTTTAGAGAAAGCCAGCGCCGAGGATTGGAAGATTACGATTGTACATGCAGCCTGTTATTAACCTATAAAGAAGGACTTGAAATTAGGTTGGTCGGTCTGGAGACTTCCGGCCTTATCACCAATGAAATAGATATAATTGGCTCCAAAGGCCGTATAAAAATAGATTATGTGGAAGGGTCGCTTAAAAAATATAAGATATCTCAATACTCTTCAAATTATCATAAATTTGTTTTATATGAAACCTCGGAAATAGATTATGGGAAGGCCCTGCCTTTGGCCGCGGATAATATCTATAAATGGCTTAATGGAGAGGAAGAGCTGCTCTCCCCCGCTAATAATAATTACGGTGTTTATAAAATGATCGAAGAAATTAAAGAGGTGGAGCTTTGCCAGAATTAGCGCTTTTGGGCGGCCCAAAAACTATTAATAAACCTTTTCCTCCGTACAACACTATCGGAGAGGAAGAGATCGAGGCCGTAACGGCCGTTTTAAAAAGAGGCGAGCTTTCAAAGTTTTTCGGCTCCTGGAATGAAAGGTTTTACGGGGGGCCGGAAGTGTTGGAATTTGAGCGGCAGTGGGCGGAATTTTTCGGGGTAAAACACGCCGTTTCCTTTAACTCTTTAACTTCCGGCTTGGTCGCTGCCGTCGGTGCTGTCGGAATAGAACCGGGCGAAGAGGTGATCGTAAGCCCGTGGACTATGTCCGCCACCGCCACCGCCGCATTAGTATGGAACGCCGTACCGGTTTTTGCCGATATTGAGGAGGAAACCTTCAACCTGGATCCCTTATCCGTTGAAAAGAGTGTGACCCCCAGAACAAAGGCGATCATAGTAACCGATATTTTTGGTCACGCTGCTGATTTGGAAGGAATTCGGGCCGTGGCAAAGAAACACGGCTTAAAAGTGATCGAAGACGCAGCGCAGGCCCCGGCGGCTAAATATCTGGGGAAATACGTCGGAACGTGGGGCGACATAGGCGGTTTTAGCTTGAATTACCATAAACATATTCACACGGGCGAAGGGGGCGTATGCGTAACCGATGACGACGATATATCCGAAAAGATGAAATCGATAAGAAACCACGCGGAGGCTGTCGTAGAGGGGAAGAAACAGTCTGATATCTCTAATATGATAGGTTTTAATTTTCGTATGGGGGAAATTGAAGCTGCCATAGGCAAAATTCAGTTAAATAAATTAAAAAGTTTAACGGACATGAGAAGTAAAACCGGTGCTGTACTATCGGAAGCGTTAAAGGGGCTGAAGGGTTTAAAAACTCCGATAGTAAAGAAAAATTGCACCCATGTTTTTTATGTTTATCCCCTGGTTTTAGACGACTCGATAGAGGCGCTCAGAGAAAAAATAGTGGATGCTTTACAAGAGGAAGGCGTTCCGTGGATTTATGGCGGATACTTGAATTTACATTTATTGCCTATGTATCAAAAGAAAATAGCTTACGGTTCAAAAGGCTTTCCCTGGAGTTCGGACGTTTATAAAGGAGACGTTTCCTACGCTAAAGGAATTTGTCCCGTCGCCGAAAGTTTAAAAGATAGAGGCCTGATTTGTTTGCAAATTTGCCAGCATTATTATACAGAAGAAGAAACGGAACTGGTTATCGAAGCCTTTCAAAAAGTGTGGAAAAATCTGGATAAATTATAGCCAAAAATAGGACATTTATGGGGTTCGATGGTTCCGGGTTCAAGGTTCCAGATTTTTAGGTTTATTGATTTTAACCGTTGAACTTTTAACCATGAACCCTGAAACATCATAAAAAACACGAAAATTATTTTTAACCAGCTAAGCCGCTAAAACAAAGCCATTTGACATAATAAAAGTTTAATAGCCCGAAAAAGAGACGCGGAGTTTTTATGAAAAGATGTATTATAATTATCAAAACATAAAAGGTGCTTTAAAAAAAGTTGGTGTTACTAAAGGTAGAACTGTGTTGGTGAAGATCGTCTTAAGGTTTTTAGGTCCATTCAAAAAACTTGACATAGAAAGTATATTAAAGGCTCATTAAAATGCTTTGTCAGAATTGATTGATTTTTCTGAAGGGACATATGATTCCAGAGTGCCAAAAATTACTCTGATTACAGATAGGTTGGGACGTCTTCCGTACGAAAGGTTTGTATGAATATCCCTGTTTTGTCATCATTTCATCACTATTATAAGGTTTTTTATGGTTACGTTGGGAAAAAGCTTTATCTTCTTTGTTGCATTATTTTATTAGCTGGAATGAGTGAAACCGTTGGAATTACAATGCTGTTGCCTATTATTAATTATAGTGCAGAAGGGGCTGTCCAAAGTTCTTTTGTTAAATCCATTTATCGATATATGGAGTTTCTGGGGATTGGGATATCTTTGCAGTCTCTACTTGTTATCATTATACTTATATTTTCCTTAAAGGGTGTTTTAACATTTATTCAAATGACACTTTCTGCTTATATTGCTACTAATCTTGTCAAACAACTAAAAATTGAAATTTGCAAAATGTACGCATCAATGAATTATAACTATTATACAAACAGCAATATTGGCTATCTGAATAATGTCGTTACAACAGAAACGGATAGAGCTGTAGCTACGTTCAATAAGTACATTGATGTTATTGTGTGTATTATTTACATGGCTGCTTATCTTTCATTCGCTTTTATCATAGACTGGTCAACAACCCTTTTGACCCTTGGGATATGTTCTTGTATGTTTGTTGCATTGAGGAAATTAGTAGGAAAATCACGGACACTTTCCGTCCTCGTATCAGAAACTAATGCTCAAATACAATCTTTGCTTATTCAAACTATTCAAAATTTTAAATACTTGAAAGCAACGAATAGTTTTGCTCGCTTATATAAACAATTATTTAATAAAATAGATGAAAACAGAAAGTATCATTTGAAGAATGGAGTAATCCATTCTATCGCTTTTTCCATCCCCGAACCTATAGCAGTATTTTTTATGTCCGGACTAATTATTTATCAAGTGAGCTATAAAAGTGTTGCAGTTACAGAAGTATTTATTCTTTTGTTTTTTTTCTACAGAACATTTTTACGTGTATTTACATTCCAAAAGGTGTGGCAGGACTTCAATGCAAGAATTGGCGGTTTAGAAGTATTAAGAAAGGTGTCAAGAGATCTTCAAAGCAATGAAGAGAAATATGGGATTTACCCATTATATTGTTTTAAGAAAAATATAGAATTAAAAGAAGTTCATTTTGCTTATGGTCCAAAACAGGTGCTTTCAGATATTAATATGGTGATTTGCAAGAATAGCTCTGTTGGAATAGTCGGAGAATCTGGCGCCGGTAAAACTACGATCTTTGATATTCTTACGGGTTTGATAACCCCACAATCGGGAACCATTTGGATTAATGGGAAGAATTATGAAGAGTTGGATTTGTCGAGCTTGAGAAGAAAAATAGGGTATGTTATGCAGGAACCGGTTATTTTTAATGATACGATTGCAAATAATGTTTCCTTTTGGGAGAGAGGGGGTAAAAATGGAGAAACTGTAGAAAAGATAATGACCGCTTTGGAGCTATCCTACTGCATGGAATTTATTAAAGATTCAACAAATGGTATCAAAACTATCATTGGAGATAAAGGGATAAAGCTGTCTGGTGGACAACGCCAGAGAATTGCAATAGCGAGAGAACTGTATAAAAACCCTGAAATATTAATTTTTGATGAAGCAACATCTTCCCTGGACAGTAAATCAGAAAACTTTATTAGAGAAAGCATTAATTCCATGATGGGTAAGCAAACAGTCATCATTATTGCTCATCGATTATCGACAATAAAGAACTGTGATTATATTTATGTTTTAGATAAAGGAAGAATAGTACAACAGGGTACTTTTGATGAATTGTATTTGAACAAAAAATCACATTTTTATAACATGTGCAAGGCTCAGAATTTATGAAGATTATTTATATAAAACTAATGGTAGAGCTAGAAAAATGAATAAGATATATCTTATTTCTCCATGGTGTGAAGCGAAATATCGTCTTACTCCAAATAGTTTAAACTATATCAGGTTTTATTTATTAGACCATGGGTATGATTCAGAAGTAATAGATTGTGCACATTATGATAGAGACTTAAATGATGTTATTTCAATATTGAAAGAAGACAAAGCTCCAATTGTAGGTATAACGTCATATACAAGAGAACGTTTTCATGCTTATAGTCTTATAAAAAGAATTAAAAATGAATTCATTGATAGTCTTGTTGTGGTTGGGGGTAGACATTTTGGCTCTTTGGCAGATGAAACACTTGTCGAGTTGCCGCAGGTTAATATTGTTGTAAGAGGGGAAGGCGAAATTACTTTTAAAGAAATATGTGATTCTGTAAAGAATAATAAGGGCTTCGAAGAGGTTTTAGGGATATCCTATAAAAATGGAAATGATATAGTTCATAATCCTGATAGGCCATTAGAGAATAATTTAGATAAATTTAGAAATTTTGATATTAATCATTTGCCAGATCCTAAAACTCACACTCTTACGTTACCGACAAAGACTGATAACAGAAAACATTTCTTTGTGTATGCTACCAGGGGATGTGCTTTTAAGTGTATATTTTGCAGCCTGACAGCAGAACGAGTCAGGCTTAGAAGTATAAACAATATAATCAGAGAAATTGAGGATAAGATAAAAATCACGGGTGTGCGTAATGTAAAATTCGGAGATTCATCATTAACCCTCAAAAGGGAATTTGTTGTTGACTTGTGTGAAGAAATCATCAGAAAAAAACTGAATGTTAGATTTAGTTGTTACAGCCGGGTAGATGTCGATCCGGAAATATTAAATCTCATGAAGAAGGCTGGGCTCGTGTCTGTAGAAGTAGCATTAGAGAGCGGGTCTCCTCGTGTCCTGAAATCAATAAAGAAGAATATAAGACTTGGCCAGTTTGAGAAGTATATAAAGGAGGCTTATAAGTTAAGGATTAAAGTGTATGTTTTTTGTATGATCAGCTTTCCGGATGAAACAGTTGAAGACGCAGAAATGACTGTATCAATGATTAAGAAATTATCAAAATATATTTACTTTGCTTCATTACAAGTAACAAGAATCTTGCCAGATGCTGCCCTGTTCAATATTGCAAAGGAAAGAGGAGTTATTGCTAAGGATTTCAGTTGGTTTGGTTCTTTTGCTGAAACGAGAGACTGTAGTATATTTAAAGACCCAAATTATAGTACGATTCCACTCTATATTGAACTGCTAACAGAAAATGATATTATGAATAAACTGGAGATGTTTAATGCTTTAAGTAAAAGGGATTTTACCTATAAGCTATATTTTAAGAGGGCATTAATAAATAATATTGGAATGAATAATTTGAGAAAGTTGTCTCTTCGTCAATTAAAAAGGAAGGTTTCAAGTGCATTTGTATTATTATTGAGTGCTATTCGAAACAGAGAAAAGGATAGTTACTATAAATAAAAAGATGACATATTTTGGTGAGAATGAAGTGTTAAATAAAGTTGTATGAATTAAAATGCGTATATTGCAAATATATTCTGTAAATTTGAATTTATAGAACCATTCTGGGGCAAAGGGTTCTCATTCGCACTGCTTTTGTGTGTTGCATATCTTATTGCGCTCAATAAGGCAGATTTCCTCTTTATTATTTGTATATAACTTTACCAACCGGCACCATTTGTTTGCAGCAGATTATATAAAATTTCTCGGAGTAAACATAGTTCGCTTAGTTGATCACTATAGGAATCATAAATAATTAGAATTCGCTTTCTAAATGTTAGTGTATCAGTTAATAAAGCAGTTTCTTTATGAGTTAATAGTCTTATAATTTTATTGTCTTGAAATAATGGAAAGTTGAAAAACAAAGGTGATGTATAATACTGTAGTTGTAGACATTTCTGCTTTTCTGGAGAATCTTTATATTGCGTTTGAGTTGTCTTTAAAAGCAAAAAGGAAATATAGTGTTATAGAGAAGGTTAAGGATATTTCAGGCAATCATGCTGAAAAGCTAAGGGTTATAACAGCCTCAGGTTTTTCAAGAGAAATAATACCGGTTTTGAAATGTGACGCTTATGGGACGGGGGCCGTTGAAATAAGCAAAGCATGTAGGGGTGTGGGTATTAAGATCGTCTCTGTCGTGGGAATAACAGATGCGTTAAGATTGAAGGATCAAGGGTTGGAGATCCTAATTTTAAATACAATATCAGAGGATGAACTTGAAGACGCAATCAAAAATGGCTTTCATTTGACGTGTTATACAGAAAAGCAAATAGTAGACATTGAAAAGGTGGCTTCGCGTTTAAGCAAATGTGTATATGTACATCTTAAGATCAACACAGGGATGAACCGGTTTGGTGCAGAGAAGGAAGAAATACAAGAACTAAATAGTATGATTAAAGGCTCCAAACACTTAATAATGGAATCAATCTTTTCTCATTATCACAATGCATATAGTGAAGATTCATTATATACAAGAAAGCAGTATCTCTATTTTCAAAATGCATTATTGAAGACTGATAGGCGTGTAAATGTTCATTTGGCTAATTCTGCATGTTTAATAAGGTATCCACAGTATGTACAAGGTGCTTCAAGGCCAGGCATAATGCTTTATGGGAGTTATCCTGAATTCGATATGTTTCTTAAATATAAAGGGTTATTAAAACCTGTTGTCGAAGTACGGTCTGTAGTTGTTCATATCAGGAAAGTGAAAAAAGGGGAATATGTGGGATATGGTGATAGATGGATGGTTAAGGATGATACCTTTTTGGCCCTTATTCCATTTGGTTATGGAGAAGGATTCCATAGGAATGCATCTGTTAATAGTTCGGTCTGGATTAACGGTAAAAGATATACCATATTTGGCAATGTAAGTATGGATAGCTTGTCGATTCTTTTTGATACAGAGAATGAAGTCCAAGTGGGAGATGAAGTAATCCTTTTTGGTGGTAGTCATAAAGGAGTACATACAGTTGATGAGGCCGCACACGAAATGGGTATTATTGCCTATGAACTCTTAACAGGAATAAATAATGATGTTAGGAGAGAATATATTAACACTTTATAATCTTGTAATAAGAATGTCTTTAATAAGATAATCGTGTGCTATTTTGAGTTTTTGTAAATGTCTTATAGGTTTTCTAAATATACTACAGAACAGGAAAAGATTTTTATAGATAAGGCCTACAATTGGATATTCTTGTCTAACGATAATTCGTCATGCAGTTTTAAAGGTTGGTTTAGGTTCAAAAACACTGTTTATAAAGGTCCTAAAGCTGTTGAGAAAATAGTCGAAATGTTCACAGATGAGACAGATATTCGAGATATTAGTAAAATTGTGAATACTCTAGAAGGTGATTTTGGTTTTATTGTAGTTGCTCGACATCAAATTATAGCATCTGTTGATAAAAAAAGAAGTTATCCTGTCTTTTATGCAATAAGAGGTGAAGAATGTTATGTAGGTAATTCCGCTCGTTATTTGCAAAAAAAGATTAATCTATACGAAAAAGATCACGACTCAATTCTTGAGTTTAAAATGGCAGGATATGTGATGGGGCCACGCACTATCTTTAAGGATCTCTATCAACTTCAGGCTGGAGAGCTTCTTGTTTACAACAAATCACAAAAGCTTAAAGTGGTTAGATATTTCAGTTATTTTATGGATGGTATAAGTTCAGGTAGTGAGAAGCAACTCAAGGAGGAATTATATGTGGTGACGAATGAGATGTTTCGGAGAATGATTGAACGGTTAGATGGAAGGCCCGTTTGGATTCCCTTGAGCGCAGGATACGATTCACGTCTTATCCTTTGCATGTTAAAGAAACATAAGTATGATAATTTAAACTGCTTTTTCTATGGTGGTCCTGGAAATGCGAACTGGGAGAGGAAATATAGTCATGATTTAGCAGAAAAACTAAATGTTCCTTGGAGACATATATCATACAGTTACCAATCTGTACGAGATGTTTATAAATCTAAGGTATGGATGGAATATGGAGTTTATGCTGATGGTCTGTGCAGCTTGCCTGCATATTCATACATATTTTATATGGAGCGGTTGATTAAAAATAAATTGCTGTCGCCAGATGCGATCATTATAAATGGGCAATCTGGCGATTTTATTTCTGGCAATCATTTATTTGAATCGTTGTTCAATCTTTCCACTTCTAGAAGATTAATTGACAAAGCCATTATAGATAAACATTTTTCCCTATGGTTAAATCTTAAAACTTCCAATAATCTGGAGCTTATAAAAACGCGTATTAATGAAGTTGTAAAGGAGATAGAACTTGATCCTGATTCCAGCCAATCAGTCGCAAACATGCTCGATTATTGGGAGTGGAATGAACGCCAGTGTAAATATGTTGTAAATGGGCAACGAGCATATGATTATTTTGGTATTAATTGGGAATTGCCACTGTGGGATGATGCCTACTTGCGTTTTTGGAAAGGGATTCCATGGAATATGAAAATTAACCAGAAACTTTTTAGAGAATTTTTGGAGGAAATAAATTTGTTTGGGGCGTTTAAAGGGTATAAACCCAATAGAAGTCTGCCATTGACTCTACAGGCGATTAAAGTATTATTTACTTCTTTTACAAGGATATTTCCTCAAAGGAAAAGGGAACAGCTTGTACGGAAATACCTTAGTTATATTATATATCCAAATAATTATTATGCTATTATACCTTATTTAGAATATTTGAAAACTTCTGAGAATCATCGCAGTGTGGCTTCATATTTTTGTCAGAAGCATCTGCAAAATTTAGGTGTTAACTGACAATAGTCTATCTAAATGAAAAACTTTTACAAAGAAGTTCTGTAAAATACAATTTGTCAGAAAAGCAGTGTGCCACCTTTCATGCATTTATTATCATAAAACTAGGTTCTAAAGGTAAAAGAGCTTGTCAAGAGAAAGTGTCACTAACTTATTAAAGCGTTTGAAAACGGTTTTTGATAAATACGAAGTTTGCTATTGGTTAGATGCGGGAACTTTATTGAAAGCATATAGAGATTCAGATATTATTCCATCGAGTGATCTAGATTTTGGTACATGGCAGACAGAGATAGACAAGGTTCTTCTCGTTTGTGATGAACTGAAGAAAGATGGTTTTAGGATAAAGTATCAAGGGTTTATGCCATTTGTTGAAGACAATATTAAGATCTATATTCCTGCTAAATATAAAGTGTCGTGCTTTGACAGTTTTGATATTTATCTATACGGTGAGTTAAACGGCGAAGCATTCAGAAGAAACATACAAAGACCCATAAAAAAAGCGGGAAGTTTATAGTTAAAATATATCAAGAATTAAATAATAGTGACAGAGTTGCGGTGCGCTTGAGTGGTAGAATTGTTCATGGATTACTTAAGAAGATTCCTAGCAAGTTGAGATCCGCTTTGTCTGAAATAATATTTATTGTATACACAGAACTATATATAAGTGCATGGTACGTAATTCCTTCATCTTATTTTGTGAAGCTCACAAACGTGAAATTATATAGTATTGATTTCAAAATTCCATATGATACAGAATCTTACCTTCAATATAGATATGGTGAGGCCTGGAAGGTTCCAAGAAGTAATTGGAGGCATTCTGATGGAAAAATGATTAGGTTTAGAAGATTTAATAGGATTAAGGGAAGCAATAGAATATATAGAAAAGTATCTTCAGAACGATTTGTTGAAATAGCGCCTGGAAATGTAAAAGATACAGTCAATTTTACAGAGAGAGAAATCAAGAAAATAAAAAATCTAGATTCACATGCTTATGAATCATAAAAGATCAGAATTCCATTTCGGTACTAAAGCCGAGACGTTAAAGCGGCTTATGCCATTGGTTTCTCTTTCCCATGTACCAGAACTGTTCAGTTTTTCGGTTAGTGAATGGGAAAAACAGTCAGAAGAAATCTTACACAAAACGAGTTCTGTTTTTGGGGACAATAAGGTAATCATTCGCTCAAGCACTTATTTAGAAGATAGCGAAGACATAGCAATGGCTGGAGTCCATGTCTCTAAAGGAGACGTTCGTGCAAGTAACAGTAAATTGCTGAAAGATACTATTAAAGAAGTTGTATTAAGTTATCGTGTTCCTGGTGAAAATAACAGCAACTTAAAAGACCAGGTATTGGTACAGCAAATGATTAGTGACGTATCAATGAGTGGAGTTGTTTTTACTCAGGATATGAAAACAGGAGCCCCATATTTTGTAATTAACTATGATGATCAAACTGGTCGTACAGATACGGTAACCTCAGGTGGACAATACAGTAATAAAACACTTTATGTTCATCGTGAAGCTACAAGGGATATTCATTCCACTCGTTTTAAAGCCTTAATACTGGCGATTCGGGAAGTTGAAAAGGTAACCGGGCACGATTCAATTGATATAGAGTTTGCCGTAGGTGCGGACAATAAGGTTTACTTGTTTCAAGTACGAAAAATTACGACTCATCCTAACTGGAATAGAGGGATCACTTTGCGAGCGAATGATGCTATTGGAAGAATACGCGCCTTTGTTTCAGATCGTTTTAGGCCAATACAAGGTTTGTTCGGTTCGAGATCTATTTTTGGCCAAATGCCTGATTGGAATCCTGCGGAAATGATAGGGATTACGCCACGTACACTGGCTGTATCTCTTTACCGTATGCTTATTACTGATTGTGCCTGGAGAATAGCAAGAAAACAAATGGGATATGCTGAACCTAAGGGTGCACCATTAATGGTTTCACTCTCAGGCCATCCGTATATAGATGTACGCCTGAGTTTTCATTCCTTTTTGCCTGCAATTTTAAGTCCTTCAGTAAGTAACAAATTAGTAGATGCATGGCTGGATCGTCTGTCCAAGCATCGTGAACTTCATGACAAAATAGAATTTGAGATTGCTATTACTGCATTAACCTTCAATTTTGATGAATCCATTCAGAAACAGATTCCCAATGTCTTAACAGTTGAAGAGAAAGAATCTTTTAGGCAATCATTATTTCATTTTACTAACAATTTATTAACTGGAAAAGTTGCATCGATTGATGGAGAATTAAGAAAAATAGAACAACTTGAAAAGCAAAGAAAATGTCTGCTTCGGGACAATTGTTTTTCGGAATTAACTACTTTATCAGTGCTTCTTGAAGATTGTTTACGGTTTGGAACAATTCCATTCTCAGTCTTGGCACGGCATGCGTTTATTGCTCAGAGTTTTTTGAGATCTTTGATTGATAAAGGGGTTATGGATGAGGCGGAGGCCCTTGCATTCCAGAGTTCAATAGTGACTGTTGCAGGAGATATGGCTATAGATATTGATAATCTTAGTACTGGTCGAATATTACCAAATCAATTTATGGCTAGTTACGGTCACTTACGGCCAGGAACCTATGATATTCTTTCAATGAGATATGACCAAAGAGTAGATATGCTTAACGGATTTATGCGTAAATCCATAGAGCCAATTGTTAGGAATGAATTTTCTTTTTCATCTAGGCAATTAAAAGAAATAGAGCTGCTTCTTAAGAATAATGGTTATAAAATTACACTTAATGATTTTTTTTCATATATAAAGAAAACAATTGCTGCACGAGAATACGCAAAATTTGTTTTTACTAAGAATATTAGTGATGCACTTGAAATTATTGCTAGTTGGGGCGAACAAATAGGGCTCAGCAGAGAAGAGCTTTCTTATCTTACAATTCATGATGTACTTGATTCTGCGGTAGTTGCAGAAGGAAGAACTCAGGAGCAGTATTTAAGGAATAAGTCTTTAGCTGGTCGGGAAGATAATGAAATTACGCTTGCTTTAAGGCTTCCACATATTATTGATAAACCAGAAGATGTCTCTATTGTACCGTTATTGTTGAGTCGGCCTAATTTTATAACTAGCAAAACTGTACGTGGTTTCCATGTTTTCATAAGTGGGCATGATGATCAGACTGTGGATATATCTGATAAGATTGTGTTAATAGAGGGTGCGGATCCTGGTTTTGATTGGATTTTTTCCTGTTCTTTGGCCGGGCTTGTTACTAAATACGGTGGCACTAATTCACACATGGCTATTCGTTGTGTAGAATTTGGATTGCCGGCAGCTATAGGATGTGGTGAGCAGATATTTGACATGGTATTGCGAAGTCCGGCCGTAGAATTAAACTGTGCGGGAGGTCGGATAATTCCAACAGAAGGTTGAAGATGAAGATGAAGATGAAGATAGGAATAACCATGCGGGTTGTGAATAATGACACTTATCTCGATAGGAGAGATGCCCTCAGCACAGATTGGCCAGAATATCTGTCAAGTGTACTCCACAATGCGTTTATAATTCCACTTCTTAATCAACCTGATAGGATAAAGAAAATAATTGAAGAGCTTAAGATTACGGGGATTATTCTCTCAAATGGTAATAACTGGGGTGAAGTATTAGAGCGAGATGAAACAGAGATTCATATTGTTGAATACTGTATAGAAAAAAATATACCAATATTTGGAGTATGTCGAGGGTTTCAAGTACTGAATGTGTTCTTTGGAGGAAGTTTGGAAACAAATCTTGTAGATATTGGTAAAGGCAATCATGTTGCAACTGAGCACCGGGTGGAAATTGTAAATAGGGCTTTTACTGAATTAACTAAAAAAGCTGAAACTGAAGTAAATAGCTTTCATGATCAAGGTGTTATCGTAGAAGGCTTATCCAAGAAATTGAGAGTATTTGCTATGACTTGTGATGGTGTTGTTGAGGGTTTTTTCCATCCAAACAGACCAGTTATGGCTATTCAGTGGCATCCGGAACGGAGTAATCCTTCCGCTTCCTATGATCGTCATATTATAACGCGATTTTTTGGTAAAGGCAGTTTTTGGAGTTAAATATTTTTTTGTGAAATCATGAAAGCTATCATTTTAGCTGCTGGTCGAGGCAGTCGTTTGGAAGGGTTTACTGATGATCGTCCTAAGTGCTTAAATAAAGTTAATGGGCGAGTAATAATTGAACGGCAGATTTCTGTTTTGAGGTCTGGTGGAATAGATGAAATAGTAATTGTAACTGGATATAGAGCCAACATGCTAGACAAATACAAAGTAAAAACAATATATAATGAAAAATGGGAAACTACTAATATGGTTAGCAGCCTTCTTTGTGCCAGTGAAGAGTTTAATCAAACACTGATTGTAAGCTATTCAGATATTCTTTATAGCACTGATGTGGTTTTATCCTTATGTAAACAAAATAAAGATGCTGTTATTGTGTATGATACTAACTGGAAGGAATTGTGGGAGGCACGTTTTGACGAACCATTGAATGATGCAGAAAGCTTTACGGTTGATCAGGCTGGATATATTAAAGATATTGGCAGGAAGGTGACTCAAATGAAGGACATACAAGGGCAATATTTAGGATTGATGCTTTATTCTCCTGCTGCACTGTCGTGGATTAAAGACCTGATTTCATGTGGAGAGTATAATATAGATAAAATGGATATGACAACATTAATACGCATATTAATAAATGGCGGTTATCCGATTAGCAGTATGGCAATTCATGGTGGATGGTGTGAGGTGGACACGCCCAATGATCTTGTTCTTGCGAACCGTCTTTGTGACGAAGGAAGATTGAAATTAGATTTATGATAATAATTATCAAGCTACTACGATTAATTGTTTCTCTTTTTGTAATAAAAGTGTGTGAAGGAATGGAGGCTAACATTATTATATGGTAATTTGGATAATCGGTCTATCTTCATCAGGGAAAACAACACTGGGACGGCATGTGTATAATTTGTGGAAAAAGAATGTTCCTAATACAGTTTTAGTAGACGGGGATGAAATAAGGTCTGTTTTTGGACATGACAAAGGAAGTGCCCCTTATACGATAGGGGGTAGACGTAAAAATGCGGATCGAATTTGTAATTTGTGCGCATGGCTTGACAAACAAGGCATTAATGTTGTTTGCTGCATATTGTCATTGTTTGAAGAATCAAGGCGTTGGAATAGAATTAACTATTCTAAATACTATGAGGTCTATATTTCGGTTAGCATGGAGAAGCTAATAAGTAGAGACAATAAAAATCTATATGGCCCAGCATTGCGCGGTGAAACAAAAGACGTTGTTGGTGTTGATATTCCTTTTAATGCTCCGGACAATCCAAACTATATTTTTGACAACAATACTAATGGTACAGATTTAAGGATGGTAGCTGTGGATATTTTAAGAAAATCAAAGGCAATATAAACTATTATGAGCAGCTACCCTTACGCTACAGGAGATTTACTGAAGGAATGTAATACCTACTTTTATACAAAATATGAAGGTTTTCCTTTTCTTCAGGCTTGGCAGGAAAATAGGCACGATATTATTGATGGATGGGGAGATGAGGTTGTACTGCCTCAGAAAACGATTAAATCTGATATTAATGAGATGGTTCAAGGGGTTGAACATGGTGTTGAGATTAAAACCTTTGAACTGTTTGAAGCATTGTATGATTCTTTATTAAATAATGATATTGCTACGCATGATAAAACCTTTAAGCTGATCAATATTATAGTAAGGAGATTTGAGGTTACGAAACGAATACATAAAACATATACAAACGAGTTTAAGGCTTTAGATAAAGAAGAATATAGGGACTTAGAGCTTTATGTACGTGCATCTGAAATATTTGAGGCATCTTACTCAATAACCAGGAATTTGACTTATTTAAATGTGCTTTTAAAATGTAATGATACTTTGTGTGCGATGGAAAAGAAGCTGGATTCAGAATCAAAATCTAGGCTGGCAAGACTTCTTATAAAGGAGAAGTCACATGTGTGGAAATTATCCGAATCTGCTGGAGTAAAAATATGAAACTTGATGGTGTACTCTTGTTAGCTGCTTTTACGCCAAGGTCTCAGGCCTACGCTCAAGCTATGTCAAAAGCTGATTTGCATCCTGAATATGTACTATTTTATGGGTCGTCAGGTGGAGTTCTTCCAGGGCAATCTAATGAAATAACTAGTTCAGAAAGTGACGGGCAGACTTTTTCCCCGAATTTTTCTGAAAAATTAGAAAAAACTGCTGAGAAGAATAGTTGGGACTACAAAACACTTTCTGCTTCCCATATTAATGAGCAAGCTATTTTTGATGAACTGTCTGGTATAAAACCGAAATTAGTTATCTATTCTGGATACGGAAGCCAGATAGTAAAACCCGGACTCCTCAATCTAGCATCTTTTTTGCATATACATTCTGGCTGGCTCCCAGAATATAGAGGAAGCACAACGCTCTATTATAGTTGGCTTAAAGAGGGATACTGTGGAGTCTCGGCAATATTATTGAGAAAAGAAATTGATACGGGGCCTATTATTGCCCGAAAAAGATATCCACCACCACCACCTGGAGTAGATCCTGACTATGTCTATGATTCAGTCATCAGGTCTGACTTGCTTATATTTGTTCTTCAAGAATATAGTCAGCACAATAAATTTATCAATCTGCTTAACCAACCTTTGGTTGGTAATAATTACTACGTGATACACCCGGTACTTAAACACATTGCATTGCTCATGAATGAGAGCATGCATAGTTAGAATGACAGCATGAGCAGTCATATTATCCCGTTGTTGTGCCTGTGGAATTTTCAATAATTATCAACACGATAAACTCAAATCTGTGAAAAAGATTCTTTTCGTAGAAAGTGGGACTTGTGGATTAAAATGCGAATAGAGATTATTGGTTTGCCTGGCGTAGGCAAGACACATATATATAATTTGGTGTGCAAAAGACATTCAGATAGCTTTAAATACTTCTCAAACAATGTCAAATCTGTCCGCCTAGATAGCCTTTATGACTATTTATTCTACTTTAAACATCCTATATTAGTTTTTCTTTCTAATTTTGAAAAAAAAAGAGATGATTTATTCATAAGTTTTAAGAGAATAGCCAGAAGAAGGAAATATATTCTTAGAAAAAATGATTGTGTTTTTACTGATTTTGGAATCGTCCAACCTCTTTTAGAAGCACATATTTTATCTGATACTTTTAATGAGCGAATAAACTGGGTTAAATTATTCGATGAAATTCGGATGGATCATTGTTATTTTATAATTAATGATACAATTAATAATATTGTAAAAAGAGAATTTACCCGAACTCACAGAAGATTTGATTATAATAAAGAGCATCTCACAAGAAAATACTGTAAATGTGATGAATTAATTGAAATTTTAAAGAAAAGAATGTTTTATTACGAATTTAAAATTAGTGATTATAAAGAGGCATCGGATTTGGCTGATGATTTATATAGTAAGATGATTGAAATTTTAGATTTATGATCAAACATATGTTTCAACAGAATTTAATAAAAATACCAAAACTGGCCAATAAGCTTACTGCAAAATTACTAATTAAGACAGGGGTAATTAATAATTACCAACCAATGATAAATATGCCTCAGAGTATTCGCGTATGTGAAGACAGGTTAAATAAAATTAAACAAACTGTTTGTGCCGGTAGTTTGTGTTTAGATATTGGTTGCAACACAGGATACTTTGCAAGTGAAATATCTAAACTAAGGATTTTTACAATTGGACTGGAATCTGAATTGAAAAATGTAATTGTTTCGGAATCGCAATATAAATTGCCTAATTTAGTTTTTAAGCATTTCAAGTTAGATAAAGATTCTGTAGCTATACTTCCCCAAGCAGATATTATTTTATTCCTTTCTGTGTTTCATCATTTAGTTAAGTATTATGGACAGAATGAATCAGTTGCTGTTCTCGAAAAATTAGCATCAAAATGTAAAAGTCACTTTTATTTTGAAACAGGGCAGTCCGATGAGTTGGGAACAAGATGGTGCAATCTGATGAAATTTACCAATAATATTGAAGATTGGGTTAATGATTTCTTTGTTAATAAATGTGATTATAAAGAAGTTAGGAAATTGGGCGCATTTGAAACCTTTTTAACTAAGACCAAACGTAATCTTTTTTTAGCCACCAGAAGATGACCTTATATTAGCATATTTTATATGGACACATCAAAAGCCTTTCATAACTCAAAAAGATGATTTCTTATAGGCACGGCAAGATGTTTCATTAAAATATATCAGATTACTAAAGAGATATTACAATACTTTAGAATATTAATTTATAACAATGCGCTTCATTTCACATTGACTCCTGCATTGATTCTTCTTCAGTGCTTAGCAGTCAAAACCTTGTTCTTTCACAATATATAATACAATGAAGAAAATTCTTTTTATTGAGGGAGGGTCATCTGGATATGGAGGTTCATATCACAGTCTTTATCAAACTGTGATGCTGATGAATCTCAAAAAATATCAATTTGCTGTTGTTTTCTTTAATGAGACCCTTTTTTATGAGAAGCTTATTAGCAAAGGAATCCAATGTTTTTACATCAGCAGTCCTCTTTTCAGTAAAGGAGGAAATAAAGTCATTAAATATATACTCTTCAAAATTAATGGTTTTATATTGCGCTTTTTTCCTCAGTTAAGTGTATGGTGTGAATTTATAATTCATTTTTATACTATTAGAAAATTAATAGCCCTAGTAAAAACATTGGACGTAGATATTTTGCACCTGAACAACCAAATTGTTCTAAATTTTATAGGTTTATTTGTTGCAAGATCCACTGGTATTCCATGTGTGTCTCATTTAAGGACTTTCAATTCCTACGGTTTAAACATACACAAGATATCCTTTTCAAAAAACATAAAACTTCAATATATCGCCATTTCTAAAGAATTGAAAAAAATTTGGGTTGGAAAAGGTTTGGAATCAGACAAGATTAAGGTTGTTTACAATTTTCTTGCTGATAAGAAGGAAGATGAAGGTTTTCGCATTTCAATTCCTTCATTTGATAATTACAACGGATATAAAGTACTTTATGTTGGACGTTTTATTGAATGTAAGGGAATTCCAGTTTTCTTGGAGAGTTTTTCAAAACTTATTGATGGCAAACTTAAAGCAAAGCTTTTTTTAATTGGAGATGGTGATTTTGAGCAGGAAATAAGACATTGTGTTTCTTCGCTTAATATCGAGGACTCTGTGTCTTTTTTGGGATATCAAAGTAATCCTTTAGCTTTTATGGAAAAAGTAGATTTGTTAGTTCTTCCTTCTAAGGAAGATGGTTTTGGGAGAGTCTTATTGGAAGCAATGAGTGTTGGAACTCCAGTCATAGGAACAAGAATAGGCGGTATTCAAGAAGTTATTGAACAAGAAGTTAATGGCCTTCTTGTTCCTTACGGCGACGTCACCGCCCTTAAAGAAGCTATGAAGCGAATGTTGGAAGATGAACATTTGAGAAAAAAGACTATTGAGGCAGGTTTTCAAATATTAAAAGACAGGTTTAATAAAGAAACATATAAAACGAAACTGGAAAATATTTATGATAGTATTTCTATGGATTCAATTAACCAAATTAAAACTTAATGAGGATGTTGGCCGGTTTTGTGTGAAACTAAATATGCCGGAGATGTGATTTATTGAAAACGTTAGACAGAAGGAGAACAGGATGATTATGATTAGATTCTTTAATTTGCAATACCCATATGTAGGAGAACCATCAACGAGAGGATTCTGCGATTGAAAAGTGTCAATTTTCTGGTACCGCGTGGATTAATAATTGTTGATTATTCACTGCAACCAATTAAATTTAATAGAAGAAGATTAAAGGAGAAGGGTTATTCTGTAAAGATTTATTATAATACAGTTAAAGGATTATTTGAGTGTGATATTTTATGTATAAATTCTAAGTATTTTAGCAAGAGTTGGAAAACGCCAGAGGTTGTTTTTTCTTTCATTAACAATGCAAGGAAATATTGCAATAAGATTGTATGGTTTGACGATTCGGATAGTACAGGTATTACGCATTTTGAATTATTGCCATATATAGATTTGTATTTAAAAAAACAATTGTTAAAAGATAGGAATCTTTATACCAAAAAATATTATGGTGATAGAATTTTTACGGATTTCTATCATAATAATTATGGAATCGTTGATGAAGATCCTTATCATTCCAAACCTATTGACTTAAGATTAGTCCATAAAGTAGGTTTGTCATGGCACATTGGCTTGGGTAATATGTATGATTCGATAATGCCATTTAAGACGTTTAGGCATTATGGATATTTTCTTTATAAAATTCCTTTTCGTGATCCTCAAATAAAAAAAAAACTGGATATTATGGCAAGGGGATCAACAAATTATGCGCGTAATACAACAAAATTTCATCGTCAAAAACTTCGGGAACAGCTTAATAAAATGAATCATTTAAGTTCAGCATTAGATGGTCGTGTATCCATACGGTGCTATAAGAAGGAAATGGGAAGCGCTAAACTAGTAGTAAGTCCATTTGGATGGGGTGAAATAGGTGTGCGTGATTTTGATGCTTTTATTTATGGTGCTGCACTTGTGAAACCTGACATGTCTCACATGGAAACATGGCCTGATGTGTTCATACCAGGTAAGACATATCAACCTATAAGTTGGGGGTTTGATGATTTAGAGAAAAACATTATGGCGCTCATTAATGATGATAAAAAGCGAAAAGAAATCGCAAAGAATGGGCAAAATGTTTATAAGGAAATTATATCAGATAAAGGAATGGAATTTTTTTGTGATTGGTTTGTTCTGCAAATAGAAAAATAGAGAATCAGCCATGAATACTAATATGATTCTAAAGAAAAAAGAAAACAAGTTATTGAACGTGTTGTTTATAATATCTACAGCATAAAAGGAATAAATATTTTATGTTACGCAGCAAAATATGATAATACAAATGACAACGGCTAGGCTCTTATTGCTATATCATGTAATGGGGACATAAATTAGTTGTATATGTAAGGGGGAAATAAGATAAAAAGTATTATGCTGAATATAACCAATAGATTATTTTGAGAATATTAATTGTTTTAAATTTATTACGCTAATTATGAATCTGAATATTTTCCAAGCTGTCACTTAATATCGTTGCTAGGAAAATATATCATTAAATAAATTAAATATGATTAACGTTGCTTTAATAGGACTTGGATACTGGGGCCCAAATTTGCTTAGAAATATGTCGTCAATTGAGGATGTAAGAATTGTAACTCTTTGTGACAAAAACATTGAAAATGCTAATGGATTTAAAAAACAATTGTTTCCGGATGTAAATGTTGTAGATGACTATAAAGAAGTTGCAAATGACTCTAGTGTAGATGCGGTTCTTATTGCCACACCTATAGAAACTCACTTTGAAATAGGTGCATTTTTGCTTTCTTCAGGTAAACATGTCTTTATAGAAAAGCCTCTTGCAAGAAATGTGGAAGAATGCGTTAGACTGATAGATCTTGCAGCTGCACGCAAACTTGTTCTCATGGTTGGTCATGTTTTCGAATATAATCCGGCTGTACGGTGGATTAGAGATTATATTAAGCAAGGAGAACTTGGAAATATTCTTTACCTTTATTCGCAGCGCGTTAATCTTGGCAGGATACAAAATAGTACAAATGCATTATGGAGTTTTGCACCGCATGATATATCCATTGTAAATTATTGGCTTGGAAAAGAGCCGGTTAGTGTGTCCGTGCGTGGTTTTTCTTGTCTTACCAATAATATTGAAGATGTAGTATTTGTTGTCCTAGATTACCCAGAAGGTGTTGGTGTCCATCTTCATCTTGGATGGCTAGACCCTAGAAAAATCAGACTTATGACTTTGGTTGGCAGCAGGAAAATGCTTGTTTATGATGATGTCAGCATGGATTCGAAAATAAGAATATATGATAAAGGGTTCGCAGGACTTGATGAATTTCTAGAAGTGCCCCAAAACTATGCTGAGTTTCAATTCAAGTTAAGATCAGGGGATATTGTTATTCCGAAGATTAATTTTCATGAGCCTGTTCAGATTGAATGTGAACACTTTGTCGATTGTATTATGAGTGGTAAAACACCAGATACAGATGGATTAAACGGTTTAAGTGTGGTAAAGACCTTGGAGGCGGCTGAAAAGTCGCTGAAACAAGGTGGTAAACCAATTCACATGTAAATAATACGTATGAAAAAGGAGTAGAATAATGGATTTGTCAACGGCGATGGTTATGGTAACTGGTGGTGCAGGACTAGTCGGTTCACATATTGTAGATGAACTGGTTAAAGAGAATGCATCAGTTGTCATTTATGATAATTTTGTTCGTGGCAAGATTGACCACCTCAATTGGGCAAAAGACAATGGAAACGTAAAAGTAGTGGAAGCTGACCTCAGGGACCAATCCGCGTTACGGAAGGCTATGAAAGGTGTGGATTATGTTTTTCACCAGGCGGCATCATGGTTGCGTTTGTGCCAATCTGAACCTCGTATATCATTAGAAGTTAATATTATGGGTACATTTAATATACTTGAAGCGTGTGTCGAGGCGGGAGTTAAAAAGATTGTTGCGGCATCCTCATCTTCTGTCTATGGGGAAGGGAGTTATTTACCTACGGATGAAAAACATCCTTTTAACAATGATCTTTTTTACGGGGCATCAAAGATTGCGAATGAGCAACATTACAGGTCTTTTTATAAGAAATACGGGCTTGATTTTATTGCCTTTCGATATCTTAATGTCTATGGTCCAAGGCAGCCGTATGATTCAGCATATATGGATGTTATCATGCATTTTTTGAATAGGATTGAAAAAGACGAAGCTCCTTTAGTCAGGGGTGACGGCTCGGCAACAGTAGACCTTGTATATGTTGAAGATGTTGCCCAGGCCAATATAATTGCTATGAAAAGCAAAGTGACCAATGAATTTTTTAATGTAGCCAGTGGCAAAGAAATTACACTGAAAAATCTGGCAAAACTCCTTATACGGCTAAAGGGTAAAGAAGGCCAATTATATCCCAAATATGAAAGAATGGATTCAGGGCTTGTTACTCGGCGTTCTGGCGATCCTGCCCGGGCGCGTGAAATGCTTGGATTCGTAGCGAAAACATCGGTTGAAGAAGGGATGCAAAAAGTGATTGCATGGAGAGAAGAATTGACAAATAAAGGTATAAACGTAGTAACTCCAGGTAGCTTCAACTGAAAGTAATTATTTAATAGTGGGCTGGGACTAGAGCAGCACGTTCTATCTGATAATAGAATGATTTTATGTGCGGAATAGCAGGATTAATAAACTGTGATGGTGGGCCGGTAGACCCATATGCGGTAAAAAAAATGTGTAAACTCATTAAGCACCGCGGACCGGATGATCATGGTGTTTGGAGCGGTGACTCTGTTGTCCTTGGACATCAACGGTTAAGCATTATCGATATATCAGACCGGGGGCACAATCCTATGCCTAATGAAGACGAAACCGTTTGGATTGTATTTAATGGTGAAATATATAATTATAAAGAACTCCGGAAGGATTTGCTAATGCGCGGTCATCGGTTTCGAAGTGAAGCCGATACTGAAGTTATTATTCATCTTTATGAGGAATATGGACATGATTGTATCGAGATGCTTAATGGGATGTTTGCTTTTGCAATTTACGACAAATGCCCAACATTAAATCCTAAACGGTCTACGCTTCTCCTGGCCCGTGACAGGTTTGGTGTAAAACCATTATATTACATTTTTTTGAATAAAACTCTGGCATTTGCTTCTGAGGTAAAAGCTTTTTTGGCTTTATCAGAATTTAAAGTAAGAGCTGATTTTTTTGCTCTGGCCGAGCATTTCACATTTCAAAATACTTTTGGTAGTCGGTGTTTCTTTAAGGATGTTAAATTGCTTCAGGCTGGCCATTATATGGAGTTTAATGATGGGCATGTTGGAAATAAAAAATATTGGGACCTATACCTTCAGCCACGAAACAACCTTAGCCTTAAGCAATGGACGGAAGGTTTACGTGGGTATTTTGAATCATCAGTAGCCAGGCAGATAATGAGTGATGTGCCTCTTGGAACTTATCTAAGTGGTGGAATGGATACCGGAGCAATTTCTACCATAGCGACTCGATTTATTCCAGGAATGCATACTTTTACTTGTGGGTTTGATTTGCCTGATCAAGCTAGTGAACAGGAAAAGTATTTTGATGAGAGAGAAGAATCCAGGCGGCTCGCTAATTATTTGTGTACTGAACACCATGAGTTGGAACTAGGAGCAGATGCCATGTTGCCTGCAGCCCCTTTTGTTGTTTGGCATCTTGACGAACCCCGAATAGGTATTAGTTATCAAATATATTATACCGCTAAAATGATAAGTCGCTATGTTAAGGTCGTTTTATCAGGTGTGGGTGGTGATGAGTTATTCGCCGGTTATCCATGGCGATATGAACCGATAGTAAATATACCAGACAAAGATTTTTATGATGCCTATTACTCTTTGTGTATCCGTTTTTATAATGATGAATGGAAAAAGGGATTTTTTACAGACGAAGTTAATCAAGAATTAAGTGATTTTTCCACATTCGACAGCTTTCGTAATGTTTTTAATGATGCTAATGATCTTGATTCATTGCATAAAGCGCTTTATTTTGATTTTAAGACATTCCTGAATGCTCTCCTCCTGGTAGAAGATAAATTAACGATGGCTTACTCTGTTGAAGCAAGGGTTCCTTTTCTTGATAATGAACTTGTAGATTATATCGCGAGAATGCCATCGGATATTAAGTTAAGTGGTGGTGAGGGTAAAGTTGTTTTAAAAGAAGCACTGAGAGGTTTGCTGCCCAATGAAACTATCTCTCGTCGAAAACAGGGCTTTACGCCTCCTGACCAAACCTGGTATAGCGGATCTCTAAACAGTATTCGTGATTTTATTCTTGGGTCTCGCGCCCTTGACCGAGGTTATTTTCAGCCAAAGGCCCTGGAGAAGATTATGGATGACCATTTGCAGAACAGGCAAAATAACCGTTTTCTTATTTGGTCTCTTATTTGTTTTGAATGGTGGAACAGGTTGTTTGTGGATCTGGAGCCTCTACCTGAAACAACGAAGTAGGTTTATATAAACTATTCTGTAATGGAGTATGTACCATTCCAACCAGTAGAAGTCTATTGATATTTGTTAATAACCTGTTTTCGATGAAATTCGTGGTATTTGCAAGTTATCTTTGTTGGTGATATTTTTACAATATTATGCAAATTATATGAAGCTTGAAGAGATTAAAGAGCATTGGCAAAAGGTTGCAGAAAAGTATCCGGCGGAAGGAGGGATAACACCCACATCCAGAGATCCTTACTTAGGGCAGCTTGAAGAAGAAAATATAATAAGTTTTCTTGAGAAGAAACATATTGCATTAGAGATAGGCTGTGGGGACGGTTATCACACAATGAAGTATGCTAAGAGAGTTGCTAGTTTATGTGGTGTTGATTTTACAAAGAGTTTTATTGACATAGCAAAGAAGAGAGAAATTTCTGATGATGTTAAAAATATCGAATATGTTATTACATCTATACTTGACATTGAAAAGGTGTTTTGTAAAAGACAATTCGATTGCATAATATCACAGAGATGTCTGATCAATTTGTCTGAGTGGAGGTATCAAAAAAATGTTATACTTCAACTGTGCAATGTTCTAAAAAAAGGTGGATTGCTTTTGCTGTCAGAGGGGTTCCAAGGAGAACGTGAAAATCTCAGTATTCATAGGCAAAATAATGGCTTGCCCAAGCTTGAGGATACTAGTTACAACAGGAATATGATACGTAAGGAATTTGAATCCTTTGTCAATCAGTATTTTGATATTGTTGAGATTCGAGATTATGGGACTTATCTATTTCTTTCACGCGTATTACATCCGTTAGTAGTGCTTCCAAATAAGCCTAAACATGATTCTTATATAAATAAGGTGGCAATGGAGATTTCTAAAACTGTACAGTTTTCTGGTTCAGATAATTATAGCTATAACTTGTTCTATGTCCTTAAAAAGAAATAATAGAAGACTTGTGGTATCAATTATAATTCCTATTTATAACAGATATGAAGAGTTAAAGAAGCTTTTACACTCGATTTATACACATTGTAAAGAAAGTAATTATGAAACTATTGTTGTTGACGATTACTCAGAGGTAGATTTTCAAAAACTAAAAGAAGTATATGGGATCAAACTGATCAGGTTAAAGAAAAATTCAGGGCCTTCTGTAGCAAGAAACATTGGAGCAAGTAATGCAACAGGGGATCTTCTATTATTTCTAGATTCGGATGTTGTAGTGGATTTTGATGTGGTTTCATATTGTGAAAAAAAGCATTTAGAAAACCCCCAATTAGTTTCAATTTTCGGAATATATAAAAAGGAATCAATCAATAAAGGATTTATTCCTGAGTATAAGGCACTATTTGACCATTATGTTTTTCTTGGAAAGGATGGCGAATTTACTGCGATATTTAATACTGCAAGCGGTACAATTAAAAAGGAAGTGTTTAAGGAATTTGCTGGTTTTGCCGAGGATTACAAAAATGCAGACGTAGAGGATATTGAATTTGGATATAGAATTGTAAAAAAGTATCCTCAGGGCATACAGTATGACTTAGGCTTTCAAGTATACCATCACTTTCCATATTTAAATACCTTGTTAAAAAATTATTATCGCAGGACATATGAGTGGATATTGCTTCTTAAAAAAAGAAAAAAGATGGATAGCGTTTGTACTTCTTCTAACGAAATGGTTAAAAGATTTTTATCTACTTGCAATGTACTAGCTATTATTGCTGCTGCAGGAAGTCACAAATGGTACTTAATACTTTTCAGTATATTGCCTTGGTTGGCGGCAATGTCAGACTTCATGGGATATTTATTAAAGGAAAGAGGTTGTTGGTTTTTACTAAAAAGTGTGGCAGTTTATCATCTTGAAAGCCTAGTTATTAGTATTGCTGGGATGCATTCACTCTTTACTTTAATTAGTAACAAAATAAAAGTTTGTTTAAGAATGGGTTGAAGTTAATCGGCACTTTTGCTTCGTCATAGTTGATTGTATTATAGTCTGTCTCCGTTTATAGGTGACTAGAGAAGGTATGAAAATACTTTTTATAATTGAGCAATTGAATCTTGTTGAACCATTAGGTTTGATGTATCTAATGACAGTAGCAAAAGAAAATGGCCATGATTACAAATTGGCCGTGAATCAGCTAGAGGACGCTCTTTCAAAGTCTTTGCAGTATAAACCCGATATTGTTGCGGTTAGTTCAATGTCCGCGGAATTTGGTGGTTTATTGGCCTTATCTAAAGAAATTAAAAAGAGAACAAATGCTTTTGTTGTTTTTGGTGGAGTTCACGTTACATTCTATCGAGACAGCATTTCCGAGGACTCCATAGACGCTATTTGCGTTGGGGAAGGGGAAGGCGCCTTCTTGGAACTTTTGCAAAGAATGGAAGCAGGGAAGGAAATAAGAGGTATAAGAAATATATTAACAGATGTCAAAGACAAGCTTGAAGTCAGATCTTCAGAGCAGGATCTTGATTCCTTCTCTTTTCCTGATAGGGAAACGATTTATAACAACTATAAATCTCTTAAGAAAAATGGAATGAAATCTTTTATTACTTCACGTGGTTGTCCTTATCCATGTACATATTGTTTTAACTATAAGTTTAATCAAATCTACAAAGGTAAAGGTAAAATCGTAAGAAGAAGAAGCGTAAGCAATGTTATTGATGAAATTAAAGCTGTTAAAAGTAAATATCGTATTGATATTATCAGGTTTGGAGATGATAGTTTTGTTCTGAGAAAGGATGCCTGGCTCGAGGAATTTGCACGGAGGTTTAAAAAAGAAGTCAATATAACTTTTTATTGCCTTGTTCAGCCGGATATTATTACTGAGGATATAATAATACTGTTAAAAAATGCTGGCTGTTATTCTATATCCATGTCGATTGAGGCTGGAAACAGTGAATTGAGAAAGGGAACATTAAGAAGGAGAGTCTCAAATGAGCAATTAAAATTGGCCTTTGATCTATGCCACAAACATGGTTTAAAAACTTATTCTGCTGTTATGGTAGGTCTTCCAGATAGTACAATTAAACATGATATTGAATCTGTTGATTTTGCAATCGAATGCAGACCTAATATATCCCCATTTCTGATATTTATGCCTTTTCCGGGAACTCAATTGGGCGAGTTATGCATCAAAAAAGGATATTATGATGGCGATCTAAAAAAAGTTTATTCAAATCAAACAATATCTCCTCTTAGCTGTTTTACAGACAAAGAAAAAGACATTCAAAAGAATTTGACTTACCTTGCACCAGTTGCCATTAAATTTCCTGTTTTAAGGAATTTGATCATAAATTGTTTAATATACTGGAAGCCAAATAAAATATTTTTTGTGATTCAGTTTCTTTTGCTAGGCTACCTGTGGGGATTTGTCATTGCTCCATGGAAATATAATTTATTAGATGTGTTCGATGGCGTAAAAAAAGCACTCACATTTTGGACAAATATTCAGACGGAACAACATTGATAATCCTGGTATATGGACATAATAGCCCCTACCCGTACCACAAGGTAATGCCTCTGTCAATAATTTCACTTGGGAGTTACTTGGAAGAAAGAAATGTAGAAGTGGAATATTATGATGAGAGGATTCATCCTCATACAAGATTTGTTGCTCTTGTTAAAAGCAATCCAGACTATATAGGGTTTTCCACTATGACGTGCTTTCAAATTAAAAGCTCATTGAAATTGGCTAAAAAGGCAAGGAAGATAAACCCTGACATCCCTTTAGTATGGGGTGGGGTACACCCGTCAATGTGTATTGAGCAGACCCTGGAATCTCCATATGTTGATTATGTTATAAAAAAAGAAGGGGAAGGGACTTTGTATGATTTTACTAAATTTATCAAAAAAGAGAGCACTCTTGATATCTCTCAAATAAAAGGGCTTTGCTGGATGGATAATGGGAAAATTCATATTAATGAAGATCGTGGTTTCATTGATATAGATAATTTACCTTTCCCTTATATAGGCAAGGCTGAAGAGATATTACTAGAATATATAAAAATTCCTCACTCTATGGCTCCTGTAGGAATGGAATTGTCAAGGGGATGTCCGTATAATTGTGGATTTTGTTATAATGCTTTTTTTAATAATCACGTAAGTCGTACTAAGAGTATTGAAAAGATTGAAAGAGAATTGAGATTAGTAAAAGATAAATATAAAGTAGACAGGTTTTCTTTCTACGATGATTCTCTTTGTGGAGGTAACAGAAAAAAAGTGGAGCAACTATGTGAACTAACATGTAAGATGGGTCTCAAGTGGCAATCTAGTATAAGAGTCAATTATATTGATGAAAAAATGGTACAACTTTTTGAAAGAGGTAATTGCGAGCATATTTTCTTAGGTGTTGAAACTAGTGACGATACTGTTCTTAAAAAGATGGGAAAAGGTGCCAATAGCAAGATGAACAATAATGCGATAAGATGTTTGTCAAAAGCTAAAATTGACGTCTCTTACTCGTTAGTTATTGGACATCCCTATGAAACTGAGGAAATGTTGATGAGGCAGTTTGATTATGTAGATGAAATACGTAGAATGCATCCAACCTGCGGAATTGGCGTGCAACCCTTTTTGGCCTTGCCGGGGACTGCTATGTATGATGAGGCAATAAAGCTGGGATTTGAGCCCCCCCATGAATTAATTAAATGGGCAAAGTTTACCCATGATGAAGTCTGTATGCCCTGGACAAAGAATGCAAAGAGGTTGCTGGCTGTATATTTGATAACCTTTCTGGCTTTTAGATACAGTAGGTATTTGAGTAAATCAAAAGTTTGGTTCATTTATTACCTTTTACACAAACTTTCAATGTGGCGATGGGGAAAAAGGTACTTTAATTATTTTATGGAGGGCATGCTGTTTAGCATTTATAAAAAGGTTGGGAAAATATTGGCGAATATTCAGAGAAAACTAGAAAGTTCCCTGTATTGGTAGAAAGATATTGAATAATACAAGAATAGTTTTTGATCGCTTGTCTGGGATTTATACTGCAAATAGAAATAATCACTTTGAAGCAGTAAGTAAATTTGTAGACTTCCAGGATAAAGTAATTGTTAATATTGGTTGTGGAAATGATTATAGTAACCTATTTTTTGAAAGTGTTAAATACAAGAAGTATGTTGGAATTGATATATCTTTTCAAATGCTAAAGAGGGCTTCATCTCTTAAGCTTCGCGATAGTATTTTTATTCAGAATGATGTTAGACGTATATGCATTAAAAAAGGATTGATTGATATCCTTCTTTTTGTGGGCTCCATAGAATATTTAGAATTGGAACAAATTAAGAATCTATGTGGCTATTTGTTAAAAGAAAAGGGAAGGGTAATCGTAATAACACCTTTCAAATCAACAAGATTGAGAGTTGTATTCCGTTTTATGAAAATATTTACGGATAAGATTGGGCTGGGTTATTTCTTATGCTTTGCATTAAAAAACAGAAGGGTAGGTGGTTTGCTAAAATCTAAAAGCATAAATGTATTCATTAATTTATTTGATACACTTGCTGTGCCTTCTTATTATATTCATACTAAAGAAGAAGTTGTAAAATATTTAAATCACGAATTTCAGATTTCCAATATATTGAAAAGCGATAAATATATTTCGAGTCTGATCTTTAATAAAGTTCAATAATTAACTCATTGATAGGTGAGCAATTGGTTTTACCAGTGAAACAATGAAAGGTACAACTTCTAGAATTAATATGACATTTTGTGATGCGGCCTCTGATTTAAATGATACTAAAAGATGTATTTAATTTGTGTTGTGATATACAAAAGAGTGATGAAGGGGAAATCGTTTTTAGGGAGATGGAAAGTTGTGTTCTTTGCATCAAAGATCCATCTATGATCAAAGAAATTACGGGTAATTCAAAGAGTGAACCTTTTGTCTTAAGATGTATTAGTGAAAAAAAAGTAAGTGGTAAAATAATTGTTGAAGGAGAAATAAGAGGCAAAAAATATCCGTTGGTTGTCTGCAATAATAATCAATATATATTTCTTTTTAACCCTTTAGAGGTTATTGAGTATTATCGAGATGAAAGAGGGGAGTACAATAATAAAATTCCTGTTTTTTTGCGCCTTCCTTTTAATATTGATGCACTTCCAGAAAATATTAAAACTTTTATTGGTAATCATATTTCAAGAAAAGAGAACAAAGAAGCCTATGCTAAGATTGATCAGATAAGTATAGTTGATCTGCTGTATTTGATAATAAATTATTGCTACAAGAGTGACAATAAAATGCAAAAATGCTTGTCTTATCCAAAGAAAAAGAAATATGCTGTGTTGCTTTCTCATGATATTGAGTCAAATAAAATTCAAAATAATGTTAAGGAAATAATAGCGATTGAGGAGAAATATGACCTAAAGTCTACTTCATTCTTTGTAACAAATAGTTTTAAAATAAACAATGTTCTTTTGGAATACATTGTTGAAAGTGGAAATGAGGTTGCCTGCCATGGATATCTGCATGATATGAAACTCATATATTTAAGCTCTTTTGCTCGAAGAAAGCGCTTTGTTTTGATGAAGGAGCGATTAGCAGATTATAATGTAGTGGGTTTCAGGTCGCCGGCCTGGTTAAGATGTGATGAAATGTTTGAAGAATTATCCGAGTTCTTTATTTATGACAGCAGTATACTCGATTATGATAGGTTTTCCTACTCTTACCAGTGGACAGGCCGTGATGGATGCCATACTGTCTTTCCTTTTAAAAGGGATAAAATATTAGAAATACCCGTTACAATCTTGCCTGAGCTACCAGTTTTGCTAAAATTAAATATAAATATGTTGCAATTCTGGAAAATGAAAATAGATTTGATAAAAAATATTGGTGGTGTAATTCATATTATGTTTCATCCCGGCAAATATGGACAAACTAAGAAAAAAGAGTTTTGTGAGTTGTTTGAATATATTCTGGATGGAGAATATTGTAATTGTACATTAAAAGAGTTTGCTATGTTTTGGAATCAGAATGTATTAAGATGATTTGGTTCTAATTGAATGAATGCGTGAATATAAATAAAGTCTGTTTATCAAATAGGCGGTCCTGAAAGAATTTTGTATAGTATGACAATGTTTTGTCTGAAAGGTTTCCTAATATTTGTTGAGATTTAGAAAGTTGTGATATGGAGAAAACAATAAAATATAACAAATCTTTAGTTTCAATTATTGTTCCGATATTTAATGAAGAAATGAATATAAAGCCATTTTATAACGAACTGACGGCAACTATTAGTAAGATCTCAAACATGAGATGGGAAATAATATTTGTTGACGATGGATGTACAGATAGAAGTGTAGATAAGGTTATGGCTCTCCGAGAAGCAGATCAAAGAGTTAAGTTATTAAGGTTATCCAGGAATTATGGAAGCCATGCTGCTTTGATGGCGGGTTTTCAATATTCAAATGGCGATGCTCTGGTTATTATGTCTGTAGATTTGCAGGATCCTCCTGGGCTTATAAGAGAATTCGTAGAAAAATGGCACGAAGGTTATCATATGGTATGGGGGGTACGGGAATCTAGGGAAGATCCTTGGGGTAAAAAAATACTGGCTTATGGGTTTTACTGGCTTTTACGTAAGACTGTTTTTTTAAACTATCCAAAGGGGGGTATGGATTATGGTATTTTTGATCGAAGTATGATTGATATTATTTTGAGCATAGATGAGAGGCATGGGTTTGTCTTTGCGACACTTCTATGGTCAGGATTTCGACAGACACAAATTCCATATGCCCGCAAATCACGCAAACGTGGTATTACCAAATGGTCATTTGCAAGGCGGGTTAAGTCTGCTATAGACATAATAATTTCTTTTTCATATTTTCCAATTCGCATAATATCATATTTAGGTATAGTTGTTTCTTTTTTGAGTTTTGTCTTTGAAATGTTCCTAATAACCAGAAGTGTTTATTTTAAATTAGATAGCGATGGTTGGCTCTTATTAATGGTAGGAATATTATTCATTGGTGGTGTGCAGTTGATTATGTTGGGAGTGTTGGGAGAATATATCTGGCGAATAGCAGAACAAGTGCGGGGCCGTCCACCTTATTTGGTTATGGAGGAAGTTGGTTTTAATATTAACAACCGAAAGAAAGAGGAGAATGAAACATAAGCTGTTAAATTACATTGTCTGTCCTGTTGAAGGATTTCCTTTGAAATTGGAAAGAAACGGTGAAGTTGTAAAAGGAGAAGTTGTTGAGGGTGTTCTTAGTTGTAAAGCAGGACACAAGTTTCCTATTAGGGGAGGAGTTCCTCGCTTGTTACTACCTGAGGCTTTAGAGTCGACCATGCAGCAGACGCAGGAAAGCTTTAGCGCAAAATGGAAACGCATTCCTGATTTTGGTTTTGAGGAGAGCAGCAGGGATTTTTATGTAAACTGGTATCTCCAAAAATATGGTTTTGGCGATATGAAAAATCTTAAAAGTTTTCTGAAAAACAAAAAACATATTCTGGATGCTGGTACAGGTTTAGGCCGGGATGCAATGTTATATGCCAAAAATACCAGAGGACAGGTTTTTGCTTTGGACATTAGCAGCAGCATTGAAAACGCTTACCATCATGTGGGCCATCTTCCTAACGTTCATCTAATACAAGCAGATTTAACAGCGCTTCCATTTCCAGATAGTTTATTTGATTATATTGCAAGTGACATGGTAATACACCATACTCCCAATACACAAAAGTCCTTTGAGTCTTTATATCGTTGCCTTCTCTTTGGGGGAGAGATTGCTTTCTATGTATACAAAAAGAAAGGTCCTATAAGAGAATTTTGTGATGATTTCCTGAGAAATCATTATACACAAGCATCAGAAGAAGAATGTTATACGTTT
>Ga0187833_10000666_pt1 | contig 39882 bp, 54 predicted proteins | sample ETNtaG_37_FD_167968 | JGI IMG/M metagenome (GOLD analysis project Ga0187833, IMG submission 167968) | Marine microbial and viral communities from oxygen minimum zone, Eastern Pacific Ocean - ETNP2014_SV_400_PacBio MetaG (Illumina Assembly) | ecosystem: Environmental > Aquatic > Marine > Hypoxic...
GAAAATGTGATTATGCTCGAAAACAAGATTCCAACGAGAAGAACAGGAGACTAAGTGATTACTTTGACGATTCCACTATGGCTTTAGCCTAGTGGTAGTTCAAAAGAGTAGAAATCTTTTTAAAGGACCCCAATTCTTTCTCCAACTAGGGGCAAGAACATAAATGATACTACCAATAATTATTGTAATAAGCATTCTCAGTCTGGGCGTAGCCGTATTCAAAGCCCACAAACTACTCAAAAAACCTGCCGGCACAAAAGAAATGATTGAGATTTCAGATGCCATCCATCATGGAGCATTAACTTTTCTAAAAAAAGAGTACGTCATCCTTTCTGTGTTTCTAGTAATCGTTGCCGCACTGTTATTCAAATTCATTGGAATGTATATCGCACTTTCTTTCATCATCGGAGGAATTTTCTCAGCATTCGCCGGAAATATGGGGATGCGTATCGCTACCAAAGCAAACACCCGAACCGCAGAAGGTTCAAAAAAATCATTACATGAAGGACTCTCAATTGCCTTTAATTCAGGCGCAGTCATGGGATTGACCGTTGTGGGTCTCGGACTTCTCGGAGTAACTGCATTATTCTTAATCTTTAACGACCCCAGCATCATCTATGGGTTCGGTTTCGGAGCATCATCTATTGCACTTTTCGCAAGAGTCGGCGGCGGAATCTACACCAAAGCCGCAGATGTAGGAGCAGACATCGTTGGAAAAGTAGAAGCAGGAATCCCAGAAGACTCACCTAAGAATCCCGCAGTCATCGCAGATAATGTAGGAGACAATGTGGGAGATATCGCAGGCATGGGAGCAGATCTCTTCGAAAGTTATGTCGATTCTATTATTGCAGCAATGGTCATCGGAACCGCCATCACCCTTACCACACGCGTCCCAGAAGGATACGTGATTCTACCACTCATCTTAGCAGCATTAGGCATCATCTGTTCCATCGTAGGAATGTTCTTTGTACGCGTTACCGATGATAAGAAAATCCAGCACGCCCTGGATCACGGTATCTACATCGCATCCGCCCTTATGGCAGTACTTTCCTTTTTCGTCATCGGCGCAGTTATTCCCAATTCACACGGTCTAGGTGTCTTTTACGCCATGATCTCAGGCCTAGCAGCCGGAATCATCATAGGCCTAGCAACAGAACACTACACCTCATCCTCAAAAAAATCAGCACAATCCGTTGCAACCGCAGCAAAAACCGGTTCCGCAACAACCATCATCGAAGGACTAGCACTAGGAATGCATTCAACCGCAATTCCCGTTATAGCAGTCTGTGCAGCAATCCTTATCTCATTCCATTACGGAGGCTTATACGGCATCGCCATCGCAGCAGTAGGAATGCTGTCCACTCTAGGAATCACCTTAGCAACCGATTGTTATGGCCCTGTAGCCGATAATGCAGCCGGCATCTCAGAGATGGCAGGTTTAGGTGGAAAAATAAGAAAACGAACCGAAGACCTAGATGCAGTCGGCAATACCACCGCAGCCATCGGAAAAGGCTTCGCCATTGGTTCAGCTGGATTAACCGCATTAGCACTATTCGCATCCTTCACACAAGTAGCAGAACAATTAACAGGTGTAAAAACCGTAATCGACATCACCTCACCCGAAGTCATCGTAGGATTATTTCTGGGCGGAATGGTCGTCTTCCTATTCTCAGCACTAACCATGAAAGCAGTTGGAAAAGCTGCGTATGCAGTTGTTGAAGAAGTCCGAAGACAATTCAAGAAAATTAAAGGCCTCATGGAAGGCAAAGCCAAACCCGATTCCAATAAATGTATCGAAATCGTAACCCAGTCAGCACTCAGAGAAATGATTCTGCCCGGCATCCTAGCAATCATCGCACCTATCTTAGTGGGCTATTTCCTCGGCATCCAAGCCCTAGGCGGCTTACTAGCAGGCGTCACCGTAGTCGGCTTTTTAATGGCAGTCTTCATGGCAAATTCAGGCGCAGCCTGGGACAACGCAAAGAAGTATGTGGAGTCCGGAAACCTAGGCGGAAAAGGCTCCGATGTCCACAAAGCAACCGTTGTAGGAGACACCGTAGGAGATCCATTAAAAGACACCTCCGGACCAAGTATCAACATCCTCCTAAAACTAATAACGATAGTAGCACTAGTCTTTCTACCCCTCTTTGTCTAAGTAACAAATTTTATATACCTGACACCATTTTTATAAACTATGTCCAAGTTCGAAGCACCTACTCTGAAGCAAGCTGACATCAAAGGCAAAGATATTCTCTATAAAGTAGACTTTAACGTTCCACTCAAGGAACAATCAGGATCCTTCACCGTAGCCGACGACGCCCGTATCGAGGCAGTTCGTGATACGATAGAATATATAGAATCCCAAAAACCCAAACGAGTCATCTTTCTCACCCATCTCGGCCGACCGAAAGGAAGAGTGATGGAAGAATTCAGCACCAAACCCGTTGCAGAACATCTCGGCAAGCTCTACAAAAAAGACGTAGCACATATCGATGCATCGTCCACCATTCCTGAAGAGGGATGGATCATGTACGAGAATGTACGCTTCAATCCACGTGAAGAATCTGAAAAATCAACAGACCGAAAGGCATTCGCAAAAGAACTCTCGGATCTTGTAGATGAAGACGGAATAATCGTGTATGATGCCTTTGGAGCAGCCCATCGAAAGCAAGCCTCCGCCTACGAGCTGATTGCCGAACGAAAAGCATACGCCGGTCTGCTCATGCAAGCAGAGATCGAACAACTCATCCCATTTATCAATCCAGGTCCCGGTTCAGTGGCCTTCCTAGGGGGCGCCAAGATCGAGGATAAACTTGCCCACGTAGAAGGCTTACTCAAAAAATACGACACCGTAGCGCTCGGAGGCGGAATGGTCTTTACTTTCTATAAGGCGATGGGACATCCCATCGGAAAATCCATACTATTCGAAGAAAAGGTCGCCGATTGCAAAAAACTCTTCGATACCTATGGGATGAAGGAAGACGACACCGGACTCATCCTACCCTCCGATGTTCGTATCGCCAAAATCACCAATCCAGAAGTGAAAGCCTACAATTTAACAAAAGCAGACTTTGAGGATGTCCAGATGGTGTCCTCAACCGACATACCAAACGGCTACAACGGTCTTGACATGGGAGACGACTCTATCACAAGATACGAACAACTTGCAGCCAATGCAAAAGTAATCTTCTGGAACGGTCCGATGGGAGTATTCGAAGTAAAAGGCTTCGAAAAAGCTACCAAAGCAGTTGGTAAGGCCATTGAAAAATCAAAAGCAACAAAAATAGCAGGCGGAGGCGACACGCTCAACGTATTAGCTAAATATGACCTCAACATGCCCTCATCAACTGGCGGTGGAGCCGCAACAGAATTTGTAATTCATGGCACGCTTCCCGGATACGAAGCACTTAAAGGTAATTTCAACTAAGAACTATCTTCTTTCCAAACACTCCCTTCAACAATCCAGCAGTCTCTTCACGTTCCTTCTCAACATCAATCTTCTCCAGTAATTGCTGCAATTCAGTCTGCTCACCCGTAACCTGTTCAATCTTTTTTGCAAGATCGCTAGCAGCATCCTCCATTTTTTGCTCCTCCCTACCCGCAACATGACTCTCAATAGCCGCGCCCTTCTCCTCTAATGAAGTCCGCAATGCAGTAAGCTTTTTTCTTTGCTCTTCCAATACAGCACGCGTGATCGAACCACTCGCGCTCATCGCCTTATCTCGCTTCTTATCTCGTAATTCTATGGATCCAGACTCCAAAGCTTTCTGCAACGTTGCAACCAACTGCACAATCTGCAACCCCTCGTCTCGCTCCAACCCTTCAACCGCATCCCGCAAGTACCAGGAAATCACATTTCCTCCCTCTAGCGTAATGCGTTCATACTTCTTTAACGCCGATTCCAAAGCAGAAAACGGCTGTCTAATGGTAGAATGATGCTCCTGCAACTGCTTCGTCACAATCGCCACGTCCGCTTTCATACTCAGCAGATCCTGATAACGCACCGATGAACGTAATTCCTCAATCCCCTCAGAATGTACCTTCTTATCTTTTGATAACCCAGCAATCTGCTCACCAAACTTCTGCAATCGCTGTTCATGATCCAATTTCCTAGCGCGTGACGCATGTAATGAGGTAATAGCATCTCCAACCTTCGCAATCTTAACAGCCATCCCGTCCTTAGTCAAGGAAGTAAGCTCACCGTGCAGTCCCTCTAACTTTCGAATCCGAAATGCAATATCTCCCGTCTCATTAGCAAAGAAATGCTGCAAAATCTGATACGGCCTTACAGTAGCCTTAGTAAATCGTGCCAAAGCTCCCTTAAAATCCTCTAGGTACGCTTCCAACTCCTCCGTCTTCTCCGGTAGCCTCAGTGATGCAAGAAAAGCTTCAAGCCCAATCAGGTAACTCTTCCGATTGCCCTCCATAAACTGCTTTTCCCGCACCTCAATATCCGGATTACGAAGCGTAGCATCTCTTAACGCATCTACTCGCGCTCCCATCGCTGCCAATTCCTCAACAATCTTACTCCTCACGCTACTCAAAGCCGCGTCCGCGTCCGCAATCAATGGTTTTGACTGTTCTTTAAACCACGATTCGAGATTATCCAATACTACAACCTCTTCCGCATCGGGAGGTTCAGCAAATAACTTCTTTAGAAACCCAAACATACAGCAAGAAATCCACCATAATTATTAAAGGTTATCATCTAGACGAATACTTTTTTAAATCAAACCTCGTTTTCTATAAGAATGGCATTTGCAGCTGAAGCATACGGAAGACCGGCGGTTCTGGAGGAAGGCCTAAGAATAATGTCAAACTATCCAGACTGGGAGCCGGTTTCTGTAGATTTCCTAAAAAATAACTGTGATGACGCAACAACCTTCAATGAATTAGGATATGATTCTCTCACTGCAGTTCAGGTATCTCTGGACGTGGCACAAGAGTTTGGACCCGAACTGAAAGATCAAGTGTGTGGGTGCACCAAAGTAGGAGAAGCCCTAGAAAAAATTGTTCGCCTAGCTCCTGCCGATTACAAGCCCCCAGAATAATCAAACACATCTTCTACACTCAAATTAAACAATTTAGAAATTCTAAACGCCAATTTCAAAGAAGGATCTCTTTTTCCCGCCTCTATCGCGATAATAGTCTGCCGAGTAACTGAAAGCTGTTCAGCCAGCTCATTCTGCCGCAATTTCAGCATTTTCCTGTACTTTCTAACCTTATTAGCCATAATGTAACACTTATAGGACATTCCCTATATAAGCTTTTCCAAAATGTAACATAAATACTAAGAGAAACATTAATATGTAGCGCAATAAGTAGACACCATATGCGAAGAAAACTAGTAAAAAAGCTGAAAGCGAAGAAGGAAGCCAAACAACTCATCCCTAAACTAGTAGACAAAGCCAAAGCCCTAGCAAGAGCTCGCAAGCCAGCCAACAAGGTAGCCAAGAAAGTCAACTATCTACGAAATAAGTTCAAAATCAAGCTTGAAAACGTCATTAAGCGCCAGATCTGCAACCACTGCAAAGCCATCATGATTCCCGGTCTCACGGCTCGCGTAAGAACCAAATCCCCAAATGTAGTCTGGTTCTGCCGTCAGTGCAAGCACTACACCAAGATCCGCTACAAGAGGTAACTACTTCAGGATAACAACAAAAGAGAAACCTTTATATAGTACCTAATTCTGACTATTTACAACCGCGAGGTAGTTACTATGGAAGACATGGACCAATACGGATATATTGAAGACGAACCAGAGACCGAAGTAGATCAACTAGAAGATACTGAGGAGACTGAAAAAGTCAAACCCAAAGAAACCAAGGACGACGATGAGTTCGAGCTTGACGAAGTAAAAGGCAGCCACGGTAAAAAACCGAAAATGGCGCTCCTAAACAAGAAAAAAGTCGGCTCCTACGAAATGGACGAATTATTCTTGGATTTCTAACAGTAAATTAAGTACACTACAATGGCAGACCTAGAAGAGATGACTAGAAGAGAGGCAATGCAAAGAGGACTCGGCCTAGTCGCGTCACTATTAGTTGGAAATCCATTTTCAGCAGAAGCTACACCTTACAACGAACAAGATCCCGAATTCACAAAGAATAGAAAATCGATTGCACATATTGACAAAGTAATTCTCCACACAACTGAAGGAAGCGACAAGAGCGCCTATCACTCCGTAAAGAATAACGGATCCTGCAACTATCTTGTACAATCAGACGGAGAAGTCATGAAAATTGTTGAAGAGGGCCAAGTAGCACATCACGCAGGAGTCAGCAAATGGGGAGATTTAATCTATCTGAACGACAAATCCATTGGCATTGAAGTCGCAGGATATCATGATAAAGACATCACCCAAGCCCAAAAGAAATCACTCGGAGAACTTATAGGCGAACTAAAGGAGCGATACCAACTTCAAGACGAAGATTTCATGCCACATTCACAAGTTGCATTTGGAAGACCGAACAAGTACTGGCCAAAGAATCACCGAGGAAGAAAAAGATGCGGATGGCAATTTTCTGATAACGATCTCCGAGCAGAGCTAGGACTTCACTCTAAACCTAAATACGATCCTAATGTTGAAAATGGAGAATTCGTAGTAGCAGACAAAAAGCTTCACGAACGCCTCTACAAAGATGCAGATCAAGAATCCATTCCAGAGGAATCAACTCCAGACACAACTCAGTATGCAACATCAAGACCCGTCCAACAGCACCAAGCACCCCACCCCGTAAAGGAAGTAGCAGTACAATCAAACGGAAATCTGAAGGTACTAGGGAGAGACGGAAAAACAGCATGGAGTATTGCAAAATCCAGATACGACGATGCAGATACATTATACGTAATTGGAGACGACATCATCCGAGGATCAGAACTAACCCCTGAAATAATTGAGAGCATGCCACTTGACACTCCCGTCCTAATTGGATATGAAAAGAATGAAATCACCTCTGATCGCTCTGCATTTAGTATTGTAGGAAACCGATATGATGATGAAGATGTCCTCTACAAACTACCCAATAAACCAGGGATAAAGGGAATCGTACCAGGAGACAAAATAATTGACTTTTCCGATCTTGATAAGAAAACAGCAATCATCTACAAAATAAAAGCAGCATAACCTCAAGATTCTTATAAAAAACTCAATTAATGAAGAAAATGAAAGAAAAACCCTCCCAATCTGATCCAGAGTACATAGAGCGGCTACGCATGGCATTTCAGAATCAGATACTTCCCAAGCCCCACGAGAAAAAAAAGAAGCTCATGAACGTAAATTGGGATCCAAGAGACCTTCATGATGAAACGAACGGGGACTTGTTTGGAGCAGAATATGGGCCGAACGCACACAAAAAAGGTCCTAGCCTAGGAACTTTAATTACTTGGGGTGCAGTAGGTGCAGCATTATTCCTAACTCTTCACTATCAAACTAATGGCACTGCAGTTTCACCTTCAAATAAGCAAGTAGTCACAACCAAGAAACCGGTAGAAAGCCCATACCGTATAAAGAGTGCAGATACGAAAATAAAGCCTCCCGAAACACCGGAAGCACGAACTAATAGCTATTTTGTGAAGGACGATAGTCTCATTTCCTTGTTCGGAGAGATGGCCTACGGAGTGGAAATGATACAACCTAAGTACCACGATTCAATTATTAAAATCCTTAACGAGCATAAACTGATCGAGCTCGAGGCAAATGAAAATCATCCACTGCCACAATCAGTGAGAATCTTAAATCGACAGGCACTTGGCAGACCCGATCCAAGAGCAGGTGAAGACTTCTTAATATACACAAGTATCCTCCCTCAGGAATCAACTGCAGATGCGAAACCAGTAGATCAAAGTGAACTTACCTCAATAGTAAACGAACTCTACAGAAAGTAAGAAATGGGGCTGCGAAGATTCCCACCTCAGAACCTACAGTTCCGAGACCTCCAACTTCCTAAGAAAAAAATGGGGCTGCGAAGATTTGAACTCCGGTTGCACGACCCCCAGCCGCGAGTGATACCAAGCTACACTACAGCCCCATACTTGGCTTACATCTAGACAAAGAATCAACTCACTCTATAAATAGCTTACTCCTGCACAATCCCACTCACATGCTCGTCCTTGTTCACACGAATCACATGGTCGACAAACGTCTCAATCTTCGTTTCATGAGAAACAATAATGACCTGCTTCATATTCAGCTGCTGCAACACCAATCGCATCCGATCTAGCTGTTCAGATGAAAACCCATCCGTAGGTTCATCGAGTATCAAGAAATCTTTAGTCTTAATATCAGAAATCACATCCGTAATCACCGTATTCAGCGCTAAACGATATGCTAACGCAACCGAAGTCTTCTCGCCACCCGATAAATTCTCCAAAACACTTTCATACCCATTCTGTTCAATCACCGGTGTAAATTCATCATCTAGTCGCACCGATAACGTTTCATCTTCTAACAACACCGAAAACCAGTTCTGAAACAAATCATTAAATTCATGATACACCGACAACATCACGTGCTTCTCCATCGTTGCCATCAAATTGATAAAAAAGTCAGACAACCACTGCTGATAGTCCCTGACATTAACTAAACCAACCTCTGCCTTCTTTTTTTCAGCGATCTCCTGAGTTAATCCATCTAGAACCTTAGAAGATTCCTCACGCTTCACCTCAAGCTCTTTGAATTTGATCGCCAACAACCGTTCCTCCTCGCGCGCCTTCTCCAATTCGAATTTCGCAGCCGCATACTGTTCATCAACCTGCTTCTGCGCATCCAATCGAGACTGCAACTCCTGCTTAGCAACATTAATCTGCCCAATCTTCACCTTCAATCCTTCTTTCTCCACGCCCAAGGCAGTAACTCGAGCTCTCTTCTCTTCAAGATTCTTCTTCCGCAACAAAGCAGTCTGCACATCAGCTTGCTTTTTACGCAACACCCCTAATTCCTCCTGAAGCTGCTTCAATAACGCAACGATAGCAATTTCCTCATCCACACACACCTTCAATGCGGTAGCCGATGCATTAATCATACTCTCCTCTTTAGAAGTAATAGCAGCCTTATGCGAGTGCGCAACCTGCTGCAAGCACATCGGACAGTTATCAAGAGAACCAATCTTCGTAATCGTCTCCGTAGCCTGTTTCTGCTTCAATTCCAGCTCCGATTTCTGTCGAGTAATCTCCAATTGTTTATCCGTAGCCTCTCTCAAAGAAATCTCCTTGGCACTAATCCCAGAAGCAACATCTTCAATCGCTGATGGCGCATCCTTCTCCAACGCAACAACCTCAACCGATAATTGCTCAATTTCAACACCAAAGCGCTGATGCTGTTCCAAGGTTGATTGCAACGCATGCTCCTGCACCGCCAACTCCTTCCGAATCTCGATTGCAACTTTCACAGACTCTTCCAAAACAGTCACCGTAGCAGTTTTTTCTGCAACTAAAGCAACCGCAGCATCCACACCAGGTTTCAATGCTAAAGCTTCCCTATCCAATGAAGCAAACCATTCCGTCTTATCGCTTAATTCCTTCTCTTTTGCAGGCAAATCCTGTAACAACCCCCCAAACAATTTCGTTTTCTCTCGCAAATGACTATTGTAAATCGCAGCATTCTCCCGAATGCGTTTATATTTGTCAATATTAAACACCTTTCTCAACGTATTTAATCGAGACTCCGTATCATCCAACAAAATCTGCTTCATCGACTCCTGTGGAGTATAGACGGTGTAACGAAACACCAAATCCTTACTCTTAGACAATAAATCAGAAGGATAACCCAATAAAGACAATATCGCACTTTTCAACTCAACGTGCGTCCCCTCCTTTTTCATCCCATCAACAATAATATATCCAGCCTCCTGCTTCACATCCTCCTTGCCCCGCTTCAAAGCACGCTTAACAATAACCTCCCTGCCCTCAATATCAAACGTAAGCTCAACCTCTCCCTTCGACTTACCATGTCTCAACAACGAACTACCAGACAAATGCTTTCGTCGAACTCCAAACAACGCAAATTCAATAGCAAGCAAGATAGTAGATTTCCCAGAACCAATATCTCCCGATAATAATACTGAACCAGAAGGAAAATCAATAGTAGCGCTCTCATACGAACGAATGTTAGTGAGTTTTAATGACGTTAAGTACATGCAAATCCCCGAGAAAAGTAACACTCAATACTTTATAAGAATTGTTGTGAGCAACACCCTTTAAATATCTCCACAACTTTCAATTCTAAATGCAAATCACCAAAGAAAACAACCTCTACAAAGTCCAAGGCACTAAAGACATCTACGAAGTAAATCTAGAGGAAAAAACCTGTACCTGCCCTCATTTTCAACATCGAATGAGCCAAATCCATCAATACTGCAAGCATATCATGGCCGTTCTAGACAAAACCCAAAAAAGAGACCAAGAAACCTACAAAAAAATAAAACAATTCGTAAAAGACAACCCCAAAACAACAATTGAACAACTAGAAAAGAAATTCAACAAAGAAGCAGTCGATGATCTTCTAAGCAAAAAAGAAATTAATCTGCAAGCTGACGCTTCAGCCACTCAATAACTTCTACCGGCGTTGGATCAATCCGTTCACGCAACGCTAAATGATAAGAAACATAATCTGCTAGATGTACTGCATACATCATCCGCGCAAGTAAAGAACTTCCCAAGATATCAAATTCAATAACCTCAGTCTTCTTCTCCATAACCTCTTTACAAATACTCATCCTTTTCTTAACCGCACGATGATCATGGCTATCCTTCAAAATGATCGAACTAAATTTACCTTTCTCCATATGCATAAACGAGTTAATCTCATTATGGTTCATCTCAGAAAAGGTAGAATGAAATGCAGCATATTTAGCATTCTCATTCAACTGAGTCTGCCATCGAAATGCAATAGGAGCAAACGCAGCAGAACTATACACAACCGGAATCGTCCCATATAACCGTTTAGCAATCTCCTCGCCCTTCTCCTCTAAAGCTTTCGCATCACTCAACAAATTCAACATCTCATTAATGTCATCATTAAAGACCTCAATAATCGAGCTATTATACAATAATCCCAACATCGAAAAGAACAAATAACCGAGAGCAGCCCTTGGTTGTAAACCATCCGGAACACGAATCACTTTCTGACATTTCCCAGCAAGCTTCCCGCCAGAGGTAATAGCAACTAACGCCGCACCCTTCTCCTTAGCATCAGCAAACGCCGATAACGTTTCTTCAGTATTACCCGAATACGAAATCGCAATAACTAACGTATATTTGTCCACAAATGCAGGAACGCTATAATCTCGAACCGTAAAAACAGGAATCTTACTAGTAGCCATGTACATCTTCAACAAATCGCCACTAATACCGCTACCGCCCATCCCAATAACAACAATAGACGTAATTTCATCACTAACAATAATCCCCTTAGCCATTCCCAAAGCCCGTTTACACTGGTCCGGAAAGCTCTTGATCACCGAAAGCATATCAGATGCGTCAACTACCATTCAAGAAATGAATCTAACTCTGTATAAATAGTTTATTATTCTGGAGTAGTTCTATCGAGTAAAACTTTTAAACAATATTCCAATCCCGAGAAGGATGTATGCAGTATATGGAGACATCCATGGAGACATGGAAAGCCTGGAAAGAGTTCTGGGGTACCTCGAAAGCAGACGCGACATCACCCATCACTTCTTTACTGGAGACGTGTTTGGACTGCCACCAAATCATGAATTAAATTTGTATAAGGGATCCCATCCCCTACTATCTGGGAGCAATAAAAAAATGCTCCACACACAAACACTCCGGGAGCAAGGAGATCAACTTAAGGATTTCGAGGAACGGTTATCATCTCACCCTCAGATCAAGGAGCGTTTTTCTTTTGTCGGCGGAAATTTCGACCCTCATCATGTCCCCGATCTCAGTGAGGTAGACATTCACCATCAAGCCAGATCCATAGATGGAAAGAGAGCATATGGTCATGGCGGATCGTATTACGAGCCAACAAGCGTTTCATGGCTATTGCACCCCTTCTCCTGGGCCTATTTTCTCAAGCAAGATCGAAAAGATGAAATGACTAGGCTTCTACAAGCAGAACAGTTAGACATCATCCTCTCCCACTCACCCATTAAAGAGTATGTTGCTCATTTCCTAGAGAAACAAGACCAAGCAACCTTACTCTACCTAGGGGGCCACACCCACGTGCAGCAGTTCAAAGCGATTGAACACGATACACCAGAAAAAACAGTCTACCTTCTTCGGCCAGGAGCTGCAGGAATTACGCTGCATGGAGGCACAGGAGAACCTCTGCCCAAAACGCTCATGGTATACGATCCAACCAACCCAGAAGAGTGCCAACTACTTACATTAGAAGAAGAAACCATAAGAGAAGAAACACTGACGCCAGAAAGAGTTCCCCTTAAGCAGTATCTTGATCAACAAGCAAAGTGGGACCTCAAACCCTAACCATACGAAAATGAACACCTTTTTAAACAACTCATCAATTCTTAGCAGTAAGGGATGTGGGTAGTTGCTTACCTGAACCGAAGTGAAAATACGGAGGCTATGAAAAATGAGTATGTACAAATATGTGAGAGAACTTTGGAAACAACCAAAGAAAAATCTCCAAGACATCTGGAAACAAAGAGTTATTGATTGGAAAAAGGAACCCTCCTCAGTGAGAATCCCAAGACCAACAAGAATCGATAGAGCACGTTCTTTAGGATATAAAGCTAAACAAGGCTACATCATTGTAAGACAACGCCTTATTCGCGGAAGACGTATGCGTCCAAAGTTCGGTGCAGCAAGACGATCAAAAGCAATGAGACGAAAGAAAGTCGTCAACATGAGCTACCAGTGGATTGCTGAACAGCGAGCTGCAAAGAATCACAAAAACTGCGAAGTCTTAAACTCATATTACGTAGCAGAGACCGGCCAGTACATGTGGTATGAAATTATTCTTGTAGACAAGACTCACCCCGTTATCAAAAACGATAAGAACATCAATTGGATCGTTACCGAACGAGGAAGAGCTGCACGCGGATTAACAAGCGCTGCTCGAAAGTCTCAAAACAAGAATTAATTTATTTTTTTCTTTTCCAATTTTTTATTTTATCTGCAACAAAGCCTGAGCTAGGTCCATTTTTCGCAGACCCTGCATGCATCTCCAACAGAGTAGCATCCGGCAACGGATCGAGAAAATGTCTTCTATAGATAAAAAATGCAGCTGCAGCTAAAATCAGACCATACGAAACAATCTGCGGAACGACAATCGAACTCACCTGTTCCACCCCAATCTCCGCAACAACCATCCCTACCGGACTAGAAAACGCAAATTGCTCACCGCGAAACATCGCCATCGGCAAACCAACAACCAATAATAAAAAGGCAGCAACCGCACCTAAACTTCGAACATCCTTCTGCAGACCGGGCTGAAACACCGTATCCATACTTAACAGCGAACTTTTAACGAGAGAACAATCAATATCTTCCTCTAAACACACAAACACCCCTTTGTTATGTTTCGCATTCATCGAATTAACAATTTTCCTCAAGAACCGCTCACTCTCATTACCCATATTATAGATATCGAGCGTCGACAACGAATCAAACACAAACGCATCAAAAGAATTACCTTTTAACGCACTAATAATCGCAATACTTAATTCTGTTAAGGCAGAAGGACTAGAAACATACAACACATTATCCTTTTCCACATTATGTCCCAATGATTTCGAGACCGCATCGATAAAAAAAGTATTTGACGTAGAGATCTTTTTCTTATCTAACCCCTCACACACATTCTCAGCAGGCTTATTCAGAGAAACATAGCAAATCTTCTGCCCTTTCAAGCTTTTCATCAAAGAACACAAAGAATCCTGGTACTTGAACTTCGAAACGACCTGGAGGATAGCATCATTACTATCCAACACACTTTTTAAGTTCATTACGAATATTTGTTTCTAGACTATATAAAGATTTCTCTATCGCAGAATTTATTCCTTTTCTACACCATGCTTCTCAATATGTTTCTCAATCTGATGAGAAGAGATATCCTTACTCGCACGCCCACCAGAAGGGCTTTTCAAAAAACGACGAAGTAAGAAAATGACACCAATACCTACAATAACATACACATACGGCATGATCGAAAAGCCATTGGGAGCAAAGAACGCACTTGTTCCATCCCCAATCTTCTGCAATACGCCACGTCTACCATAATCAATGTCAACCGCGCTAGCAACGAGTTCTTGTTGCGAATCACCACGTGCAATCGACATGCCCGTAATACTATTTCCAGCCTGTCGCTCCTGCAACAATTCCTCAGCCTCTTCCTTACTAATAGGTTCATCCGTAATCACGGCTTCATAACTCCCACTCGGAGCATTCTCAGACAAATCAATAATTTTCTGTTCATTTACATCTAATCGCAATTTCTCCTTAATCACGAACACATCATCTTCCGAAACTAACGTAATCGAAGCATCATTAGCATAGGGCACATTTCCCGTGTTAACCAACGTAAGAATCTTACCTTCAAACGTACTTTCTAATGCAGAGACCTCTTCAACAACAAACGCATCTCTATCCGTTAAACCACCAAACGAACTTTCCAGAACGTATTCACCTGGTGCAATACTATTGTCAAACGTAAAATCAAAGGTACCATCACTCGCCAACACCGTAGAAAACACAATCACATCACTCCGTAACGAACGCTCCTCGACCAGTCGCAAGGTAACATCCTGCTGCAACACAATGCCAGCCTGATCTAATAATAACACCAATACTCCTAATGTATCGCCCGGAGCAACCGATAACGAAGTAGCAGTATGCGTTACCTCACTCGGGATTGCTTCAACCACCAAGTTTAAGCGCGTCTCCTGAATATTCCCAAATTCATCACTCACCGTAACCACAACATCATGTCGTCCCGATTGCGCACTCTCCCCAATCGTAATTTTCTCACTAAAACTGCCAGAGCTTAACTCAATATTCTGGGGAGTACCCTGGAACGTAATCGTCAATGCCACATCCCGCACAACCTCACTACCGCGCGTCACCTTACCGGATAATGTGACAACATCACCCGGACTCAATACCTCCTTATCCAATGAAGCTTCTAAATCCAGAACACTTCCAACCGAGAACGAATTACTGTATTTGTCTTCAATCTCCTCGCCCGTTAACCGAGAAAGTCGAGCAATCATCTGACATTCACCCGTCAAATACGCATCTAACGCCGGAACCCGAATCGTCAACGATTTAGCTGCCGATAAACTCACCGGTTTCGTATAATACTGCAAAGAATTTGAACTACACTCTAAAATCGCGCTAAAGATTGCATTTTCCGTAACTTCTGGAGTTAAAATAACTTTTAATCCTAAACTATCACCAAGAAAGGCATCCTCATACACCGTTTCGATGCTAATCTCGCCCATAACAACAGGCGCCATCAACAACAACATCAATAATAGACTTTTTTTCATAACCCTAACCGTTGGTCAATCTCTTCTGCGATTTCAGCAAGATCATCAAACGTTCTCGCTAAATCCTTCTGAACTTCCCTGACCAAGGCGCTTAAAGTACTTACCCTTAATAAATATTTCTTTCCTTCATGTACCACTATTCCACTATCTATTAACCGATTGATGTGGTGAATCACCGTACCACGCGTTAAATCAAGCTTCAATGCAATCTCATCCGAGCTCAATGGATGCTTCAATTTAGCAGATTTAAGCAATTCTATAAAAACACGAAAGCAACTCTTATCTTTATCCCGCATCGAGAACAATCCAAGTGCATCTCCTAACCATAAGAGCTCTTCGTTGACGTTTTGCTCGACCGGCTTACTCTTCCGGATGATGGTAATGCGCTGGTGAATGATGACCATATCACCTATGATCTTAACACAATATATAAATCTTTTGCAGATATAGAGACTACAGAACACATATCTTTATAAATAGGTAGAGGTTATCACACTTCTGTTGACTTTAAGTCAACCAAGAGGACTAACAAAAATGGCTAAAAAAGAAACAAAAGAAAAGAAACCAAAGAAACCTCAAGTCTGTGAGATGAAAGATCCAAAAGATCTCAAAATCACAGAATTAACTTCCGATCTACAACATTTACAAGCAGAATTCGAAAATCACAAGAAATACACCGCCAAACAACAGGCAGAATTCGCAAAATACGCGAAATCCGAGATGATTGAGAAATTACTTCCAATTTTAGATTCATTCGACCTCGCCATTCAACATAAAGAGCATTCAGAAAACTTCATCAAAGGCATGGAATTGGTGATGTCGCAATTCGTAACTACATTAGAACAAGAAGGCCTAGAAAAAATGGAATCTGTAGGCAAAGAAGTCGACCCTCATCTTCATGATGTACTCATGACAGAAGAATCCGACAAACCCGATCACACCATCACTCGCGTCTTACAAACAGGCTACATGCTCAATGAACGTGTCTTGAGACATGCAAAAGTAAAGGTTGCAGGGGGAAAGTAACATGGCAGAAGAAAAAATCAACATGAACATCAACGATGGAGAGGCATTCTATGCCCACGAGTTAAGCATCAATTTCAATCCCCTTCAATTTGTCTTAGATTTCAAGAGCGTAACGCCTCGTGTAGATCCCAGAAGCAACAACCAAGCCTCCATCTACATGAAGCATAACGTCATTTTAGTAGATCCCTATCACGCAAGACGTGTCCATGAATTACTGGGCACCGTCCTAAAAAAGTACGAAAAAGAGTTCGGAAAGATCGAAAAACCTTCAGCACTCAAAGTGCTAGAGAAAAAGAGCAAGAAAGAAGCCGCAAAGATCAACGAAACGGAAAAGATCGAAACCCCGAGCTATATTAGTTAAGGAACCCCTCCACCAGCACCGACGCCCATCGAGGCGATTTGCTGAGGTGCTGGTGAGAGAAAATAAAAATAAACGAAAAAAAACGAAAGGTGATGAACAATGACTGAAACAAAAACAGAAACAAAAACAGAAGATAAGAAAGAAGAAGTAAAGATGAAGAAAGAAAAGATCATCGGTATAGATCTTGGAACATCCAACTCAGCAGCTGCAGTTCTGCAAGCTGGTAAACCTACCATCGTACCTTCAGCAGAAGGTGCAACCCAGTATGGCAAAGCATTTCCTAGTGTCGTAGCCTTTGGAAAAGATGGACTCTTAGTGGGTGAACCAGCTCGCCGACAGGCAGTTTCCAATGCAAAGAACACCATCATGGCTGCAAAGCGAAAGATGGGAACCGATTTTAAGTACAAAATCGAGGGTAAAGAATATACGCCCCAACAAATCTCTGCATTCATTCTACAGAAAATCAAGAAAGACGCAGAAGAATTCACAGGAGAGAAAATCAACAAAGCAGTTATTACCTGTCCAGCCTACTTTGACGATAATCAAAGGCAAGCAACTAAAGATGCAGGTACGATTGCAGGTCTAGAAGTCGTTAGAATTGTAAACGAACCTACCGCTGCATGTCTAGCATTTGGTCTAGACAAAGTTGACCAAGAAATGAAGATTCTTGTGTTCGATTTAGGTGGCGGAACCCTAGACGTAACCGTTATGGACTTCTCAGAAGGAGTTTTCGAAGTAAAAGCAACCTCTGGTGACACCCAACTAGGCGGAACCGATATGGATAATGCAATCATGAACTACTTCGTTGAAGAGTTCAGAAAGAAAAATGACCTTGACTTAAGTGAAGACGATACCGCAATGCAAAGATTGCGTGAAGCTGCAGAAAAAGCAAAGATCGAGCTTTCTACAACTACAGAAACCGGAATCAACATCCCTTTCCTAACCGAAAAGGATGGCGCCCCAGTCCACTTCGAAATGACCATCAACCGAGCTAAATTAGACAGTCTAGTAAAGCCAATCATCGACAAGTGTGAAGCACCTCTTAAGCAAGCACTAGATGATTCAAAGCTAAAAGCTTCAGAAATCAACAAGATTATTCTTGTAGGTGGACCAACCAGAATGCCGATTGTACAGAAAGTCGTAGAAGACTTCATTGGCCAAAAAGCAGAACGAGGAGTCGATCCGATGGAATGTGTTGCTCAAGGAGCTTCAGTCCAGGCAGGAGTACTTGCAGGAGAGGTAAAAGATATTCTTTTACTTGATGTAACGCCTCTAACCCTAGGGATTGAAACACTAGGCGGTGTAAAGACGGAATTAATTCCCCGAAATACCACCGTTCCAAGTAAAAAATCTCAGATCTTTTCAACCGCATCCGACAATCAGCCCGCAGTAACTATTAATGTTTTGCAGGGTGAAAGACCAATGGCAGCCGATAACAAGTCGCTAGGAAGATTCGATCTAGTAGGCATTCCACCAGCAACTCGAGGAGTTCCACAAATCGAGGTAACCTTCGATATCGATGCATCGGGAATCTTACATGTAACCGCAGCCGATAAAGGAACCGGTAAAGAGCAAAAAATCGAAATTACTGCAGCTCAGAAACTTTCCGACGAAGAAGTCGAAAAGATGAAGAAAGATGCAGAAGCCCATGCAGATGATGACAAGAAGCGTAAAGAAGAGATTGACACCGTCAATCAGGCAGACGCTCTAGTCCACACCTCTGAGCAGATGTTCAAGGACCTTGACGGCAAAACCGATAAGAAAGAACTGGAAACCGTGAAAGGAGAAATCATGGAATTAAAGGAACTTCTTAAACCGGAAACCAAAGATACCAAAGCCATCAAAACCAAGATGGATGCAATCAACGAAAAGATGCAGAAGATGTCCGAAGAAATGTACAAGAAAGCAGCCGAAGAGCAAGCAAAAGCTCAGGCTGCTCCTGGTGCAGGCGCTGAAGCAAACGGCAAATCCAAGCCCAAAAAGGCAAAAGACGAGAAAGTCGTTGAAGCAGAAGTCGTTGACGAAAAGAAAAAGTAGTTAAATGTTAGCTAGGCTCGCAATACCATGACAAAGGACTACTACGACACCCTAGGTGTTGAGAAAAGTGCAACCAAAGAAGAGATCAAGAAGGCGTACAAGAAGCTTGCCAAGAAGTATCATCCCGACATCAATAAGGAAGATAATGCGCAAGACACCTTCAAAGAGATCAATGAAGCTGCAGCTGTCCTAGGAGACGACGAAAAACGTCAGCAATACGACCAGTTCGGCGATGCAGACGCCTTTAAACAAGCATCCGGCTACGGCGGCTTCAACAATTCTGATTTCTCAGATTTCGCTTCGTTCGATTTCGGCGACATCTTCGACCAATTCTTCGGTGGTGGCGGTCGTCGCAGAGGCAGACAACAAGCTAGAGGTTCCGATCTACGATTCGATATGGAGATTTCTCTAGAAGAAGCCGCATTTGGTGTGGAGAAAGAAGTAACCATTCCGAGAAATGTTTCTTGTTCCGATTGTTCCGGATCCGGAGCGAAAGATGAAGATAGTTTAGAAACCTGTCCCGACTGTAATGGTCAAGGTAGAGTTACACGTTCGCAACGAACACCCTTTGGTTTGTTTCAGACACAAGGCGCCTGTCCCAAGTGTAAAGGCGAAGGCAAGTGGATCAAAGAAGAGTGTGTCCATTGTGATGGTACAGGCTTAGTCCACGATTCTTCGAAAATCACAGTAAAAGTACCTCCCGGTGCAGAAGAAGGCACCAATCTGCGCGTTTCCGGAGCCGGTGAAGGCGCAAAAGGCGGCTCTTCTGGTGATCTGTATATTGTTCTACATCAAAAAGACCACGAAACCTTCGAACGCCAAGGCGACAATATTTATTTGAAGATGGCAATTAGCTTTTCATTAGCTGCTCTTGGTGGTGAGATCTCAGTACCGACTCTAGACGGCAAGGCCAAGTTAAAAATCCCTGCAGGAACACAAACAAATACCATCTTCCGAATGAACGACCACGGAATCCCTTTTTTACATGGTAGTGGAAAAGGCGATGAGCTGGTAGAAGTCGTAGTGGATGTGCCTGAGAAGCTTTCTAAAAAGCAGAAGAAGTTGATTACCGATCTGCAGAAGGAAGATAAGAAAGGGTTATTGGCAAGGGTTTTTGGGTAACTCCACAACAATAATCTTTATAATCGCATACACGTTCTAATCAACAAATGGCAAGAGTGTACACTGCAACATGGAGGGATAACGTAGTTCAAGCCCTAGATCCAGTGACAAGAATTTATGACAAAAATCGAATTGAGAACAATAAGTTTCCTGGACAGATTTATGTATTCAAAGACCATGGAGATATAATCAGTACTCGGGAACACCTAGTTCTAGCGTCCTACACGGACCTAATGCTAGGACATGACTGTATTGGTCTTTTCGGAGAGGTTCCAGAAAGCCAACTTGCGAAAACAGAAAATATTGCCGCATTCACCATAGGACCACAGTTAAGAGTAGATCAAATAATCGACCTAGCAGGAAACGACATCACAGACCAATTCTAGAGGATTTAGCCTCCAGAAGACAAGAAAGGAATTCTAGCAAGAGTTTTTGGGTAACGGTTTCTTGAAGGTTACATTTAGAGAATATTAACCTCAGGGGGGGCAATGTAAGTCAGAAAATCTCTATTTGATTGATCAAAGTGAATTCAAAAAATTTTGTCTTGCTTATTTCTTTTCATTCCACTACAATCTGAGATTGCTCACCTACGCAATAATATTCATGGCTACCAACGTAATCAAATCTCAGTGAATACGTTGCACCAGGCGGCAGTCTTACTGCCTCATTTACCTCTTTCATGGATGTCAAATCAATATCGGCACTAAAAGCGCCACTATTAATCCACCTTACCGTGGTCCCCTTAGAGATCACAAGATATGTATCTCCACATAAATCACTATTTACATCAACTTCGACTACACCAGGGGTAAGTTGTAGATTTAAAAAATACAAAACAATAAACACTAAAATAATGGCCGGTAATAATTGCACTTGTCCTTTCTTGTTCATTTTTTATCACCAAATTTCCTAATATAGTTTAAGATTAAAGACTTTCCACGTTTACTATCTCCAATTCTAGTGTGATTCAACCAATCAAAACATCCAGAATCTGCTCTCCATATTTAGCTATCTTTGCCGGACCAAGACCAATCACATTCTCCAACGCCCTAACATCCAATGGCATTTTAACAGCAAGATCAAACAGCGTCTTATCATGCATCACCATATAAGGCGGCACTCCCAATTCCGAACTCAACGAAGTACGCCACTCCTTCAGCTTCGTCACCACATCACTAGAAGAAGAAAGACTTAATTTAGTACTTCTTTTAGGCGCAGCAGAATCAACCATCAACATCATCTCTTCAGTCAGATAGTGAGTCGGCTTCTTCCCGGTATACGTCATATACAGTTTTGATTTAGCTCTAGAAAGTGCAACATAAAACAATCGCCTCTCCTCTTCCTCACGATCATACGTATCGACCTTCACCATCTCAACAACAGGATGCTCCGAAGCCTTACAGGGGAATTGTGACGTAGTACAACCCACCACAATCACCATCTCCGCCTCCATTCCCTTTATAGCGTGAACCGTAGCCAAAGTTACACCACCACTATCAACGGCCGGCTTCTTCATCTCATCGCTCCGCACAATATGGGGGATACGTCTTTGTTTTAACATCAAAGACAACTCATTCAACTGCCGATTAGTACGAGCAAGAACAAAAATCTCAGAAGGTGAACAAGTAGCATGAGCTATTGAATCAACAACAAAACCAAACTCCTCATCCGCATTTGAAAACTCTTCAAGTTTAATATCAGACGAACCAGCTACACAAGATTCGAGTGAAGCAAGTCCAAGCTTAGAAATAGCTGCATTCATAAGATCAACAATCTTAGAAGAAGAACGATAGTTCTTAGTCAACACAATAGTCTCACTCCCAAAAAACTTTTCAGCAAAACCCAAGATATACTTGATGTTCGAACCGCGCCATCCAAAGATCGACTGACGTGGATCCCCCACACAAAACAAATTAGAACTCTTCAACACATCAACCAACTCCATCTGCGTCTTATTCACATCCTGAAACTCATCTATCAAAATATGAGAGTAAGAAGGAATCAAGTTAGGATGAGAAGTAAACAACCGAAGCGTATCTATCAACTGATCAGCAAAATCACGCAACCCATTCTTCGTCATAAAAGATTCAATGAAATTCGAGATAGAGAACACCAAATCCGCACTCTTCTGATGGTCAGCATCAACCGTTTCAAACGCACTCTTCTCAATCTTCTTATTCTTAAATTTGAAATAATCCCGTATAAAGAAACAGTCATGCATAAAAATACGAGAAAGCTGTTCAGGAGTCTTAGATCTACGCTGAGCTAACGAAAAATACTGATCAATAGCACGATCCAGCGAAATACCGATAGACGACAACGCCTTATTAAACATCAAGATCTTGTCCCGATACGATACCACTCTAACCGACCGACCATACAACAAGTCACCATGCGTACGCAACATCTTCTCACAAAAAGAATTAAACGTCTCAATAGCAACCCCTGAGTTCGGTAACCGCTTCATCATCTCCTGTCGAGCCTTCCGTGTAAACGTTATCGCCAAAATCGACGAAGGAGCAACAGACTTATACTTAACAAGAAACTCAATCCGTTTAGTCAACACCGTAGTCTTTCCCGATCCAGCACCAGCAATACACAACAGATGACTATTTACACCAATAATAGCTTTCTTCTGCTCATCATTATATTCTTCCAAAAACTCACCAAAAGCAGCAAACTTCTTCTTATCATCTTCCGTAATCGTAGTAGCTTCCTCAGAAAAAGCAAACGAAAGCTGTTTAGTATGTAGTGTAGGATTAGAAATCTCCGAAACCCCCTTATCCGAGATCTCCATCACCTTCCAAAACCGATTCCCGTCAATAGACTTCATCTGAATCAGCCCATTCAACACCAACCGTTCAATAACCTCACTCAATTCGTTATCAGAATACGCCATCGACCCATAACTAGCAAGCTTCTGCAGCTGATTCTTAGTAATAGATTCATGTTTCTCCTTCCCCTGCAAGAATTCAGTAAGTAATTTCTTCCCAACCCCAAACGGAATCTCTTGAAGAGCTTTCAACACCAGCAAATGATTCAAATCCCCAGACATAGAAAGTTCGACAAAGAACTAATTTAAGTAATTAACTCAAAAGAAGCCGTCTTTAGAAGATGAGCAGCCCGTAATTGAAATGGGTGACCACAAAAAGATAAATGGCATAGTTTGTGGTCACCTAACCAATAACTAAAGCAACCACAATTCTTCCAACCAACACCTATAAATATCTCCTCAAGCTATTTTTTCCATGGAATTCAACCCCGACGGCAGCATCAAGCTCCCAGAATACGCAGTAAAGAGAAAACAAAACAACGAATTCCGATTAAAACAAGCACTCTGCCTCCAAGTAAAGAAAGAAGTAGTAGATTTCCACGCTCCAAAGAAATGCACCCTCCACATTAAACTCTCAGAAAAGATCCATGACGATGCATTCGTCACCAACATCCACAAACGCTTCGACGCCTACGCCGAAGTCCCCACCAAAATAAGAAAGATAGAAGATAAAGAATTCCAGGTAGACATCGGGACTTGCTTTAGAAGATGCACCGACTGCACCAAGTTCGTAAACATGCTCAAAGACCACATGGTAGGAAACGTCATAGAAAACAAAGGCAATTGCACCTTTGAACAAAGAAAATCCAACTTCGAATTCGAAGATTATTTTGAGTAGCTACCTGGAATCAAGAAAACCCTTCAGATCCAAGAGATCTCAACACCTGCTTTATCTGAGCTATTACCTCCTTTTGATCATCTTTCGCCGACATTCGTACAAACTTAATAAGGAGATCCGAAAGCTCATCATCTCTCAGAAATTTGACCTTGTAACCATCGGTGATGAAGTAGAATCGGTAGACGTTATATTTGAGTTCTTTGATGACGACGCCCCCCACGACCCCAACCACCTTACCTTTTTTAGGAAATGACTCTAGATCCAGCATGAGCTTAAAAATACGTATCGAATCATGCCTGAAGCGCTTGTGAATAGCTTTCTCCAGAGAAGAAGTAATAATTACCTTTGCCATTTCTTTTGAGCTTTAGAAAGAGCCTCCCTAACCGAGAGGGTATCCTGCTCATCCATCAACAGTTCCTGAAGCTGCCGCTCCTTAGCGCTTTCATAGAGCTTCTTGATAATGTCGGCATACGTCTCTCCCTTATAGCCGAATTCCTGAAGCTTGTCCCTCATGGTAACGGGTATGGATATCGTTGTGTTCATGGTTTTCCTCCTTAATTATAACCATTATAATGGCTATAATGTATATAAATGTTGCGGTTTTAAGGAACATCAATCAACAACTTCCTAACGCATCTTCAGAACATGCTTCATCTCTTCTAAGAACCGATCAACTTCCTCTAAAGTATTATACACATACATCGAAGCTCTAACAGAACCATTCTTCAAACCGCGCGAAGTAAACCAAGAGTGCACACAATGCACGCCCGAACGAACCATAATATTAGCAGATTTATCCAACATAATAGCAACATCATTTGGTGCCATGCCATCAACCATAAACGAACAAATACCAGAACGCTGAGCAGCAGAAGGACCAATAATCGACAAACCCAAATCAGCAATTCCAGCACTCAGCTTTTCATTCAAAAGAGTCTCATGCTTTTCAACATTTGAAAGTCCAATTTTTGATAAATACGTTGTAGCAGCACCTAAACCAATAATACCTGCATAATGTTGAAGACCAGCCTCAAACCGAGCAGGAATCTCTTCCAGCTTATAGTCATCATACGTCGACCATTGCACCGTTTCCCCACCAACCATAAACGTATCTAATCTCTCCAAAGCTTCCATTTTACCATACAACACTCCCGTTCCCGTTGGACCAAGAGCTTTATGACCAGAATACGTAAGAAAATCAACATCTAACTTACGCACATCTACCGGATGCCCAGGTACAAGCTGAGCACCATCCACGTGAAGAGCAGCACCATGCTTATGTACAACAGAGGAAATCTCACGTATAGGATTCGTAACCCCATCCAAGTTCGAAGTACCCACAACAGACACTAATTTAACAGAATCATCCATTATTTTCTCAAATGCAGCCAAATCAAACGTATTATCCTTAGCACTTTTAACCTGCTTCACAATAACTCCCGATTGAGCCAACTTCAACCAAGGAATTAAATTAGAATTGTGCTCCTTATCAGATAACACCACCGTATCACCCTTCTTCAACCCAAAACTGTTTGCAACTAAATTAATCCCCTCAGTAGTATTCTTAGTAAACACAATCTCATTCGAATCAGCACCACCAATTAATTTGCGAATAGCTTCCCGAGATTCAAGAACACCAACCTCAACCTTCTCAGAGAACTGATGCGAACTCCGACCAGCACATCCCGGGTAAGAACTATAATACTCATTCAACTTATCAATTACCTGTACCGGTTTGAGTGCCATGCATGCTGAGTCCATGTAAATCAAAGACTCTTTAACTGACAGTGCTGGAAAATCTTTCCTAAGTTTACTTACGTTTAGCATTTTTCACCCTTCTTAAGAAGACACAACTTAGCTAATAAATCTTTCTGATTATTATCTCTAAGTATCTGTTCAATCTCTTCAGGTCCGATGTATTTGATTTTAGGGTGAATTCTTCCAGGCGAGCCATAGAGATACCAAATTTCTAATATATCGGCGTGCGGAAGATAGTTTTCAATATCTTTGTTGATGTACTCTTGAGCCAAGTTAAGCTTGACTTCAAACAAAGTAGTATCTGCTCGAGCATCAGGTATTTTCCTATTTGGTAATCTGGGATGGAATTCAACTTTCTCTCTTGTGGACTCCAGAACACACAAGACAAAAGACTCCCAATATTTCCAAAAATCATCCTCAACGAATGAGCTATTTACCTGTAGGTCAGAAGCCATAACAGCTTTGTTTAACGACCCAAAATGCCTCACTGCTGCTCCAAAGAGACCACTATTGAATTTTCTAACTTCTCTTTCTGTAGGTGTCTTCCTGAGTTTTTGTGACAAACTCAACATTTCTTTTCGTATCTTATCTTTATCCCATTTAATGTTGTTTGGTTGAAGACCATGGAGTCGAACAAGCTTATTGTACTGGTTTCCATAGTGGCGCCTCAAAGCATTCAAGAAATCTTCTCTGCCAAGCTTTTTGAGTTCACGATGAGTGGGAACGTATCCCAACTCCTTGACAATAGAAGCAAATTCAGTAATCACTAGGCTTCTTGACCAATATCTCTTATTGGGGCGCAGTCCAGCAGTTTGGAGGGCATCTATGTAGCTCCCAAAATACCTTATACTTGCCTTGAAGAGACCATAGTTGCCCACCGACCTGAAATCTTTTTCCTTAGGAGATCTGGATAAGGTGGAAGCAAACTCCTTGAGTTGAGAAAGGACTTTGTCCCCATCCCACTTCCTAACTCCTTTGATTTCTGAGGTTTTCTCATTCATTTTAAGTTATAACACAACAGCGAAAGTGATTATATAATTTTGGATTTTCAATCAAAAATGAGTATAATGTACTCGAGTAATCCAATCAAATGAATGCGAATCAATAACACAAGATCAAATTAGTGGAGTTCAATCCCATTGCGCTTCAACTCTTTGTTAATCAAACGCTTGAATGTTTTAAAGGGTTTCGGTCCGACTACTCGCTTCTCACCTATAAAAAACGTAGGAGTCCCAATCACACCAGCATGAACTCCAGCCAAACTATCTGCCTGCACCTCAGCAACTACAGAAGAATCATCCAAACAACCAATAAACGTATCAATATCAAGTCCTAATGAAGAAGCAAACGAAACAAAAGAGCCGTTACTCCAATTCAGCTGATGTTCAAACAGAATATCATGATATCCCAAATACCGACCTTGCCGACCAGCACAGTTAGCTGCAATTGCAGCCTCCAAAGCAAAATCATGGTGAGGAATAATAAACGTCTTGAATTGAATATTCACAAGCCCATTATAATAATCAAGAATCTCTGAAACAACAGGCTCAGCCTTCTTCGTATACGGACAAGAATAACATCCAAACTCAATAATAGTTAATGGTGCAGCAGGATCTCCCAACACAGGATCATCTCTTTCCAGCGAAGGCATAATTAACTCATCAGGAACATCAAGATCCAGCTTACTCGTCCTACTATTGGCTCCTGAAGGATCTAACATACAAAAACCATCCGAATCAGGGCCATTACAATTTCCATAAAAGGAATAGTTGTAAATCCCGATCCCACTCACAACTAAACTCCAGATCAACAAGCCCGTAAATAACAAAGCAACAATATTGTAATGGGTGTAAAACAATTTAGCAAGAGAAGGACTATACCGTAACAAAGAACCACTCACCTTAGATTTAATACGATCATCTAAACCAGATTTACAAGGCCTAAACGTAGCCTTCTTACATAAGCAATCAAGTGATTCCAAGAACAATTTGCGATACTTAACGCTAAACACACCAAGAACAGCAAACAAGGGAAGAGCAATCAAACAAAGTACCATTTCCAGAACTACTTAACATGTTTTTTTAAATCTAATGCTTTTATTTTAGCAATAACAGCATCCGGCACCATTTCTTCCCATTGACCGCCAGAAACCATCCGAGCTCGTATAGTAGTGCTAGAAATCTCATCAATTAAAGGCACAATCGTAAGTTTGGTCCCCTTTGCCTTAAAGAGTGATGCAACATACTCATTACCCGTATACACCCGTTCATACGAACCAACATGTTCAGTAACATAGTCCACCCACAGGTTATCATCATTAATATCTTCTAAAACAACAATCTGATACGCAGTAATACTCTCAGCAGCTAAAGCCGCATCAATCAACTCGCATCGTTCCTCAATCGTAAACGGATTATCCGCAGTCCGAGATTCTTGTGCCGACCCCACAACAATAATCAATTCCTCACATTCCTTCAAAGCAAGCTGAACATCAGCCAAGTGCCCGCGATGAAAAGGCTGAAACCGCCCAACAAACAATCCTGTAGTCATAAGTAAAAGAAACAAAACTCGCTATTTAAACGTTACCCCTCATACACCAAAGCTTCATCTTTCCCGTTCCTGACCAATTCCCCGAGATAAACCTCTCTCAACGCACCCACAAATGCTCTTGCACTGGGGAATCGCTTATCTCTATCCTGTTCAACAGCAGTAAGCACCACCTCATCAAGACCCTTCGTGACAGCATCATTGAATCGAGAAGGAGGAGTATGGGGAGATTCAGAATACTTCCTGATGGTTTCGCCGATGGAAAGGCGATCACTAAACATAGTGGAATTAGTAAGCATAAAAAAGAGAGTCATCCCCGCCCCATAAATATCAGTTCGATGGTCTACCGAGGCAGCATCCGCTATCTGCTCAGGAGAAACATAATGAGAGGTACCCGCCATCATATTACTATCCTCCTTAATAACCCCCGCAGAGGGTTTAACCAGACCAAAATCAACCAACCTAATGATGTTGTCTTTATCAACCATTACATTTTTAGGATTGACGTCCCGATGGATTACAGGCTCTCTTTGACTATGCACATAGTCAAGTGCCCTTCCCAAGTGAATAGCATACAAAACAGCCTCCCGCACAAGCAGAGGAGAATAGTTAACGCGTTGCTTCAGATTATAATCTCCCGCAAACTCCATTACTAAGGAGGGAAGGGGAGCATCATCGTCTTGCAAAGTACTAGTGCCTATCCCATACGGAGCAACAACTGAGGGGTGATGAAGCCGATTCAAACAGGCAAACTCTAGGCGAAACCGTTCAAATCGATCAAGAAAATCAATTTCTCTTATCACTTTGACCGCAAGAGGCACACCTCGCTCAGGGTGCTCAGCGTAATAGATCTCCGACTGACCGCCCTTACCGAGAAGACGCCCAAGCTGAAGTTCACGTATCCACGGCTCAGTAGCCTCAACAACAAATTCCATACCAGAGAAAAACGCATCTACACTTAAAAATCAAGCCTTTTTCAACTTACTACTCTTAAACTCTTCAGGTTTAAATGCCGAAATCCTAACAATCTCCACATCACCAACTTTCTCAAGAATCTCAGCATCCGTGGGTCGCTGATCATAGCCCAATGCAAGAATATCCGGCTTTCGCGAATGAACAATAGCATACACATCATCTGCATTACCTAAAACAACCTCATCCGCAATCCCTAAAGCTTCAACATGAGAAACACGATCGCTATCCGAATACCGAGGCTCAAAACCTTTAAAACGACTAATATTTTCAGAACGTGCAACAACCACAACCAAATGACCTAACTTCTTAGCCTCAGAAAGATAGTGAGAATGTCCTGCATGAACAACATCAAACGAACCAAAAGCCATAACCGTTTTCATAAGGAACCTATTTTTTCTTACAAATAAAGAACGCGTGATCCTTCTCCAACGGATCCAAAACTCTATAATCCACAATCGTCAAATACCGTTCAAGTTCTGCTTTAACAACAGCAAACACCGACTTCGGCTTCATCGTAACATCAATCGAACGCGCTTTAACAGCTAATAAAGCATATCCACTAGGCTTCAGATACATATCAATATTCTTCAAAAACACAGAAACCTGATTTCGCTGTGCAACATCCTGATACACAATATCTACAGAAGAAACTCTATCCTGATAAGTAGCAGGCTGATTAGCATCCGCTAAAATCGGAGCAATATTCCCTCGATCCTCAGCAACAAACACCATCTCCCTCATAACACGAGGAGCAAAATCAAGAGCAAACACTAAACCGGTTTTTCCAACAAGATCCGAAACGTGACTAACAGTCGTTCCAGTTGAACAACCTAAATACAACACTCGCTGCCCAGCCCGCAAGAAAATATTAGGACAACCCTTTTCTATAGCTGCAGCCAACTTTGATCGACGAACATTCCATTCCCGATATTCAGTTCCTTTATCAGCAACCAGCTTCTCGCCATACACTTGTTTACCGCGAACAAGATTCTTCGTAAATAACCGCTTACGATAGTCAATAAACACATCAAACACTCCAGTCTGCTTCATTTGAACTTCCTCTCAAGCTCTTTTAACAAAGTAGAACCAATAAACTCACCTTTGAAATAATCAACCTTTGCACATAACAAAATCTTATCAGCCAACGAACGAGCAATCTTACCGTGCATTTCCTGCTGAGCAGATGCCAGCAACGGATGCTGTGCAATATAACCGTGTCTAGGCGCCCTAGCTCCCGTCTTCATATGTCTAAACAAAGCCTTTTCAGCACCCAGCACCTGAACTGTAGATGCAGGAAACTCAACAAGCTGCTTCAACGAGCCCGCCTGATGAATTAACTTAGCGCCGAGAAAACTCCCAGCAAGTGCTGTAATATTAGGACAATAAGTAGTCATCAAACCTTCGAGATACTGTTCCTGCTTCGATCTAAACGACCTCAAATGCTCAATCTGCTTAGCCAGCATCAATACGGCGTCAACATCCTTCTTAGAGATATCGCCACCCATCGAATCCTTCTCATTAATCTTCAACCGACCAAGAAGAGCCTTTCTATCCTTCGCAATGATCTCAGAAACAAACGTCTCCTGCTCCTCAACCGCTCTTTCAGTTTCCGGATTATACATCCCATACCATTCACGAAGTCTTTTCAGCAACGTATTAGTAACCGTCGTTAATTCCATCAATGAAGAGACACTCTGTATAATCAAGTTATCCTCAGAAACAGATTCCTTAACATGTAATTTAGCTAACGCAATATTTCTTTCAACAAATGCACGATCATAACTTCCATCTGCAAAAATACCCAAAATCCGAACCAAAGACTTACCCTCTGGCTCAATTGCATTAAATTGCTTCATCAGCGAGTTCTTTTTTTCAACAGAACCAAGATACTGTTCATTATTAGCAAACAACTCCTTCTTAATTACCTTGAAGTGTTCATTAAAAATAAATATTCCTAACACATTTGAGAAACAGTAGCGTTTATGCATACTCACGCTTCCTCGTGATGCTCAGACAACGATGTCTGGTCAGCATCAGGAGTATCGCTGCTTACCTGATCACGCACCTCAGCGTTTTCAGAATCCCCCGCAGCTTCAGTACTATCACCTTCAACAAGAGGTGCAATTTTTCCTTTATTCAACATCTTTTCAGCCTTCGGAATGGCATCTTCAATACTACTAGCTAAACCTGACTTCAATAAACTTTCAGCCAATTTTTCAACCTCTGGATCAACGTTCATACGCAAGAAAAACTACTACGCTCTTTTATAGCTTTCTATTTTAGAAGAAAAAAAACGCCTCAAAATGAGGCAAGGATCGCTCCAGTAACAAGCATCAACACCAACCAGTGCGACACATTCAATACATACAACTTTACCGGTTTACCCTCCCAAAAGACAGAACCAATAATCACCGGAGCAATAAACCCTAACCACAACCAAAAACCTGTTGTAGCGCCCATCACCGGGCCAACTGCGCGAGTATACTGAACAAAATGCGCCATCACATACGCCATAACCAAAGCCGCGATAAAAGCACCCGCCAGCGTACCACCCATCGGCTTCTTTTTCTTTGCGGCAACTTCCTTCTTAGAAAATCCCATTAACTTAATCCATTGCTTTCCAAATAACAAAGGGGAGTACCACAAAGCACCAAGCACCATGTTAAATACACCCGCACCAAAAATCGCATACCAGTTGAGTACCATACCATCCACCTCAAGAACATTGACACAAATAAACTATTTAAGCATTTGTATGCTCCACAGAACAAAAGAAAATAACATCCTTACTCTCCAAAATCAAAGAATCAACCACAAACAAAGAACGAATCAATGATTCAATTTCTTCAGCCTGAGCACTTTTTCGCAAGAACGACAACACAAACCGATTCTTTCCAACACGTTTAATCTCCGACAACCCTTTCGCAACATCAGAAAAGTTCTGTATTGCCGTGATAGAAATAACCACATCAAAAGTAGAATCATCAAAAGGAAGATGTTCAGCAGCAGCCTCAACATACGTAATCTCATCGCTCGAACGAGCACGCGCCAACAACTGAGGAGCAGGATCAACCCCTGTCCGAATACAATTCCACGGCTCCGTAGTCAATCCAGTACCACACCCAACATCTAACAACTTATCTTTAACAGTAACCCGAAAATGATCCTTAATCAGACCAATCTTAGCAAGCTGCTCCTCGCTATGCAATTCTTCATAACCAGAAGCTATCTCATCATAATACGTCATGTTCAGATGAAGTAACTCAGTGTTTATAAAAGCGTTGTACCGTAAAGTCTTTATAGAAATTCTCATTTCAAGCAAGAATGAGTTTATTCAACATTTTAGTCATTGATGATGAAAACTCCTATATCGAAGAAATGAGGAGGCATATCAAGCTATATTTCAGGCAAGAGATATCAGTTGCAAGTTCTCTAGATGAAGTCAAACAAAAAGTTCCAGCAAACGAGTATGATTTATATTTTTTAGGTAATCCTACAGGTACATGGAAAGAAATAGCAGGCTATATCAGAAGCCAACATGAGGATGCAAGAATTGTATTGAACGTCCACAATGCGACAGACATTAAATGCGCTTCAGCGGACATCCAAGAAGAAGTACAAAGACTAGGCATTGAAGAAATCGTAGATAAGAACGAAATTAATCAATATCTTAGAAGGGTATGGGAGCAACTGTAATGAAAACGCAAGAATCAATCGAACAACAATTAAAGAAATACACCTCTAAGAAGTATATCCAGTTAACCTCAAATGGAAACGAAGCAATCACACTCTTACTAAAGCAACTAAAACCAAAAAAGCTTCTCATGCCCGACCAAGGCGGCTGGATCCATTATCTGAAAGCTGCTAAAACATTAAACATCGATGTAGAATTAGTAAAAACAGACAACGCCCTAATCGACCTAGAAGACCTCAAAAACAAGGCAACAAAAAATGCAGCCTTCATCTATCACCAATTAGGAGCCTACATCGTTCAAAACCCCATAGAAAAGATCTACAACATCTGCAACAAAGCAACCTGCATCGTACTATTAGACGTAACCGGAACCGTAGCAACAGAACAATGCAACGGCAACTACGGAGACGCCATCATCTGTTCTTTTGGCAAGCACAAACCCCTTAACGCAGGATATGGCGGCTGCTACACAACTAATGACGCATCACTAATAACAAAACAAAAGCTATTCAACGAACAAAAGAGAAAACAAGTAGACGAAGCATTGAATGTACTTCCAATCAGACAGTGGGCCTACCAAGAATTAAGCAAGAAAGTAAAGGAAGACCTCAAAAAGGAAGACATCTACCACCGCAAGCACGATTCAATCAATGTTATTTGTAAAGGACATTCAAAAAAAGTAATCAACTATTGCACGAAGCATAATTTTAAATACAGGTTATGCACTCAGAACAATAACACGACGAAACACATCATGTCGTTTATTAAAATAAACCAAGATGCAATCAGCATCGACCTACAAGAGATGGAATAAATGGTAACAGAACCCGAATCAATGAATGACGTCATCTACTTCTCTAATAGGAGTGTAGGCACCGGCAAAGTCAGAGCCTGGGTCTACAGAAAACAATGCCCCGAATGCGATAAAGCAAAAATGGGCAAGCCCGTAGTAAAAGGCAAAGTCAAGATCAGAGCAAAAGAATACGTCTGCCCAGGGTGCAATCACACCGAAGAAAAAGAAGAGCACGAAGAATCCTTAACCCTAGAAGCCATCTACACGTGCCCCGAGTGCGGCAAAGAAGGCGAAGGCACCACCATGTACAAGAGAAAGTCATTCCAAGGCGTAAAAGCATATGTCGTAGAATGCCAACACTGCGAAGCAAAAATCCCAATCACGAAAAAACTAAAAGCGATCAAGAAAAAAGAGTAATTATTTCTTACAAAGCGAAACAAAATTCATCAATATCTTCTCACCCTGCTCTCCCGAAGCTTCAGGATGAAACTGAACAGAATAAATCGGACGCTTCTTATGAAACAAAGCCTCAATTCTACCATTTGGAGATGAAGCCATAATCAAAAAGTCAGGCGAAACCCGCTTAACAAACTTCGAGTGGGCCCCATACACCTCTAAGGTACGCGGCAACCCCTTAAAGATCTTCGTACGATCCTTAAGAGTAGTCTTATGGTCTGCACTCTTATGTTTATGCGGCAACACCAACAACTCAGCACCAAACGCCTCAGCAATAATCTCATGCCCTTCACAAATACCAAAGATCGGAACATTAAAGCGAAGTAAAGCAGCGATATTAGCTCGAATCCGCCGATAAAAGATCTCCCCATCCAAATCCGGAGTCCCACCAGAAAGAATCACTCCAGTAATCTTAGAGCTATGCACCTTATGCAACAAAGAACTCTGATCCCTCTGAATATAAGCCACGGAATGCTTCCGCAAAATCCGAGCTATCTTTTTCGTATGAATGCTATGATTGTTGATGAGCAAGATCATACTCTCTCTGGAGTCTCACCCTATAAATACATTACGCTTAACGCAATGCCGACGCAGACGAGCTAATTCATAATGCCCAACAAGTAAACCACTCCCTAATCATAACATAAGTTTATAAGAGCCACTCTCTCATTACCCCTATGCCGGAGCTATTTAAGAAGCCAGAAGAGCCAAAGGAAAAAAAGAAAGGATTATTCGGAGGCTCTCCAAAAACACCACCACCTGATCCTGCAGCAGATACCATGACGCGGGATGTAGAAAACGCTGTTTCTCGCTTAAGAGTTCTAGAAGAACGCCACAACAATGTCCGTGCAGAACTCAAAATAACAGAAGAAAACATGCTGCACAAGAGCAGAAAACTCAAGACCGAATTAAAGACCATTATTTCAGATATCAATGAATTAAGACGAGAAAACGTAGAGCTCAAATCACGTATGCTGTCCATCATGAAAGAACTCCAAAACTTCGCAGCGAGACAAGATGTGGAAGTATTGAGAAAATACATCGAAATCTGGGAACCCATGAATTTCGTAACCCATAAGGAACTAGAAGAAGTCGTCATGGAAAAAATCAAAAAAGTCTTCAAGGCAAGAACCACTGCCAGAACCACAACAAAATCAACCTAGAATTAAAATTTCCAAAAGGTTTATATACGGTAATTGCGAGAAAAAACACGAGGTGATAGAGATTGGCTCTTTTTGGTAAGAAGGAAGAAACAGGTACACCATTTCCTGATGTAGCTATGCCCGATCCTAATGCAGCACCACCACCTCAAGCAGCTGCACCCGCACCTCCCGATCCCTATGCACAAGCACCACCACCTGGAATGCCGGACCCCGCGATGCAGGGAATGCCTGCTCCCGGAATGCCGCCCGCAGCCCCACCTGGCATGCCACCCGAAGCACCTGCCGGCAACCAAAACATAGAAGAAGTCGCAGAGGCCATAGTACAAGAAAAGTGGGCAGAGGCAAAGAAAGAACTCAATAAGATCGAGGAATGGAAGGAAGACGTAACCGATAAAATAGGAAATCTCACTCAAAAGGTAGACGACATCAAATCACAGTTCGACTCATTACACAAAGGAATGCTAGGAAAAATCTCAGAGTACGACGAAAATCTAACGAATGTAGGCACCGAAATCAAAGCAATGGAAAAAGTCTTCTCAAAAGTCCTACCCGCCCTAACCGATTCCGTCAACAAGCTCCAAAGATATACGGGCAACACAGAAAAAGCACCCGTCAAGAAAAAACCGAGATTCTAAGATAGGGTGCAGCAAGAGAAAACTTTATAATGTAGAGTTTGCTCTCAGCATATATGCAAACAGCGGCACCTGAAAAAGTGAATGTTAATTTAATTGAGATAATTGCTTCTATTGAAAGGGCTGGCAAGTGTTTCGAGGAAACACAAGGTAGGGTAGATATTCAAGCATTACTTGTAGAAGATAACGATCTTGCCGCTGTTTATTTAGGGGCAGCCGATAAGGCTAAGGAGTTATTTGAAGCCGGACAACATCCAGAATTAAGCAGATATGATAAAAGATTATTTGATGTTGGATATGACGCTCTTAAAAGTGGAGAAATCGTAGTAACCACACAGCCTTCTGAATAAGTTTCTCCTAGAGCATATTTAGCTAACGCTATCATCCACAAACCATCAGAAATGATACTGTTTTCCCGCTAAAAGCAAAATAGCAAACACAGAAATGATGAAGATAAAGATCATACCCATAATTTTAGGGTGGAAAATAACCTTAACGGCCGAATCAAACTCACTATCGACACCATCATCACCCGGTATATCGACCTTATCCCGAATTTTAGCAGTTGCAAACACCACAACAATCAAGACTAAAATAATGTAGGTAACAACCTTCATTCCATGCAATGAATCGTTAGTATCCCCGCCTAGATACGTTATACCGGACTGTGCAAAGACACCAAAGAGAAAAATCAATGCAATCACAGGAGATATTTCAATAATCAAATCCGTAACATTCGGAGAAAACAACACAAACATCCCAAATAACACGGCAATCAGCATATTAACGCCTTTATTATCTCCGAGCGTCTTCGTCATGCTCATTCCAGCATAGACTATAACAGCAATAAAAACAAAAACAAGGATATTAGAGAATCCTTGCAAACCGGAAACGTCTAAAAACGTAGCCATCGTTACTTAGCGAACATCTCTCCTACTGCATCGCCAATCTTCTTAAGCGAATATCCCGCGTCACTATCGCCATCATCGGCTCCCGTTATCCACCAGACGATAATAGCAAAGACGAGTATCATCACGATAATGGCCACCGTCTGTTGTCCAAAAAAGTTGTTGAACCAACTCCAGTTACCCCACCATCCTGCACTTCCGCCGAATATTAACAAAACAATGATGAACGCCACAATAGCAATCCAACCAGAAAGGTAAGATCCCATCCATTTAGCTTCACCGCCAAACAGACCGATCAAAATAAGCACCATAATAATTGCTACAGATATCAAAGCAACCTGTGGCAAGCTATTGTTCATAATTTCAACAACATCTTTCCCGGCCGGATATCTACCGGTAACGTGCGGAACAACAACTAACATCCCTACAACGAGTGAAAACACCAAATTGTATTTTCGCTTACCTTCACCTAAGATGTTCGATTTTTGCAATACTGCGAAGATAACTACGAAAATAAGAAGGAAAGGAAGCATGACATCGGTTAACCCCCATGAATCTAAGATACGGACAAACTCTTCCAATTGCAATGCATTACTAGCCATTCTTTGACACCTCTAACTTATTTTTTACTGGGTATTGAAGCCTTAAGAGACTCACCAGAGTGAGGCTCCCCCTTAACGATATACCAGACGAAAAGGAAAATAATCCCTATCAAAATAATTGCTCCTACACTCTCTCCACTCGTTCCAAACCTGAAAAAGCCCCACATATCATCCCACCAGCCTAATGCGTTAACAAAAATCAACACAATGCCGATGAACATGAACAGCATAAAGAAGTAATTCCAGCTTCCTTCTAAGAAGACACCATCACTTTCTTTCATAAATGAACCAACCAATAATAAGAACAATACCGATAACATCAATAAAATCACCGTGTATGAAGAAACAGTAGTAATAATCTCAACTAATTGACTGCTAGCAATCACAAAAAACGCAATAACAAAAGAGGCAGTAGCGTTCAAATTCTTCTTAGTATATTTCTTACCATCAATCTCCTCCGTACCAAAGACTTTCGTCTTTTCCAGAATAGCAAAAACAATGGTAAACACCAATAAGAAAGGTAAAACAACATCAAACAGCCCAATCTCATCAAAGAATGTAATAACATCTCTAAATGCACTAGCCATAACATCAATTTTAAGAATCTAAATATATAAACCTTTCTGTTTTAGTCGAGTGATGAATAAAGAAGGAACCAACACTAAGAGAGATCCAATAATTGCTTCTCCATATGTAGCAGCCTATACGAACCCCTCACAGGATCTATTCCAGGAGTAATGTGGAACAAAGAAACCTGTCTCTGGAGATTTTCACCTGCTTCCGGGTGCTGTGATCCCGAAACACGAACTTGCTCATCACCAACTGCATATAGCAGCACATCATTTTCAGAATCAACTGGCCTCAGGGAAGTTCGACCATTCAAAGCAAGCTTTTCTGCAGCATCCCAAGAATCAACGGGGTACTGGGTAGCTATAATCGTTCCCTGAGCAAGACCAAAAATCATACTTCCATCAAGATAGCAACCCTCTTGATCTCCAGTTAACGCAGCAGCAAGCGCTCGACCGGTAGGCCTAACTGCGAAACCAGTACCCGTATCTGGTTTGAGATCTTTAACAAAGAACAGATATCCTGCATCAACAGGACCTTCAAAATACGCAGTCAATTGATTGCTTCCATGAGCAATGGTTGCAGGAACATCTATGCCCTCATCCTGGAAGCGTGTAGGATGTTCCGTATCATTTACATAAGGGCTTAGACCATTCAATCCACCAAGATCATAGGGTAATAACACTCTCAACAGACTACCTCGATGTCCTTCAACCTCACTTTGAAGTGTTCCAACAGTTTGATCATTGGATGCAATATCAACCCTTTCAGGAGATCTAACTGCAACAAGAAGATATGCATCTTCATGCTTCCAATCTTGCTGAATGCGTACTTCAGTACCATACTGTTGAGCAGATTCACCAAGCTGCAACTCTCTAGAACTACCATGGTTAGCCAATTTGCTGAGATTGCTGGTTACCTGATGTAGGGATAGAGGTTCCGACGTAGTAAACGCAGTAACCTCTCCCCCAGTAAATCCAGGTATTCCCTCTGCTAACCTTTCAAGTGGCACCGTCACAACTTCATTTTGACCCATAACCAACCAAACTACCAAAACATTTATTAACCTAATGTTATTATTATAACGAAATAAGGAGAAATTGTTATGCCCACCGTAGCACACTTAGTAAAGAGTCTTGTCGAGAAAAAACCCTTTGTAGCTGAAGCGTTAACGAAAGGATTGATCAACTATGCAGCTCTTGCAGAAGAGCTCAGTCCGGACATAGAGAGAGAACTGCAAAAGAGTGTAAAAGCCTCAGCAATCATCATGGCATTACGAAGATACGGAGAATCTCAAAAGGACAAGTTCAAGACCTCCTATTTCAATTTTAAGGAATCAGATGTAACCATAAAATCAGGACTCTTTGAAATCACCGTTGAGAAATCCAACCAAATTCCTACCGAACTGAAGAAATTATACGAACTAGTTGATTTCGGAAAAGGAGACTTTCTTACCATCACCCAGGGTCTGTATGAAGTAACAATCCTTTCAAACAATAAGCACATGAAAGCTACCGAGAAAATATTCAAAAACGAAAAAGTAGTGAAAAAAATAGAGAAACTATCCTCCTTAACTGTAAAAATACCTCTAGATGCGATCCACACGCCAGGAATGTTCTACATCATCACCAAAGCACTGAGTTGGGAAAACATCAACCTCCTGGAGATAGTTTCAACCTTAACCGAACTAACCTTTATTCTCAACGAAGACGATGTCTCGCGTGCTTTCGAAACGCTCAAGGATTTGGTGGAGTAGAAACGTATCAGTTAAATCATCCAGCCTCTTTTAAATATTCGAGGGTTGTCAACAACAGATTCTCCACTAGAACTCCTATTCGATGAGCGATTGAGCATTTTGCGAGCATCAATCATCATAGCTTGAACAGTAGGACCGGGGCCTGCACCCTCACCAATAACTTGGGGAGTTCCATAGATTCCATCTTCCCCTTCTACCATCAACAGAGTATTCAAAGCGCCAGGCATGAACAATCGATCATGGTACGGATGCTCACCTCGATCGTATAATCTACCCCGAATTTCCCATCCCCCGGCAGAATGCGAAAAACTTCCGGGAGAATCCTCCTGAGCCGATCCTTC
>Ga0187833_10000668_pt1 | contig 39843 bp, 33 predicted proteins | sample ETNtaG_37_FD_167968 | JGI IMG/M metagenome (GOLD analysis project Ga0187833, IMG submission 167968) | Marine microbial and viral communities from oxygen minimum zone, Eastern Pacific Ocean - ETNP2014_SV_400_PacBio MetaG (Illumina Assembly) | ecosystem: Environmental > Aquatic > Marine > Hypoxic...
TATCGGAATTTCCATTCACAGATCTAAATAGTTCGAAAATACTCCCCGTTGTTGTTCTTTATGAAGAAGAAAGATTTAATGATGTGACAATTATGGCTATATCATCAATGGCTACAAAAAAGAATGAACCTCATACTATCCTTCTATCTTCTGAACATAGGGACTTTGTCAAGACAGGCTTAAAAAAAGAATCTGTAATATTACCCTGGAAGATCGCTACAATCAAGAAGGATAGGCTTTTTTATAGATTGGGTTCCTTGACTCAGAGATATATGGATGAGTTAGATATAATGCTGTTAAATAAACTAAAGATAGGATTTGAAACTAGTAAAAGGGAAAACAATATTCCTTACGGAAGACAGTCCATAGATGATAGTGATATTTTCTCCGTTGTTAAGACACTAAGGTCTGCTTATTTAACCCAAGGACCAAGAATTAAACAATATGAAGAATTACTAGCCGAATACTGTGGTACAAAATATGCCGTTGCGGTATCAAGTGGTACTGCCGCCCTTCACATTGCCTGTCTGGCAGTAGGGCTTGGAAAAGACGATACTTTATGGACGTCACCTAATACATTTGTTGCTTCAGCAAATTGTGCATTATATTGTAGTGCTAAGCCGGACTTTGTAGATATAAATCCCATTTCATACAATATGGATGTTGATAAACTAGAGGCGAAACTGATTGAAGCTTCTAAAACAGACTCTCTTCCCCAAATTGTAATACCAGTTCATTTTGCTGGCCAATCCTGTGAAATGGAGAGGATTTATGATCTGAGTAAAAGATATAATTTCAAGATAATTGAAGATGCTTGTCATGCTCTAGGAGGAAGTTATAAGAATAAGAAAATAGGATCATGTGTGTTTTCTGATATGACTGTTTTCAGCTTTCATCCGGTTAAAGTACTTACGACTGGTGAAGGAGGTATGATATTGACTAATAATGTAGAGCTATACGAGAAATTACTACTTCTTAGGACCCATGGCATTACAAAAACGCCTGAAAAATTTACTAATAAAAAACTGGCCATTGACAATTCTTATTTTACCAATCCGCAATCCGCAATCGACAATCGACAATCGACAAACCCATGGTATTATGAACAGATAGATATTGGAATGAACTATAGGATAACTGATATTCAGGCTTCACTCGGCATAAGCCAATTAAAACGTTTAAATGGTTTTGTTTCAAAACGATATGAGTTAGCTCAACAGTATAATAAATTACTTTCTGGCCTTCCATTAATTCTTCCATATCAGCATCCTGATAATTATTCTGCATTTCATCTGTATGTTGTGAGATTAAAACTTGAAAAAATAAATAAGACTAGGAAAGAAGTTTTTGAGTTTTTACGTAAAAAAGGAATAGGTGTTAATGTCCATTATATTCCTGTACACATTCAGCCATACTATAAAAAACAAGGATTTGAACATGGTCAATACCCGGAAGCCGAAAATTATTATGAAGAAACCATTACCCTTCCTTTATACCCCACAATGACAGAGCTTGAGCAAGAGAAAGTTGTAAATGCCATTCAGGAAGCCTTAGTCTAAATAGTAATTTACTTATATCAATAAGAATAATATTAAATTAATGAAAATGACGGACTGTCATTATGTTTTATAAATCAAATAATTAAGCGTCAACAGCGGTAAATATGACAAAAGAAAACAATTTAAGACCTGATAACTTATTGCAAAAAATAATTCATTGTCAAGCCAAAAACACCAAGGTCCTGTTGAAAAAAAAGGATGGATTTGTCTACATAAACTGCCCCGCTTGCGAATCAAATAATTATAAGTTATTATTTGAAAAGAATTCCTTTAGATTTGTTTCTTGTAGTGATTGTGAGACATTATATGTTAATCCGCGGCCGTCATATGAAATGTTGAGAAGCTTTTCAAACTCACCATTGGTTGTGAAAACCTGGAATGAGCTTATTTGTAAATCAGAAGATTATAGAAGAAGAGAAGTTTTTCAGCCGCGGGCACGAAGAGTGGTTGAGTTATGTAAAAAATATAAAAACCAAGCAAGGAAAATTGTTGATGTTGGCGCTGGCCATGGCCTTTTTTGCGATGAATTGAAGAAGTTGGATTTTTTTAATGAAATCATTGCAGTGGAGCCTCTGCAGGAGAGAGCTGGGTTTTGTAGAAAAATGGGGGTCTTCGTTATAGAAAATAGCATTGAAGATATAGAGTTAAATGGTGTTGATGTAATTACAAATTTTGAATTGATAGAGCATCTCTCTTCTCCAAAAACTTTTTTATTATCTTGCGCTAGGGCATTATCGTCTGGTGGTTTATTCATTATTACGACACCAAATATAAAGGGATTTGATTTAATAACTCTTGGAAGCAAATCTGATAATATTGGGGCCCCAAATCACTTAAATTATTTTCATACAGCTTCTTTGCAAAAACTCCTTGAGAAAAGCGGATTTAAAGTTTTGGAAATCCTAACTCCAGGCAAACTTGATGCCGAATTGGTGCGAAAGAAAATAAATGAAGGAGTATTTGATATTTCTGGTCAGCCTTTTTTAAAAGAAGTGTTAATAAATAATTGGCAAACACTGGGACAAAGCTTTCAGGATTATCTTGTTGACAATAAATTGTCTTCTCATTTATGGATGGTTGCGAGAAAAGAAAAGTCAGGGGTGTAGATTCCTTTATGAAAAACCTCAATTATCAGGGATATTTGAATGAATTTATCCTTTTCAATCAAATATTATGGGATGTCACAAAAAATTCTATTAAGAATTGTAGATCTCATAAAATATGCTCTACCAACAAAAACATAATATGCGACTATCAACGGCTTGAATGGGATACAGACCTGCTTGGTATAGTTACAGGAAGAATTAATAATATTTTCTTTGATAAAGAGCCGGTATTTGAGGAAGTTGCAGAATTTATTGAAGTCATAGAACAAGAGCTACAAGAAAGAGGTGTTGAGTTTGTTTTTGTCAGATTAAATCTAAGCCATTTTCATGTGTGGAAAGCCTTTGAATTAAAAAACTGGCTTACCGCAGATATAATTAATGTTTACTCTGCAAACTCTTCTCAATCTTCTTTTCTTGATAAGAACGTCAAAGATGAATCACATTTATCTGTCCGGGAGCCATCGTTGAAGGAATCTCTGTACCTCTTCGACTCTGAAAAAAAGTTGTTTAGTTACTCAAGAATTCATCGCGATCCCAATATTTCTCTGAAGAAAGGAATAAAATTCTACAGAGAATTGTTGATCCATGTGTTTAATAAACCGCATAGTGTGAAAACTGCTTTATACGATGGTAATGATATAATTGGTTTGGTTTTAGGAGAAAGTGAAAAAGTTTTTCCTGATAAAGCTGATTTTTCTGTTGGTTACTTGTGGGAGATTTTTTTGGCGTCAGGTTACAGGGGGCGTGGGTTTTCAAAATTGTTATTATGCAAATTTATGGATAAGATCAGATCAAATGTTGATTTTATTGAAATTGGAACACAAATGGACAATATCCCTGCGAATAGACTTTATGCGTCAGGAGGATTAAGGCTTGCTGCAGCAGGGGTTACATTGCATAAATGGTTTACTTGAGAAATGAATAATATTTAATTTTGAGGAGATTTCTCAAAAAACTATAGCTTGTTCTGTTGAGACAAAAATATTTAATATTCTTCAGGTCTGATGGATATTCAGAGATAGGTTTAGGGCATCTCATAAGATCTTTATCCATTGCCGATGCCATCAATTCCAATTACACTGTCGATATAAAATTCATAATTAGACCAAAATCAGCAGTGACTTTAAAACAAATTTCAAATTCTATGGAATTTATAGAGATAAACAATAAAGAAGAAGAAAATGAGTCTTTGTGTGTTGCGGACATTGTCGGAGGCGAAAAAGGAGATATTTTAATTACCGATTCATATCAGCACTCTATTCAATATTATAAAATATTACGAAAACAAATGCCTACAGTTCCGGTTATTGCTATAGATGACTTTGGGGAAAAAGCCGATTACCCAGTTGCGGGCATTATAAACTGTGGCATTGCTTCATATAAAGAATATTATCCTGCCAATTTGTTGAAAAATAGCGCCATTGGGCCGGAATATTTTCCGATACGCCGTGATTTGATTCAGAAAGGTTTTCCTGTAAGGAAAAACAAAAAAAAGGTCAAAAGAGTTTTGGTTACCATGGGAGGCTCTGATCCCCAGGAGCAAACGATAAGAATCGCAAGATTACTCAAGCGAGTTAAATGTTTTAATGTTATTGATCTCCTTTTAGGACCAGCCTATGGCCCCTGTCTTAATCTTGAGGAACAGATTAAAGATGATAATCGCTTTTTGATACACCAAAACCCTTCAAATATAGCCGAATTAATGAGTCTTGCTGATTTTGCTATTACGGGCGGAGGGGTAACGTGTAATGAGCTTTTATATTTGGGTGTTCCCGTTGCTGTCATGGCGCTTTCAGATGATCAGGAACCGTTTGTCCGGGCAGTTGAACGTTACAGATGTGGAATTCTTCTGGGCCGCTTTGACTTAATCTCAGATCAAGAACTCTTTGATGTAATAAAACGTATATCCTCCGATTCATTTTCGTTTCAAGCAATGGCGGATAAAGGTAAAGAGTTGATCGATGGAAAAGGTGGAAATCGGATTGCTGAATATATCAATGATTTTTTAGATGACTACCATAGAGACAAATTTAGCATCTCTGAAATTATTGAAGAATATGAATCATTGTCAGGTGAAACGGAAGAATACAAAAGACTAAAATGGGGATCCCATGAAGGAATGACGAACAGGTTTCATCTGGCTATAGAAACAATTAAATGGCAGGAGGTTCATTCATGGCTTGATATAGGCAGCGGTACGGGGAGTTTTTTAAAAGAAGCAGAAAGAGAACATACCTTTGAATTGTTCAGGGGAATTGATTTGAGCCATTCGCTTACCAATTATGCTGAAAGCCGTAAATATAAAACAAAAAATACAAATTTTGGCTGCCAAAATTTTCTTGATCCCGTAAAAGAAGGCCCCTTTGATCTGGTTACGTTAATAGGCGTACTTCACAAATGTGGGATTCCATTGCAAAAAGCGATGAATCAATTGGCAGAGCTGGTAAAAGAGGGAGGGCAGCTTTTCTTAACTACGAAGAACCGTGGATGGAAGAGATTTAATGAACCGAACTTTATTCCATATGAAGGGCATCATTGGTTTACAGTATCTGAACTAAATGAAGCTATCTCTTTGGCTAGCTTTAGAATTGTTAAATTAGAAGGTTTTGAACCTAGAATCCCGGGTAAGATATGCAAACCCGCAGAATCTCATAGTTTGTTCATTCTTGCCCGAAGAGACGAGTAATTTATGACTGTTGACGCCCATGTGTATTGTTTGCCTCCTCGCCTAACTGATCCAAATGTCAGGCTGCCGGAATCTGAAAATAAGATTTTAGAGGCAATTTACAGTCATCCGGAGAGCGCCCTTGCATTAAAGCTGGCTTCTGTTCGTGAAATAAGGAAATCTATGAAAAAATATTTTATAGATCGGGTTGTTCTTGTATCTCTACCGTGGACAAGTCATGAGCTATGTTGTGAAAACAATGACTACTTATTGGAGATTGCAGCCGCACAGAAATCCTTTTGGGTCGTATGCGCTGTGCAGCCTAAAGATAATAGTTGGCTAGCTGAGAGTGAGAGATGTATTAATAATGGAGCTATAGGTCTCAAAATTAATCCTGATTGGCAGGGGTATGAGTTGGATGGAAAAGAAATGGATGAATTGGCTGAATTTATAAAAGTGAAAAATCGGTTTTTAATGGTCCATATTGATCATATTTTTAAAGAATCATCAGCTTCACCGGCTAAATTGTGTCAACTTGTCAAAAGGCACCCTGAAACCAGGATACTTGCTTCACATCTTGGTGGTATGCTGGGTCTTTATAATTTATACCCCCCTATAAAAAATCTTCTGAGAAATGTTTGGTTTGATACGGCTGTGTCGTCCACTATAAAAATGGTTTCATTCTATATGGAAGCAGGATTACAGGATAAAATTATTTTTGGTTCTGACTTTCCTTTTAATCATTGTCACAGCCAGGGAGAAGTTGTTAAAGATATTAAAGCTTTAAACCTTAAAACTGAAGTTGAAAACTTAATTTTTAGTGATAATTTCTTTATGTTAGCAGGACAGAACTGTGATGAGTGTCTATAACTCAATCGAAAATATTTTGTTAATTTCGCCTCCCCATCCTAATACAATTGAGTTCCCTATTAATAAAACAGTCCTTTTCAACAGAAAATATCGATGTGAGCCTCCATTAGGATTATGGTCACTAGCATCCGAACTTCGTCTTTTTTTTCCAGATTTGAATGTGAAGGTTTTTGATCTAAATTTCCAAGCGCTTCAAGAATACTTAAAAGATAATCTATCTCCTGCAACATGGAAAGAAGTGCTGAAAGGAAAGATAAAGGAGATGTGTCCTCAAATTATCGGAATTTCCTGCCTGTTTGCAACAACAGCGAATATTTGTATCGAAACTGCTCGTATAGTTAAGGATATATCTCAGACTAAAGTCATATTCGGGGGGGGGGAAGTTACTACTAATATAAATCGATTTTTAAATGAAAAAGCTATCGATTATTGTATATCCGGTGAAGGAGAAACTGCATTAATTCAGCTTGTTTCGGCACTAAATAACACTAAGTCATTAGAAAATATATCTGGAGTATGTTTTAGAAATGAAGTTGGTAAATTTATTATCAATAATCAAACCGAGTATTCTAAGGATTTGAATTCACTACCTTTGCTTGATCCTACATTGCTTCCCTTTGAGCAATATCCAGAGACAGGAAGAGTTGCAGGTTTAAACAATGTTAATGAAGTTTCTATTCCTTACGAAACTTCTCGCGGATGCCCTTTTAAATGTACATACTGCTCTTCACATAATTTATGGGGGTATAGTATTCGTTATAAAAGCATTCAAAGAATATCTCAAGAGCTTGATGCAATAAAAAGTGAACTGGATTTTAAACATATTTATTTGCAAGATGATACACCCTTTCTAGATAAAAAACGGTCATTGTTTATTTTGAAATTAATTAGGGAAAGAGGAATAGTACTACACTTGCCGAATAGTTTACGTGTTAATTCCTTGGATCATGAAATCATTGATGCTTTAGCAAACTCTGCTGTGAAAACGATTAACCTTGCAATCGAATCATGCAATACAGATACACTTAAGGATAAGATGAAGAAAAATGTTGATATAAAATTAGTTCGTATACTTATTGATTATATACGCGATAACACTAATATGAAAGTTACAGGCAACATTCTTTTAGGATTTCCTGGTGAAACATTAGACGATATGTATGTAAGTTTAGATGAATTAAAAAGATTACGTTTGGATTGGGTCGATTTTGGAATTTTGACTCCTTTACCTGGCACAGAGGTATTTGATTTAGCAAATAGTCATGGCTATATTTCAGGTAATAAAAATGGACTTAATTACGCAAATGCAAACCTGGAAACAGAACATTTTACAGCCAAACAAGTTAAAACAATTGTTGAGAAAAGTAATATAGAATTCAACTTTAAAAATAATATTAATATAAGAGAAGGATTGCTAGAAAGAGCAAAAGAAGATTTTGAATATGTATTATCGATTGCTCCTTGCCACGTAGAAGCACGGAATGCCTTATTATTATGCACTGAAAAAATATCAATCAATCAATATGGTAATACTTAGTGGCCATCAACCGGTTTATCTTCCCTGGCTAGGTTTAATACATAAAGCTAATCTGGCAGATGTTTTTATTTTTATGGATGATGTTCAGTATTTAACAAAGGACTGGAACAACCGGAATCGGATTAAGACTCCACAGGGAAATGCCTTATGGCTTAGTGTTCCTGTTGATTTGAAAAACTCTAAATCAAAGTTGATAAAAGATATCTTGATTGCTAAAGAAAATGTGCCGGAGCATAAATCCTGGTCTGTAAATCACTGGAAGAGTATCAACATGGCATATTCAACTTCAAATTGTTTTAATGAGTATAAACCATTTTTTGAATGGCTTTATATGGGAAATAAGTGGGAAAGACTGGTCGATTTGAATTTGGCGATTATGAAGCAGGTTTTTATCTGGTTTGAAATTAAAGCAGAACTGGTGATTGCTTCGGAACAAAAATTTGGGGAGAGAAAGTCAGATTTAGTATTGGAACATGGTCTCCGTTATCATGCCGATGTGGTAGTTGCGGGTATGCATGGAAGGTCGTATATTGAAGAAGACAAGTTTCTAAAACAGGGAATTAAAGTGATCTTTCAGGATTATGAACATCCAGTTTATAAACAGCGTTTCGGCAATTATATTTCTCATCTCTCCTTTATTGATCTCCTTTTCAATTATGGAAAAGAAAGCAGAGAGATCTGTTTGAGTGGGAACTTAAGCAGAGTTGATTTATGCAAACTCCTTTCAAATTAGCTTCATATATAGAACTGAAAAACAAGCGAATTGGGTCTGGTTACCCAGTTTTTGTTATGGCCGAAATTGGAATTAATCATAATGGTGATATAAACATTGCAAAGAAAATGATTGAAGTTGCCGCTTTAGCAGGAGTGGATTCAGTAAAGTTTCAGACTTTCAGGGCAGAGGAATTTATGGCGGACAAAACAATGGTTTATGAATATGAATGCGGAGGGGAGAAAGTACAAGAAAATATGTTTGAGATGTTTAAGAGATTAGAGATGCCTATTGCCTGGCATGAGGAATTATTTGATTATGCTGAAGAAAAAGGATTGATACCTCTTACTTCTGTGGGAGACACGCGTAGTCTCGATTTGGTAGACCAATTGGCTGCTCCAGCTTTCAAATTAAGTTCAGAAGACCTTATTAATCTTCCTTTAATCGAATACGCGGCAAAGAAGGGAAAGCCTTTAATTATTTCAACAGGGATGGCTGATAGAGAAGAAGTAGAAGATGTGATGGAAATTCTTTCCAGGCATCGATTAAATGAGGTTGTTTTTTTGCATGCTGTTTCTGTTTATCCCACGCCGGAGTGTGAGGTAAATCTATTGAGGATGAAAAGCCTCGAGAAAATTGTTAATGGGTCGGTGGGGTACTCTGATCACACAATGGGTATTGAGGCCGCTTTAGGAGCTGTTACTCTAGGGGCTTGTGTAATTGAAAAGCATTTTACCCTTGACCGTAATATGCAGGGGCCGGATCATTCTTTTTCAGCAGATCCTGAGGAGCTAAGTGCTTTAGTAAAAAGCATAAGGAAAACAGAAAAGTTGATAGGAGAGGGTGAATTTGAGCCGTCTATCCTAGAAAAGAATCTTAGGAATAAGTTTAGAAGGTCCATTGTCGCATCAAGAAATCTTTCCGCGGGACATGTTTTACAAAGAGATGATATGGCCCTGAAAAGGCCGGGGATGGGGCTGAAAGGAAATATAATCTCTGAATTATGCGGAAGCAAACTGGTATGTGATCTAATGAAAGATGATCTGATTACTAGAAGCAGCCTGGTATAAGAATGAATAAGAATAATTATAAGAGTTTTGAAAAACATATTGAGAGAACTATAGACCAGTTAGTTTATTCACAAAATCCGTCTGAGGATTCTCCATTCTTTCCGGCTCATGTTCATATAGAGCCTACAAATACCTGTAATTTAAGATGTATACACTGTCATCATCATGTTGGCTCCAGAGATAGAGGAGTATTTACTCGCCTTCTTGGGTTTATGAAGATGGAGTTATATGAAAAAATAATAGAGGAAATATCTCCCAAAAGATGTGCCATTACATTAAATTGCCAGGGCGAGCCCTGCCTTCATAAAAATATTATTGATATGATTTTAAAGGCAAAAAAGAGGGACATTTTTGTATCTCTTTTGACTAACGGAACAAAACTTGATGAGATACTGGCAGATGAACTTTTAAAGTCTGGGGTAGACAGGGTTGTTTTCTCTTTTGACGCGGTAGAAGAAGATTTATACGAGAAAATAAGAGTGAATGGGGAATTTAATAAAGTCCTGAGCAATATTAATAACTTTATTGATAATAACCATAAAAATGGACATAAAATTTTTGTTTGTATGTCTATTATTGTTCAGGATGCAACGAAAGATCATATTGAAGAATATAAGAAATATTTTACAGACAGGCCCGTAGACACTATTTTTGAAAGCAATTTGCTGAATCTGTCAGGTGGCACAGGAGTAAACGATAGTTTTCATCTCAAAGGGGCAATTGAAATCCCAAAGAAAGAATGGCCCATATGCCGAATTCCCTGGGAAAATATCGTGGTGAACTGGGATGGGGCTGTTACGATTTGCCCCCTTGATTTTAATGGAAAATTTATTGCCGGAGATATAAATGATAACAGTCTTGAAGATATTTGGAATAATGCAAAGTACAGGTTATTCCGCAGGGCTCATATTATAAAGGATTATTCTTTGCTTGAAAATAATGGTCTGCTTTGCAGTGAATGCAACTGTTTGTGGGATCCGGAATATGATTTTAGAAATTATTCCAACTTCTCAAAACGATCTATTGTAAGGAATTTTAATCAAATCAATGCATAAGACCATAAATTCCATAGTTTTTTTGGTGCCGGCCGTGTTTGATCCTGGGGAATTTCAATTTGAAAGTTGGATGGCAAACAAAGCAGGAAGATTTCCTCCTTTAGGTGCATTATTTTTATCGTCATATATTAAGAACAAATTCCCTCTTATACGGACTTCGATCTTTGATTGTAATGTGGAGATTCCCATTTGTGTGAGGGGACTAAAAGACAAAGATGTTAACGGTAGTCTTGTTTTAGAGGATTTAGTCAAGAAGTTCTTGTTAAAAGAGAAGCCTGATATAATATGTATATCTGCTATATTTCATGCAGTGATGCACAATGCCCACCAATTGGCAATGTTAAGCAAGAAAATACTGCCTGAGGTTATTATTGTTGCAGGCGGTGCCTATCCTACTACATCCCCTGAAATGGCCCTGAGGGACAAAAACATTGATTATATTGTCTGCGGTGAAGGTGAGATTAGGCTTGAAAAACTGTTGAACTACTTTTTGATAGGTTCTTGCAACAAGGAAGACCTGGACGGCGTCTATATTAATGGAGAGCAAATCTGTTTTTCCCCATGTAAAAATGACTATGTCAATCTTGATTTGCTTCCCAGAATTTCTCTTGATTTGATTAGATATGGAGAATATGCCGGTATCTCTTCAACAAGGGACGATGCATACCTGTTCGAGAGGAAAAATTCAATGGCTATGGTCGTTTCGAGAGGATGTCCCAACAGGTGTAGCTACTGTAATTCCGGAGAGTCTAACTATTACGGAACCAAATTCAGAACTCGGAGTATAGGGACTGTTATGAAAGATATTCAGTATTATAAGGAACAATATAATATAGATGAGGTTCACTTTTATGATGAGAACATTACCGCAAACCCAGTTTATACACAGAAATTACTGGAAGGATTAAACAATGCTTCCGTTGTCTATACCGTTGCGAACTTAGAATTAGAGATGCTCAATAAGAGTATTTTAAGAGAATATTTTAACAACCGGAAAAAGGGGTTCTTTTCCGTTGGTATTGAATCAGGAAATGATAGGGTTTTGAAAGATATTGCCGGTAGAAGATCTAAAAAAAAAGCTATACGTGATAAACTGAAAATAGTAAGAAAAATCTTCGGTGATAAGGGTTTTGTTAATGGTTCTTTTATTATCGGTTTTCCTGATGAAACAAAAGATGAAATATATGACACTATAGATTTTGCTATAGAAGTCGAAATTGATTGGGCCGCCTTTTTTTGTTATATGCCTTTACCTGGGACACCATTATATAAAGTATGTATAGATAAGGGCTACATTGATCTGGATAGTATTGATTTCGCGAATATAAAACCAACTCAATCAATTATAAACATGCCACATTTATCTGCAGATGAGGTTACCTTTTTATGGCATTACGCAAATTACAAGGTTAATTTTGTGGAGAATAAATTGATCAAAGAAAATCCGGTAAAGGCTGTAAATGCATTTGAGTATGTTTTAAGTGTTGTTCCGGAGCATTGTTTCGCTTTTTATGGACTGTATCAATCATATGTGGAGTTAGGTGATTACGATAAGCACAAGTTGTATTTAGAGAAGTTTAAATTATTAGCAATGACAGATTCCTGGAAAGGTTATGTGGCAGATTTGATAGGTGGTAATGTTACCGGATAAAACATTAACAATCATACCCGCTAAAGGTCAATCGAGAAGGATTCATGGGAAGAATTTAGCTCTGTTAAATGGCAAACCCCTTGTTGTTCATACAATTGAGCAGGCAGTTGCATCTGGTGTATGTGGTGAAATCTGTGTTGGTACTGATGATGAATATATAGCTGAAATTGCTAAAAAAACGGGTGCTTCTGTTCCTTTCTTACGCAGGGACGATGTTGATGATATAACCCCTGTGGGTGTCGCTGCTGTTAATATATTGAAACGATATAAAAAGAAACTGGGAAAAGAATTTGAATATGTCTGTTTGTTGCTTACAACATCTCCTTTGAGAATTCCCGAGGATATAATAGGTTGTCGGGATGTACTTATGTTTGATTCATCTCTGGATGCGGCTATGTCTTTTGTTTTTTCTGAAAAGCATCCATATTGGGCATGGGAATTTGACAGTTCAAAACATATTAAACCCATGTTCCCGGATAAATGTGATTCTGATCGTCATGAATTGTCAAAGCCTTATTATGTTGATGGGGCAGTTTACTGGGCAAAAGCAGATTTCTTTGAGAAAGTCAATGGGAACCAATATAGAGGTAAAATTGGCGGCTATGTCATGCCGACGGAGAGGGCTGTTGATGTCGATGTACCCGTTGATTTGGCGTTTTGTGAATTCCTTTTGGAGAAAAACAGGCAATGAAGGAAGAAAACGAGAGCAAAGAAGTTGAGTTAGATGCCTGGAAAGGGGATTTTGGTGATGATTATACGAAACGCCGACACTGCGATAAAGATTTGGTAAATCGAATCGGAGAGACGCTTTTTCGATTGTTGACAAACATTGGTGTGGGCCCGAGCAGTTCCCTGTTAGAAGTGGGTTCTAATATGGGTTATAACCTTATTGGTCTTGCGCTCAGTGGGTGGAAGGGTAAACTGTATGCAGTAGAGCCAAACCAGAAAGCATATCGTGAGCTTTTAGAACATTCAAAAGGGTTAATAGAAAAGGTATATTCGGCAGATGGGTCTCTTTTACCTTTCAATGATCGTTCAATAGATCTGGTTTTTACCAGTGGCGTTTTAATTCATGTTCATCCTGAGCGTCTTAAAAAGGTTTGCTCTGAAATTTTCAGGGTCTCAAGCCAATATATCTTATGTATGGAATATTTTTCTTCGACTCCTGATGAGCAAGTTTATCGCGAAAAGTCAGGCCTCCTTTTTAAGAGAGATTTCGGACGATATTATCTGGAACTGTTTCCATCGCTTGAGTTGGTAGATTATGGTTTTTTATGGAGTAAGGTTGTTCCCTTCGATGATTTAAACTGGTGGCTTTTTAAAAAAGGTTAAGCGGAAAGTAATATAAAGGAATTCTTATGAGTAACCTAAAAGATTTTGTACGAGTACGAGCAGACTATTTCTTAGGAAGGCCTCAGAAAATAAAAAATCTTTATGTCGAAACAACAATTGCTTGTGCCAATAGATGCTACATGTGTCCCGCAAGAGCGGTTAAGAAAGAAAGTACCTATATGCCCGATCAGCTTTTTAAAAAAATAATTGAGGAACTTGCTGAATATAATTTTGATGGCAATCTTCATGTTTATGGACAAGCAGACCCATTACTAGATAAGAAGATATTTGAAAGGATTGACTATTCCCATAAAAGTCTTCCGAACGCTAAGATTCACCTAATAAGTACTTTAAATCATTTAACAGATGAGATGATCGATAAATTAATTTCCGCACCATTAGAGAGGGTCGCCACTTCTATTTATGAATTAGATGCCAATACCTTTCTTAAAATTCGTGGTAGTAGAAAGTTTAAAGAAAAGTTAACCAATACTATAAAATTTGCAAAAAAATGGGCATCAGTACAACCATATGAGTTTTGTATACATTTTTTTGAATGCGATTTCAATAGACAGGAGGCTGAGTTTATAAAGCATTTTCTGGAAATAATTCCATGTACTTTAACCCAGATGAGCCTCCATCCGATATCTCTCAGAGGAGTTATAAAAAAGAAAAGAGATTCATGGAGGTTTGGCACCTGTATGTATAGTGTTCCAAAGATAACAGGAGATGGTAACGTGTCTATCTGTTTTTTTGATACAAATTCTGATTTGAAGATAGGTAATGTAAAGAATAACTCTTTTTGGGAATTGCTATCATCAAAAAACTCATGTAGCCTTAGGAGAGATATCCTTTTTAGAAGGAGCAATATTTCAGAGAAATTTTGTGATGTATGTGATTGTGCTGAAAATCATACATTATTCTTTTTTCTCCCAATACACAAAGTTATTAACAAGATTCCTTTTCTGCCATATTTTAATTCTGTTGTACGTCCTGATCAAACTAAAATGAGACATTCATCAATGGATGTAGAGAAAAAGTTGATATCTTTTAATGAACTGTTTGGTAATAATTCCGATGAGTGGCTTGATGTTATAGCAAATCTTCGAAATGATTTTTATAAGAGTACGGATTCGTAATGTTGGTTATCAAGTTACGACGCGCATTAATTAGTTAATAAAGAAAGTATGAAAATCGAAGTTGTTGGTGATAACTTGTTGTCCAATTGGAATCATTTTATCACGGGTGCATCTCATCATTTTTTTCATTACTTTGAATGGTCGTCAATATTCAAAGAAGCATATGGATTCGAGCCCCTTTACTTAATGGTTCGAGATGATCAACATAGAATATTGGCTGTTTATCCTCTATTTTATACCAATAGCTTGCTGTTCGGCAAATCCTTAAAGTCATTTCCATATCATGTAGAAGGTGGTGCTGTATTCAGAGCTGATGTAAGTAATAAAATTCCCATTTATGAAATGATTATTAGTAAGCTTCTTGCTTTACAGAATGAATTTAAAATTCGCAACGTTGATATTAAATTTGCGGACAAACGGGTTTTTACTACAATTCCTGAAGATCAGATACGGATTTATAAAACCTACTATCGTTATATTGTAAATATTAGCATTGGTGAGGACAAGTTATTTGAAAGTTTTCGCCAAGATGTTAGGAATAGCGTGCGACGCGCCAAAAAATTTGGTGTTCGTGCTGAAGTTACAGACCGTCCTGATAGTATAAATCTATTCTATAAGATTTACATATTCTGGTCAAAAGGTATCGGCTTGCCAGGCCACTCGGAGCTTTTTTTTAGGCTTATTTGGGATGTTTTTGCTCCGAAAGGGATGGCAAAAATAGTTTTCGCTTACATTAATAATGAGCCTGTGGCAGCCAAATTGTTTCTTATAGATCCTTCTAATCGATATGTTCTGCAAAACTGGGGAGCGATAACGGATTTCAGATTAAATAAATATCAGTTAAACACGGCCCTTCATTGGGAAGAAATCAAGTGGTGTATTGCGAATAAATATAAAACTTTTGATTTTGGTGTAACATCTGAATTTAATAGAGGTGCACAGTATTTTAAGAAGGGTTGGGGCACAAAGGAAGAATTGATTTACTTTTGCAATATCGGTGATTTTTCGAATACGAAGAAAAGAGACGATCACAATGCGGGGAGATTATTCCGTTTGTTTTGGAAAAAGATGCCGTTAAGCGTTATTAAAAACCTGGGACCCCTAATACTGAAACAAGGGAATTAGTATCACCATGTCATTGATTCGGAAAATATACAATTTGTTTTATTTGAAAAATGAAGCCTGGAAATCAGAGAACGAACTTGTTGAGTTGCAGAATAATAAACTCCGGTCCATGATAGATTATGCATGCATTAATATACCGTATTACAAAGAGATCTACAAGTCGCTCCAGCTTGATAAGTACCCTGTTTTAACAGTGCGGGATTTGGAGCGCTTGCCCATTATTACCAAAAAGGATATTCAGAAAAGGCCTGAAGATTTTGTGAGACCAGGCGTTGATATTTCTCAATGCCTCGAAATGCACACTTCCGGTTCCACCGGAATGCCTTTGAAAATTTATTATGGAGAGAAAGACGATGATTTCAGCAAGGTGAACAACCTGCGTTCATTTATAGAGGCTGGATATAAATGGGGGGATTCTTTTGTTACTATATCTGACCCTGACTGGGTTGCAAAACGCTATCACAAGAGAAGCTCGGTTGGGCTTCAACAAAGACTGAACATCTTTAATCCTATTGATGTTAATATGAGAAATTCTCCATCTCAAATAGTAGATGATATTCTAAAAATAGGAAAATGTGATGTTCTCTATGGCTATCCGACCAATATTTTTCTCGTGGCGAAAGAGGTCGAAAGAAGGGGCAACAAAATAATCAAACCGCGTATTGTAGTTACGAACGGTGAACTGCTAGAACCGAGGATGAGGGAATGTATAAATAACATTTTTGATACAAAGCTTTATGATTTCTATACGACGGAGGAATTCAAACGTATTGCCTGGGAATGTGAACAACACGATGGTTATCACATTGATATGGAAAGCGTTGTCCTTGAATTTGTAAAGGATGGAAAACAAGTACCAAAAGGGGAACGTGGTGAGATAATCATTACAAGCTTATATAATTATACAATGCCCCTTATTCGGTACAGGCAGGGAGATATTGGCATTGAATCAACGGATGTTTGCGCTTGTGGTAGAGGGCTTAAATTAATGAAGGCTCTTGAAGGCAGGACAGACAATTTTATCATAAACAAGAAAAATGAGCTGTTTTCTCCTCAAATATTTTGGTCTATTTTTCGCCACTATTTTTCAATGAAGAAATATCAGATTCTTCAGGATTCAATTGGTTGTATTAATGTTCTCTATTGCAAAAACCATGAATCAAACAGCCTTGAACGGGATATTCAGGAAATAGAGAAAAAGATAAAAGAATCTCTCGGTTATGAAATGAACATAGACTTTGAAGAAATTGAAAATTTTAGTCCCGGCAAGAGAAAATCAGTTTTTTCAAAATTAAAACCTTCGCTTTATTAATTACGTATTAGTAATGTACTCTTCCTTTTTTGTCAAAAATCTTATTGGGGTATCTGAATATTACTCCCTCGAAATTTCCTCATTCCTAAAGGAACGTTATATAAAGAGATCGTCTTTTGTAAAAAGATACGCTTCTACGTTTGCCTTAACAGCGGGAGCAAGTGTAACGGGATTTATAGATTTCTTTCAGTTTCTCAAGATTATCCATCTCGCTTTTTTTACTGTGGAGAATGGTGGTGTGTACGCTGGAAAAAACATAAACCAACTTTTATTTCCTCATTTTGAAGAATATATTATCGGTATTTGCTTTATTAAGACTGCTTCTGTTGATAAAAAGTCTTTAAAAGAGATTGGTAAAAAGCATTATTGTATAAATATTTGTGGTAATCATATTTTACTTTTCTTTAGAAAACCGGTATTTCTTGATCTGGAGTATGTAATTCTTATTTTAGGAGAATTAGTGCCGATTAAATACTTTATTCATAATAAGCTGTTTCATCAAAAACTCCAAAGTCTCTCAGGTGTTTCCAATAGACTCAATAAGAATGCAACTGTCCCAAAACCTGTTATCGCATTAAATAACAAGACATCTTATGGTCAAATTGTTTCTCTTGTTAATTCTAAAAACAAGGAATCATATGAGCTGTATGCAAAGACAATTGGTCTTGCCTTAAGGAAGTTTGGTTTCTTCTTTATGGAAGTCGACATTTGCAATAAAGAATTAAATATTTCTGATTTCAAGAACTCTTCATTGGTAATTATAGGGCAGCAAAGGATAATAGAAGAATGTTCTGACATGAGGGATATTGAAGCGTTAGACGGTTTGAGCATTTTAAATTGTGACTATGTTTCACTGCTTAACAATTGTAGTCTTAGGGGACGCTGGCTTCCAGAAGGTAAAATACAAAGATATATATCAAGGGGCATTAAGATTGATGAGCCAAGTTTCAAGATTAATCACTACAAAATAGAAAGGCCCTTAGAAATTAGATTTTACAAAGAGGCAGGTTTCTACCTTGTAGATAATACCAACGTGAACAAGTGCGACAAAGAGCCTTCCATATTCAAGCTGGACAATGGACGTTCTTTCGGTATATATCGTAATATCACACACCGGGCAAAAGTGTTTCATTATTTAATGGATCAGAAAAGCGTTATTCGGGATGATGCCGGAAGTCTTAATGAAACATTAATCATTTATAAACGCCTTATAATTAACGCGGCAAAAAAACCCCTTGTAGTAAAAGAATGTCCAAGGTTCTTGTTCCTGAAGCTTGACGACTGCTCGTTGGATAAATCCGAGCGTCATTTAGAGGAAATCGGTAAAACAGGCTTTTTTGCCAATGTCGGCTTGCTAATGTTCGACGTTTTAGCTGATAGAATGCTTTCGTTTAGAAGAATGCAATTTTCATCCATCAGTTTTACCCCGCACGCGGGAGGATGGAAACATTCCTTTTGGAAGAATATAATTAAGAATAAGGATTATCATTCAGATATTTTAAATCGAAATAAAGAATATCTAAAGGCATATTCTGAAAACTTCAAGATTCACTATTCTCCTGTAACGCACACTCACTTTTATTCAATGGGTGCCAATGCAATTCCCGTATTAAAAGACATTGGGATTAAAGCAGGGATTATGAACTCCCCGCCACGTTCCAATAATAATCACTTTGTTAGTATGCCCATGGGTCATCCGTCTTATGGTTATGGCTTTTACGAGGAAGGATTCTTTTATCTGAATTTCGAGGATTACAATAAATTCAAATATGAACAGGAAAATAGATGGGATTTCTTAAAGCAATGTTCGAAAATAAACGGGAAAGGCGATGTTTCAAAAGCTGTACAAAGGGGATATTTTGCCGTACGCAAAGCGTTTTTATCAGGTTTTCCGGCGATACTGTCTACGCATGAGTTTCGAATGCTGCGTTTTTCTCCCCATGAAATAAGAGAAATACTTGAATGTATTTTGAGGAAATTGGATCGTGAAAATATGACTCCAGTTTTAATGGACGATATTTCCGTTGTTAACTATTTGAAAAACTATATTTCCGTTCAGTTTAAGGATACAATGGAAAGCAACGGTAGCATCACCATGAAAACTACTGGAGCCCCGTCTGTAAATATGAAATTTACCGTTTATGGTAAGAACGGTCTTTCCAGGGAGGTGATATTGCCAAAGGGACAGTCGGTACTAACATTCAATAGAAAGAGTTATGTTTAAGACTGATAGTGAATTAGACGCTGACTATTTTATGGAGCGCTTTCAAAAAGTTGTTGATAACTATGGCGACAACATCTTTGTGTATGACGTTATTACAAATGAGAAGGTTACGTACGGTGAACTGGCTTGTAAAGTATCTCGGTGTGTGGTGAACCTTCAGGATTACATACAGCACTCGTCATCCGTAGGGATAATTCTTGAGAACAGCATAAACTTTTATTTAACCAGTCTTGCTCTTATAAAGTTAAATTGCCAACTATTTGTTTTTCATCCCGACTGGACAAAAACAATTATTGGTAATCAAATTAAAATTATGCCTTGCACCCACTACGTAGTCTCCAATAATCTGCAAAGCAAGATCGATATGGCCGTTTTTCAAGAAAAGGGAGTTTCTGCGATAACCACAGTTTCTGATGATTCTACTAAGTATGAGCGGATTATATCTGGAGCAGGCACTTACAAAAAAGCAGGTGATAATTACATCCACCTTGCTACATCTGGGACCACGGGTATAAGTAAGTGGGTGCCAAAGGACATACGGGAAATTTACGAAAATATGATGGCTTGGGCTGAGCACGTGAAACTAAATGATAAAGATATCATTCATTCGGTATTACCCCTTTGTACCGCAAATGGATTCTACATTACCTTTATGATGCCTTTATGGACGGGTGCTTCCATTGTAATGGATAAAAAATTTGCTCCCCTATACTGTTCTACCTACCTGAAAAATGTAATAACTTTCAAAAGTACAGTCTTGTCGATTGTGCCGACGATTCTCTACTTAATAAACAAACTGGTAAAGGATGCTTTATGCAATGAATTCAGAACGAAATCAAGTGTGCGTTATTCTATTTGCGGCACCGCTCCTTTGGACAGCGAGCAAAAGAAGAAATTTGAACAGCGTCTTAGCTTGCCGGTGTATTATAATTATGGCATAACAGAAACACTATTTATATCTTCACAGAATAATGATTGCATGGACGATAAAAGCACGGGGTTATTAATTAATGGTGTTTCTATTGAGGTCTCAGAAGCGGGAGAGTTCATTGTGCAAGGTAATTATCCCTTTAAAAATTATTTTGGTGGAAGGTACGAGGGATTTACCGAGAATGGGAAGTTTAAAACCGGTGACGTTGGATATATAAAAGACGGTTTGGTGTATGTTACTGGTCGTATTAAAAATATTGTAATCAAGGGAGGTTTTAACATCTATCCGGCAGAAATAGATTTTTTTATTATTAGAAAATCATTTGTTGTGGATACCTATACTTTTGGAGTTCCAAATGAAATACTGGGGGAGGAAATTTATTCCACCGTAGTCATAAAGGAAGATATTACCAGAGCGGATGCGCAACGGGAAATTCTGGAATATCTCCGTGAACAATTGCCGCCTTATAAGATTCCCACAATTTGCTTTGTAGATAAAATTAATAAAACGCCCACCGGCAAGCCCATAAAAGAAAAGATGTTAAGTCTTGTACAAAATAAATAATTACGGTAATTCAGGATAATGAGCAGAAACCAAAAAATATTTATTTCAGGAGGAGCCGGTTTCATCGGTTACCACTTGGCTTTAAAGCTGACAGAACTAAAGAATAATGTGCTCATTTATGACAACTTCGTAAATTATCTTCCCCCACTGGTTTCGAATTATGAATATAAATTACATTTTCGAATGAGTAACTTAAGGGATAAAGCTAAGATTGTAAGAGGAAATGTATGTAACAAGTATCATCTGAATCAAGTATTGACCGACTTTGAGCCAGATGTCATCATAGACCTTACGGCAATCCCTGTCGTAAAGTTAGCGAATGAGTTTTTTGAAGATAGTGTAAACAACAACCTGTTGAGTGTTTGTGCCTTATTGGAGGCCGTTCGGGCAATGAAAGATATCAAGCAATTTATTTACATTTCGTCCAGTTATGTCTATGGAGATATTGTAAAGGATTCTGTAGATGAGAATGATGCATGTCTTCCAAAGGATATTTATGGTGGAACTAAGTATTGTGGCGAGGTTTTAACGGAGTCATTTTCAAAGATGAATGGAAGCAATTATACTATTATCAGACCATGCGCCGTATACGGCCCAACTGACGCCAATATGAGGGTAGTTGCAGAATTTATTCAACGCGCCTTGAACAACGAAACGATAATTATAAAGGGTGACATTGACAATCGCATTGATTTTACTTACGTTGACGATCTTGTTTCCGGTATTATCTTAAGTATAAATAGTGAAAAGGCATTCAATCAAACATTCAATTTGACGTACGGTAAAGCCAGAAGTCTCATGGAATTGGCCGATATTGTTTGCACTTTTTTCCCGCAGGTGGAATGCAAATTTCAACAGGGAGAAATAAATGGGTTGAAAAGGGGGACATTAAGTGTTGAAAAGGCAAAATCCGTATTGGGCTATGTACCTGAATATTCTCTGGAGAATGGAGTTGAAAACTATATTGATTTTATCAAATTACATGGGGATATGATTTGAAGAGTATTTCTGAGGGGAAAATTACTCCTTTGGTAAAAACATCTATGGATAATGCGGAGATAGAAGCGGTTACGGAGGTTATTCGCTCCGGCTGGGTATCTCATGGAGAAAACAATAAGGTTTTTGAGCGTGAATTTGCCGATTACATAGGTGTAGATTATGGAATAGCTGTCAGCAATTGTTTTGCTGCATTGTACTCAGTTCTTGTATGTTCCAATATTACTGGAGAGGTGTTGGTTCCATCATTCACGTTTGGTGCGACGGTAAATGCTATCCATCTGGCAGGTGCAAAACCAGTATTTGTAGATGTTGATTATGATACGAGAAACGTAAAGGCAAAATATATCTTAGAAAGACTGACTCCAGAAACACAAGCAATAATAATTGTCCATTATGGAGGCCAGATATGTGAAATGGATGAAATTATGGATATCGTGAAGGAAAGGAGTCTCTTGTTAATAGAGGATAGTGCACAGACAATTGGATCGACTTACAAGAATAGACAGGCAGGCTCTTTCGGTGTGGGCTGTTTCTCTTTTTACGCAACAAAGAATATTTCTACGGGAGAAGGGGGCTTAATAACTCTCAGCGACTCTGAATTACATAGCAAGCTATTATTATTTATTTCGCATGGTATAAACAGGGAAAGTAGAGGACCGAAATGGAAAAGAGAAGTTGTAATGGCAGGTATGAACCTCAGACTGAGTCAAATTAATGCAGCAATAGGAGTCGTCCAATTAAGAAAGCTGAATACACTTAATAAAAAAAGGAGAGAAATTGCTTTAAAATATAATGAATTCTTTACCAGACTTGAAGGTGTCAAAATTACTGAGACGGTTCCTCAGTGTATTCATGTCTATCAAATGTACACTGTCTGTGTTGAGCCTGCCATACGAGATGTTCTCGTAGACAAATTGAATCGCAGTGGAATAATGGCTTCTGTGCATTTTGACCCTCCGGTTCACATGCATTCTTATTATAAAGAGTGTTCTGGAGATGTACGTTTGATGAATACTGAAAAGCTTTCTAAGGAAGTAATTTCTATTCCTATATATCCAGGCATGAGGGAAGATGAGACTGGATATGTATGTACTATCTTTGAAAATATCTACAACGATATAAAGCATGGTTATGACCAGTGTTAATGTTAGCGTGATTATTCCTATCCATAACGAGGAGGGAACACTGAGAGAGTTGCATCAGAGAATTACCGGTGTTTTCAATCTGTTGCCACACATAAACAAATATGAAATAATATTTGTGGACGATTGTAGTAACGATGGGAGTAATACAGTTCTGAATGAAATACAAGGGATAGATAAAAAATGTATTATTTACGAGCATGATAAACGAATGGGGCAAACAGGAGCTTTTAAGACGGGATTTGATAATGCCAGATATGAAGTGTGTATTACCATGGATGGCGATCTACAGGTTTTTCCAGAAGATATTCCGAGACTACTTGAACATATGAATTGTTGTGATCTGGTGAATGCCAGAAGAAGGATGCGCAAAGATAAATTTATTACAATATTATCTTCTATGTTTTACAATTTGTTAACAAAGGTAATCTTTAAATCTCCTGCCAGCGATTCAGCCAGTAATTTTACCGTAGTCAGAACTCATTACGTAAAGAATCTCAATATGCAAAAGAACGACCATCGCTATATTGTTCCAATAGTTATTGGCCGAGGAGGAATAATCTTTAAAGAGATAGATGTTGATCATTTTCCCAGGCAGTATGGTAAATCGAAATATAGTCTTTTTAAGGCGTGGCAAGGAATTTTCGAGCTTTTTGAGTTCAAGCGTAGATTAAGAAATGGGCTATACAGGTAATAAGGTTGGTTCTACGGTATATTCAGACTTTTGTTTGAAGCATGCTCCAAGGGTTTTAGGTTCGGTGGATAGAAATTTCTGTTCTCCAACGTTCGGCTGTGCAGATTGGAGGTATTGGCATGATAAAGTTATAGATATTCCTTCCGGACATGACCAGGAAATCATATATTTTTTGGCTCTTCTCTATAGTACTAAATTTGAGGGTAATATATATTATAAGAACAGTGTTATTTTAGAGTATATTCGAGCGGGAGTACGTTACTGGACCTCAATTATGCATCGACAAGGCCACCTAGACGAGTTCTACCCAAATGAAGCCCAATTGGGTGCCACGGCAATCGTTGCGTGGGCTATGAGTGAGACATACTTGCTTATTAAGTCCTCTCTGACAGTGAGTGAAGAAGCGTCTTTTTTGAATGCTCTGACTAAATCTGGATCATGGCTTTGTAGAAATGATGAGAAAACCAATCTTGCCAACCATCAAAGCCAGGCTATGTTGGCAATATATAATATACATAAAATTACTAATAACAGTTTCCTGTCACAAGGTCTTCAGATTAGAAAAGACAGAGTACTAAAATTGTTCCATGGTGAAGGGTGGTTTGAGGAATATGATAGATTTGATTCCGGATATTTGACCACAAATCTGAGTTTTATATGCAGATATTGGAAGTATTCAAACGACGAGAGCTTTTACCCTATAATGCTAAAATGCTTGGATATGTTACGATATTTTTTTCTGCCGGACTATAGATTTGGTGGGATTATTGGAAGCCGCAACACAAAACACTGTTGGCCGTCGTCATTTGAAATACTGACGGACCGGTGTGATTACGCAAAATCTCTTGCCGCTTTTTACCGGCATGGATTACATAAGGAATATGTGTTTAATCCATCTTTTCAGGATAGGTATTTTGTTCAACAGTTATATGATTATCTGTGGAGTTACAAGAACGCATCTGTAGAATTAAAAGATATTAAGCCACTTCCTTTCCTTGATGAATCTTTTCAGAAATATTTTAAAGACGCCGGTATTCTTGCCATAAAAAATAGTGTAGGGCAATGTATGTTGATAAATGTAAAGAAGGGCGGCGTTTTTCACTATTGTAGAGTTGACAAAAATAATAATATTCTAAGCAGGAAGACTGACTCAGGGATTGCTGCCAAATTGAATAATGGAAGAGTCATCAGTACAGATTATTACGGCAGGGAAGGTAATGCCTCGCTCAGGAAAGGCAATGGGACTGTAAAGCTGTTTATTCGTGGGAGGCTTTATTACTGCAACTATATAGTGCCTAACCCTTTTACTTTCAGCCTTTTCAGATTATTTAATTTAACTTTCGGACAGGTAAGTTTTGTTAGAAAGACCTTCCGGTATTATATTGCAAGGATGCTGGTGATGCATAGGAAGAGGTCACCTGTGAATTTTGAGCGAGAAATTATAATTTCGAAAGATAAGGTTGATGTTACGGATTATGTCGAGGTGGATACACGTTTTAGAAATACAATCAATTCAGTCTTTTTCGGAGGTGTTTTTGCGAATGTTTATACTCCCTATAGTAAAGGTTTTGAGATTGCGGATTTATATAGCGCCCCCAAAGTTTTTGATAATATTAACAATTCAACTGTAGAATGTAAACGAGAGTTGTAAGCGGAAGTAAAAACCTGCCATGCCCATACCATCAAGAGATATAATTGTATTTACCGAATCTGAAAACCGTTGGGTTATTATGAATGTTTTTACTCGTACCAGCTTAGGAGTAAATAGCGAGGCTTTGAAGGTGTTGAATTTAACAAGCTATCATAATATTAACGAATTACAAAACTTATTTGGTACTGACGCCTTCAAAGTCTGGGAAATAGAGTGGTTCTCAAACTATAAAGGGTTGTTTGCAGATCCTACTCGGTATTTACGTAAATATGAGGATTGGCCGGAACCTGAAGTCGTTGATGTTATGGACTTGGTCTTGCGGTTAAAAAAACACTATTTGATTGTAGACGATGAGGCTCAATATCGTTCATGTTTTGCTTCAAAAACGTCGTTATTAGACAGGAAACATTTTGGTAACTTTCACCAGCAGATGGGCCAAGAGTTAATGGTTAAGCATCGTGAATCTCCTGAGGAGTGGTGGGTAAAACAAAAGTTTTCTGGCGACAAGGAAAGTATACGAGAAGGTCATTATAAAGCGGTACAGGAGTATTTTTTAAAGAGCTACTTTAAGTCTAAGTTTTCAGAAGGAAATGTAATAGTTGACATCGGATGTGGGACCGGCTTTTATTCAAACTTAATGGCAGAGACTGGGGCCTTTGTTTTAGGCGTTGATCCACATGAGGAATATATTCAATCAGCAAAAAAGAAATCAATAGAGAATGCACGTTTTGAAACCCTGCAAGTGGGTGAAATTGGAGCTATGGACCATATTCCCACTGATAGCGCCGATTACGTGTTTATGAGCGACGCACTGCTTTTTTATTTTGTTCCTGTACTGCCTAAAAAAGAAAACAACATTCAAACGCTGTTGTCTGATATTTGTCGCATCCTAAAACCCGAAGGTTGTTTTATTAATGTTGAACCTCACTACATCTTTTGGCTTTTGCCTTGGTTAGGTAATTCTGATCGTCCTTTCACAATCCTTACGGAGTATATTGATAAGTCGTTTGGTGTTACACCAAGTATTAGTAGCCTTATCCAGGAGTACATAAAGGGTGGTTTTGCAGTCACTTGGATGGAGGAGCTCACACCTGATCCTACTTTTGAGGCTACGAACCAGAGGGCGTATCATTTTGCAAAGCAGTTTCCATTGTGGCAACTATTTGAACTTAAGCCAATGAGTAGTTAAAGCTACTATATGAATTTAAGAAGGTTGTAATATGGAAAACATTATAAATACACTTACTGACTACCTTGTAGATAAGATCCCTGGTGCCAAGATTAATATTCAGGAAAATATTATAGAAAAAGGAGTTATAGATTCATATGGGATTATAGAATTCATTGGCTTTATAGAAAAGAAATACGATTTAGAATTTAATGATGATGAATTGACAAGTGAGAACTTTGAATTTATAGCTTCAATCGCAAAGCTAATAAATACAAAAATGGCTTGAGTAAAGAATCACATGAAAAAGTATACACAAAAAGAATTAGAGCACTCTTTTAAAAAAATAGGTTTGTGCAAAGGAGATGTTGTTTATGTCCATAGCCGTTTGTTTACCTTAGGTATGATGGAAAATGTTAAATCTAAAGAGGAATTATGCGGAAGGGTCTTGGAATCTATATTTGAGGTCATAACTGACAGTGGAACGATTGTTGTTCCTGCATTCACGACTCAGACCGCGAGATATGGAGTTCCTTTTATTCTGGAAGAGACCGAATGTATGACCGGCATGTTTTCAGAATATGTAAGATGCCACAAAGATAGCATAAGGAGCCTTCACCCCGTATTATCAGTAGCAGCCATAGGAAAGTATAAAAACGAAATATGTGTGAATGCGTCATCATCAAATTGGGGATTGGATTCTCCCTATGATCGAATGTTTAAGATGGGATCAAAGACTTTAAATCTGGGGTTGGTTCCGTTTCACAATACTTTTTTTCATTATACAGAGACACTGTATAACTTGCCATATTTATATAATAAACTATTAAATATTGATGTATATCAGAATGGATACAAGGTCGATAAATCATTTTTTCTTTCTATTCATTATTTGGATTTTAACGTTATATACGACCTTGATTCACTTAATGCCCTTGAGGAAAAGGAAAAACTAGTAGAAAATATTCGCGTTGGCAGCAGCGTTATTTCCTGTGCTGAAAACAATAAGTATTGCTATTATGTTCTGAAAGCTTTGAAAGATAACCCTTACTTTTTGTTAAAAACCCCCCCTTTTTTTCGTCTAGGAGTGGTTCCTTTTGATGGCATCACGCAAGGCCGGGACAATAAATCAAAAACAGGCGCATATGCTTTCCTTAAAGATTAACCCCACCAATTATAGTTCATAAGGACGCTATTTAAAATGATGACTAGCAAAGAAATGAAAAATATACTACAGGAGCTATATTTAAAAGACAGGACCTATGTGTCGGACGATTATGATTACTGTCTCAATTATTTAAAAGAGTATCTAGATTTCAATATCATTAAGGTCCCAAGTGGAAGATCCTACTGGCATTGGATAATTCCGGAAAAGTATACAGTAAAAGATGCCTATATACAGGACCAGGATACCGGTGAGGTCATTATTGATGCCAAAAATCATCCTTTACATTTAGGAAGTTACTCACAGGCTTTTGAAGGTGTGCTTGACTATAATGAATTGAAGGAACATCTTTATTGGAAAAAGGACGTACCTGAAGGGATACCTTATTATTTCAAATTCATGTATCGGCCTTGGGAAAAAGGCTGGAAATTTTGTATGAGTTATGACCACTTTCAAAAACTGAATAAAGACCATAAATATTATGTAAAAATCGAAACATTCTTTGATAAGGGTGAGCTAAAGATTGCCGAATATTTTAAACAAGGAGAAAGCGATGATACTGTTCTTCTCGTTTCCCATTTAGATCATCCCGGACAGGTTAATGACGGATTGAGCGGAACTGTGGTTGAATTGGCAGCTATGCTTGAGCTCTTAAGAAAAGAAACGTATTATTCTTACTCTCTTTTAATTGTCCAGGAATATATAGGGTCAGTTGCTTACCTGAATCAATGTAAAAATATTACAAATATCAAAATGGGTATTTTCTCAGAAATGTTGACTACTGGGCTGGAACTGCAACTGAAAAAATCTTTCTCCGGCAACACTTATATAGATAGAGTTGGTGAAATTGTTTTTAAAGATTATCTAGAAGAAAATGAAATAGTTAACTATTTTGACGGTCCTGGAAATGATGAACTTGTATTTGAGAGCCCTGGGGTAGAAATACCCTTTGTCTCTATAATGAGGGGGGAGTCTGACGGTAAAGTTTATCGACAGTATCATACGCACTTGGATAATATGGATCTTGTCAATGAGAGAGAATTGGAGGAATCCTTAAATATTATCAATAGGGTGATATCCGTTCTTGAAGATGATTGTTTTGTGAAACGGACTTTTGATGGATTTATTTGCTATTCTCATCCAGATTTAAATTTGTATATAGAGAAGAACAACTACCATTTATGCGGTATACAAGCAAGTGATGAAAATATATACAATTTGAGAAAATTTCTTTTTGGCGGTGTTAGGTATTTTGACGGAAAGCACCGCGTATCAGAACTAGCTTTAAAATTTAATATTCCTTTTGAATTGTTAATTTTCTTTGTCATGAAAATGAAAGAAAAGGCGCTCGTTTCTATATCTAAAAGGGCATTTTCTTAGGAATAATAAAAAACATTTACCTGTTTGAATATGCCCCTAAATCCCCTCTTGATATGAGTGGATTTAAAGGAAAGTCATTATTAAAGTTGCCTCAGCTTTCTGAGAACGTACCCTAAATCCTTTTAAAATTTTGATACAAGACTCCAATAAATGTTATCCAGTTGACCTCTCAGGCGTTAATGAAATAGGGTTAGAAAAGTGGCTTAAAAATTATTATATTCCAGTTAAAGGAAATGAAATCTATGAGATTTATAATAACGTTTTTGATCTATATGGCACATTATACTTAAAAAATCATAATGAAATTATCAAATGGGTGATATTGTCTCTTAGGATTCCGTTAATTATTTCCAAGAGTCTATATGAAGTATTGCGGATAATGAGGCTTAGGGAAAATGGATACGATTATATACTCACCAGAGAGAAAAACAAAATAACAGAAGATTTTATAGATAATCAGATGCTTAAAGTCTTTTCTCATAGCGCTTTGTCATTGAATAAGAGTAATAAAGTGAAAAATTATTTGAGATTTATTAAATATAATATATCTACATCCGGAATTCTTAATTTCAATTTTATCAGGAACCTCTCAGTTCCTGTGTTTCTTATCGGAAATCGATTCGCGCCGGAAATAGAAGCATACTGTGATGGATATGGTATCGCTCCAATTCAAATACCTCCTATGTTGTTTGGAGGTAATTATTCAAAAAGTTCTTCAAATTCTAAAGAAGAAGAGGAGCTCAATATTATTTTGGGCGATTTCTGGAATCAGATCAGAGCTAAATTTATGTTTATTGAAAAAAGAAGATTGGAGCTTTTGAAAAACAAGGTAAAAGAGATATTTAGTGAAGCTATCGGGTTTTTTCTATATAATTATTCTGTTTTGAAAAATATTAAGCCCAGGAAATTGCTTGTAAGTGGAATGGGGAGCCACAGTCACCGGCTATTCTCCGCCGCATGGAAACAGGCTGGTGGAACGGTGATAGGATTTCCTCATGGTAATGGTTACTGGTGTGGTTATGACCGTGGTTCAGTGACAGATGGATTTCTGTCCATCCTTGATGAATATGTTGCCAGTACCGTTGGACAGGAAAAGATATTGAAAGGTGCTATTAAACAATTTGAAACCGATTTTAAGACAGACGTAATTGTCAGCACAAACAGAAAAAATCTATATAAAGACTTGTTTGACAGGTTGCAGAAGAGTGGCCAGGTAAAGCGTATATCGAAAGTAATGATTATAGGGTACCCATTGGGAGATTATGTATACATTAACCCTAGCGAGTCTCATGGACTTGCTTATCTTCGTTTGGAAATAGAACTGGTGAAGATTTTAAAATCTGCCGGTTATTATGTGATATATAAAGCACATCCTATGACTCAAGATGTGGGGAAATACTTATTTAATGAATTTGCAGACGAATATTTAACAAATACCTTTGAAGATGTTTATGAAAGGGCGGATTGTTTACTGTTTACGTATGCTTATAGCACTACTTTAGGATTTTCTATGTTGACTAAGAAGCCGATTGTAGTGATGGATGTTCTTTGCGTTAATAGCAATCCCAGAGTCTATGATTTGATAAGAAAAAGATGCATGTTTATTGATGCCAAACCTGATGGAGCGGGTGGAATTGAATTTGATAGTAATCAATTAATTAGCTCCATTGGAAAAGATTGTAAAGAACCCAATTATGATATTCTTTACGAATATGCTTTTTAAATCATGATGAGTATTCCTCTCTCTTTCCCTGATTATACAGCAGATATAGATTGTTTTTTAAAACGATTATTCCCCATTGTTAGAAGTATTACCGGCAACGGAAATCGTGATACTTTGAGAGTCTTACAGGAAATCATTCCATTGACCATTAAAGAATACCCAACCAATCAAAAGGTGTATGATTGGGTTATTCCTGAAGAATGGAACATCAGAGATGCATGGGTTAAGGATTCTAAAGGGAATAAAGTTATTGATTTTAAAAACAATAACCTCCATGTGATGAGCTATAGCAGCCCTGTAAAGAAGAGAATGCATTACAAAGATTTAAGAAAGCATTTATTCTGTCTTCCCAAGCTTCCTGAAGCCATCCCATACCGTACAAGCTATTATGAAAATAATTGGGGCTTTTGCCTCAGCTATGATGATTTTCAGAAAAAATTTGATGTAAATTCCGAGTATGATGTATTTATTGATTCGTCTTTCACAGAAGGCACACTATCTATTGGTGAATTGATTATCAGGGGTAAAAGCAAGAAAGAGTATCTTATTTCAACTTATATTTGCCATCCTGCACTGGCAAATGATAATTTAAGCGGAGTTATACTTTCAGCTTTTTTGGCAAAAGAGCTCCTGAATAAAGTACTGAACTTTAGCTATCGTATTATTTTTGTTCCTGAAACCATTGGGGCAATTGCTTATTGTGCCAATAACGAAGATGAAATGAAAAATATCGACTGTGGTTTTTTGGTTTCATGCGTTGGGGGGCCAGGAACGATTGGCTATAAACAAAGTTTTAAAAAAAACCATTATATTAATGCGATAATAGAGAGGTCATTTCAAGGCCATAATGTAGATTATATTACATATCCTTTTGATATTAATGGTAGTGATGAACGTCAATATTCTTCACAAGGATTTCGTATTAATATGGCAAGTATAACAAAGGACAAATATTACGAATATAATTGCTATCATACATCGTTGGATAATCTTGATTATGTTAAAGCAGAGTCAATTAACAAAAGCCTGATGTTTTATCTCTGTTCCGTTAATCAATTAGATAAAAACATTACTTATCAAAACGTTTATCAAAACTGTGAAGTGATGCTGGGTAAACATGGGGTCTATCCCAAAATTGGCGGCATGCAAAGGCCAAATGACAATATTAATAATGAGTTAGACATAATTCGATGGCTTCTCTTTTATTGTGATGGCCATATGACATTACACGAAATATCGGCTGAAGCAAATATCACTATAGAAATTCTCTATCAAATAGCAATTAAGCTGGAAGAAAAGGAAATATTACGAAGAGTAGGATGAGTAAATATGAAATACGAGACGTGAATGACTTTGATATATGGGATGCCCTTGTAAGAGATTCAGAGTGTGGAACAATATTTTCATCCCATCATTATTTGCAGGCCGTAGATAGAAAGTATAGGCTTTTTTTTATCTACAAAGGTAGCGAGATTAAGGCAGGTGTTTCTCTTATGCTATCTGAAGATGAAAAGAGTTGTGAGCTAGATGATTTGGTAATTTATAATGGTATTTTGTTTCAAAATGATTCTACTAAAAAAGAAATTAAATCGCGGCTTGAAAGGTTTGATATTACATCTTTTGCCATAGAAGAGTTTGAGAGAAAATATAATAGAATCACGATGCGCCTTTCCCCGCCTTTTGAAGATATGAGACCTTTCTTGTGGCATAATTATCATTCAAGCAATCCTCTGGATAAATTTAAGATAGACTTGCGGTATACGAGTTGTGTAAATATTTCCAGCTTAGTGAGAGATCAACAGGAAGAAGAGACCGTACTTTTTCAATCCATGGAAACACTTAGACAGCGAAATATTAGAGAAGCGCGGAAGGATGGTGCCATCGTTAAGGAAGAAAACCAGGTATCTCTTTTTATTGCTTTTTATCGTGACTTAATGTTTCAACAGAACGAAACTGTTCAACAAAGCAAGTTAGATCGTATGCGGAGTCTTATAGAAACTTTGTTAAAAGAGAAGCTGGCAATTATGACCGTTTCTTTCAATTCCAGCGGAGGTATTCTTTATGCTACTATTTATGGTTTAGACAATAAACGGGCTTATTATCTTTTCGGCGCAGGTAATCTTAATGCTGAGGAACGCTATAAAGGAACTATAACCTTTTGGGATTCCTTTAAAATATTGTCCAAGAAATATGGTATCAAGGAGATTGACATGGAGGGCGTTAACAGTCCAAAGAGAGGATGGTTTAAACTAAGTTTTGGGGGAGATATAAGGCCTTATTTTCTTGTTGATAGAAGGAGGGATAATAGTGCCAAATGTTAGTGTAAATTGGCATCAACAAGAGGTGGATACCCAAGAAAGAGAATGGGCGTTTGTTCGCAATCAAGGGAATGTTATCAAATTTTTATATAACCGTCATCAGTGGTACAATTATCCACGCCTTTCGAGGATTGGGGCTTTTCCATTGCACGTTGATATTGAAGTGACAGCAAGGTGCAATTTAGAGTGTCCAATGTGTCCGCGACGACATGCAGATATTTCTGATTATGACCATATGGAGATTGATTTGTTTCACAAAATAGTAGATGAATGTGCTGATCATAATCTTTTTTCTGCCAGGCTAAGCTGGCGAGGCGAATCACTCTCACATCCAAATTTTCTTGATCTTGTTCATTACATAAAATGTGAAAAGAAAATACCTAATGTTTCTTTTCTTACTAACGGCCATTATTTAACTGAAAAAATAGCAAGAGGGCTTGTAGAAAAGGGATTGGACTATATATCTTTTTCTGTGGATGGTATTGACGCAATCTATGATAAAATTCGTGCTCCTGCAAAATTTGGATCTGTTTTTAACAATATAAAAAGGTTAAAAGAAATCAGAGACAGAGCAAAGGTAAAAAACCCTCAAATAAGAGTTTCTGGATTATGGCCTGCCATAGCGCAAAATAAGAGTGCTTATTTTGAAAAAATGAGCAAGCTGGCAGACAAAATAGTTTCCAATCCTGTTAAAGATTATGGAGTAGATGAAAAAACTGAATTTATTTCAGAATTTATTTGTCCACAGCCGTGGGAGCGCTTGTTTATAGGTTTTGATGGAAAGGTTCAGCCATGTCCAAACAGTGTTGAAAGACTGTATATAGGAAATTGTAAAAAAACAAGTTTAGCTGAAATATGGAATGGTGAAGAATTAAGCAAATTGCGTGCGGACCACATTGTGGGAAACATTGACAATTACTTTGCTTGCTCACGCTGTAGCTTCAGAGTTAATACCGATTACAAGGCTCAACTTAAAAAGGATTGGAGTGATTGGTCTCCAACTGAATATTTACCCAAAGTAAAGAAATAATTATTATGAATTTAAAGACAAAAGATTTGCAGTATATTATTGTAATGGGGTCAATTCGTTCCGGAAAAACCTTAATTGGTCGAGCTTTAAATATGCATCCTAACATTATTGTACAGCAGGAACCTTTTTTCTTTTTTTTCAAATTATGCTACACGATATTTCAACGTGATTTTCTCAAAAAAGACATTGATACGAGACAGCCCTTGTTACCGGATTTCTGCATATCCGGTCAAGAACGTAGACTTTTTGCTGAAAGTTTCATAGATATACAGTTTATGGGCCAGGATGTAAAGGAGTTAAAGCGTTTAACAATAAAACAGCAGGAATTAGGTGGTAATGAACGCGCCCCTGAAATCATTCCATTTCTTGAAATGATCAGAATGGGGAGTGCTATTGAAGTGCTCAAAGATTTATTGACTATTCTGGGCAAAGCTTATCAAAAGGATGACTGCCGATATATAGGTTTCACAGAAGCATGGTGTGATAAATTTATTGGGATATTACTAAATCTACAAGGTTTTTCATTTAAGTGTATCCATGCAATTAGAGATCCTAGAGCAATTATCGCATCTCGAAATGCTGGAAGAAATATAAAACAAAAATACGGAGGAAAATATCCTATCCTTTTTCTTATTCGACATTGGCGCGATAGTATAGCTTACTCTATTACCAACAGGGAGCATCCATACTATTTATCTGTTAAATACGAAGATCTGGTAAATTCCCCAAGACTCTGGTTCGAAAATATCTGCGAACTTCTTAATATCCCTTTTGATGAAGGACTTATACAGCCTGAAAGATATGTTGATGGGAGAGGACATGTTTGGAAGCAAAATACCAATTTTGAAGCTGGAAGCGGGTTTTCCAGTAAATCTCTTTTTAAATGGAAGGAAACATTATCAAGGCAAGAAATCGGTTTTATAGAATATATGTGTCGCTCTGAGATGGAATACTTCAAATATAGGTGTACACAAGAAGATTTCAATCTTCATGAACTGATTGATTATAATGAGAAAAAGGATGAAACACTATCTTGGCTGCTGCCTTACGTAAGCACTTTGAATGATAGTGAAATGTCTCTTGAGATTATGCGATATGCTTTGCTTAATATTGACAGTTTTGTGCCAGATGAAATAGTTCAATATCTTTTTGGTGATGGGAAAATATATAATACTTTGTTGGCCAAAGAGGCTAAATCTTAATAGAAACCAACTATGAATGAGCTATATTTTCGTGTTGAAAATACAACATGGTGTTCAGAAACTCCTTCAGCATTATACTTTGATGAACTGATGGACGCTTTAGAAAAAACAGTTGGGCCAGATATACGGGAATCTTTTTTAAATAATGTTCTTATACCGCTTGATAAAATTTGTAATGATAAATATGTGAAAATTGCTAAACCTGATTCTGAAATGAATGATAGGGATTTCAGCTTATATTTACCTAATGATATGCTAAAAACTGCTATCCCGATATTGGAAATATATATTGAAAAAAGTCTTGATGGTAAATTTGTAGAGACAGCGAAGGACATTATTAAGGCGTACAAGAAAGCGGAAGCCTTGAAGAGTATTGTTTTCATCTGGGGAGAATAATAGAGTTAAAAGTACTTTGGTTTAACTTATAAGAATTAAAGAATGTGTGGAATAGCAGGATATAGGGTTGGCCAGATGGTAGACCATGGTATTTTAGAAAAAATGGTAAAAGCCCTTTACCATCGTGGACCTGATTCAGAAGGATATTATAGTACTCCTGACTATAGTGCAGGTATGTGTCGTTTAAGAGTAAATGATCTGGCAACGGGCGATCAGCCACTGTATAGTGAGGATAAATCTATTGTTCTTTTCTATAATGGAGAAATATATAACTATCCTCAGATTAGAAAAAACCTGGAAAGCAAAGGTTATCATTTTCGTACTCGCTCTGATGGAGAAGTAATTTGTCATCTTTATAGTGAAATAAAAGAGAATTTATTTGAGTTGTTAGATGGTATGTTTGCAGTTGCGCTATGGATTGTACCGGAACAAAAGCTCATCCTGGCTCGTGATATTCCGGGAGAAAAACCACTTTATTATATACAACTTTCTGATACTGAACTGGTATTCGCGTCAGAAATTAAAAGCTTGTTATCTTTCCCGGGTTGGGATCATACTCTAAATATGCAAGCTTTATGGGATTATCCAACTTACTTATGGGTTCCGGAACCGCAAACGGTCTTTCAATCAGTAATGGCATTGCCCAGAGGAAATGTACTTATTTCTGATAATGAAGGTATCAGGGTTTACGCCTACAGAAATAAGTTCAACCAGCAGTCTATAGATTTGGATGAAGATTGCGTGATTGAAGAAACTCGTCGTGTTGTAACTGAGTCGATTCATTCAAGGTTGCTTTCAGATGTTCCTGTTGGAAGTTTTCTTAGCAGCGGATTGGATAGTTCAATTATAACAACCGTTGCAGCTAGGGTTCTGCCTGATCTGACTACTTTTACGATTGGCTTTGATGATATTGCTGATCCGTATCATGGAACGACCGATGAATCCAAATTTGCCGAGAAGTATGCTAAAGCTTTGGGCCTGAAGCACCATACTATCTTTGTAACCGCCGAAGATTTTAAACGTGATTTGTTGACATTCTGTGTTCACGGGGATCAGCCGTTTGCCGTTTCGTCTGGATTAGGAATATTGTCTGTTGCTCGATCAGCGTATGAAAATGGAATCAAAGTTTTATTATCCGGTGATGGTGCTGACGAATGCTTTGGTGGCTATTCCTGGTATCATTATCTTCAATCCTCTGATATTTACCATAACAACGTAAATCAAAAAGACGGAAATATCTCATTCCAGCATATTGGCGTAAAACTTGACGATCGCCTGGACGCAATAAAAAGTTACTCTCCTGCCAAGCAGGCTTGGGCTTGGCATTATTTTGCCTCGGAAGATGAAAAACATAGTTTATTTAATAAGGACTACTTTGAGAATACACAATCCTCTTTACGTTTTTTTAATGATTTCAGCTCAAAGAGGTATTGGGCACCAGAAGATTTTATAAAACATGATAGGGAATTTTATTTGCCTTTTGAGATGTTACGTAAGGTGGATCGGATGACAATGGCCTTTTCTGTTGAAGGCCGCACTCCCTTTGCTGCACCGGCTGTTTTGGCACATGTCGACAAGTTGAAATATCAACATTTGATTAATAGAAACAACTTAAAATGTGTTTTACGAAAAGCTTTTGCACCAATTCTACCGAAAGATATAATTACAAGGCCTAAACATGGGTTTAATGTTCCTATAGACCATTGGTTGAAAAATGATTGGGCAGATATGGTTGATGAAACATTTGAACCAGGCTCTTCTTTAATGAAACAAGGAATGATTCATAAAGATAGTCATGACATTGCAATACGGATGTTGAACGATCCGTTGAAATTAAATGGTCATACTATATTTTCTTTTATAATGCTCAACTTATGGCTTGAAAATATTTATGGAAATTATTGCTGAAATAGGGCAAAACCACAATGGAGATATCAATTATGTTCAAGAACTCATCCATGCCGCTAAGGAAAATGGAGCTGATTCAGTAAAATTTCAACTTTACGATGCAAAAAAGCTTTTTCCTAAAGAGGGCAATGAATGGTATGATTACAATTGCAAAACAGAGATCAGTCGGGACTGGCTTTATTTGTTGAGTGAAGAATGTAAAAAGGTAAAAATTGAATTAATGGCATCTGTTTTTGATATTGATCGTATCTCCTGGTTAGAAGAAGTAAAAGTGAGGCGTTACAAAATTGCTTCCCGTTCTATTTATGATACCCGGCTGATCCAAGCCCTGGCAAATACTGGCAAACCTATAATTGCTTCTTTGGGTATGTGGAAAGAACATGAATTTCCTAAAATTGAAACCAGTGCATCCGTTCTATATTTATACTGTGTTTCTAAATATCCTGTGCCACTTACTGACCTAAATTTAAGTCAGGTGGATTTCACGAAATACGCCGGGTTTAGTGATCATACCGTTGGAATTGCCGCGTCGATTGCAGCATATTCACTAGGTGCTAGGATTATAGAAAAGCATTTCACTCTTGATAAATCTATGTATGGGCCTGACCATGCGTGTAGCATGACGCCTGATGAGTTGAAGCAATTACACGACTATTGTTTAGAAATCAAACAAAGTTTATAAATTGTTTATATCGATGACAATATTTAAAACATTTGTGGAGGCCAAGATTGAAAAGTAATCCAAAAATTACAGTTTACATTCCTTCACATAATTATGGACATTATTTAAAAGATGCTGTTGAAAGCGTGCTGAAGCAGACAGTGGAGAATTGGGAGCTATTATTGATTAATGATGACTCAAGTGATGATTCTCAAGAGGTGATGGATTTGTATAAAGGAGATGAAAGAATTCATGTATTTTCTACTAATGGGATAGGCTTGCCTGCTGTTGGTAATCTTGCTTTGAAGAAAGCTAAGGGTGATTATCTTATTAGATTAGATGGTGATGATGTTTTCGATGAAAATATTTTGCTCGTACTTGGCCACTATTTAGATAAATATCCAGAGTATGCCATGGTCTTTCCGGATTATTACTTGATAGATGATCAGGGAGAGATTTATTCTCATGAGCGGAGGGAGAAAGTCTATATAAACAATCATATCCTGGATATGCCTGCAAATGGAGCGTGTTGTTTAATATGTACTAACATTTTACAAGAATTAGGTGGATATCGGGAAGACTTAGGTGCTCAAGATGGTTTTGATTTGTGGCGCAAAATAACTGAAAAATATAAAGTTATGAATATTAACCTGCCGCTGTTTTATTATCGAAGACACAACCAAAACCTGACTAATATGTCTCAACGTATTATATCGGCAAGGCGTCAAATTAAGCATGATACGATTGTTAAAGATAAGATAAATGATTATAGACCCATTATTGCGGTTATCCCTTGTCGAAAAAACTACGATTTTGCTCCTGATGTCTGGAAAATGAAAATACAAGGAAAAAGCCTATTGCAGTTGAATATTGAAAAATGTGTGAGGTCGAAACTTATTGATAATATTATTGTTGCTTCAGACAATCCGGAAGTTCAGGAAATTATGTCGCTTGTCAAGGATTCCCGGTTGACATTTTTTCAGCGTAGTCTTGAGGATACCATTATTTCCCAAAGCTTAACGATTACACTGGAGAAAATCCTTTCTCAATTAGACCCCGATTGTAAAGGGATTACCATACTTTCGTATCTACAGACTCCTTTGGTTGCAACAAGTACTCTGGAGGAGGCTGTCCTAACACTCATTATTAATGACGTTGATTGTGTTTTTGGTGTCGAAGCAGTACGGGATCCTTTATACAAAAGATCTGCTAATGGATTAAAACCGATTAATCCTCCCCGTGGCGTATCCAGTGACTTTGATATCGTTTACCGTGAAACAAACACATCTTTAGCATCGAGAAGCTACAATATTAAAAACGGTTCATTAACGGGATCAAAGGTTATAAATATTATTGTTCATAGTGAAGAGAATTTTTTCATTAAATCCGAGCACACATTAAAAATTGCCAATATCATTGCTCAAGATCGATGAAATACGGTGTGATTATAGGGGCCCGTACCGCCTCATCGCGGCTACCCAGTAAAGCATTGTTGCCTTTAAAAGGGTTGCCAATGATTGTTTTCTTAATTAAACGGTTGAAGTCTTCGCAACA
>Ga0187833_10000670_pt1 | contig 39820 bp, 34 predicted proteins | sample ETNtaG_37_FD_167968 | JGI IMG/M metagenome (GOLD analysis project Ga0187833, IMG submission 167968) | Marine microbial and viral communities from oxygen minimum zone, Eastern Pacific Ocean - ETNP2014_SV_400_PacBio MetaG (Illumina Assembly) | ecosystem: Environmental > Aquatic > Marine > Hypoxic...
GGTCGATGGCGTTAACCAGGATCTCACCGGCTCCGGCCTCTTCCAGTCCAAGGGCGTAGTCGGGCCGGGTGTCGGGCTTGAGACACTTCTTGCAGTATCTCAAGTCCTACCCCTTCTCCAACTGCTCTGGAGACAGAAACAAATCATTGACAGTCAAATGTTCGATGGGCCCATATGAGGCGGAGAAAATCGCAGAATCCGTAGTTCGTTTCAACTTTTTACGTAACGCCCAAGTGATGAGAATCCTCATTGTAACGTCAGAATCCTTCCACGGACATGAATTACGCAATCTACCTCTCTGCGCGGAACTCATCGGTCGCGGTCACGAGGTGATTCACAGCGGCCCGACGACGGCGCTAGCAACTGAAGGCTTCAGGATGACCGCCTTCGACCCCTCCTTCGCGGAAAGGCCCGAGGCAGCCGAATGCAACACCCGCCTGTTCTCGATCTGGAGCGAATTGACCGATCTGATCGACTGGTGCCAGGTAGTGCTGTTCGGGGTCGCCAAGCAATATAGGCATGTCGCCGCCTATGCAGCCAAGGAAAACAAGATCGTCCTCTGGCATCGCGATATCGGGGCACAGAACCCCTATGTGTACCATGCCGACTGGATTGCCGTGCGCGGCGTCTTCGAGGCCGAGGTCTCGGCACGCAGATTTGGCGTCCCACGGGAACATATCCGGGTCGCCGGCTGTGTACAGTTTGACTCTGCGGCACCGAAGAACCAACGTCTGGACAGGAAAGCGTTCTGCCGCAAGTACGGCTTGGACGAGGACAAGAAAATCGCCGTCTTTATATCCACAGCCCCGGCCAATCACCATAAAATGGTTGTCGAGAACTACCGGAATATCTGTCGGATCGTCCAGAACACCCCTGGCTTCCAACTTATCATCAAACCACATCCCAGGGAATATGCCCACAACAAGCAGCATTGCCACTACGAGGATACCGAGACGCCGACTTGGAAACAACTCGCTCCCGGCATTTCAGCCTGCGAGCCGGAAGACAAGTACGACTGTTTTCGTCATGCGGAGATTCTTATAGACCAGAAATCCGAAATGTTCCGGGAAGCCGTCCTATTTCACATCCCCATACTAGAGGTCAACGTTCTTGAGGTCCGTGCCCATATACTCAATATCGATGCTGACGATATATCCCGCGACTTTCCCGGAAAGCGTTTCTCACCACCATGCCGCCAGCCCTGGACCTATTTCGGTGGCCTAGAGGAGATCATCGAGGAACTGCCAGATAGCCCGTTCAAAGAAAAAGCCGTCATTGACATCGCCAAGAACCTGGACTGGTATTCAGGTGTTCTGCCCGATTTCATCGGTGCCTATTGCTCGATGGACGAACTGCCGGAAATCCTGTCCTCCGGTGCCTACCGCTTCGACGATGAGGAGACTTACGAGGCTTACATTTCGGAATACTGCCTGACCAACGACGGCAAGGCCCATGTCCGGGTCGCAGACATGGTGGAAGAGGCGATCAATGATCCCGTACTGGCCGTCAAGCTGCGTCCCCCGGGGCTGCTGCGCATTCTAAAGAGGCTGCTCAGGAACTGGATCATTCGTCCCCTTCGCTCCCTTCGACGGTCGTCGCCAGCTTCGAATTAAACGGCGCGTAGTTCGGGTTACCGCCGTGAATGCAGCCCTGGCAGATGAGCCCTGTCAGACTTTCGGGGTCTTCCCGGTTGTCCATCAGCCGCTGTCGGAGTTCCTGGAATCGCTCACTTACCCAGGCCTCATAAAGAGGTGTCTCGGCCAGATCCTCAATGGCCAGGTTGTTGTCGTAATCGACACAGCAGGCGCGCAGGTATCCGTCGCTGGAGACGTGGATTCGCGAAAAGGGCTGAAAGCAGACCCCGTCCTGGAAACTTATCAACTCGGGCGGATATTCCGGATTGTACCCGGAGACGTTGACCGGGCGCGAATGCAAGATTTCGTCCACGTAGGGCGAGAGCAGGCCGATCAAGGTCTCGAAGGTGCCTTCGTTCTCCGCCATCTCAACGAAGGAAATGCCCAGATAGACCTTGCGTCCCAGTTCCTTCCGGCCGGCATCGATGGCCCGCACACTGGCAATCGCCGCCTCGAAGTCGTCCTTGCCATGGACCGCGAGGTAGCTCTCGCGGGTGCCGCCGTTGATCGATACCTTGATCGAATCGAGGCCAGCCTCGATGAGCCGTCGCCAGCGTTCGGCATCGGCGATGGAGCCGTTGGTGGTGATGTAGACGTAGTCGTAGCCGGTGTCCTTGCAGAAGGCTACGTAGTCTTCCAGGTGCTTGCAGGCCAGAGGCTCGGCGCCGCCGCCCAGGGCGGCCTCCCGGACGCCCTGGGCAAAAGCCTGAGCGACGATGTCGCGGAACAGCTCCGGCGGCATCAACTGCTTTGGCCGGTTCATGGCCGCGAGGGCGCAAAACCCACAGGCATGATTGCAGATGTTGGAAATCTCCATCATCAGGGCGCGCGGGAAAGACGGCGTCGTGGTGGCCACGAACTGGTCGCGCCGCTGCTGGATCTTGCGGACGATATGGCCCTCAGCCTCGGTCTCCGGGGCGATGTCCTCCGGGGTCAAAACCCTGGCCATCTAGACTAGATCCCCGTTCATGGGCTCATAAGGCGAGCCGTCACCGTAGAGACAGTCCTCACAGAGCAGGCCCTTGAGGTTGCCCCTGCCCTCCTTCTCGGCTATCAGCCGCCGGCGCAGTTCCCGGAAGCGCTCGCCGTGCCAGGCCTCGGCGACGGGCATCTCCCTGACATCGACTAGGGCGGTGGCATTGTCCCACTCGATGCAGCAGGCCCGGAAATAGCCCTCGCAGGAGAAATTGGCCTGGGAGAAAGGCATGTAGCACTTGGCTTTGCCGGCATCGACGACGGCGCCCATACCCTCGTCCAGGAAGATGCCTGGGCGGTCCTCGTAGCCCGGCGGGCGGATGGCGCGGGAACAAATAAACTCGTCCACATAAGATCCCAGCAACGCCTTCAAGGCCTCGAAGGCGCCCCGATTGGCCGTCGTCTCGACGCAGGCCACGGCTAGGAACAGGGGCCGGTCGAGGGTTTTGCGGTAGGCGTCGATAGCGCGGATGCTGTCGACCGCCTTCTCAAAATCATCGCGCCCGTGAACAGCCCGGTAGGTCTTAGCATCGGCGGCGTTGATGGAGACCTTGATGGAATGCAGCCCGGCGTCGATGACCTTTTTCCAGCGTTCAGGGCTGGCCAAAATGCCGTTGGTGGTGATGTAGATGTATTCGAAACCCAGCCCAGCACAGAAGGCGATGTATTTCTCCAGCTTCTTATTGGCCAGAGGCTCGGCACCACCAACCAGTGACACCTGGCGCGATCCCAGGTCATAGCACTGGCGAACCAAGGTCCTGAATAGTTCGGGATCAATATGGGCACTCGGCCGCTCGGCCTGGAGCAAACCGCAGAAGATACATTTGTGATTGCAGATGTTGGTCACCTCGATCTGCATGCTGTATGGGAACGGTGGTGTTTCCGTGATCCGGACACGCTTCTTGATCTCGGCGTACTTCTTGCCAAGAAAGCTCTTCGGGTTCTCCACCTGGGTGAAGGCATCCTCAAAATCGAAGCCCTTGGATTCAGTCACGGCAGGCTCCCAGGAAAGCATGAGGATGGTACGGAGCTTGTAGCGTTCATAACATGAACATACAATGCGCCGCCCATGGACGGAAGCGAAAGTTGCGGCATGTTCACTACAGCGCCGAAACTGATTCCGACTTCGGCGATCTCGTCGTCCTCGGTGGAGATCACGAGCCGATCAAATAGGTCCGTTTCAAGAGCCGCTTTGATGGCTTAGGCAATCATCGGCTTGCCGAAGAAATCGACAATGTTTTTACCTGGCTGGCGCTTCGAGCCGCCGCGTGCGGAGTTAACGGCAATTCTACGCAACGTTCTCAATGGTTCCGATTATGCCGGCCTGCAGAAGATCGTCGGCGAGCAAAAACAGGCTTTCAATAGGCTGGTTCAGCCGTTCGATGATTGAAAGAAGATCGTGTTGGCCGTCCGAGTAGGCAATAAGGTTCATCATCGCGTGAACCGTTCGTGCTGATTCAAGAGTGCTTAGAGTTGGATAGAGGCCACGTTTTCCGAGCTGCGGTTCGCAGAGACATAGCGACCTGTAGCTCCTATTCTTCTCGATGGCCATGATGCACTTCTTCAATGCCTCAAACGATCCCTCAAGGCCGTCTGGGGTGATCAGGGACAGGTCGTCCTGGGATGTATGGTACTCGGGATAACTTCCCGGTTTTGAGCGGGCAAACAAAACAACGGGCAGATCGACCCCTGGGCTGCAGTACTGCCTTTCGTCGCAGCCTCCTTGTTCCAGGAATCCGAACTTGCTGTAGCCCCCGGCGTGATGTTTGAGGACATGCTCAACCACCTTGTCGGTCAGCGTCCCCCCAAGGCGTGTTTCGACGAAACTGTAATCGCCCTCGTCACCAACGCAGGTTATGGCGAAACCGGCAACGGTTTCTTTCTTCATGCGATCCAGATTCCGGCTTAGATAAATAATCGAGCCGATGGTCTCGGGGGCGATGACGATCCTGCATGTGTAACGTCGCTCGGGGAGCTCCATGAGCCACCGAGCAAGAGCGATGGTGACAACGGGGCCAGAAAGCTCGTTATTGGCCATCGAGGGGTGGCAGGCATAGGTCGATAGAAGAATCTCCCCTTTTTCTTTTCCAGGAAGAATCAACTCGCCATAGGTCAGAGAGCCCGGACCAAGGGTGCTGTCGATTTTGACCCTGTAGTTTCCAGGGGCGAGCTTAAGCCGCTCTTTGTGGGGAAGGCATAAACCCCATCGTCTTTTGTAATAGGAGGTGACATAAGGGATGGCATCCGGTTTGTCCTCGATGGAGTGCAGATGTTTGTCAAGTTCCTCCAGCGGCAGGGTTTGATCAACGGGCTCAGAGTAGCCGACAACATGGAGATTATGATTCTTGAAATCGATGACCTTGCGGCCGTTCTCGTCCATGACGTAGGCATTCCGGATGTTCCATTCGTCCGTCACCGTCCAGTCGAAGGCCTTGCTGCCCGAGGGGACTTCATGGATGGTCAACCCCGGTGCCAAAGCCCGGAAATACTCAAGGGTTTCACGAACACCGTTTCCAGTTATGCTCCGGCAGATGGGAAACAGATCAGTCGCCCATCCGTGCATCTGCCGCCCCAGGCTGGTTCCTATGTTGTCAGCAGCCATTAGACTTCACGTTTCGTAATGGAATAACATGCCTTCAGCTCTGCCTTCGTGGATGACCTCTGTAGTTGCGTCGAACAACGCCTTGGCAGAAACAACTCTCAGCCCACACCCTGTTCCAGGCCTGCATCCGGTATATAGCCCCTTCTCCCAAAGCATCTCTCCCATCCCTTCCATGTCGGCAACAACTTTCTTCTCCAGGTCTCGAACGAAGAAACCATATTCCCTTACCTCTGTTTTGCCATTCCATGATTTGTATGGAGCACGGAAAACCTTGTGGTAGCGGTAGGGAACCTCATGGCATTCCTCAACATAGTGATAGAAGGTTAAGCTATTGGTTTCTCTAACATCAAGGACAGCGATCTTGCCATTCATCTCTTTGATGATTGCAAAAGGCGAATCGGGACCGAAGGCGCTATAGTTGTCCAGGTCCCGGAAACGCCCGGAATCTGCACCGAGGGCGATGAAGGAAAAAATTGGATGGCCCGTCCGGACGGCCCCTGGGGCCTGCCTTGCCGTTTCCGTCAAGACACCCATGAGGGAAGGGTTGTTGCGAATATCGAAGGGCTCGCCCCTTGCAAACCCATAATTGAAAGCCGGCAAAATCAGCGTGCCCTTCTCTCCGAGTGCTTCCTGGAAAGATTGCAGGATATCGCCGGGTGTAACGTCGCCAATGTCGGCGTTCAGATTTCGTAACGTTCTTTTCAGGCTGCTATGGACAAGCAGCATGTCTCCGGTTTCTATTCCGATATCCTGCCAAGTGTCGATCAGGCTGGAAATTTTCGATGACTTTGCGTTCTTCATTCAAAACGTCTTCCGTTGGCGAGCCTGAGCAACTCCCCATTCGCTGGACAGAATCCGCTTCTGTTAATACCACGGCCGAACAAGTCGCCCCTCGAGAATCTTAATCTTCGGCCACCGACTCACTCCGCCGTTTTTCGAAGAACTCTGTATTCGCCGAACACTGCGATGGTGTCGTATCCCTCCCTCGGTGGGAATATGTGGGCTTGCAGGGACTTGCCTTTCTTGCCGTCCCTCGCCACACGGAACTCGTCGTCCGGGCTGATTCCCTCGGCGCATGTGTTCTCGTTCTCGATTCCGTATTCCCAGCGGAGGTGAAAGTCCTGGACCGCCCCGACTTTGTAGCGAGAATCGAGGACGTTGTAGGAAATGTTGTAGCCCGGAAAGGGGATGTTGTAGCCGATTGAGGCAGAGGACCTGCCTTCCCCATGCAAGGTATCGGCGAGGAACGCGATGGCCTGTCTCAATGGGGTCGGTTTCCCGGCAAGGCTCCCTCGCAGCAATATGGGTTCAATCCTGGTCACGGAATACCAGCAGATAACGCCCGTAAGAACGGCGGTGCAAAGCCATCTGGCCCATTTCGCCGGGGCCAGAAGAGGAAGGATGTGGACCGTGAAGACGGCCAGGAGAATGCACTGGAGCGGCCAGAGCCATTCGAAGTATCTTCCCCTGCTGGGCGTTGCCAGAACAACGAGGATGAGCCAGGGAACCAACAACCCGTATGCGAGAAAGCGAAGGAAGTCCTCCTTGGAACCGCCGTCGTCTCCGAAAGCGATCCGCCTGCTCATCGCCGCGGCGGTGCGCGCCAGGGAGCGGCGGAAAAGCAACCCCGCGCCCAGGATGAACAGCAGGGTCTGAAACTGGCGGATGATGGTTATTTCGTTGGGCCAGAGGTGACCGTCCCGACTCAGAAAGCGCGTCAGTACGACTTCGTTGGCGATAAGGCCGGTCAGCAACAGGGCCACCCCCGCGGCGGTCAACAGAGCCGGCGGCGCGAGGGGCTTGAGGAAGGCCATTCTGGGCCCCAGGCGATTAAGGTCTTCCCGCAGGCCGACCGTCACCATGGCGACAACGATGAAGGCGAGAAACAATTCCAAGGCGATGCGTATCGAATGGTTACCCACCGCAAGGCCGAAATTGCCGGTCACTCCGAGGACGACGACGCTCAGCCTTCCGGCCAGTTTGATGGTCATCGATTTCAAGATTTTGGCCCCACTTCTCGCCTCCGGGGGCTGGTCTTGGACGTGGCCGCTCAGTACCTTGCCGCCCATTTGCTCTTCGATCCGGGGTCTCAGGGAGGGGTCGCACCACGACTTTTCGAAATCCGCCGGTATCAAGGATTGGCGGGTTAACTGGGCGGTGATGTTGTGAAAATCATGGGCGGCGTCATAGGCCAGATAGGGGGACCAGACCGCCAGGGCGACAACGCCCGCCACGGCAAGGGAGCGGAAAGCGATGGGGGGCCTGTATAGCAGCCAGAGGACAGGGAAAATGAAGAAAGCAGGCACGATGACCAGCATGTTGTAAAGTCCCAGGGACCAGACCAGCAGGGCCAGAGCGAGGAACCTGCCCTGCCGCTCGAAGACCCAGCGGGAAGCAAAATAAAAAGTCCAGACAATGAAAAATGCCCAGCTTCCGATAAAGGCCGCGAAGTGAAGACCGACCTTTGAGAAGGCGAACAGGGCGACGGCGAGAAGCGCGCAGGAAACGCCGGCGTGGCGGCGCGTCAGCAAATACATCCCGACCAGCGTGAAGGCATAGAGCAACCCGCTGCTGAACGAGAGATAGAGGCCGGGATGGTCGAACAGGGCGGCGGCTGGGATGTAGAGCCAGCTGCTCATCGGAGGACTGTAGGCCCCCATGCTGAGCAGGCTTCCTTTCGTCGGCAGAACGCCGATTTCCAAGAATCGCAAAGCGTCGTCGACAAGGGGCAGCAGGTCGAGTTCGACCCATTTCGCTTGCCAGTTTTGAAAGCTTAACAAGACGCCCACAAGGGAGATAACGGCCAGAAAGAGAAGGCCCATGCGGTCAAATCTGCCCTGCATAAAAAAAACCGACCTTATGAAGCCAACGTCAAACGGAACGTGCCATTAAAGGGATAAGCACTCCAGGACCTTCCCCAATAATCCCAGCCGAAGGCGAGTGTAAGCCGAGGCGGGGCGTTGGCGCCGGGTGTCGAGCGTCTTGGGAATTTTGCACTAACCTCGCGGATACCATCGGCCAGGACACAGAGGCGGAAATCGGGAATGCCGGACAGACGTCTCGATGCCCTGCCTTGATGTGTTGCACTTCACGCCTGAATCCGCCCTCATCCTTCATTATTCAGTACCAGATCCCTGTCTGGGTATGATTGATGGCATTGACGTATTTGCTGTTCGGTTCGGCACCCAGGGAATGCTGCCGAACCAGCTGGCTCAACCAGGGGATATTATCGCTATCCGTCTTGATCTCGAGAATGACGGAATTACTCAAGTCCTTGCGTAGCTTGTCCTTAAAGCAAAATAAATCGCCGCCCTTGCTGTATCGCACATCGTGATCGAAGGAGATTCGAACGCCGCTTCCGTCCCGTGCGGTATACGCCTCGCGGTCGTATTCAACCAGGGTCACCGGCCTGAGATCCTTTTGCCGGACGATCCGTTCCAAATCGATCAGGATAGGGTCTTCCGTTTCGCCCCAGCTTCTCCGCTGCATGAAACGATCGTACTGATCGAGGGAAATTTTGCTGACATACTTGACGATTTTCTTTCCAAAGCGGCGTTTCTGCTCAGCCTTGAGAACTAAGGCCTCGTCCCGGTTCCGGGAATAGCTGCGTATCCTTATTTTGTTCCGCTCATAGGTCCCCGCCAGTTTCTCGGAATAGGCGTTGTAATCCACCGTATCGAAATACAAGGTTCGAACGAGATAGCACCTGTCGGGGGAGGCCTGGGAAAATCTGTCCAGCCGGCACAACGCGGAAAGGGCGTTGCGAATACGGTAATACCTGAAATGGTCGAGGATGTATTTCGCCTCGAAACGGGCATGGGGAATCATCGGCCGTTCACCAGTGGACGGATCATGCCAACGGGAGATTTCGCCAGGTTGGGGATCGTGACCCCGAGAATTGTCAGTTCCCCGGTTTCCGGGCCCTTGGCGAAAACGCCCCGCTCCTCTCCAGCACCGCCCTTGAAGGACGGAACGCCGTTTTCGTCGTTCTCATAGAAACTCTCGATCCGCCCGAGGCGAAGGTCAGCTATTTCAATCCCTGATTGAGCGGGAGCTTTATACAACCCGACTCCGTTGAGACGAATGGACGAGACGCCGTCAACCTCGAAATCCTTTTTGTTCCTCCAAAAAAGGCTCCCCATGACATTAGCCGTCCCTCCGCCGAAAACCGGTTTCTTTCGATAGGCGGACAATGCGCGTTCGTTATTGTAAAAAGCACCACCGTAAACATGGGTAGACGACAGGTCCTTCGAGGCGATTCCAATCCCCGACGTGGCGATCAGGTTGTTGACCGCATGAAGCGTCGTTTTTTCACCGACGCTGATCGCCTTGTCGTCCATGCCGGAAAAAATGCTGTCAACGACGACGACCTCGGAACCGCAAAAATCGACCCCGTCTCCACCGTTGTCCTTAATGGTCGAATTGCGGATCACCCCTTTTACCCAATCGCCGTCAAAGGCGTCGGAAGCATTGCCGACGAAGCGGCTGTCTGTGATTTCGAAATCCGCATGCTTGATGTTCAACCCGTCGGCGGCGGCGCTGTTTTCGATCACGCTGTTCGAAATACGGACCGGCGAATGATAGAAATTAAGTTGGCCTGAGAAATAGATTCCGTTGATCCAGCGCTCGCTCCCACCGCGAATGATTAAATGCAAAACCCGTGACTGTTCTCGGGCCTTGGTAACACCGAGGACGCCCCAGGGGCGACCTTCGATCAGGGGTTCAACGATCACGGGCTTGCCGTTCTCCCCTAGAATTTGAACGGCTCGATAAACGAGGATGCTCGCTTTCGGCGCCATTTTCAAAACGACACCAGCTTCCAGGACCAACCCGAAACGGCCCGGGATGACGATGTCCCTTTCAACCTTGTAAGTCCCGGGGGCCAGGATCAGCCTTCCGCCTTCCCGCCGGAAGGGAAGCGGTGATTCTTTCAGAAACGTCTCGAGCAGCCTGTCCGGGTTCCGGTTGGAAGTATTGCCGCTAACGTATTTCGCCGGGCTTCTTCTTGTACGGAAGGATTCGATCGGGCGGTTGGTCAGCGAATGGATGAAGTCCATATCGACAAGGGGATAGGCTCCCCCCTGGAAACGGCCACCGCCTTCGAACCCGACAGACAGGGTCCAACGCGTCACAACCGGACGAAGACGTTTGTCCCTATTCGTCCAGATCGCCAGCTTTTCGAATTCGAGCGTAATCCTGTCCGTTCCGGCCGTGGCCTTGAAGGAAGTCAATTCTGTTTGTTTTCCTTCCGGGTCGGTGAGCCTGACGCCGTTAATTTTCAGGCCATTGGGAAAGGCCGCCGTTGGGGTCAGGTCGATCCGGTGCAGATTGAGATCAACCAGGGAATCCGGATAGACGTCAAAACGGATTTCGGCGTCCTTTCCGTCGTTTGAAATGGTGGTATCGATAAACACGCGGCCGTATTCCAACCAGGTTCGCAAGATCCGAATGTTCTCCTTGAAAATGTTCATTCGGATGTCATGAAGCTCGTCCATGCTTTCGAGCCGATAGGGGCGTATCCCTTGGCCCAACGCATCGCGGATATCGGCATAGAGGTCTTCGAGACTTTTCGTCATCTTATCGGCGCCGTCTTCCAGAATTTCGTAAATGTAACGATTGCGTAAACGGGTTACGTTCCGGTCCTCCAAAATCCGTTCGATAAGCGGATTGGCGAAGCGGCGCGCATCGCCGAGGTGATCGAAGGAGCCGTTCTTTCTGTATTTCCGGAAAATCTCGTTGATGATCAGGTCGTAGGTTATAGGCTCGAAAAGCCCCGAGGTCGGATCGTAATACCAGCGTACATTATCCGGGCTCGCCGGATGAGTTCCGCCGAAGAACCAGATCAAGGCATTCCATTTGGCGAATTTATCGATATCGATCAGGTAGGGAATTGCGGCTGAAAATTCTTGCCTCGTCGCGGTTCGGCTCAATTGCAGAAGTCTGTCCCAACGGCTTTGGATCATTCCCGCCGCAGTTCCTCCTTTCTTGTGGATGCTGACCTGAAAGGAGCTTGGGTAGGAATCCCATCCTTTGACAACTCCAACGCGATTGGCCCGCGTGTCCAACCAAATACCGTCTGAAATGAACATCTCCCCTTCAGGGTAACGAAGCCTTTCCAACATCTCCTTGCCCGGCTGTTCGAACCAGTAATAGAGTCCCATGTCGACTTGGTTCAACGTGACCATGGCGAAGCCGTCATCTGCGACGAGCAATCCCATGGAGCGGGATTTTTCCAGCCCGACCGGCTCGATTTCGTATTCCTTGTCGGACGGAATGATCAGATTAATGCTCCGATACCCGTTGAACAGCCGTTCCTTGTTGAACTTGATCCGCAGTGATTTCTTCGACTCCCTCCAGTGGTTGGAAAGGTCGCCCCGAATCCTGACCTTGACCTTGTATGTTTCACCGTTATGACTGAACCGAGCCGGATACCATTTCTTGTCCTTTTTAAGCAGGATGCCTTCGCCCTTGAGACTGTTTTGAACGAACTGTTCAATGATGCGCAGATATTTCGGATCGACCGCGAGTTTGTAGAGTGGAAACTTCGAACTGGGCTTTACTTTCGAGCCCAGGGTTCTGCCGAGGCTGACCACTTTCGAAGTCAATTTCTCGTGTTCGAGTAAATCGTTGAGCCGGTAGATAATCGCATCTTTTTTTATCACCGCCCCGACGAAAGCGATGATAAAAAGAAAAAGAAACACGAGGGAATTGAATGCCGTCAGGCGCTTATAGGCGGTATCGGAAATGCGTAACCGCCATCTCTTCATTTTTTTTCTCGTTTTCACGTCTCGTGTTTCCTCGGTCCGTAGACCTGGGTTTCAGCGCGGCAGAGCCAATCCACCCCTTTAACAACCGTCCTAGATCGGCAGGGACAAATGGGGCGCCAGCAGTGAAGCGTTGCCGACGCCCGGCACGGCGCGGACTTTTTCCAGAAGCTGTCTTGGAATATTGGCGTTGGGATCGTCCAGGGTCAGTTCGATAACCATTTCCCAGCCGTCTTCCTTCAACTCCATGCTTCTTATCGAGGAATAACTGACGAATTCCGAGACAATTGGGATTATGCCATCCTTGATCGAGGGGCCTTCCCCATTCATCACCAGGATAAAATTCGCCCGTTGCCGTTCCCCGAAATGGAAGAAATGGATCAACAGCAAGGCGCCCCCAAGGAACATGCAGGCGATGATGCTCTCTCCCCAGTTCAATGTGCCGGTTCCCAGACCGATCGCGATTGCCCAGAACAAATAGATCATGTCCCGGGAGTCCTTGATTACCGTTCTAAACCGGATAATGGACAGAGCGCCGATCATGCCAAGTGAAAGCGCCAGATTGCTTCCGATGAACATCATGACTACGGCTACGATGGGCGGCATCAGCACAAGGGACACCAGGAACGAGCGCTCATAAGTCAATCCCTGATGGGAAATCCGGTAAACAAAAACCGTCCAAATTCCCAATGTAAATGCCAGGCTCAGCGTCATCAGAAGGTCGAGCGTCGAAAACGATATTGCCTGAAGTTGGGGAACACCCATCAAAAAGACTCCTTAGTTACGGCTGAAACAACTTTCTAAGGGAAAACGCATTGTCGATCATCCATAAAATTAGTGAAAGCCCCATCCCTGAATGAATCGCACCGTATTTCTCTTTTAAATACCTTTTCACTGCCGCAAGAGCCGCTGCGCCAAAGTATCCGACAGATGGGGCGCGAGGTCGCCAATCACTTTGGGTTCCAGGACGATCAGGCGGCGAAGCACCGAAAGCATGCCTTTTTGAAGCGGCGCGGGAAGCGCTAGAAAGACGATTTCCTTCACCGCACGACGCCGCAAATCAGCGAGGCCGGTTTCAGTTTCGTGACGGGATTGGAACCGTTCAAACAGATCGATCAAGGCGTCCAAGCACGCTTTGCGGGCCATACCGCCTTTGCTTTCAGACGCCCCGGAAACAATCGCGTGCAGTTCGTCGAAGGTTTGCCGGTCGAACGGATGATCGGGCCAGAGGCCGCCTATCTCGCGGAGCGCGACGCGAGCGTGATTGCCTTTCTGGGAGCGCTGTTTTTTTGCGCTGATCGCGGAATCATGAATACGCAAGGACACCAAGGGTTCGGAGAGGTTCGCTCCCTTGGTTTTTTCTAGAACGCGCGCCCATAATTCATAATCCTGCGCGGTCGGAAAGGAGCCATCGTAACGAAGCCCGTGCCGGTCCAGCAACTCCTTTCGCACCATTACAGTGGAATGAAAAAAGGGATTCCCAAGAAGTATCCACCAGCGGATATCCAGATCGCTTATAGGCACATTCCGTCCACCCAAATCCCTTCCCGTGGTGTCGATCCGTTTGCAAGCACTACCAGCTATCCCGATTTCCGGGTGAGCATCGAGGAAAGCAACCTGGGTAGCCAACCGGTCCACCGCCGCAACATCGTCGGCGTCCAGGCGGGCGATGAAAGTTCCGGTTGCCGCATCCAATCCCCGGTTCAGCGTTAGCGTCAGGCCCAGGTTCCGATCATTTTTCAATCGGTTTATACGGGGATCGGTGTACCCGTCCAAAATTAGCGCGGTTTCGTCAACCGAACCATCGTCAATGGCGATCAATTCAAAGTCATCGAAGGTCTGGCCAAGAATGCTCTCAACAGCCTCGCCCAGAAATAGCGCGCCGTTATAAACCGGTAGGATCACGGAAACCGTTGGCGTCACCGTTCGCCGTCTTTTTGCTCGGCCTGGGAGATTTCGTAAGCGGGTACTGCTTCCGCCCAAATCTCGCCCCAACAAATACGTTGATCCTTGACCGTCAGGCCCGCTTCCGCGAGTTCGTCATAAAACGATTTGACGGTGTATTCGGTCTCGTGTGTCGGGTCGAGACGCCATTCGACGCCGAGTTCCTTTTTCAACGGGACCCGCCAATCGCGTTCGAACAACGGAACGCGGATCAGGATCCGGCCGGGCCGGATCGTCTCAATGATCCGCCTGAGAAAAGCAGGGCGCCCCGGCAGGTGTTCGAGGACATTTGACAACACCACGACATCGAAGGCGCGGCGGGGAAGATCGGAAAACGCTTCGCCGACAGCGAATTCCAGTCCGGGTTGGTCATACCGTGACCGAGCGACGGCAATGCTTTCGGCGTTCATATCGATGGCCAGGACGTCCCCTCCCGCCCTTTCTGCGATATCGGCGGCCAGTTCCCCGCGCCCGCACCCCAGGTCCAGGACTTTATCCCCCTGTTGAATACGTTCGACAAAAAAATCATGATACCGGATGTGGCGGTGTTTGGTATGGACGCCGTCACCGTATGCCATCGATTTTTGGCCTTGCAGAGCGTATAGAAAAGCATCGATCCGAAATAAAAACCGCAAGGCCTCATCCGGCGGCAACGTCCCGGCGCGGGCCGCGATCGACCGGTTCACCAAAGCCTCGAATTGGCGGACGGGTACAACAGCGAGGACGAGGCTGAAAAGTCTTCCCAAAATCGATATTAACAGGTTCATTTCTTGCGGACGATGGTGGTCCCCATCGAACTCGACCGGTTGATACTTCCGGACAGGACATCAAAATTCTTTTCGATGAAATCCAGCACGTCCGCGCGTTGTTCGACGCCTACCGCCGTGTCCAGGCCGTCCCCATCGCCCTTGATATAGTCGAAGACCAAAAGCCCCCCGGGCAAGAGAGACTGGTGAAATTTCCGGGCTGTCTCGAGCGGCGCGTTCAGGTGTTCCATGACCGTCAGGCAATAGATCACATCCACCCGCCTCTCGCCGGTCATCTGAAGGTTGTCTTCGGGTTTCAAGGGAACGATCCCGATATTCAAGAATTCCCGGAACTTGTAAGCCGCATATTGGAAGGTGAAGGTTTCGATATCCATCAGGTAGATCGGAATGGAGCGTTTCCGGGGCGGCGTGAACTCGAAAAAGCTCGTGGTCACAGGCGCTGACCCGCTTCCGTATTCGATCATCGAGTCCGGCGAATGGCCGAGATGGGCCTTCACCCGCATTATCAAACCGGCATGGTTGATCAGACTTTCCTTGTAGACCTGATGAAGAAGGGAATAGATCGTTTCGGATTGCTGGAATCCTTCGACATGGTCGTCGACCGTTCCATTATCCGGCAGTGCGAGTTTCTGGAAATCCAGGCGGTAGTAACCGCGCAGGAAAAGCAGGTCGGCGACTCCCCACATCGGCCGCTGCTCAAGAACCTCGCTCCAATAGTGTTGGAATGGGATGAACCATGTTTCGTCGGCGCCTGTTCGCCTGAACAAGCGCCACAATTTTTGACGGATATTTAGGGGAATAAGGGAAGACTGGTAAAGCTGGTGAAACCATGATTTAAAATCAACGGAGGGCCGTGACGGCAAAATTTTGGTATCCAAGGGAAACTGTTTCAGTGCCCGGCTGAGAGAGGTGTTTTTGCAACCGAAATAATAATCCGTTCTCTCGGTGGTAAATTTGTCATCCATCTTGTCGTCGCACCATCATGGTGTTATAGATTTTCGCAAAAATAACGTTAAGTGCACACCACGATAAGATGTCAGAAGTTAGGGCAAAATATTTTCTGCGCCCTATTTTTTGGCTAGGCATCTCTTTAATGATCATCCCGAGGGCGTGACATCGCTGAATGCAAACTATTTGTAACGAGCTGAAAACTCATGCAAATTACTTCTTTCGTCAACTTTCTTTTTCGTTCGAATGTTTTCTTTTTCCTATTTCTGCTCGTCTCGTGCGGTTTGATCGAAATTATCGCGTTGAAAAACCTGCTCATCTCTTTCGACGAAGCGACACAATCTTTCGTCCCCGGAAATTTGTTTTATGACGACCTTGGGCATTACATATCTGTAGCCATTTTAACCGACCACCTGGACTTTTTGACGAACCAGAGCTGGTTCCTGGCGCTTCAAGAAGTCGACGAGGCAGAGGCCCGCGCCCAATGGGGCGATTTTGGATTGAAGCTCGGCATCCTTAAGCCGCATGTCTATGACGGCTGGGCCTGGTTACTTTTGGCCATCAAGAAAATCGGCGGACTGACTTACGAAGACGCCTTTCGGGGCACCGCGATGTTTTTTCCGGTCTTCGTCTTCCTTTTCTTCCTCGCCACGAAGACCACTTTTTTCTGCCGAGCCGATAATTACGCCTTGTTGTTGGTGTTCGTCTTTGTCATTGCCTATGGCATCAACAGCCCGGTAAGCGTGGCACGGGCCGCTACCTACGGATATGCCTTGGTGGCCATGGCCATTATGATCAGGCTTTATTCAACTGCTGGTCGGTCCTCCCGGATGGTAGCATTTTTCACGCTCCTCGCATTCGCCGGATACATCCACAGATTGATGCTGCCGGTTTTTTTGCTGTTTGCCGTTTCCGATCTAACGCGTGTCCTAATCCCCCGCCTTTGGAAAAAACTGACGCGATTCAGTGAAAAATGGTTTGTTGTCATTTGTCTTTCCCTGCTCGCAGTCATTTTAGCCGTGATCTCCCTTTCCCTCGCCGTCAAAACGCTTTCGACGTCCGGTGAATTCACCATGCATATGTACATCTTCGGAAAACAGTTGCGGCATTTTGACTGGTCCGTATTCGCCTCCGTTTTCCTGGTCGCCTGGTTGTCGCGGTGGCGCCCGGGAAACGCCGATATTGCCGTCTATAAATTCATGATTGTGCTGATGATTCTTTCGGGGCTGGCGATATCTCTGATCGGAAGCATCCTTTCCCCGGTTTATGAACTCAACTCCGACCGGCTGGTATTTTTTATTTATATTTTGGCCATTGCCATCATCGGATATTCGGCCGACCCCAGGCCATCGTCCCCCCAGGAAGAAGTCGCTGACGGTGGTAATGAGACCGCCTCACAACCCTATCTTGAAAGAAGATTAGTCATTCCAATATTGATGATCGCATCTATTCTATATGCGCTTCCTCAATATGGGGCCGCGATGAATGTCAAAAAATTCAAGCCCTTTAAAGAAAAGCATTTCCCCGAATACATTGCCGAAAACGACTCCCCGCCGCATTATCTGGCGAAAAATCCTCAGCAGGTCTGGGGCTTCTTCATGCGCCAGGATTTTCTCAAAGCGCCTCTAATACTTGATTTCGAAACCGACAGTTATTCAAGACGCAAGATTCTAGATACTCTTTCCGGGGCAAAGCCCAGGCCGTGACGCTCGACGCCCTGGAAAGCGTTCCGCGTTATCATGACTGGATCGTCGAATATTTCAGCCCGTATCTGGGCGGCATGGTCGCCAACCAGGACCGTCCCGGACAACCGAAACCTGATCCGTTCGGGTCCTCAAAGAGCCGCGAGCAAGGCATATTCAGCCCGCGCTATCTTACCCAGCGTAAAATGCTCCAGTACGTATTCACGGGCCGCCCGTCCAAGCCTTTCGCGCAGCGGGGCGTCATCCAGCACCGTTTGTATCGCTTCCCTCAAGCTTTCCTTCGTCGGCGGACAAAGAACGCCGGTCCTTGAATGCTCGATCAGATCGCCGATGCCCGGAACGTCCGTCCCGATGACGGCGAGGCCGGACGCCATCGCCTCGATCAAGGCCTTGGGATGGCCTTCGTAACGGGACGGCAGGACGAAAAGGCTCGATTTTGCAAAAATATCAGGCAAATCGCCGTGAGGGACGTTGCCCAGAAAGTGGACATCGAGTCCTTCGTCCTTCGCCTTCGCCTCGAGCATAGTTCTCAAGTGCCCGTCGCCGACGAGAAGGAGTTCAACGTCAAGACCTTTGATAGCGTCAAACAGCGTGAACAAATTCTTTTGTTCCGCCAAGCGGCCGACGAAACAAATCCGCCGGGCCTTGGCACTCGGTTCTGACACCAACTCCAGTTTCTGCTTGAAGAGTTCCGTATCGACGTAATTGGGAATGACCTGGACCTTTTCCGCGTCCAGGCCGTAACGGTCCAAAATGTCCGTTCGCATGGCTTGGGTCGTCACAACCACCCTGTCGGCGCCGGTGTAGACCCGTTCTTCCAAGTCCCTAGCGGCGCGGATCTGGGGCGATTTCCCCCCGTGCGCCTTTTCCATGAAATCGGAATACAGGTAGCCGCAGCGGGCCACAAATGGCTTGCCGTAACGCCTTGCCGCCGCGAGGGCCACATCGGAGCCCAGGACTTGATTGCTTTTGATGACCGTCGCCTGGCGCAGGACCTTTTCATGAAGGCGGGAAATCAACCGCCGATAAAGGCTTTTCGGCAGGCCCCAGGAGTTACCATGAACGCCAATACCGGAAAGCCGGCCCGCATGGGCACATTCGCCCCGGCCACCATAGGTGATGAACGAAACGCCGGCCCCATGATCGGCCATTAACCGCCGATAGATCGCAACCTCCCGTTCAATAAGGCCGATACCGGCCCAATCGCCCAAGGAAACGCCGGAGGTGAAAAAAAGTGCCAGATTCATGTGCCCGGCGATTTCTGTTCGAGATATTGACGCAAACAACATCCAAATCGTATGTGTCGATATCTAAGGCGCCACGCTTTCCTTCCCGGCCCCCCCAGATCCAGCACTTGGCTTCCCGCCTCCAGCGCACCGGCGTGGCGCGACAGAAAACCATCGACAAAATACTGGCGCAACGAGTAGCCAAAGTTTTTCAGGCTCCCGTCCTCTTTTGCCTTTTCTAACATCAGGCGTTCCGCTCCGCGGCATTGGCCGTTTTTTCATGATGGTTACGATTCCGGGTGGTCAATTTTCTTTTTATGGAACGTATAATACGGCGGCTGGCCAGACCATCCATGGGGCCGATATTTTTCCGTCGTTGCCTGTTGAATAACTCCTCATCGAGAGCATAGTCGGCGAATCCCTGTTGACCGAAGGAATCGATAAACGCCTCGGCTTCAACCACCCAGCTACGGCCCGGAAAGTGTCCGTGGTACTCGTCATAATAATTACAAAATTCGTTATTGGATTTCGTGAAGGCGACCTCCGGCATGGAGACCGTGATAAATGGTGTTTTAGTGGTCGTGGCATCAATTAAACATCCTGATCGATAGTTGCAAACCATCATGTCTGAAACTTTTGACAACAAGGCCATCGTTTGGGGAAATTCGTTTTCCTCGGTAATGATTGTGTCAGCGATCCGCTCTTCATCCTTTCGGTAAAGGCGTTTGGTCAGAGCATTTTTCCTTCGCCTCGGCGCGATAACCAACTGGGCGTCGTTCCGGTCGCAGAATTCCCGCATCGCCAGCATCATTTCGTGATAGCCCAGACGCATGGATTGACGGACGGCGTCGAGACTGCGCAGACGAATCAGCGAATTCACCATGCGCAGGACCTTGCTATCCACCAGCCACAGATACCGAAACCAGTCGGTCACGTAAATCGGCAGCGGCATGAGGCAGAAAATATCGGGGATATAGGTTAGTACGCGTTTATTGGGATCGAGGTTGAACCGACAGAAAATATCTTCGCGCGGGACCGAAACGATAGGATCAAAGCGTGAAAAGCCGACGAACCGCGACAACGGGCGAAGGAATTCCCGTGTCTGAAGCTTTCCGGTCACCGCATAATCAAGATAATACGGGGAAGGCCAAAAGATCAGGTCGGACTTGTCATTGCCGCATTTGGGAAGGCAACTGTGCCGGCTGTCGAAGACCGAACACCAAAGCGATTTGAATGGCACATGTTCCTCCTGTTCCCGGAACATCCGCGGCCGGCCCTCGACGGAAATGATGGCGTCGGATTGATCCATCAGCCGCCCCAACCGGGCGAAGTCATCCTCGACCGTGATCTTGCTTCCCAGGCGCAGGCTTTCGGGCAGGCGCTCCGGCATCGGCGAAAGATACGCCTTTGATCCTCTTTCGTCATGCCCCGAGACCAGGATAATTTCAGCCTCGAACCCAGGATCATCAATCACTTCCTTGATGATCGGCGCAAGAGTTCTCAGCGCATTGATTCTTCTGACGGGAAAACAAATCTTCCAGGTGGACATAATTGCGTTATTTCTTTACCGCCAGTTTGTTGTCGATGATGGCTTGAGCATAGTCCCTGACGTAATCGAAAGGAACGTTCGTTTCGTCGGCGATATCGATAAGACTTTTTCCGCCCTTCAAGCCGTAAAGGATGGATCGATTGTATTCAAAGGCCTGTTTCCGATGAACGGAATTGGCATAAAGATCGAAACGGGACATCTGAAACGGCACCCGTTGTTTGAAGGCAAGGGTGGCATTGGCCTCCATCATCCGGCAGATGGAAAATATGATATCCGCGGCCTGGTCGATATTTTCTTGTTCCAGCCGGCCCGGCTCATCCCGTGAGGTGTGGTATTCATCACATTCCATCATCTGGACGGACATCGACGGCACGCCGGCGAAATCAAAAATTCTTTCGTCGTTGCCGAATCCGTCCCAAAGATCGCCCGATTCCAGACCGTCAAACCGTTTCGCCACCAAGCGGGAAAGCTTCATGGCGAGCCCATCCGGTTTCGTGCTTGCCAGGGCCTTCCATTGTCGCCCCCAACCGACGAATTCACTGAAAATGGCCAGATCGACGGTATCGATGTATTCCGGCTTGCTGTCCAGTAACACGCAAGAGCCAATGGTTTCCGGAAAAATCAGGAACCGGTAGGTATAACGCCCGTCCGGTATGTCCTTCAGGCGCGAAACCACATCCATCAAGGCGAGAATCCCCGACCAGGAATCGTTGACCAGTCCGGGATGGCAATAATCCGCTAGAAGCGCGATCGACCTGTCACTCGAACCCGGCAGGACGATTTCGCCCACCAACATGTCGCCGGGCTCCACCTCGACGTCAATTTTCACCTCGTAATCGCCCTCTTCCAATCCGTCAACGACGTTGCGGGGCAAGGAGATGGCCCAGTCCTTCAGGCGCTTGGTGAAATCGTAGGCGAGCCGGTGTTCGTAAATATAAACATCAGAAAACGTCTCATGGACACGCAAATGGCGGCGCAATTCATTCAGCGAGACGCGGCCCTCGAACGGCATGCTGTAAGGCGCCAGGAACAGGGGATGATCGTCATAGGAGGCCATAAGAGTACCGTCCGGTCCCTTGATCCATGCCTCGACAACGTCCCAGCGGGGCGGGACGATCCATGTACCGTGTTCGCTACCCGAACGAAAGGAATGAAGCTTCAATTCCTCACCGCAGATGGCGGCGATGTCGTCCAAGATCGGCTTGATGTCTCTGGAAACGATCGTCCTATTCTTCAAATAGTGACGAAGCGTGAAATCCATATCTCTCAGCATTGTCGACAACTTTCTATCAAGGCACGTTGGCTAGGGTCATAACTCATTAACGATTAACTGATTCAATGGTCTGGAACTCAACAAAGGAAGTTTTGGACCCTAAGGTTTTTCGAAGCAAAATCATGTGCCTTGAAATACGGGTTCAAGCCCGAAAATTTAGCCAGAATTTCCAACCTTGACAGTTTTTAAACAGCCTTGGGCAGACTTTCCCGCCAGCGATGATCAAAACTTGACTTCGGCCCTTATGCCTCTAGGGTCTTTGCAACCTCCATCATGCTGCCATAATTCCCGCCATGGATGGGAAGCCATTCGGAGAAATCGGATCGATCGATTGTCCTCATCCTCCAACATTATAGGTCCCAGCCACCTTGTCATCGCTACCCTGAATCCAGATGATATGGGACGATATCTGGCTAAGGCAGGATATCAAGGAAACCATTACGCCCCGGGCTTAAAAAATCCCCAGGCGAAAGCCCCCTTCATCCAGGGCGAACTTTCGCTTTTATGCGACATGGTTCTGTTTACCAGTAATAACGGCCTTCCTCCGATCGAGCTTCTGAGCGAACCCCAAGCAACGTTCGCCGGAACGGACCAAGCCACCGCCTTCGAACCGCTGTCCATCCCAGACGATATGGAAGGGCCTATCGAAATCAGGGTTCGGTGCCAAAACCCGGCAAAGGCGGCCTCTTTCTGGCGCGCCGCCGGCGGGGGAAAGGAAAAGCCTGAAAACGAAGCTGCCCGGCTTTCCTTTGACCGGAATATTGCCGCCCCGGCCATGGATCTTGTTTATGTTCGATCGGAAGAACACCCGTCCACGACCTGGCTCAACACACCGGGTCTGTCCGCGGTTTCCTTCTTGTGTCGAGACGCATCCTCTTTGCGCGATGATCTGGATAGCCGGGGCTATGAATGCGGAGAGGTTTTCAAGATAGCACCGTTCGGCAAGAAACTGTCCGTCTTCTTCGCAAGAAACCTGTCCCGGGAAATCTACGAGTTTCTTTCTCTTGACCGCTAAACGCCTATACTCCGGCTGGAATGCCTTCCACCCCGGTCATTAGGTTGTGAACCTTCAAGCCTTGATGAAATTTCTTCACCCGATGCCGGGTCGGTTCTTGGAATATTTTATTCATGATGCTCCGCTACCGAAAAACCTTTGAAACGCATCGCGACAAGATCGCGCTTTTGGACGTCACGGGTAATTTGGCGGAACCACGGACCTTTTCGTATCGGGATTTAGACGACCTGGCGGGCCGGGCGGCAAGGCGATTGCAGTCGGCGGGGGCCGATACAGGTGAGCGAATTGCCGTTCATTTGTCGAACTCCGCCGAATGCGCCATCCTTTTCCTGGCTTGCCTGCATGGCGGCTTCACGATAGTCCCCCTTCACGATGGGCTGCCCTATTCCACAGCAAGGAAACTGATTGATACCATTTCGCCTGCCGTTTTGATCCACTCCCAAGATGATGAAAAATGGACCGAGGAAGATTCAACCCTAAATGCCGTTTCGGCTGAAAGCCTGTTCTGCAATCTCGACAGCCAACCCATGGCTCCGTTCGCCGGGAATCTGGACGACCAGCTTAGCGTTACCTTTACATCCGCCACGACGGGGGAAGCCAAGGGGGTTCGCCACACGGCCGGAAACCTGATTGGAAACGCCGAAATGTTTAACGATTGCATGGGATTCGGCCCCGACACCAGAATGTTGCACGTCATGCCGATGTCCTATTCCGCAGGCCTGTTGAACGCCTTGCTGATGCCGCTCCTGACCGGAGGAATCGTCGTGATGGCCCCGCAGTTCAACCTGACTAACGCATTCGGTCTTTGGAAAACCATGGTCGAACATGACATCAACACGGCCTGGCTGGCGCCATCCGCATTGGCTTTTCTGCTTCGCTTCGGCCGGGAAGACTGGATACGAGATTGGTGCCGGGCGGCGACAAGGCGGTTTTGCATAGGGTTTGCCCCCCTGTCGAAGACCTTAAAAACCCAATTCCAAGAATCATTCGGGATTGAGCTCTATGAAAGTTACGGACTGACCGAAACGTTGATCCTTTCAAGCAATAGCCCTAACGACCCGAGTCCGGCGGGAAGCGTAGGCAAGCCGCTGGACGGCGTCGCCATTGAAATTCGCGACACGGATGGCGGCCCTTGCGCGCCGAGCGAGGAAGGTGAAATTTGGGCCTGTTCACCGTGTTTTTATTCGGGCTACCTGGCGGTGGAATCGGATGAAAATGATAACGCACCCTCAAGGGAAGGATGGATGGGTACAGGCGACATCGGCTATCTGGACCGGGGCGGAAACCTGTTCATTTCGGGCCGGATCAAGGATCTTATCATTTGCGGCGGCACCAACATCAGCGCCCAGGCCATCGAAGAGCTTCTAATGTCCCATCCGGCGATCCGGGAAACGGCCGTCGTCGGCCTTCCACATGATTTCTGGGGCGAGGAACCGGCAGCCTTCCTGGCCCTTGAGGAAGGCTACACCCTTGAGGATATCAAACAGATACTTCTGGAATTATGCAAAGAAAGGCTCCTCCCGGTGGAGATTCCGAAAAGGTTCATTGAGATCGATCAATTGCCGTTGAGTGTTTCGGGCAAGGTGAACAAGCGGGAATTACGCGTTAAGTTCATGGATGGGCTCCTTTGAATCATATAATATACGATGGCATTAATTCCGGCAGAAATCCTTGCAGGTTTTTCAGCCAGTGACCCGACGCATCATCGACCTGACCTTTACCATTCACGAAGGCATGCAGACCTTCCCGGTTCATTGGCAGCCGGCTGTCGAAATCACCCAGCTCGGACGACACGGCCAGGAAGACCGGGAGACGCGCAAGATTGTCATCGGAACCCATACCGGAACACATATGGATGCGCCGAGTCATTTCATTCCCGGCGGCGAGACGGTCGAGAACATTCCCCTGGATCAGTTAATCGGCCCGGCAACGATCCTCGACTTCACCTGGGCGGAAGAAAAGCAGGAACTCGGCATTGATGATCTTAAAAAAGCGATCGGCGACAGCCCCATGGAACGACTTGTTTTCCGCTTCGATTGGTCGGATCATTACGGAACCTTGAAATACTATCAGGAACACCCCTTTATCTCGGAAGACGCGGCCCAGTGGCTCGTCGATAGGGGGTGCCGCGTCGTGGCGATGGACAGCCCGCAATTGGACGCTCCCTACAACGGACGCGGCAGCGGAAACGATTCACCCTGCCACAAGATTCTTCTCGGAAATGGTTGCGTCAAAGTCGAATACCTGACCAACCTGAAGGAGATAGGGCAAAAGGAAATCGAACTCGTCGTCGCGCCCTTGAAAATCGCCGAAGGCGATGGCGCACCGGTTCGTTGCTTTGCGATTGAAGACTGATTTTCGCAAAGGCGGAAGAATCGGAAAATGGCGTCTAAGGGCTAACGGTTATGTCGAATATCACTTCCGATGTAGTTGTATTCCCGGTCGGCGAAGACCGTTGGATCGTCATGAACGTCTTTTCCCACCGGTCCATGGCCATGGAAACGGCTGGCCTGGAAGTCTTGCGAAGCGCCGGAAATCGGACGGACCGGCAATTGGATGAGGATTTTTCCGGCCGGCTTTTCACCCTTTGGAACGTTCACCGGTTTTCCAACCTGGACGGGCTGCTCGCCGATCCGACCAACCTGGTCCGGGAAGTTGATAACTGGCCCGCCCCGTGCTGCGTTACAGCGGCCGAATTCATCGAAGCCGCCCGGCAGGCGACCCTGTTCATCGATGACGAGGATGCCTATCGCGCCCGGTTTGCGCACAAGGAAAGCATTTTTGACAGGCAAAACTTTGGCAACTTTCATGAGCAGATGGGTCAGGAACTGCTCTTGGGTCCTCGTGCCAGACCGGCCGAATGGTGGCCAAAGCAGAAATTCACGGAAGACCAGACCGCCTTGCAAGAAAACCTGTATAAATCCGTGCAGGGTGCTTTTTTGGAGGCCTATTTCAACAAGACACTCAAGCCGGGCATGAATGTCATCGATCTGGGATGCGGCAACGGGTTCTACGCCAACCAGATGGCCAAGGCGGGATGCACGGTGACCGGCGCGGACCCGAACGCCGACTACATCGCTTTCGCCCGCAAGAACGCGGCACCGGGCGCTACCTTTGAACGATCGGATATCGGCGAGGCGGAAAGCCTTGAATTAATTCCCTCCCATTCCGCCGACATCGTCTATATGGGCGATGCGCTCTTGTTCTACTTCGTTTCCCCGATGCCCGGAGGGGAGCTTCCCGACTTTCACGCGCTGGCAACCGATATTCGCCGTATCCTTAAACCAGGCGGACGCTTTGTCAGCATGGAGCCTCATTTCGCCTTCTGGCTCGCCCCGTGGCTGGGAGCCGTGGATCGTCCATTCACCATCCTGACCGAGTACCAGGACAGGCGTTTTCAAGTCACCCCGACCATTGGCGAAACTATTCGCGCTTTCGCCAATGAGGGCTTTGCCGTGTCCTGGATGGAAGAACTACAACCAGATCCGTCGTATCAAGACATCGACCCCAGGGGATATCACTTCGCCCGTGCTTTCCCCGTCTTCCAACTCATGGAATTCATTCCGATCGACGGCCCCGCCGGCCGAACATACGATAGCCGATAGCTGACTGACTTTGGCCAGAGGTCAATTTTCCCGCGGCTCTTTGATGATCTGCTTGAGTTTGGAGTGCATGGCGAAATAGTGACGTCCGTCCTCCGGCTTTTGCGGCATTGGATTCATGGCACCGTTTTGAATCATCAACAGCGCCTTCGTCGCCACTTGCCATTTATTGAGATAATGGTTTCGATAGAAAATATCGTTTATTGTGTCTTCAGGGCGAATCTCCAGTTCACACTGGCAGACAATATCGCCCGTATCGACTCCCTCATCGACAAAGTGTTCGACAACACCGACCTTTTCCCCTTCCAACACGGCCCAGTACCCGGTATCGACGCCACGGTATCTCGGCAAAATCGCCGCATGGGTGTTCAACGTCCCAATTTTGGGGATATCCAGAACTGGTTTGCGAATAATTTCCGTTAGGACGATCTTGAGAATATCCGGCTGGATTTCCGTTAGAAGTCGAATACAGGAAACGCCATTCGGATCGTCGACGAAATGCAACCCGAAGCCGTTGAATTGCGCGTATTCCTTGAAGATAAAAAATTTATCGCCGCCGTCACCGACGATAATGACGTCATCGAAGCGCACCCCTCGTGTCTGCGCATAATAGACGAGCTGAATGGCGGCCGATGGTCTTGACGTCAACAAGCAGATCTTCATTTTTTCGCCATCACTCTATCGCGAAGCGAATCGAGCGAGTCCGACTCCCCTTGAATTATGCTATCGAAACGGTCCAAGCATCTCCCCTCATTGCGAAGTCGGTCATTTATTTTCAAGGCCGTATTCAGGTACCTTAAATCACCTGTTTGATGTGAATGATCCATGAAAAGAATGGATGCGTTCGCAAGCTCCTCCGCCGTCATCAGGTCGTTGCCGTCGGCATAAATTCGCTTCAGCTCTATCCTGCACATCAAGCTTTCGATGTCGCTCAGCACTATTTTAATATTCCTTGTAATTTTTCATGATCCGCGCCGCTGGCCTGATTAAAGGTTGGGATTTAGATATCCCAGGGCGCCCGAATTGTTTCAGGAATCAAGGTGATTTCTGATTATTCTGTTCACCCTGGAAGACACCCGCCGTTTCATGGCATTGTTTATCATCCCTTCGATTGACTGCAAGCCCCTGATAAGGAGAGAATAACTGGATTTCAGGGAAATGATCTTGCGGCTTTCGCTAACAGCGTGCTTGGTCTTCTCATCGATGCAAAGGGCGTTTTCAATATTCCCGGCGCAGTTGTTCCAAGCTTCGATCATCCGGACGGCGAACCCCTCGTCGGGCTGCTGTGTGTTGTCTCCGGTCAGGTAAATGAATGTCACTGGATCGAGCGCTTCGAAATCGTCGTCATCGAGCGGCGATAGGTTGTAGTTGAGGCGGCTGTGTATCCGTTCGGAAAGCGACTTTTCAGCCAATTCCCCGAGCGGCCAGTCAAGAAACAACAGCAGGTTCTGCGCGAATTGGGCCATGTAATCGCCCTCCTCATTGGCTTCCTGCAGATACCAGTTCATTCCCTCCGATCCCGAGCCCAGTTTCGCCAACTCCAGGAACAATTTTGAATCGAACCCGACTAGCCGCAGACAATATGCGATCTCCAATACCGACAGGGTTTGGGAATCCAAGCGGGCTAGAAGATACCCGGCCATCCCGGCAGCCCCAGCCGGTTCGGGTTTTCTGGTATGGGCCAATACTCGTAAAACTTTCTGTTCATCCGAAATGCCGGCGAATTCCCTGTCGGTTACAACCCTTAGAAAATCATCGGCGAAGATCAACGCCTGGGCGACGGGGTTGAGCGTGTGGGTAGAGGGATGAAAGAAATCCCTGCCCCGGAATGCGGCGCCGGATTCGTTGCTGTCCTTGAGGATATCGTAACAGAGGTTGCCGTTGGCGTATGAACTTGACCCTAATCCTACATAGGCGGTGCCGCGCCCGGAAAGATGGCGTTCTACAACCACGCCCAGCAATTGGGCCAGGGACTGCAGGTTGGCAATGTCGAAAATGCCATGGATACGTCTTTGCAGGTGCTTCTTGAATCCACCGTCGGCAACGAGTTGGCTGATTTTCGGGAACATGGTTTGAAACAGATCGAAGTCCTCTTGTGGCGCTTCGTCAAATTCATCGAGCAGCTTGTCCCCGAGCACGGCCGCGGCCAGCGCCGCGCCGATGGAAGCCTGATTCCAGGAAGATATCGCTTTCGGCGTTTCAGACGTAAGCGTTTCCTCGAGCATGATGTAATAAGCCAGTGTCATGCCGTAAAGTCCGCTTTCCACGCCCCCGTTCACAATGACACGGTCATGTTTGATCTCGCATTTCATGCGGAAAAGAGCCCGCTGGACGTTTTCATCCTTCAACACCTCGGCGATGCCGACGGACCGCTCCCGGGACAGGTTTTCAAGAGCGATCGTCAAGAGGTTCTGTAATTCGTCCTCCGATTGCGGGTTGGTTGGGAAGAAGTAACCCCCGGATATCAACGCATCGCGAAGCGCACCTGGATCCCTTTGTTTCCTGTTGATATAGGTGTGCAAACGAGTGAGTTTCGGCTCTTCCGATTCCAGCTTTCTCAAGGTCTCCGACTTTTCAGAATTCATGAAGTCGGCGCCTTCGTCGGGACACCAAATAACCAGATAGCCTTCATCGGCATTGAGCACGGAGAACGTCTTTCCGGCGGCGGTCGCTTTTGCGCCTTGAACGTACCTCAGCGTTTCATGGAGGGAAATTCCCATGTTCGATGATGTGGAACAGAATATCTCCCTGGTAGCAAAGGCGAGCCACAATGACAGGTCCAACATCGCAACCGTTTCATCGACGACGGAATCATCCATCGCATCGACTTCACCCTTTTCGAAAACAAGGGACCCTTCCCGGCCATCCTTCGGTTCGTTTTGTCTTGTCCGAAGAAAAGCGCGTTTTTCCTCCAGCAATACCTCCGCATCTAACCCTTCGAGCCGGCGCACTTCATACAACACTTGCTCCGCCATGAGGCCTAGTGCGCTGAACCCTTTCACGCAACTGGAATATTGCTTCCAACCTCTTAGGAATCGAATATCCTTCCCGGTGAGAAAACTGGTCAGCCGGGCACTGAAAGTCAACCTGTCGTTACCGTCCGAATAGGGGATTTCGGAAGAGCCGACAGCCTTGTTGGGCCTATGAATCCCTATACGGTCAGCGATTTCAAGAACACATACAGCAATATTCAACAAATCTATATTGCTGCGTTTATTGGAATCGTTGATCGAAACCGTTAAATCAACATTCATATTGACTAAATCAGGAAGCAATGTATGTAAATAGAAAGCTTTATCGGGCAATAAAATATCCAATTGGGTCGTGTCCTATAGTTGGGGGAAATTCGTTTTTTAGCGTAATTACCGACCTCGATCGGTCACTCAATCATGGGGCAAGGTCAATCGGCATAAACTCGCCTGTTCTTGTCTCCCCTTAAAAATAACAAATAACTGTCAATCGATACCACGAGCGTCAAATCCTATTGATATTTACCAAAAATCCCTCATAAATCTGGCAATTGGGTATGATCATTCAACATTTTCTAGGGTGTTGAATCACCGTCTCCGCCATCCGTCACCAGATGCTGGTAAAAACCTTCCGTAGACAATTGATCGCGCCCATCCGTAATGCCGTCAAAGGGTATTTCACCCGGCCGGTATTCAGGGCGGTTTTTTAAAAAAAGATAGGGATCGCGTTTCAAGCCTTCCGACACGACATCACAGAAATCCTTGGCGGAAACGCATGAAACATTTCCTGAACCAACCGGCCTAACTTCAACCACATCGTTTTCGATCAGCAAGGCATCCGTCTTTTCATAATTATAGACAACACCCATATCCAAATACCGAACGGGGCAGAACATCTCCCGGTCCAATTTCTTACCACCGGCGCGAATGTCGACGCTGAGAATTTTGTTGTATAGGTACGGCACGCCATAGACAACCTCGAGAAAATGCATCCACGAGTTCCAAACAAAAGGCATCCCGATGTTGACCGCCTTGGCTCCCATTTTCAACATCCTATCAAACGGGGAATCGTAACCGTATCCTGATGCCGATACGTTTAGGCATATGTCATTCTTGCGACGGCCGAGCGCCGTAACGGAAACCAACGGATGCAGGGTTCGAACGCTACCCTCATGCTTTCGGACGAATTCGCAAAACATCCCAGTGATACATTCTGTTTCCTCAAGGATGAAGGGGGCGCCGTAGCGTTGTGTCTGGGTGGTAAAGGTCGGAACAACGACGCTGCCGTCTTCCCCAATCACATCGAAAATCGCATCGAGAACACTTCGGCAAAGATTGTCGCCCCCCCGCACATCCTTCATCATCCCAAGGGAAAACAGGCGGGTGTGAAAATAAGCAACATCGCCGGCTTGAAGGCCACAGTCAGAAAGAGCCTGGGATAATTCAGTTTTCGAGTAGGAAATCATTCCTTTGCTTTGACCTTGTCATGGATCATTTTTGCCAGGCCTTCAACCCGACTGATTTCTCTGTTCGTCAATTCATCCTGGGTGAACTGGATTTCGAATTCACCCTCGACGAATAAAATGAATTCAAGAGCCGTGTAGGAATCCAAAACGCCGGAACTGAACAGATCCTTCTTGGGATCAATTTCCTGAACGGAAAGTTCTTTCATGAGGTGCACGATCAAGCGTTCGATTATGGACGCCAGTACCATTAATTTCCTCTCCTCCGCATCCTAAAAGCGCAACGCTATAGACGCCAATGGATAGAAACTAACGAGGGAAGAGTATAAGAACGGACGCAACCGACAAGACTTGATCTTCTCAGAAATTCTGCGCCTCCCCCTTTTCTTGTCTTTTCATGCCTTATCTGTTGAGAAACTTAAAAATCATTTTCTGAAAAACGCCGATGGATTTTGGCTTCAACCGCCCCGCCGCCTGTTCGTCCAGAAGGCGGGCGGCAAAAGCGGTATATTCTTCAGCGATATCTCTGATCGTGGGCGTTCCTAGCTTTTCCAGATACCCTTGATAGCTTTCACAAATCCGTTCGATCAGTTCCGGGATTTCTTCCGGACTATCGAACAGTTCCCCGCCCGACCGAAGGATTTCCGGATGCCCCCCGTCATTTGCGGCGATGGCCGGCAAGCCGCAATTCAAGGCCTCGATCAATGAATTGGAACATGGGTCGTTGCGCGAAGCGGTAATGAAGATATCGCTTTCCCTCAACGCCCCGGCCAACTCCGCGCTGTCCATGGGAGGACGGTGGACGATATTTTTGAACGACCTGGACGCATTGCCGATGAAAGTCATGTCGTAACGGTCGAAATCGAGAGTCGCATCGAGAGTATCATACACGTCAAAACCCTTGTTCAGGTTCGACGACCAGCTCGTGGCGATCAACCGAACCCGCCCGCCGGACAGGGGACAGCGTGTTGGATCGGAATAAAAGATCGCCGGGTCCGGCGCATTGGAAATGACCACCTGATTGGGGGATCGCGGCCAGCCCAACCGTTCGTTTTCATTGAGCGACCAGTTCGATTGGAACACCGTCCCGTCGGCAAAAAGACGGTTGGCGACAATCACCCTGGAATCGCGTTTATCCGACGGATCGTTGTAAAGACACATGGGGCCGTCGACGCGATGCAGGAATGGCTTGTCCGCCAGTTCCGCCCGGACTTTCGACACCCATTCGAGGTCGTGGTGGCCGTTGAACAGGATGACATCGGCCTCATCGGGCACATCGGAAAACTGGCCCATCTCCGTCAAGGCACCTTTCAAGGCCAGAAGAAACTGGTTCCCGCCGCCATAGGGCGCCCGGCGCAAGGTATGCAGGAAAGAGAAAACGGGCTTGTTCACGCGAGAAAAATTTCCCCCGATCAGGACAAGGGCGCAGGGTTAAGAAGAGGCCGATAGAGTTCGTCGTAATACCGCATGGCGATATCGGACCAATCGAATGAGCTCACCGTTTTGCCGGCGTGTTCCGTCAACCGTTTGGCCAACCCCGGATCATTCAGAATTGTTGAAGCAGCCGTGGCCAGACCGTCCGCGTCCTCTATATCGACGACCAGGGCGTTTTCGCCGTCAACGGCGATATCGGCGGCCATGCCGACACGGGTCGTCACCAGTGGCGTTCCAGATGCCATGCTTTCAAGTACGGATTTCGGCCCACCTTCCTCCCGCGAGGCGACCATGTAGAGGTCTAGGCAATGGTAATAGGGTGGCAACAAGGACACGTTTTCAAGACGATCATGCCGGTAGGGAACGCCGATAGAGTCCAATCCGTTCTTCACATAGCCGCGGGCGGGACCGGTAAGGAGAACAAAAATACGGTGGTCCTTCGAAAGCTTCTCGACTGCGTCGAGAAAAACATCCGGGCCTTTTATCAGCTTCGGGCTATTGCCCTCTTCCCAACCACCGCCATCCTTCTGGAACGAACCAATGCAAAGGCGATCATCTGGAATGCCCAGCGCTTTGCGGCGGCGCATCCGCTCGTCATTCGAGACGGGAGCGAAAGTCCGCAAATCGACGCCAAGGGGCAGGAGGCGGATTTTGACTTCCGGCACCCCTAGCTTACGCATCCTGTCTTGCATGATGGAATTGCTCACCACGACGACTTCGATATCGGGAATAGCTTGATTCATGGTGGCGAAAGCCTTTTCCATGTCTTCATCCAGACCAGGATGACCATGAAAGACGGTCAGGACGATCCGATTGCTTTTGCGAAGCCTTTTATAATGGGCGGCGAAGAGCCAAAGCGAACCGAAATGAACGACCTGCCCGCGTAACCGCCTGGAATCGACGGTGATGAAGCCCGAAAATTCCGGAACCTGTTCCCGGATCGGACCAATGATGGATTCACCATCATGGCGAATGGACCAGGGCGCATCATCGACAACGTAATGAATGCCAATCTCCTTCGATTGCCCTCGGAATGATTTGAGCCCGAGAAAAAATCTCCCGACCGGATTGTCGCTCTTCTGCATGGAATATCCCGACAACCTTATTTTCCCCAATGGGGCTGCCAATGGGGTTGCCTGAAATGGCACGCATCACCGAAATGCCGCTTTGTATCGTTGATAGCGGCCAGGGCCGCCTCCCTGAACCGCCGGGCGGTGTCTTTCTCGTCGTGAATGAGATTTTGCGTGGTGTCTGACGTTGGTGTGCTGGTACAATCGCCTTGCCGGGTGAACATGTATTCACCGAAAACCTCGCCGGTGAAGACCTCGCCGGTTTTCATATCGACCCGGCAAATCAGGGAGTACGACCAATCGGCGTCCCTGAGCGTCATTTCATATTCGCCATCGAAAATGCATTCCGACCGAACCAGGGCCTTTCGTTCCCCCTCATCGCCCAACAGGTCGCGGCCAACCGCATGAGGCGGGATGTCCAGGCTGGCCAGTTTCAAGACGGTTGGGAAATAATCCACGCTGGCCTCGACTAGGGACTCGTCAATGCGTCCTGCTTTTCCGGGAACACGGATCATCAGGGGAACATGCGCCACATTGTCCCGCATCATGGGGACCGGCTGGCGGCGAAGCCCATAGGCGTGGTCGGCGATCAGGACGACCGTCGTATCATCCATCCGTCCGGTTCTTTCCAGGTATGAAAAGATGGTCCCCATGGAAAGGTCCAAGTCGCGCATTTTCGCTTCCTGGAACGTCTGGAAATCGTTCAACGCCTCCGGGTCCGCCTTCTCTTTATAGGCGAGATAGGCTTCCGAAGGATGGGCCCAACGGTATTTTGGAAGGGTGTGATGGGTTAGGTATTGCTGTTTCTCGAAGGGATAATGCGTGTCGAAATAGTGCAACAGGCAGAAGAACGGCTCGTCCCGATGGGCTTCCATGAACTGAAGGCCCGCGTCTGTAATGGTTACACAATCGCATGCCGGGGTGAAGAGAAAGCGGTCATACCCACGATGGTGGCCGTAGCTGGGGCTGAACCGGCCGTTCGTAGAAAAGGCCATGGTCCGATAGCCATCGGCCTGAAACCGTTCGGCAATGGTGGTCAGGCTTTGCGGAATCTGTCGGGAAAAACGGTAAGGATTAAAAACACCGTGCCCACTCGCATACAGCCCGGTCGCCATGGATGCCAAGGAAGGAAGCGTCCAATTCCCTTGCGCGAAGGCATTGGTGAAAAGATACCCGCCTTTGAAAAACTTTTCGATGTTGGGAAACTTGCCTTGCTCGGCATCATTCGACACAAAGGCAAGCAAGTCGGGCGCATGAACATTATCGGTAACCAATGTCAGTATATTCATCTTCCCGGTGCGGGTGGGAAGCGGAAACTTCGGGTCGGCGACATCGACATGACCGCCGCCTTCGAAGGTCACTTTTATTGTCCTGACCTCTGCCTGGATATTTGAAAGGCGAAGGTCGGTCCATTGGTCCTTTTGTAGTGCCCCCTTGAGCCGAGCATGTTTCCGGCCATCGAGAAAAACCATCAAATCCCGCACCGGCGCAGTGGGATCGGCGGGGCAAAAGGCAAGATGCATTTCCGTCGATCCCAGATCATAGGGAGAAACAGTCAGATCCGTTCCCGACGGGCAACGGATGGCGTATCGAGTTTCGTACCCGCCGTGGGTATAGGCCTCCACGCCTTTTCTGTTCCAGGACATCCCACCGTTCAGGCATTTCGTGGGCGACGGCAGGAAATAGCGGATATCGAATTTCCCCTGCTTCTCCCTTGCCTTTTTCACCGACAGGCGGATCGGAATCTGACGAGCTTTCCGCAACAAAGACAGAAGGCCGGGCGGACAGAGATAATTTTTGATAAATGTCTTCATCTACGAAACCCGGCCGAACAGAACCTGGGAATCCCATTTTCCGTCAATCCGCCAGTATTCCACCTGTTCGCCTTCCTTTATGAATCCGGCCTTCAGGAACACCTTTTCGGAGGCCGCGTTCGATTTATGGCAACCGGCGACAACCTTGTGCAGCCCAAGATCATCGAATGCGAAGCGGGTGATCCGGTCGACTGCCTCGGTGGCGTATCCCTTCCCACAGGTGGACCTATCGCCGATAAAAAGACCGATGGCCGCGCGTCGGTGAACGGAATTGACCGGCCCCAGCTTGATGTTGCCGATATGACCGCCACCGTCCTTGGAGAAAATTCCCAGAAGATAATTATCCGGACTGTCGTTTATTTGCTTGATATAGGCGGCGAGACTTTCGGGAGATCTTTCGCCGTGGCGGACTTCCAGGAAACGAACGACCTCCGGATCGTTCATCCAATCGGCATACCGCCCGCGACCGTCTCCGGGCTCAAGGGATTTCAGAACGAGACGCTTGGTCTCGATGGCGGCCTCGAGTTTCAAGAGGGGTTTCTTTCTCCGCCCTGGCCGTCATCCCCGGCCACGCAAGCCCAGTCCAATGGTTCGCCCCGGCTTAGGGCGCGGGCCGCCTTTTTTCCCAACACGCCGGGCAGATGCTTGGGACGAAGACCTTGTCCCGGGCGGATCACGCGAAGGTTCTCGCGGCTAAATTCCTCGCCCTCCGCCATGTCGTTGACGACGAAGAGCGAGCGGCGGAACACCAGGCTCGCCGCCTCGCTTTCTTTTCGTCCCCCTACCGCCTGGCCAAGGGCTTTAAAAGCGGTGGCGCATCCGGTCACCAGTTCCCTCATTTCATCCGGTTGCATGGAAAAGGCGGCGTCAGGCCCGCCGTCATCGCGCCTAAGGGTGAAATGCTTTTCGATGATCGCCGCCCCGGCGGCCACGCCGGCGATGGCAACGGAAGTCCCCAACGTGTGATCGGAAAGCCCCGCCACCACGTCGAAGGATCGAACCAGACCGGGGATGGCGCGAAGGTTGGAGTCTTCCGCCGCCGCCGGATAGGCGCTGACGCAATGGAGCAACGCTAATTCCCGGCAACCGCCAGCGTGAGCCGTTTTGACCGCCTCGGCAATTTCATCTTCCGCCGCCATGCCGGTGGAAATAAGCACCGGTTTACCTTTTGAAGCGACCTGCGCAATCAATTCCAAGTCAACGTTCTCGAACGAGGCGATCTTGTAGGCGGGGGGATCGAAGGCTTCCAGAAAATCCACCGAGCTTTCATCGAACGGTGTGCTGAAAACCGTGATCCCCAGTTCGCGACCCTTAGCGAATAAGGCATCGAACCAATCCCAGGGCGTATGGGCCCATTTGTAAAGGTCATGCAGTGTATAACCGTCCCACAAACCGCCCTCGACTTTGAATTCCGGCCGATCGCAGGGAATGGTCATGGTGTCCGGCGTATAGGTTTGCAGCTTGATCGCGTCCGCGCCGGCTTCCTTGGCCGCTTCCATGATGGCAAGTGCGCGCTCGATTTCGCCGTTATGATTGCCGGAAAGTTCGGCGATCACATAAGGCGGGTGGTCGGGCGAAATGACCCGCCCGGCGATAACGATGGATGGGGAACTCATAGATGCCCCAATCATGCCTCAATCTGCCGGATGACCTCAAAAGCTTCCGCCGCCCCGATGCCGACACTCGTTCCCCGCAGAATGGCAAGCGCTTCGAGAGCCTTTAACGAACGCGCGTGTGGAAACGGCGGGATTTCCTCTTCGTAACAGGCCAAGGCCTTGAGCTTGGTTTCAATGAAACCGGATATATCGACGAAGTGGGACGGGGCAAAAACCGGGCCGGTGGCCGTGGTGTTCCATTCGGTGCTCGACGGGGTCTCAAAAGCATAAATTTTTCGGACGTTCCTTCCGGGAAGCGGCCTGCAGGCAGTGACGGCAGCCTGATGGACAACCCGGTGATCGACATTCAAATCCCCGCCATGATGGGTATAGACGGTCACGGGGTCGACCTCGTCCAATACGGCTTCAATGGTTTGGACTATATCCAGCAGGGGAATGCCGTCCATCCGGTTGTCCGGGAAATCGAGAAACCGGGGCGGTTGCGCACCCAAGGATTCAGACGCCGCGCGGGCAGCCTGCCGACGGGATTGCAGTTCAGTGTCGCCCGCGCCTTGGCGCGACGTGGCACCATCGGCTAAAAACAGGACATTCACCGCATCACCCCTTGAGACGTGCCGAGCGATGGCTCCGCCGCACCCCAGGACCTCGTCGTCGGGATGGGCGGCGATGATCAAAACAGTGAGTTTATCGCTCAAAATTCATTTCCTCGTTTGCATGGCGACCTGAACCCGTGCGCTTAAAGTCCCGTCATTACCGATTTCGGCCTTGGAAAATTCCAGACGGAAATCGCCATGATCGATAAAAGCACGGGGGTAGGTGTCGGCGTCCAGCATGCGGATATGGTCATAAAGGGCTTTAAGCCCCCCTTGGCTCGGCAGGGCGCTTTTGTCCGAGGTGCGGCGGGCGAAAAACGTCGGCTCGCCTGTCTGCGGGACAGGTTCGAGATTGCCGCGGACGAGCTCTTCTATCATGCCGTAAATTTTATCCGCCATACGCTCGAAAATGTCCCCGGCACTTCCCGAAAGGCTTAAATCACGTTTCATATAGACGGGCCCGGTGTCCAATTCCTCAGCCATGCGAAGCGCTGTCAGTTTGGTGTCCTTATGGCCGCGGGCAATCAGGTTTTGCAGTGGGCTGCCGCCACGCCCGAATGGAACGTCCGTCATATGAAAACAGACACATTCCGCCGCCTCGAGAATTTTATTTTCAACCGTCCAGGACCAATGGGGAAAGAAAATGTATCTGGGTTGCAAACGGGCGACCGCATCGGCCAACTTCTCCTTGCTCTCAACCAAATGCCATTCGCCGGGCAGGTCCAGTTTGCGCCTGTGGTAGGCCTCGATATTCCAGGGCTTGATGGTGGCGACGAGATACTTTTCCATTGAACTCAGGCCTTCCTTCTCGACTGCCGGTCGGCCAGCGGATAGCTCATGTATACTTGGTTCTTCTGAGGCTCGTAGCCGCATTTTTGGAACAAGGCGTGGGAAGCGGCGTTGGCCTGTAGGACCTCCGCTTTCAAGTAGTCCTTCGGCCACAAACGCCTTGCCAACCGCAAAGCCGCGGTCGCGATGCCGCGCCGGTAGTATTCAGGCGCTACCAGGATCGAAACCTCCAAGGTGTTGGGTTTGCCCCGGTCCAGACGCAAAGCCCCGGCGGGCGTTCCGTTATATAGAATGACGTTGAGAAAGCGATCTTCATCGAACAGACATTCCCGGAACCATTGCCAGTGTTCGTCTACCGTCGGCGCGGACGGGCTTCGGAAATACCGCCGAGTGAAGTCGTAGGATTGCCATTCCAGCATCCGGTCGCCATCTGTTTTCTTGGCTTCACGAATCGTCACCTTGCCGCCGTCGCTGGCCGATTCCATGACGGTCTTGTCATTACGGCTTTCACCGCTTCCCTCAAACATACTGAACTCGCCCGAAAATTCAGACGGACCGACATACATTTTTTCAATGCTCAAGCTGTAGAGATGGCCTTGGCATTCGAAGAAGGCCGGATAGCGGTAATTATCGGCGACGCGCAACAAGTTGAATTGTTCCTTCAGTGTCTTGTCCAGCGACAGCATGCTGTCGACGGGATAGCGGCGGCTGCACCAGGTGGGGTCGCCTTGTTGCGGCGTTCCTCCGGGTTGTCTTTTTTCATCCAGGAATCGGGCGCAGAGCTCAACGGTCTTGGTGCCCAGGACTTCCCGCATTTCCGAAATCAGCTCATGACCTTCGAAACTGACCATGTCCCGATAGATCACGTCTCCGGTATCCGCCTCGCTCGCCGCGTCGAGCAGGCAGACAGGAATTTCATTCCGGCCTTCCAGGATCTGCCAGGTCAGCGGTGAAAATCCCCGCCCCTTCGGCAGGTCGCTTTCGTGAACGATCAGGTTGCGTTTGTTCCTGTCGAGGATTTCCGGCGGCGTCAGCTTGATACAACCCAAGAAGAATGCCACGTCCCCTTCGGGGATTTCGTGGTGGTCACGACAAAGATCGGCTTCATCTCCGTTCGCGTTCAACATTTCGATCAAGCGTTCACAATAGGGAATGATCCAGCTGGGGTTATCGACAACGACCGAGATTTTGCGGAGCGTGTTCATTTGTTCGTCATCTTCCCGGTATCATTCGAAATAGCTTCAAGAACCCTCGCCGCCCCATGCCCGTCGCAAAGACCGGCGGCGGCTTCACTCATTTGTTGCAACCTACCCGAATCCAAAGCGAGGCTGGAAAGTGTATCCGACAAGCGCCCGGGCGTGACAGTTTTATGATGCCCCAGGTTCACGGCGGCACCGGTTTCTTGAAGTGCGGCGGCGACGCCGATCTGGTTGGCCGCGAAACCGACCAACACGGACGGCAAGCCCAGACAACCGCGTTCCCAAGACGACGTTCCCGGCGCGCCCAACGCCAAATCGGCCTCGGCCATCATACCCGCGACCGTTTCGGCATCGGCACCGGCATGAACGATGACCGATTTTGAGGCTTTAGCGGCTTTCCGGCGAACGGACTCCAGATGGGGAGCCTGGCCGCCCAAGACCACATCAACGGCGATTTCCAGGGCCAAGCCTTGCAGAACATCGATGGCCATGAGGGTCAGGTTCATCGGGTCCGTTAGGCCGAAGGCGACCAGAACGCGGTTGATCCCGCTCCTTCGTGCCCTGCTTTTAAGGGCCTTTCCGCGAAGTGCCGAGAAAGCCGGGCGCAACAGAGCGTAACGGGTCCCCAACAGCATCTTGCACCGTTTTGGCATTAGCCCCGCGTAAGCATTCTTCGTCCGGCCCTGGGTCTGGTCCAACAACAGGTCGCAATCGTGCGGCCGGTCGTGAATGTCGTCGATGACCAGAATCCGGGCGGCTCTGTCCCGCATGCGGCTCTCAAAGGCGGCGTCCAACCCATAATGATCGACCACGCCAAGGTCCCATCGCTTCCCCCAACGGTCCCGCATGACTGTCACCGCATCGACGCCGG
>Ga0187833_10000674_pt1 | contig 39687 bp, 46 predicted proteins | sample ETNtaG_37_FD_167968 | JGI IMG/M metagenome (GOLD analysis project Ga0187833, IMG submission 167968) | Marine microbial and viral communities from oxygen minimum zone, Eastern Pacific Ocean - ETNP2014_SV_400_PacBio MetaG (Illumina Assembly) | ecosystem: Environmental > Aquatic > Marine > Hypoxic...
CGATTAGCGGCAAAGGCATTTCAACACATTGCGGTTTACGATACCGTCATATCCGCTTATCTTCGTGATGATGACATGTCCTCAGACGATAAATCTTCATTTTTCCCTGAAGAACTGACGTTTGGTTGGAATCGTGTTGCAATTCCTAGGTATGGTGAGAATCCACACCAAGCTGGAGGTATTTACGCTACTCCAGGTGAAGTGGGTGGGATAGTCAATGCGAAACAATTACATGGGATTGACATGTCGTACCTAAATTACTTTGATGCAGACGCTGCATGGGTATCCGCAAACTCATTTTCGCTCATTGCTCCGGCAGAAGCGCATTGCGTTTCCATTGTAAAACACGCTAATCCTTGTGGGTTAGCGATTGATGATAACCAAGCGGAAGCTTATCTAAAGGCACTTGCTGGAGACCCAGTATCAGCATTTGGCGGTATCGTAGGCTTTAACAGCAAGGTTACACGTGAAACTGCTGATGCTATGGGAGGGACTTTATTTGACGTGATTGTTGCGCCTGAATTTGAATTGGGAGCTCTAGAGATATTCCGCAAGCGAAAGCGCACTCGAGTGATTGAGGCAATGCCTTCGACTCTTCCTCTGCTTACTATTCGTAACGTTACAGGAGGGGTACTGGTTCAACAACCTGACGATATTTCTGAAAATGCGACCTCATGGGATGTTGTCAGTAAGAAACCCCCTACGAATGATCAATTGAGAGACATGGCTTTTGCATGGAAAGCATGCCAATTGGTTCACTCGAACGCCATTGTGTTTGCCAAGGATTTTGCCCTTCAAGGTATGGGTGCAGGGCAGCCAAATCGAGCTATCAGTGTTTATTTAGCTGGTCGAACGGCGGGCGATAATGCTGAGGGATGTGTGATGGCTAGTGACGCTTTTTTCCCATTCCCTGATGGAATTGAAAATGCAGCAAAAGCTGGGGCTGACGCGATCGTACAGCCTGGAGGATCGGTGAAAGATAGTGAGGTAATTGAAGCGGCGGATCGTTTGGGATTGGTGATGTTGTTCACTGGAACTCGTCACTTTTATCATTGAGTGTTTCTTTTGAACATATTTTTTTCTTAAACTCAAGGGTTTTATGTTAGCAACGGTCGAAATCGTAATTCCTGTTCTCAATGAAGAGTCTGCTTTGCCTTTTTGCGTAGCGGAGCTGTTCGCATTTATCGAAAATCATAGTGAATGGAAATGGGTCGTGGTGATTGCTGATAATGGATCGGTGGATAGGACTACTGAAATCGCAGCCGAATTGTCGGAAACGTACAATAACCTTTCAATTTCTCGACTTGAGGAAAGAGGTCGTGGTAGAGCCCTTAAGAAAGCGTGGAGTGAAAGTGATGCCGATGTCAGGTCATACATGGATGTTGATCTATCTACTGATATCGAAGCCCTTCCGGAATTAGTTTCCTGCATTATCAATGAAGGTTATGAAGTCGCTGTAGGATCGAGACTGTCCAAAGGTTCGCAAGTGGTTAATCGGTCATTTAAGCGAGAAGTAACCTCTCGCGCATACAACATTTTGATTCACTTGTTGTTTCCATTCACGAAATTCAAAGATGCGCAGTGTGGGTTCAAGGCTGTTTCAAGAAAGGCAGCTGAAAATCTTGTTCCTTTGGTTGAAGATAACGCATGGTTCTTTGACACTGAACTGCTGTTACTTGCCGGTAATGCTGGTTATGCGATAAAGGAGATCCCGGTTCATTGGGAGGATGATCCTGATACTAGGGTCAGGATCATTTCAACGGCGTGGGAAGATATAAAAGGACTACTTCGCTTGAGGTTAAGAGGACGCCCAAAACCACCATTGGTATCTTGACCATTATTTCATTCTCTAGATAAAGTTGATTTGACAGACAACTTTTATCATCTGTGTTTGCGTACCTAATAGCATCTAACTATGACTACTCCTGGCAATTTTGAAATTGGACGGTCGATACTGACCGGGTATACAGCCGATAACGAACTACATCGGGCATTGACGATCCTACGTAATGAAGGAGTTAACCCAGAAGTTGTAGTTGAGTTTACTGCGGAACGCGACGGGGTATTTTGTGGTATCACTGAAGTGAAAACCCTTTTAAATCACGTTTTGCCAGAAAGCGGACGAGAAGTTTGGTCGTTAGAGGAAGGTGTTTCTGTAGGAGCAGGTGAGGTAGCGCTGCGCATTAAAGCTCCATATGCATCCTTTGGACTATTTGAGACTGCGATCTTAGGGATTCTTGCATCTTGCACAGGCTGGGCGACAGCAGCGTCCGAGTGCGTGGAAGCTGGAGCCGGGATCCCTGTGATTGCATACGGAGCACGTCATGTTCACCCGGAGGTTGTAGGGGTAATGGATTATTCAGCAGTAGTTGGTAAATGCGCATCAAGCTCTTCCGTGGCTGGGCATCAGTTGCATGGACTAACTCCTTCAGGAACGATGCCTCATTCTTTCGTGCTTCTTATGGGCGATACTGTTCGTTCTATCCTAGCGTTTGACAAGCACATGCCCCCCGAAGTGCCTAGGGTGGCGTTGGTTGACACATTTAAGGATGAAGTTGAAGAAGCTGTCGATGTTGCGAAAGCTCTTCGGGAACGCTTGCGAGGTATCCGACTTGATACGCCAAAAGAACGGGGCGGGGTTACCCCTGATTTGGTCCACGAGATAAGGGCTCGATTAGATCAGGGAGGATATAGTTACGTTGATATTTTCGTAAGTGGCGGAATTACTCCCAGCCGGATACGTGATTTCGTTGAAGCTCAAGCTCCTGTTAGCGTTTTTGCTGTTGGCTATTACATTGCTGCAGCCTCACCGATTTCATTTACTGCCGATATCAAAGCTATTGAGGATCGAGCAATCGCGAAACGTGGTCGAATACCAGGATTGGCAGCGAACCCACGGCTATCTCAGATTTTATAGTTTTTTGTTCACAGTGGTGGGATTAGTTCAAGTCGAGTGACCTTGGTGTGTTCGGGCATAACTTTCCCCCATTCGGCCAAACGAGATCCCGCCACCCACAAAATCCCAGGGTTAGATTCAATAAGTGGCACTCTGTCTCTCCACCTCTTTGGCAACCCAGTTCCAACAAAAAAATCTTGAAGTTTCACATCCGTATTCATTCCTAAGGGTTGGAATCGATCTCCGTTTTTTCGGTTGCGCAATCGAAGTGAGAGACTTGCAACTGTTGGTGACGCGTAAGTTATCCAAGTATTCCCTGTGTCGAGTTGGTGCGGTCTGTTTTTGAGTTCGGTGATTACATTGAATCCACCATCGAGTTGGGTAATTCCAAATTGGTTTAGGTTTGTTTCAACTATAGGCGGCGGATAGGGGCAATCATCGTTATGCTCTGAACTAAAGCTGAATGAATCTTTATCAACAGAAAACGTTACTCCGTTGGGCAAATCCATAGAAGATCCGCTGTGACTTAATAATTGCGATGCCATTATAGATACGTGTGCACGTTCGAGATTTTGCGAATGACCGACGTGATTTCTGTACCCCTGCATTAGTATTCTTCTTATTAGATAAATAGGGAGACGATTAATTTCTGAACGTGAGTACTTATCGTTGGAATAAATGGCTTGCTTCAATTCACGCTGTACGACCCAATCAACGATTTCTAAATCATCAGATGCGTTTTCTGCTAATCGTGCCAGAGCACTTTTTGCGCCGGGAGTTGCAACGTCAAGGGCTGGCAATACATCTAGTCTGATTTTATTGCGAGTATATTCTCGATCATCATTGGAGGCGTCGTTGACTGTCTGAATGCCTCTCTGTTTGCAATAGTCGATGATGGTCGATCGCGAGGTATCGAGCAACGGGCGTAAAACGGTTAGTTTGATTTCGGAATGAGGAAATCTCAGAGTTGAACGGTAATCCATGCCGGCTAACCCTTTTAGCCCTGTTCCTCGACCAGCGTGGAACAAAACTGTTTCGGCCTGATCGTCTCTTGTATGCCCAGTCACAACACCGTGTGCGTTGTATTTTTCAGATAGTTCGCGCAAACTCTCATACCTGATTTTGCGGGCAGCCGTTTCGATTGATATTTTCTGTTGTTTTGAAATTTTTGGAACATTGACAGTGGTGGAGCTGAATTCAATACCAAGAGACTCCGCAATGTATTTAGCAGCAATCTGATCTCTCTCACAGGAATCGAGTCGTATTTGGTGATTGATATGACAAGCGATTAGGTTGAAACATTTTTTTCCACTTAGTATCGATAACCCGGCGAGAAGAGCCGAAGAGTCTGGTCCACCGGAGAAAGCCACAATTAACGTTGCGTGGTCAGGAATTGATGCGCGCGTTAATCCCGTGTTGAGTTGTTTTATAAAGTCAGGATGGTGCATCATCAGTTATCGATTAGTTGATGCGTTCTGATATTTCTGTCACTCGTCGTACGCTTATGTTTACTATTTTTGATCCTTCCATTTCAGCAACTTGCATTCGTAGATTTCCGAATCGGACTCTATTACCTACAGTGGGTAGATGCTGAGCTTGCTCAAGAAAGAATCCCGCGATAGTTTCATAGTCTCCTTCGGGAATTTCGAGGCCTAACTCGTCATTAGCCTCACCTATCTCAAGCCCTCCATCCAGCACGAATGTATTTTCATTTACTGTGATGAACCGACGGTCTGGCTTCGAGCCTTCCTCTCCTGTCTTTCCGACTATCTGTTCAACCACGCGGGTAAGAGTGATGAGTCCAGCGATGCCGCCGAATTCGTCAACAACCAGTGAAATTTTGTGTCCCGATTCCTGCATTTCATCGAATAGGTCATCTAGACGTTTTGTTTCGGGAACAAAATTTGCCTGTCGCATTAGGTTGATCACAGGACGATTCAAATCGAGCTTTGATTCGGACAGTGATCCTAAAACATCTTTTACTGAAAATATGCCGACAACATCGTCATGGTCAGTGTCAAATACAGGAAATCTTGTATGTGGTGTTAATCGGTAAGAATTCATGAATTGACCGAAGGTAGCGTCAACCGAAACCCACACTATTTCTGGGCGCGGTGTCATTACGTCTCGAACTTCCATCTCTCCAAATCTGAAAATGTTGTCGAGCATCTCTCCGGTGTTTTCTTCGACTGTTCCCTCAGCTTCTCCGAGATCGATTAATGTTCGGAGTTCACCAGGCGTGACGATAGGGCTTGCCATAGATTCTTTCCCTCCGAACAATCGCATGATTCCACGGGGGATTAGAGTGAATGCAAATACAACGGGCCAAGTTGCCGTCATGATAATCAGCACTGTGCGTGCGGTTATTAGGGCCCATTTTTCGGCTGCTACTACTGCGAGAGTTTTTGGCGTGAGTTCACCTACGATGACTACGAACACTGTTGCAATGGCCGTGGCGACCACTGTAGATAAAATTGTGGGTTCGCCTCCACCGATAGTTGAAATTGCGAGCGTAGTACCTACGGATGCAACCATGATGTTAAACAGGTTGCCAAGTAAAAGGATGGTACCGAAGAATTTTTCGTACTGATCGAAAATGCGAATTACAAGCTGGGCGCGCTTGTCGCCTTCTTCACCGCGGTGTTCAATTTTATATCGGCTTGCGCCTACAACGGCTGCTTCAGTAGCACTGATAAATGCACTACCTAATAAACCGATTAAAATAATTAATATAGAAAAGGTCACTTGATTCCTAGGACAAAACGCTTACTCAATATAACGTTCTGCTTGCATATCAAGTGTATCTGTCAATTACCTTTGGATGGCAAATTGGATGGCAAACTGTGAATTTTTCATACGTCGTATTTAACTGAAAAACGTTTATTGTTTGATGTCAAACGACCTTACTTCTGAGTTGAAGTTTCGGTGTTTACACCTTCCGCAGCCGTGACGGTATCCTGTTCGTTTCGGATAGTGGCTTCAATTTGATCTCGGATATCAGTGTTGACCTTTAAAAATTGACGTGAAGCCTCACGTCCTTGACCAAGGCGGACATTATCGTAAGAGTAGAACGAGCCACTTTTTCTGATAGTACCGTTTTCGACACCCAGATCGAGTAAACTGCCTTCTTTACTGATGCCCGATTTGAACATAATTTCTAATTCGGCTTTTCGGAATGGAGCGGCGACCTTGTTCTTTACAACCCTTGCACGGACGCGGTTACCGATTATGTCTTGTCCGACTTTAACAGCTTCAACCCGTCGAAGGTCAATACGGACAGAACTGTAGAACTTTAACGCTCGTCCGCCTGGGGTAACCTCTGGATTGCCAAAAACTACTCCAACTTTTTCTCGTAACTGGTTAATGAAAATACAGGCGGTTTCAGTCTTGTGGATTATTCCAGTCAGCTTCCGAAGCGCTTGTGACATGATGCGGGCTTGGAGACCAATTTGCATATCTCCCATATCCCCTTCCAGTTCAGCAGCAGGAACAAGTGCGGCGACACTGTCTATCACGATGATGTCAAGTGCCCCACTTCGGATGAGGTATTCTGTAATTTCTAGAGCCTGCTCTGCCGAATCGGGCTGGGAAATTAGAAGTTTGTCGACATCGACCCCTATCACCCGGGCGTAGGCTGGATCCAAAGCATGTTCCACATCGATGAAAGCAGCTTGTCCACCGGCGGCTTGTGCTTCAGCGATTGCTGACATCGCCAGTGTGGTTTTACCAGCAGATTCAGCACCGAATATCTCAATAATTCGACCACGAGGCAGCCCCCCTATTCCTAATGCCAAGTCCAGTGCTATAGATCCTGTCGGAATGGATCTCACAGCGTTGTCTGAAGGCGAATCACCGAGTCGCATAACAGCACCTCGGCCAAATGCTTTTTCGATTTGTGCGAGGGCTAACTCGAGAGTCTTATCCCGGTCACTACTTGTTCCGTTAACCGAGACTTTCGTCAGTGCTTTTTTTACAGCCAACGTTGCTCTTCTTTCTATCTATGCGAATTGATTTTTGATATTCCGGATGGTAGACCCTGAACCGTACTGAGATTAGCACAAGTGTTCTAATACTGCAATATGCCTTAGCATAACAGTAACTTTCTCCCATCGAGATATGTGTACATTTCAATTCAGCGCTGGCTGAAAAATTACGATGTGGTCGGGCGTGATCCAAGGGTCATGGGAATTAATATCTCTAAGCCATTCCTAAACACACCTACGATGATCTCTTCGCCAGGGGCGGTATTCAATGCGAGATATCCGATAAGGTCATCCATAGATTTCATGGGTATCGAGTTGATTGACACTATCACGTCACCATCAAAGTTTAAGGAGCCTGTCAGGCTTGAGTCGCCTCGTATCCCAGCTAAATCAGCTGGACCGCCTGGTGCCGAGCGATTTACATATGCACCGAGGATGTCACGTGGAAGACTTGCCCTTTCACGCAGCAAGATATTTACTTCATTCCCGCTAATTCCCATCAATGGATACGAATGCTGACCGTCATTAATTAGAGATGGCACCACCCGTTTTACAAGATCAACCGGTACTGCGAAACCAACACCTGAACTTTGCCGTGAACTACTTTTAATCTGAGTGTTGATGCCAATCACCGCCCCATTCATATCTAGTAGCGGACCGCCCGAGTTCCCCGGGTTAATTGCCGCATCAGTCTGCATGACTGCCGGAATGCTATAAGATGAGAATCCGCTGGACAGTGTTCGTGTTACAGCACTAACGATTCCTGTTGTCATAGTGAATTCTTCACCGAAGGGATTTCCTAAAGCGATTGCCATCTCGCCTGGACGTGTTTCTGAAGAATTACCCATAGGCAGTGGAATCAACTCATGATCGATGTCATTAATTTTGATTACTGCTAGATCCGAATCGGGATCGAATGCTACTACGTCAGCACGATATTCTCTGCCATTGAAGAATTTTACGGTTAGGGAGCTCGTGCTCTGGTTTGCACCTTGGATCACATGGTAGTTTGTTACCAAGTGTCCTTCTGTATCCCAGACAAAGCCGGATCCCGAACCAACACCCATTTGCGTGTTGGCCGTGATGAAGACAACTGATTTAACGGTTTTTTCGTATAGATTTGCGAGATGTTCTGCTTGCGCTGCGACGATTGCAGCCGGTGTAAATTCTCCTGAAATTGGTTGTGGGAGGGTGTCTCCAATTGGCTTGTCATTAGATTGATTGTTGGAATCCGTTGGAACGGTCGTGATGGTGGTGGCCAATGGGGCGATTTCACTCGAGGAAATAATGTCTTCCGGTGATGAATCCGGGATATTAGTTATCTCTGGTGAAATTATGTTTTTAGGAGATGCAGTGTCGGCGTTGGTAACGTTTGATGTTTGCTCAACGTTAGATTCAGTCAACTCTACTGTTGAAATGATCGCGTCGTTATTGCTCATACAAGCAGCACCGAATATTACTAGGATGAAAATGCTGCTCAGAAATAGGCTGTTTAATTTTTGGAATATACTCATCATTTATTTCAGAGTGGTCAATTTAGACATTCAGTTCAGTTTCATTGAATTACTTATGTCCAGAATACAAAGAGAATGTGGAGTAAGTTTGTGGGTTTTGTTAATTCTTCCTCGAGCGTCCTGAGGATCAGCCGACTTCGTTTTTAACGATCAAATGACCAATCACCCAAGCTTATTAACTATGGCTGCCAGCCAGATGCGATTGGAAGACGGCGATCTCGACCAAATGCTAGTCCTGTGATTTTCACGCCAGGCGGTGCTTGTCTTCGCTTGTGTTCATTATTGTCTATTAGTTGAACAATGCGGCGTACGATCGTGTCGATATCGTCACCCGGTCCTATATTCCGTTCTTTTTGTATGATCAGATCGGGTGACAGGCGTTCTTCGATGTACATGTGAATAATTCGATCGAGCTGATCATACGGTGGTAAAGAATCTTCATCCAATTGATCAGGTCGAAGCTCTGCACTTGGTGGCTTGTCGATGGTTGCTTGTGGAATTGGGGATCCCGGACCCTGGGTATTTCGGTGTTTGCATAATTCGTATACCAGTGTCTTGGGCACGTCTTTAATTACTGCATATGCGCCAGCCATGTCCCCATAAAGAGTTGCGTAGCCCGTTGCCATCTCTGACTTGTTACCAGTTGAGAGAATTAACCAGTTGAATTTATTGGCGATCGACATCATGAGATTGCCACGAACTCGCGACTGAATGTTCTCTTCAGATAACCCAGGTTCCGTACCTTTGAATGCATTATTTAGCATTTCTTCAAATGCAGCGTGACCTGGTTCAATTGGGATAGTCCACAGCTCGACGTTGAGTTGAGAACACAACTGGCGCGCGTCTGTGATGCTTCCCTCTGATGAATAGCGTGAAGGTAAAGCTACTCCAATGACGTTTTCTGCGCCTATTGCATCGGTGGCGATGGTAGTGACCAATGCAGAGTCGATTCCGCCAGAGACAGCGATGGCTACTTTTTTGAAACCAGTTTTTTTTATGTAGTCGCGAGTTCCGACAATTAGTGCGCGGTACACCCCTTCGAGCTCTCCTAAGCGATTGATGGATAGTCGAGGGAGCTTCGATCGTTTGGTCTGTGGTTTTGTTGTTGAAATTTCCACAGTTGATGATTTGCCAACTTGAGCGAGGTTTTTATTGGAAACCCTGTAATTTTGTTGTTGAAAAAGAGAGTTTTTTTTGGGGTCTGTATTTATGTCAGCTACGAGCAACGATTCTTCAAATAGCGCAGAGTTACCCATCAACTTTCCATCAGGGTTAACCAACATGCTCCCTCCATCGAATACAAGCTCATCTTGCCCTCCAATCTGATTGGTATATAGCGTGTAAACATGGTGTCGTCGTGAAAGATCACTGACGATTTTTACTCGATGCCCATGTTTTCCGAGTTCATAGGGTGAGGAGTTTAAATTGATGATTATTTGGGCTCCCGAGGCGCATTGAACCTCTGCTGGCCCAATCGGCTCCCAAATGTCTTCGCAAATATTGATGCCTACTTTAATTCCGTTAATTGAAATGATTGGGCAATCATCACCGGGAGTGAAGTAGCGACGCTCGTCAAAAACCCCATAGTTCGGGAGGTGAATTTTGCGATATGTGGTGACGATTTTCCCTTGATGGAGTACTGCTGCAGAGTTGAATAACTTGCCATCTTCAGAATCGACGAAACCTACAAGTGCGACGATGTTTTCAACTTTGGCTGCAATACGGCAAAGGGCAATTCTATTTGCTGTTATGAAATTATCGTAAAGGACCAGATCTTCGGGAGGATAGCCAGTGATGGTCAGCTCGGGGAAAGCTACTAATTCAGCCTGTTGGTTCTGCGATAGCTTGATCCACTTTTCAATGAGCTGTGTATTGCCGTCGATATCACCAACCGTGGTGTTAACTTGGGCGGACGCGACTCGAATTTCATTGGTCGAAACCGAACTAACTGTGCCCGAAGTCATATCGATTCAATTATATCGCCCATTTTATTTGCCGTAGTGCTGCAGTGCAGCTAGGATTGGCGGTCGAGCGTAACCTCGAACCGTTGGCAGATTAGATTTACCGGACAGGAAAATGTCGATCTGTCTGGCGGTGCGACGCCCACTGGCTATTGCATGGACAACCAGTGACTGACCTCGTTGCATATCTCCACAGGAGAACACTTTTGACAAATTTGTTTGCATCGATCCGTTTGCGGCGACATTTCCGCGCGAATCATACTCGACTCCGAGTGCGTCGAGTAAACCATCGTGTTGTGGGTGGAGGAATCCCATAGCTAAAAACACTGCGTCGGCTTCGATTGTAAATTCGCTACTTGGAATTTCTTTCATATTCAAACGGCCGAGTGTTTCGTCTTTCAGCCATTCGACTCGTACACATTCCAAATATTTTACGTTGCTATCTTCATCTCCTACGAATCGTTTTGTGAGGACATTGAAATCTCTGTCTCCACCTTCTTCGTGTGCACTAGAAGTTCGGAATATTGTTGGCCATTGTGGCCACGGATTTGTCTGTGCACGGGATTCCGATGGACGAGGCATGATTTCCATTTGAACTATGTTACTTGCCCCCTGTCGGTGTGATGTCCCTAGGCAGTCCGCTCCAGTATCACCACCACCGATGATCACGACTTTTTTATTCTTTACATCGATGATTTCTTCTGGGAGGGATTCTTTACCTTTCAATTTTCGATTCTGTTGCGTAAGGAATTCCATCGCAAAATGGACACCTTTAAGTTCGCGCCCTTCAACCGGAAGATCTCGAGGGACAGTTGCGCCCCCGGATAGACATATAACGTCGTAATCGGTTAGCAATTCATTATGTGTGATATCTATTCCCACATCGGTGTTTACTTGAAAGTCAACACCTTCTTGACGCATCTGTTCAATTCGTCGATCTACGATTTTTTTCTCTAGCTTGAACTCTGGAATACCAAGAGTAAGCAGTCCACCGATATATTCATTGCGTTCGAATACCGTTACTGTGTGCCCTGATCGTGCTAATTGCTGAGCCGCGGCCAGTCCTGCTGGACCCGACCCTACCACCGCGATTTTTTTGTCGCTTTTATTAGAAGCTGGTTCTGGCCTGATCCAACCTTGCTCCCAAGCGTGATCCACAATTTGTTTTTCAATCATTTCTATTGTGACAGGCTCGGAATTAAGTGACAGAGTGCAAGATGCTTCGCACGGGGCTGGACAAATTCGACCGGTGAATTCAGGGAAGTTGTTTGTCGCGTGTAAGGATTGGATTGCCTCTTCCCAATTGCCTTGGTATATCAGATCGTTGAATTCAGGTATCAAGTTTCCGAGAGGACATCCACTATTGCAAAATGGCACTCCGCAATCCATACAGCGGCCAGCTTGTTTACGGGCATCTGAGTCGTCCCATTTTAAATAGACTTCTTGCCAGTCGGCAATTCGGTCGTTTTTATCTCGGCGTTTAGGAGTTATGCGGCTAGTTTCCATGAAACCAGTTACTTTACCCATGACTGCCGATTCCTTCTGTAGTGATCATCCTGTTTTGCCCGGCTCCTTTATTCGCTTTTTCTTGCAGTACACGTGCGTAGTCTCTCGGGAATACCTTCTTGAATTTTGTTATAGCGGTGTCCCAATCCGTGAGTAACGCAGTGGCGACCTCACTTCGAGTGTATTTGGCATGTTCAGTAATTATCTGTTTGAGCTCTAGGTCATCTTCTGACCCAGGAACTACACCAAGCAAGTCGGCCATTGAGTGGTTAAATTTTCCTTCGAAAGACTCGTCCGGGTCGAAAACGAAGGCAATGCCACCGCTCATACCGGCACCAAAATTGCGGCCAGTAGGCCCGAGTATGACTACGATTCCACCGGTCATGTATTCGCAGCCATGATCCCCAATTCCTTCGACAACAGCTGTGGCTGCGGAATTTCTAACAGCGAACCGTTCACCAGCCATTCCGTTTATATAAGCCTCACCTCCGGTCGAACCATATAGCGCGACGTTTCCGATGATGATGTTTTTTTCGGCGTGATAAGAGCTACCTTCTGGTGGTGTGATTATGAGTCGTCCACCGGAGAGTCCCTTGCCGAAGTAGTCATTTGCATCACCTTCAACTTTGAAGGTAATTCCTTTGACAGCCCAAGCTCCAAAACTTTGCCCGGCTGAACCTTGGAATGTGAATTTGATTGAACCATTTACTAGGCCGTCTTCGCCAGTTTTCTTGGCTATGACGCTGCTGAGTGTCGCTCCGGTAGTTCGATTGGCGTTGGTAATCGGCAAGGTTTTAGAAACAGTTGTTTCTGTGTCTATGGCTTCTTTTGCGAGTTTAACCAACTCATTATCCAGGGCCTTATCCAACCCATGATCTTGCAACTTTTGCTGGTATGGGTGATCCGCTGGCAAGACTTTTGGCATCATCAGTATGGGCGATAGATCAAGAGTCCTAGCCTTCCAGTGATTAATGTCCCTCCGTACCTTGAGTTTGTCGACTCTGCCAATCATTTCATTCACTGTCCGAAAACCCATCTTTGCCATATGCTCACGGAGGCCTTCCGCAAGAAACATGAAATAATTGACTACTGCATCCGGAGTGCCAGAGAATTTGTTGCGGAGCTCAGGATTTTGAGTTGCTACTCCTACCGAGCAAGTATTTAAGTGGCATTTACGCAACATGATGCAGCCCATAGAGATCAACGCTCCAGTTGCGATGCCCCACTCTTCAGCTCCGAGCAAGGCGCTAATGAGTACGTCGAGCGATGTTTTCATCTGACCATCTGTCTGTACGACAATGCGATCACGGAGACCATTGGCTACTAAAACTTGTTGAGTTTCAGCAAGTCCTAGTTCCCATGGAAGACCTGCATGTTGAATTGAGCTAAGAGGAGAAGCTCCGGTGCCACCAGAATTTCCTGAAATAAGAACTACATCGCCCTTGCCCTTGGCCACGCCGGCAGCAATGATTCCTACTCCTGCGACCGAGACAAGCTTCACATGTATGCGTGAGTCAGGATTAACATTTTTCAAGTCGTGAATAAGTTGAGCCAGATCTTCGATTGAGTAAATGTCATGGTGGGGTGGGGGTGATATGAGTTCAACCCCAGGAGTCGTTTTTCTAATGGAGGCGATGTACTCAGAGATCTTGCGGCCTGGAATTTCTCCTCCTTCCCCAGGCTTGGCACCCTGTGCCATTTTTATTTGCAAGTCTTTTGCATTTACCAAGTAATTGGTAGTTACACCAAAACGTCCAGAGGCAACCTGTTTTACCGCGCTAGATCTTGAATCGCCATTGGTATCCGGAGTAAAACGTACTGGATCTTCACCACCTTCACCTGTATTCGAACGAGCGTTGATTCGATTTGTAGCTATCGCTAATGTTTCATGGGCTTCACGACTTATGGAGCCGAGAGAAATTGCGCCGGTCGCAAATCGTTCTACAATTATAGTTGCAGGTTCAACTTCACTAAGCGGGATCTCTTCACGGTATATCGGTTCCAGCATGTTTCGAATTGTGATGTGCTCGTCACCTTCTTCATTTGATGCAGCTTCGAATTGTCGAAACACATTGTCATCGTTGCGGGTAACGGCCTCTTGCAATAGCGCTATTGTCTCTGGGTTCCACATGTGGCGTTCACCTGTCGATCGCCACAGGTAGAGCCCCCCCAAGTCTAATTTCAGGTTAGACGGGATATTGTCGGGTGAATAGGCGCGGGAGTGGTTAGCCAAGATGTCAAAAGCAATTTCACCAATACCGATGCCGCTGATACGCGAAACTGTCCATGTGAAGTACTCGTCGATAAGTTCTTGCGACAGACCGAGTGCTTCGAAAACCTGTGCACCGATGTAGCCTTGAAGGGTAGAAATACCCATCTTGGCCATTGTCTTCACTACCCCTTCTTCTACAGCGTTACAGAAGTTTTCTTCGGCTTCTTCTTGTGGTGGGATTTTTTCCTCAGCAGTTGGGTTTAGTTGTAAACCAGCAATCGTTTCGAAAGCCAGATAAGGGTTGATAGCCGATGCCCCATAACCAAATAAAGTTGCGAAGTGGTGTACTTCGCGCGGTTCACCTGATTCGATAATGATGTCTGCCTGCGCGCGGTTACGTTCCCTTATTAAGTGGTGGTGGACTGCACCAGTGGCCAACAGGGACGGGATATAGGCATTGTCTTGATTGACTTCCCGGTCGGAAAGAATTATCAGGGTGTACCCATCTCCTATCGCCTTACTGGCCTCTTGCCGAATGCGTTTTAGCGCGTCGTTTAGGCCTTTTGCGCCCTCGGCGGCTTTAAAACTGGTCGATATGGTTTTTGCCTTTACTCCAGGTTTATCTGATGCCTTAATTTTTGCTAAATCGCAATTTCTTAAAATCGGTTGATCGATTCTCAATGTGCGGCAGTGGAGTGGCGTGGTTTCGAAAATGTTCAGTCGTCGACCGGCTGGTACTGCAAATTGTGTAATTAATTTTTCCCGAATCGCATCAAGTGGGGGATTCGAAACTTGGGCAAATGCCTGTTTGAAGTAAGAGAATAGGCTCTGCGGCTTGTCCGAAAGGACAGCAAGCGGGGCGTCATCGCCCATCGACCCTTGGGGTTGGTGCCCGGTGATTGCCATCGGGCTAATGAGCATGTGAAGATCTTCACGTGAGTAACCAAAAGCCATTTGTCGGTTTATAAGATTCTCCATATTGACTTCGGGGACGTTTTCGGTGGCAGGTAGTGAATCCAGAGTTACACGGTTTTCTTGCAGCCACTGTCCATAAGGGTTTTGTGTGGCTATTCGTTCAATAACCTCTTGTGGTTCGACAATTCTTTGCTGCTTGAAATCGATCAGGAACATACGACCGGGTTCCAGACGTGAGCGGTATTTAATTCTTTCAGGTTCGATATCAAGTACGCCGGTCTCTGATGCCATCACGAGTAAATCATCGTTGGTTACCCAGTATCGGAATGGGCGTAGACCATTGCGGTCTAGTACAGCACCGACGGCATCACCATCGGTGAACACGATCATAGCGGGACCATCCCAAGGCTCCATAATATTGCCGTGGAATTCGTAGAAATCTTTAACTGTTTGTGACATTGATTCGTGCCCGTACCATGCAGCGGGCATCAACATCGCAGCGGTGTGTTCGACCGATCTACCAGTCATGCGAAGTAGTTCAAACACATTGTCTAGAGATGCAGTGTCTGACGGATCATCTGATTCACAAATGGGTGTCAACTGGTCGATCTTATCGCCAAATAATGGTGATGCAATTGAACGTTCTCTTGCTTGCATCCAGTTCCTATTTCCTCGCACGGTATTGATTTCACCATTGTGTGCGAGCATCCGGTATGGATGAGCTAACTTCCAAGAACCAAGCGTATTGGTTGAGAAACGAGAGTGCACGATGCCAAATGCACTCATCATGCTCTGGTCTTTTAGATCTGAGTAGAACTGGCTTAGTTGATCTACTAGTAGCATGCCTTTGTATATCAAGGTACGCGATGACCACGAACACACATAAAACTCCTGAAGCAGCGTCTTGCGTGTTTCTGGATCGTTCTCGATATGTAGCAAGTGTTTTTCAGCGGATTTTCTGGCCAAGTATAAGACACGTTCAAAATCATCACCTTGGACGTCATCAGGCGCGGAAACAAATAACTGGGCGATTTTTGGCATGATAGAGCGAGCGGTCAGGCCGATTACTTTGGGATCAACTGGGACCTCCCGCCAGCCGAGAACAATCATGCCGTTGTCATTAGATGATTTTTCTAATGCAGCGCGCACAGTCGCATTTAAATTGTCATCATTTGGCAAAAAACACATTGCAACTGCGTATCGGCCTGCGCTTGGTAAATTGATGCCTTCTTGTATGGCAACTTTTTGCATCAAAGTATCGGGCATTTGGATCGTGATCCCAGCACCATCACCGGTCAGTGGATCAGCGCCGGTGGCTCCGCGATGCCCAAGATTTACCAACACCTCAAGTGCCTGATCAATTATGGAGCGTGAGCGTGCGCCCGTGATGTTCGCGACCACGCCGACTCCGCACGCATCGTGTTCTAACTCAGGGACGTATAATCCGCGTTCAGTGATCTCTGTGAAATTAGGCAAAACCAGATCGGATTTTGAACTCCAAGTATTTTGAGCGGCGGTCATTTTACTCCTAGCGAAAAGGAAAATTAAGAGAAAGGCGACGGTTTTCTACAGGTGCCGGTATCTGGTAATTTCGTAATCGGTCACGTTGTTGTTAAACTGTCGCCATTCGAGTCGTTTGTTTTGGAGAAAGTTAGCCATCACGGTTGTACCCAGCGCTTTCTCAAGTAACTCGCTGCCTTCTGCTAATCGAATTGCCTCGTCGAGCGTTCGAGGTAGCCTTGCTACTCCGTGATCTTCTAGTTCAGAATCTGTCATTTTATAGACATTAGCCTCTATTGGATCAGGTAGTGGCATCTTTTTTGTGATGCCATCTAGGCCTGCTGCAAGTAGAACAGAAAATAATAAATAAGGGTTTGCTGCAGGATCTGGCGCACGATATTCAACTCGCACACTTTTTTCCCGCCCTGGTCTGTATGTCGGTACTCGAATCAAATCGCCGAAGCTAACCGTTGTCCAAGAAGCAAAAAGAGGAGCTTCTAAGCCTGGTAATAGCCGTTTATAAGAGTTCACCCATTGGTTTGTGACTACGCACATTTCTGCAGCATGTCGCATCAAGCCAGCAATGAAATGCCGCCCTATATCTGAAAGATTTAGGTCCGCTGTATCGTCGAAGAAGGCATTCTCCTCACCGTTGAAAAGTGACATGTGGGTGTGCATTCCCGAACCGTGGCGATCACCGAAAGGTCTTGGCATAAATGTGGCATAGCTGCCAGACGGGACAGCAAGTTCTTTCGCTATGACCTTGAAGGTGATTATTGAATCCGCCATTGTTAGGGCGTTCATGTGCCGCAGATCGATTTCATGTTGCCCGACGCCGACTTCGTGATGACTGTGTTTTACAGGGATCCCCATTTTTTCAAGCGTAAGAACCGTTTCACGTCGTAAATCCCCCCCCGCGCCGTCAAGGGTTGTTTGATCAAAATATCCACTATGATCATTTCGAACCTCTTCATCCGAATCTTTCACGTCATAGTAGTATTCGATTTCTGGCGCCACGTAAAAGGTAAGACCCATTGCTGATGCTTGTGCCATATTTCGGCGTAGTATCTGCCGCCCGTCCGCTGCAGAGGGCTGACCGGTGGGTGTTTCAATATCGCAGAAAACTCTTGCAACAGCATCCTTGCTAGGTCGCCAGGGCAGTACCTGGAAGGTTGAAGGATCCGGCATGGCGACCATATCGGACTCGTCTGCACGAGTAAGGCCCTCGACTGAGGCACCATCGAAGCTGGCGCCGTTTCGCAACACACCTTCGAGTTCATCGACCGTAATGGCGAATCCCTTCAGGGTACCCAAGATATCAGTGAACCAAAGGCGTATGAACTTGACATCACTCTCGCGCGCCGACAGCAAGACGTACTTTATGGCCTCTTCCTCGATGTTTTTATAGGGTTTTTCAGTTTTGTGTGGCATGGTTTTGAACGTGCAGATGAGTCTGATGAGTCATGTGCTCAAGGTCGACCTACACGACCGATATTCAAACAGGTTGGGTATTGAGTATTGAAAAATGTTACGTTTTTGTCAATTAATCTTCGGTGTTGACTGGTATCTGTTATCAGTGATCGTGAACTTGTTTTATGGCATTTGAGCGTTCCCTAGGTATTTGTGTGTTTGACCTTTCAAAAGTTTTCCTGAGGTGGCTGGGACGGTTTATCCGCTGCACGAAAACGGTATCCGACGTTCCATTGTGTTTCAATAAAGTGATTTGAAACACCATCTATTTTGCTGCGCAACCGTCGGATGTGTACATCGACAGTTCTAGTTCCACCAAAGTAGTCATATTCCCACACGCTGCGTAGAAGTGATTCTCGCGAAAATACTCGGCCCGGATTTGATGCTAAGTGTTTTAGAAGTTCATATTCTTTATAGGTCAGGTCGATCTTGAGACCTTTGAGTGTTACCTCGTACCTGTCGCAATCGATTACTAGATCACCTCGAATGATGTTATTAGAGGCTCCCAGCGAAGTGCTCCTTGATATTGCTATTTTAAGGCGCAGACTTACTTCCTCAGGCGTACATGGTTGGAAGCAAACTTCGATCTCTGATCGTGACGTTGTGATGCCATCTAATGACATTAGGGGCAGTATCACGACCACCGGTATCTCTGCATTAGCTGCAGCGTGGACTAGACTTGATGGTCCGCCAAGACCGGTTCCTGCAGCCCATATAAGGGCACCATCTACACCTGAATTAAGCTTGTCTTTGTTTGTTTCAGATGTGAATTTTATGAATCGCAGAGAAGGATTGAGGGCACTAAAAGACGCAACAAAACGTACAGACTCTGGATCTGTAAAGCCTAAGAGGGCTATTGCGCTCAATTAATTGCACCAAGATTCAATCGCATAATAAACTCTTTTTACCATGCCATACAGCGTGTGCGTCCATCCACAGGTTGCCTCAACGTCCGTTGCTTATTGATGAAGCAGCCTAGGTTATTAGTTTGTGGTGAATTTCACAACCTTTGATAAATGAAAGGTGTATTGCGTGAAATTAAATAGCTATTTTGTTTTAAATTCTCGTTGACTTGCCAACATGTTCGTTCGTATAATCGCTGTTCGTGGCCTGATCAATTCCGGTTGGGCCTATTTTATTGTGACTTTTTTTGGAGTAAATTGTGCCGACTATTAATCAACTCGTGCGTAAACCGCGCAAGTTGAAGCGGCGAAAGCCGAAGACTCCTGCTCTTCGTTTTGCATTCAATTCGTTTGTCAGCCAACAGGTAGAGTTGAAAAAAGGAAGCCCCCAAAAACGAGGAGTTTGCTTGCAGGTACGAACCGTTACTCCAAAGAAGCCAAATTCCGCTCTACGTAAGGTCACTCGTGTCCGACTGAGCAACGGTATGGAAGTTACCGCTTACATTCCTGGCGAAGGGCACAACTTACAAGAGCACTCTGTAGTGCTGATTAGAGGTGGTAAAGTTCCAGATCTGCCTGGTGTCAGGTACCACGTTGTTCGTGGGACTCTTGATACATCAGGAGTAGAAGATCGCAAACGAGGTCGAAGTAAATACGGTACAACGAAGACTTAATCTTTGAAATAAGCAAGCGTCTTTGTCAAAATATGACCGTTCCCCTTTCAATCGGATGTGCGGCTTAGTTTGCCAGAGGCGATATTGAATAGCTAAAAAGCTAACGGCAACGAAAGTAACATCATGGCACGTAGACGCCGCGCTCAGCGCCGCCAAATAGCCCCAGACCCACAATACGGTAGTGTGGAGCTTACTCGATTCATAAATCGCTTGATGATAGGTGGTAAGAAGTCGGTTGCCCAACGTGCTATGTATGATGCACTGGATAAACTGGAAAAAGAAACTGACCGGCCGGGCCTCGAGGTATTTGAGCAGGCGATACGCAATGCAATGCCTGCACTCGAAGTGAAACCTCGCCGTGTTGGTGGTGCAACTTATCAAGTTCCCGTTGAAGTGCGCCCGGAACGCAGAGGTGCGCTGGCGCAACGATGGTTGATAACCGCAGCGCGGGAGCGTTCGGGCAGGCCTATAGCGGATCGACTATATGCAGAAATACTTGAGGCTTCACGCGGCACTGGTGTCGCCGTGAGGCGACGTGAGGATCTTCACAGAATGGCAGAAGCCAACCGGGCTTTTGTCCACTACCGCTGGTAGGACCCAGCACAAATCAATCAGCCGCAAAACCGCTTTGATGACATGTTCACAGGGACGGAATGGATGGCAATCAGCATGACTACTACATCTGCAAAGAAAACTGATCTGAAGAAGGTCCGAAACATAGGGTTTATCGCTCACATCGACGCGGGTAAGACTACTGTGACGGAACGCGTGCTTTTTTTTACTGGTGAAACTTACAAAATCGGTAACATTGACGAAGGCACGACCGTGATGGATTTCATGTCTCTTGAACGAGAACGTGGGATTACGATAGGATCGGCAGCAACTAACGCCCAATGGAACGGACATCAAGTTAATATCATCGATACTCCGGGTCACGTTGACTTCACGGCTGAAGTAGAACGTAGTTTGCGTGTGCTCGACGGTGGCGTTGTAGTTCTCGAATCAGTTTCCGGTGTCCAGCCTCAGTCCGAGACAGTATGGCGTCAGGCAGATACTTATAAAGTCCCTCGTCTTATTTTCGTAAACAAGATGGATAGGCTCGGTGCTAATTTCAATTATGCTGTGCAAACAGTTCACGATCGTTTGGGTGCCAACGCAGTCCCTATTCAGATTCCCATGGGCGCTGAATCTGAATTTCATGGGTTGATTGATCTGGTTGCTCGCAAGGCCTACTCTTACGAGACACCCGAAGCTATTGAGCATGTGATCACTGAAATTCCTGACTCATACGTGGAAGTTACAATGGCGGCTCGGCAAAATCTTATCGAAAAAGTCGCTGAGACAGATGATGAGTTGATGTTGAAGTTCCTTGAGGAAGAGGAAATTACTGACGAGGAATTAAAAATCGCACTTCGTCGTGCAACTATCAATCTTAAGATATTTCCTGTATGTGTAGGATCTGCGCTTAGGCATCGTGGCGTGCACCCTTTACTGGATGCGGTTGTCGATTATCTTCCGTCTCCGATTGATGTTCAGGGGATAAAAGGTGTTGACCCCTCTGATGAGTCGGTTGAGTTGGAGCGCAAACCATCTTTTGACGATCCACTGTCTGCTTTAGCTTTTAAAGTTGTCACTGACCCGCACGTTGGACGCCTTGTTTACTTACGGGTTTACTCTGGAATTCTTGAAGCTGGTTCAACTATTTACAACTCGGCTACTAGATCACGAGAGCGTGTCGGTCGGTTGATGGTTATGCATGCTGATTCTCGTGAAGAGAAAAAGTCAGCTGGGCCTGGTGAAATTGTCGCAGCTATTGGTCTCAAGCAAACGATCACTGGACAGACGCTCTGTCCACAGGATGCACAGATTTCCTTGGAGCAGATTTCATTCCCTGATCCGGTACTTTCCGTCGCTGTCGAGCCAAAAACTCGAACGGATCAAGAGAAAATGTCGACAGCGTTGGTGCGATTGTCTGATGAAGATCCTACGCTAGTTGTTTCTACTGACGAAGAAAGCGGGCAAGTCATTCTTGCAGGAATGGGGGAACTCCATTTGGAGGTCATTGTGGAACGAATGCGACGGGAATTCAGCGTCGATGCAACCGTCGGTGCTCCTCGGGTTGCCTACCGTGAGACCGTTACTAAGGTCGTTATGGCTCAAGGTAAGTTGGTTCGTCAAACCGGTGGGCATGGGCAATTCGGTGACTGTACGCTTCGGCTTGAACCTCTAGAGTCTGGCGGCGGGTTGTTGTTTGAATCTGAAATCACTGGTTCGACTTTACCTCGCGAGTATTTCGGACCTATTGAACAGGGGTTTCGTGAGGCAGCACGCTCTGGTGTGATCGCTGGATATCCGGTTGTTGATATGAAAGCTGTGTTGGTCGATGGCTCGTACCACGAAGTTGACTCTTCAGAAATGGCTTTTAAAGTAGCTGCTTCAATGGCGTTCAAGTCGGCCATGAATAAGGGTAATCCATCCCTGCTTGAACCGATTATGAAAATTGAAGTTGTAACTCCTTCTGAATTTCTTGGTGATGTACTAGGTGACTTAAATTCAAGGCGTTCGCAAGTTCAGAGCATGGATGCTCGTGGTGAGGCACAGGTAATAAACGCATTTATACCTCTTGCTGAGACTTTTCAATATGCTACGCATGTTCGATCAATTACTACTGGTCGAGCCAGCTTCTCGATGGAGTTGGACCATTACATGCCGGTACCTAAGAGCGTTACCGAAAAAGTGATAGGAAACTAAAGGGATGCCGGGACAAAAAATTCGAATCGTCCTAAAAGCGTTCGATCATCGCGTGCTAGATATTTCGGCTCAGCAGATCATGGAAACTGCAGAGCGCACAGGCGCGCAAACGGCTGGGCCTGTGCCCTTGCCAACAGCGAAACGTCGATTTGCAGTTATTCGAGGCCCCCATGTGCATAAGGATTCTCGTGAGTATTTTGAGTTACGTGTTCACAAGCGCCTTATTGATATCTTAGAGCCTAGTTCAAAGACGATTGATTCCCTGACACGGCTCAATGTCCCTGCTGGTGTGGATATTGCCATCAAACTATAGAAACAGAAAACTTTAAGTAAGTAGATTAAATGACTATCGCTGGACTTCTTGGTCGAAAGATCGGGATGACAACTTATTACTATGATGACGGAACGGCTGAATCAGTTACGGCGGTTGAAGTCGGGCCTTGTACTGTAACTCAGGTGAAGACGCGTGCTCGAGATGGGTATGAAGCGGTACAAATCGGTTTTCTCCCTGCGAGAAAACTAAATCAAGCCGAATCTGGTCATCAGTCCCGTTCAGGTGGCAAATTCTCTCATCTTCAGGAATTTGTAGTCGACGACCTAGCAGAATTCGAAGTTGGTCAGGAACTCAAAGCCGACATATTTGAAGCTGGAGAATCAATTAAAGTTATCGGTGTTTCTAAGGGGAGGGGTTTCGCTGGAGTTGTGCGTCGTTGGAATTTTAGTGGTGGACCTAAGACTCATGGGCAATCTGATCGTCATCGATCACCTGGTTCTATAGGCGCAGGGACTTCACCAGGTCGAGTGTGGCCTGGGACAAAGATGAGTGGGCATTACGGTGTTGATCGAAAAACCATTAGGGGCTTGAGAGTTGTAGCAGCCGACGTCGAGAAGAATGTGGTGCTTGTTAGAGGCCCAATTCCTGGAGCTAAAAACGGTATTGTTCGAATCGAGAAGCAAAAAATATAATGGAATTGCAAGTAAAAGACAGCAAAGGCAAAATCGTCGGATCTGTCGCTGCAAGCGACCAGGTTTGGGGCGCTGTGAATAACGACGCACTTTTGCATCAGGCTGTAGTAACCCAATTGGCCAATAAACGACGTGGCACTCAAAACACTCAAACACGTGCCACAGTAAGTTTCTCAACTAAGAAGATTAGGCCGCAAAAAGGAACTGGGGCTGCTCGACAAGGCAGCAGACGGTCTCCAGTTCGTGTTGGTGGTGGAGTGGCTCATGGTCCGCACCCGCGGAGTTATCGGCAAAGACTGCCCAAGAAAATGCGCCGTCAAGCTCTCCGAGTTGCTCTCTCGGACAAAATGCGACAAGAAAGCGTCACAATTCTTGATGTCCTCAAGCTTGATGTGCCAAAGAGCAGCACCATACGTGACATAGTCGCAGCATTGGAACTAAAGGGTCGAACACTTATTGTTTCAGGCTCCACAGACCAAAATATCGTGAAGTCAGCTGGGAATCTGCCTGGAGTTGAAGTTCAGGCGGCTGCGTTGATGAACTCACTTCAAGCAGCCAGTTTTGCAAATTTGGTTGTGACCCAAGAAGCCCTGGAGGTTATCGATAGACTATGGGGATCTGGCGGAGGCAACGCGTGATGATTCGGACAAAAGTTCTGAAGCGACCGATTGTCACTGAGAAGAGCACTATCCTTGGTGAAACTGGAAGATACGTGTTTGAAGTTGATACAGCTGCCAGCAAGTATGATATAGCGCGCTCTGTCGAATGGGTATTTGACGTTAAAGTTGTCAAAGTGAATACCCTTATGGTGTCTGGCAAAGTAAAGCGATATGGTGGCCGACCGTCGAAACAGCCTGACTGGAAAAAGGCCATTGTAAGCCTTGCGACAGGCGATACTATTCAATTGTTCGAGGGGGCCTAATGGGACTTAAAGAATATAAGCCTACCTCTCCTGGTCGCCGAGACACGGTGGCCGACGACTATAAAGACTTAACAAAAAGCAAGCCTGAAAAGTCTTTGTTGGCGGCTGTTAAAAAGACGGGTGGAAGAAATAACCGTGGGCGAGTGACGGTTCGACATCGCGGCGGAGGACACAAGCGGCGCTATAGAATCATTGATTTCAAGCGGGACAAGGGTGGCATCGCTACTGTTAAGTCGATTGAGTATGATCCGAATCGAACAGCGAGAATTGCTCTCGTATTATTTGAAGATGGAACCAAGCGATATATTGTTGCACCTGATACGGTGGCGGTCGGTGATATCGTCCAAAGTGGTGGTTCTGTCCCGGTAATTACCGGAAACTCTCGACCGTTGGGCACACTACCAACTGGAACCCTGGTACATAACATTGAATCCACTCCTGGCAAAGGTGGTCAAATTGCAAAAAGTGCTGGAGCAGTAGCTCAGGTTATGGCCCATGAATCGGGTTACACTTTGGTACGGCTTCCGTCAGGGGAAATGCGTCGGTTATTGAGTGAATGTTCAGCCACGGTGGGTCAGGTTTCAAATCTGGACCATAAGAATCAAAAATTAGGTAAAGCCGGCAGAAACCGACATCGCGGTCGACGCCCTACGGTTCGCGGCTCAGTGATGAGTCCAGCTGCTCATCCGCATGGTGGCGGCGAAGGTCGCTCCGGCATCGGAATGCCCGGTCCTAAGACTCCGTGGGGTAAGCCGGCGCTCGGCAAACGGACGCGCCGCAATAAGAGTACGAATAAATTTATTTTGAGGCGGAGGTACGACCGCTAGAAACCGTCAGGTAGTTGGCAGTCCAGATGAAAACAGATGTCAAGATCAATCAAAAAAGGTCCTTACGTAGACCCAAAATTGATGAAAAAAGTTAACGCAATACAGGCGGCGGGATCGCGAGATGTCATACGGACATGGGCACGAGCTTCGATGATAATGCCTGAAATGGTTGGTCTTACAATTGCCGTCCATGATGGTCGACGGTTTATACCTATATTGATCACTGAGAACATGGTAGGTCATAGGCTTGGTGAATTTGCTCCGACTCGGACTTTTCGTGGCCATATCGGTAGATCTGACCGGGTAACAGGTTAATCATGGCAATTGCAAGAACAAAAAACGTAGGTATTTCTGATTATAAACTTCGTCTTGTAATAGATCAGATTCGAGGCAAAATGGTCAGTGACGCGATTCCGATGCTCCGGTACATGACTAGTCCTGCTGCAGCCGAAATATTGAAAATTCTTAATGCTGCGACTGCTAATGCTGAGAACAATGATCTTCAGTCTCGTGCCGATTTGAAAATTGTGCGTATTACAGCAGATAAGGCAACTTGGATTCGACGTTTCAGGCCGAAAGCGCGTGGGCGTGTTGGCGCATTTGATAGGCCAACATCTCACATTACCATTGAAGTTGATGAGGTAAGGGTCTAAATATGGGACAAAAGACACACCCCATTGGGTTTCGGCTCGGAGGCGTACAGGATTGGCGAGCACATTGGTTTGCTAGTAAGGCCTCAGACTATCGGAGTTTAACTGAAGAAGATCAGGCTATTCGCAGTTTGATTGACGAACGCTATGCCGAATCTGGTGCAATCTCCAGCGTAGAGATTGAACGAGGAGCCCAAGATTTAGTTGTAACTATCAATACTGCTCGGCCGGGCATCATAATTGGACGGGGCGGGACACGGGTTGATGAGCTTAGGGTTGATCTAGAAAAATTAACACAGAAGCGATCCCGATTAAACATTCAAGAAATACGACAGCCTGAACTTGATGCAATTCTCGTAGGACAGGCGATAGCTGAGCAGTTGGAGAGGCGTATAGCTTATCGGCGCGCTGTTCGCCTCGCCATGCAGCGAACTATGCAGTCCGGTGCTTTGGGTATCAAAGTTGTGGTCTCCGGTCGTCTTGGTGGTGCGGAAATTGCCCGAACTGACAAACAGAAGGAAGGTCGAACACCTCTTCACACTCTGCGTGCTCAAATTGACTTTGCAGTTTCCGAAGCGAAAACAACTTTTGGTGTAATTGGAATAAAGGTGTGGATTTACACTGGAGACATGATTCCATCTGCGAGCAATCTTAGAGCTCGGTCGATGGCTCGAGTTTCATTAGGTGTAGCGCATGAAAATCAAGAAGATTCAAGTGGATCAAGTGATCAATCACTTACAACTGATCTCTCTAGTGCTTCGGATTCATCTGATAAAGGGAGCGCTCGTTAGCCATGCTTCAGCCTAAACGAACAAAATTTCGTAAAGAACATCGCGGTCGAATGAATGGGATTCGTACAAAGGGTTCGACTCTTGTCTATGGAGAGTATGGCCTGAAGGCTGAAGGTCCTGGTTGGGTAACTGCTAGAGAGATAGAGGCTGCGCGGCGGGCGATCACCGGTTATGTGAAACGTGGAGGTCAACTTTGGGTTCGCTTGTTCCCTTCAAAGCCTGTGAGTGCTAGGCCTGCTGAAACTCGTATGGGTGGTGGCAAAGGTGCTGTTGATCACTGGGTTGCCGTCGTAAAGCGAGGTCGAATGCTTTATGAAATAGCTGATGTGCCTGAAGAGGCAGCTCGTGAAGCTCTGAGGCGAGCGGCCCATAAGCTGTCTGTGCCGACCAAGATTGTAGCTAGAAGTGAAGAATTTTAAGTAAGCTCCAACTAGAGGTTGCAAAAAATAGACGGAACGTGACAGGAACTTGCAAACGATGCAGATCACCGAAGTAAGAGAATTAAACGACAGTGAACTTGTAAAAGAGCTCACTGAACAGGAGCGCGCCTTAATGAACCTGAGGTTTAGAAAGGCGACAATGCAATTAACGAATACGAACGAACTCGGGAACACCAGAAAAACAATAGCGCGTATCAAGACTGTGATTCGAGAGCGCGCGATCATTGCAAATCTGGCAAATAAATCGCCTGAATCGTTGGTGCAAGGAGAATAGGGTGGCGCGCAAACAACAGACTGGTACTGTCCTGAAAGACCAAAATGACAAGAGTGTTGTTGTAGGTGTCTCTTGGCTGCAGCGTGACCGGATTTACAAGAAGGCTCGTCGGAAGGTTACGAAGTTTGTAGTCCATGATGAGTCTAATACGGCGACGGTTGGCGATCGTGTATTGATCGAAGAGGGTCGACCGATTTCCAAGACTAAACGGTGGCGTTTGGTTAGCATCCTCGATAGGGTCGAGGTAGCTGAAATTCAACCTTCCGATATTGACAATGAGGCTGTCCTGACCGGCACACCAGATTCAGCAGAGTCCGAGGACTAGCTCAAATGATTCAGAGAGAGACACGGCTTAAAGTTGCCGATAACTCAGGTGCTCGTGAGGTGCTTTGCATAAACATCGTGGGAGAAAGTGCACGACGTTACGCCAGTTTAGGCGATGTAATTACTTGTACAGTAAAAGATGCCCAACCTGGTGGTACTGTAAAAATGCATCAGATTGTAAAGGCTGTTGTCGTTAGGACTTCGAAAGAAGTTCGACGAACAGATGGTTCATATATTCGATTTGACGATAATGCTTGTGTGATAATTGGGGACGATGAAAACCCTAGCGGGACTCGCATTTTTGGCCCAGTAGCTCGCGAACTGCGAAATAAGCAGTTCATGCGTATTGTGTCTTTGGCACCGGAGGTGCTCTGATTCATGAGTCAAACTCGTATCAAACGAGATGATCAAGTGATGGTCATCAGTGGAAAAGACAAAGGTAAGCGGGGTTCCGTGATCCGAGTTCTCGTTTCAGAGAACAGAGTTGTGGTTGAAGGAGTCAACATGGTTACTCGTCATGTGAAGGCCCAGCCTGGCGTGGCTCAGGCCGGTATGGTTCAAGGCGAGGCCTCAATCTCATTATCCAATGTAATGCTAATTGATCCAGAGACGGGCAATGTTGGCAGGTCTGGTCAGAATATTCTCGAAGATGGGACGAAGGTAAGGATGGTCAAGAGTGGCAAACGCTCCTGACGATAGTATGACTGAAGAACAGAAAACAGGGGCAAAGGCTTCCAATACCAAAAGTAAAAAGACAGCGGCAAAAAAGCCGGTGGCGAAGAAAGCCGCAGTAAAAGATTCCTCTACTCGGAAACCTAAAACCCCCAAAAATGCTAAGACTGCTGCTGTGGCCAAAATAAAATCTGAGACTTCTGTAATACAAACGCAAGTTCCTCGAATGAAACAAGTTTATATTGAGCAAGTATCTCAGGTTCTTGTACGTGAGTTCGGTTATGAGAATCCTATGGAAGTTCCGAGGATTGTAAAAATTGTGCTTAACATCGGTCTGGGGGAGGCACTTGAGAGCAATTCGGCTGTTGGTGCTGCCGTTGGGGACCTTCAGAAGATATCTGGTCAGAAGCCGATCGAAAATTGTGCCAAAATGTCGATTGCGAACTTCAAATTGCGGGAAGGCTCTGTAATTGGTACATCTGTGACATTGCGCGGAAATCGTATGTGGCAGTTTTATGATCGGTTTGTGAATATTACACTCCCCCGTGTTCGTGACTTTCGAGGTATTAGCCGTACAGCGTTCGATGGTAGAGGGAATTATTCTCTTGGCTTGCGCGATCAATCGACATTCCCTGAAATTGACTACAATGAAATTGATCGTATGCGAGGGATGCAGTTGACGTTTGTCACTTCCGCTCGCTCTGATGAAGAGGGGCGTCGACTTCTCGAGTTGCTTGGCATGCCGTTTGCACGTGTCGATGAACCTGTTGGTGCCCTTTAATTAATTCTAATTCGGAGTTTATGTTTTGGCTAAAAAATCGATGATCGAAAGAGAAAAGCGTCGCCAGAAATTGGTGAATGATAAAGCGGAAATTCGTAAAGAATTACGCCAGGTTTCGATCGATGTTCATCGATCAGCAGAAGAGCGATTTGCTGCTCGTCAAGAACTGGCCAAATTGCCGCGTAATTCTGCAGCGATACGTTTACGTAACCGTTGCGCTGTTACAGGTCGGCCTAGGGGCTACATGCGCTTTTTTGGCCTGTCACGAATCACTTTTCGCGACCTTGCATTGAAAGGCGAGTTGCCTGGAATACGCAAGGGAAGTTTGTAACACCCACTATATTACCGAGAGAATTTGTAAAGTTGCCAGTAACAGATCCTATAGCCGACATGCTTACCCGAATCCGCAACGCGGTTCAAGTCCGACATGAATCACTTCAGATACCTGCCTCCCGTATGAAGTCTTCTCTTTTGAAACTCATTGCTGAAGAGGGTTTTATATCGAGTTTTGCGTCTGAAGAAACCGATTCAATCGGTAAAACACTTAAAGTTCAGCTGCGTTACTACGAAGATAAATCTCCTGTAATACAGGGGTTGAAACGTGTAAGTAAACCTGGTCTCAGGGTCTATGTTGGGAAGAACGAAGTACCTCGGTATTTCGGTGGTCTTGGAGTTGCATTCATGTCAACTTCAAAGGGAGTTATGACGGGGCAACAAGCGCGTCGTGAGGGTGTAGGCGGTGAATTGCTTTTTTACATTTGGTAAGACATTAACTTTGGGTGAAATTAGAAACACATTTTTTGGAGAGAAGATATACAGTGTCGCGAATAGGTAAAGTTCCGATAAATATTCCTAGTGACGTCGAGGTCAAACTTGATGGCAGTACAGTTACGGTAAAAGGTCAGGTTGGAGAATTGACGCGTACTTTTCCGACAAGTATGAAAATTGATTTGACTGAGGATGTGCTTAGTGTGACTCGACCTAACGATGAACCTGAACAGCGGGCGCTGCATGGTCTTACTCGAAGCTTGCTTAATAATATGGTGATTGGTTGTTCAGATGGTTTTTCGAAAAGACTTGAACTGATCGGAACTGGTTACAGGGTGCAACAAAAGGGTGGAGGGTTGGAAGTCAATGTTGGTTACTCTCATTCTATTGATATCCAACCGATTGGAAATAATAAACTTACAGTTGATGGTCAGACCTTCATTATTATTAGCGGCCCAAGCAAAGAACACGTAGGCGATCAGGCGGCTCGAATACGGAAGGTTCGCAAACCAAATCCATATACGGGCAAGGGCATTAAATATTCCGATGAAGTCATTCGACGTAAAGCTGGTAAAACAGCGGTTGGAACTGGTGTGTAACAATGGGTAGTAGAAAGTTTGATACTCGCAAAAGGTGGATTAGGCATCGACGTGTTCGTAAGAACATACGAGGGGTTTCGGCTCGCCCTCGACTGGCCGTTTTTCGTAGTAGTAATCACATTTATGCTCAAGTGATTGATGATGATCGTGGTCATACTTTGGCTGCGGCGACATCACTAGAGATGAAACGCAAGGACACGAAGACTGACGTTGCAAAAGCAGTTGGCGAAAAAATTGCCCAGTCTGCCCTTTCAGCAGGGGTTACCAAGGTTGTATTTGACCGGGGTGGTTATAAATATCACGGTCGAGTTAAAGCATTAGCTGATGCCGCTCGATCAAAAGGACTTAGCTTTTAAATGGTTACGCCTCAGAATAATTCACGCAGTGGGCCCCGGAGGGGCAATAACTCTGACACTCGCGGACCAGGCGGTGGGCGTAGACAAGGTGGGGAACGTCGAGGTCGACGCCCACGGCGTGAAGAAGAAGATTCCGGTCTTGTTGAGCGGGTCGTAAAGATCCGGAGGGTTTCTAAAGTCGTTAAGGGCGGTAGAAATCTCACATTCAACGCAATGGTTGTAGTTGGAGATGGCAATGGCAATGTCGGCGCTGCTCTTGGTAAGGCAGGCGCTGTTCCTGATGCAGTACGAAAGGGTACAACTTACGCCAAAAAGGCGATGGCACACGTCGAACTGAATGGGCCAACGATTCCGCATGAAATCACCTCAAAGTTTTCTGGTGCGAAGGTTTTGTTGAAACCTGCTGCCCCTGGAACAGGTGTGATCGCAGGAGGCGGCGTTCGCGCAGTTATGGAGGCGGTTGGCGTGAAGGATGTTCTCTCAAAGACATTTGGTTCTGCTAACACGATCAATATTGTGCAAGCCACGTTAGAAGCACTTCATAAACTACGTGATCCCGTTGCTGCTATTGAACGAAGAAAAGGTACAAGTGCTTCTAATGAAGAAGCTAACTCGTAGATTTTATAAATTATGGCCCCATTACGGATTACACAATTAAAAAGTGTTATAGGTACTAAACCTGATCAAAAGGCGACGCTGAGGGCGCTTGGACTTCGCAAGATTCGTCATGTGGTTGTACAGAATGACAACCCTCAAATTCGTGGCATGATCAAGAAAGTTGTACACCTCGTGGCTGTTGAGGAAACGAAGTAAATATTTCATCTAACGATAATTGGCTCCAGGTAATAATTCAGATATGTCTAGTCTTCATCAGTTAAAACCCTCCAAAAATTCTAAGAAAAATCGGAAACGCGTCGGTCGAGGTGATGGTTCGGGGAATGGTACTTATTCCGGTAGAGGTTCCAAGGGGCAAAAACAGCGTGGCAGCGTTCCATTTCTTTTTGAAGGGGGACAACTTCCTCTTATCAAACGGTTGCCTCACATGCGTGGTTTCACCAATATTTTCCGGGTGGAATCAACACCCGTTAACATCGAGATTCTTGAGGGATTTAAAGCGGGTTCTGATGTCACTGTTGAAAAACTTGTATCTATAGGTGCTGTTCGTAAGAAAAATGTACGGGTTAAAATTCTTGGAAACGGCCAACTGACCAAAAAATTGAACGTTATTGCGCATGGTTTTAGCAAACATGCTAAACAAAAAATTGAGGATGTTGGTGGAACTGCCACAGTAATTGGTGCCGTCGAAGCAAGTGAATCAACCGACGCTGAGCCGGCTAAGTAATTATGACTCAGGCAACACAAACGTCCGAATCTGCAGTACCTGCACTATTTCGAGCTGCAGCGGACGCTTGGCGTATTCCAGACCTTCGATTTAGGATCCTGTTTACACTTGGAATTCTTGTCATATTCAGGTTTTTTGCTCATGTACCGGTTCCAGGAGTAGATAGAGAGGCGTTAGCGGCTGCTTTTGAGGCCAACCCTTTACTGGGTTTTCTCGATCTATTTTCAGGTGGCGCACTTAGAAACCTTTCTATAGCTGCTCTTGGCGTGTATCCGTACATTACGGCTTCCATCATCCTGCAGATTATGACGCCAATTATTCCTACCTTGAAAAATCTTTCTCAGGAAGGTGAAGGCGGCCGACAGGCGATAAACCGATACACTCATTATCTAACTGTCCCATTAGCTTTTCTTCAAGGTTATGGCCAACTGAACTTGTTCGCAGGTGGGTTTGCTTCCCAAAGTGGAGCTGCCATTACTGGTATTGGTTTAGGTGCTGATACTTTAAACACAATGGCGATCCTTACTGCGATGACCGCTGGGACGATGTTACTCGTATGGATGGGAGAACTTGTTACTGAGAAAGGAATCGGTAACGGGATATCGTTAATTATCTTTGCAGGTATTGTTTCCACACTGCCACAGGTTGTCGGTCAATTGTGGTTGTTGCGTGAACAAACTTTTCAAGTTGGAATGCTTGTTTTTATTGCGATTGCGATTGTTTATTTGATCGTATATTTTGCGGAAGCACAACGAAAAATCCCTGTTCAATACGGCCGAAGCGTGTTCCGGGGTGGGCAGATGTATAGACAGTCAGGCGCCACTCATATTCCGCTACGTGTGAACGCGGCGGGGATGATTCCACTAATATTTGCCTTTTCGATTTTAATTTTGCCCTCAGTGATCGCCAGTTATTTTAATGATGGTTCCGGTGGGTTTATTTCTAATATAGCGAACTTCTTCCAGAATTCATTTGGTCCTACGAGTACGACGTACTGGGTAGCGGTGTTTCTGCTCGTGGTTATCTTTACGTTCTTTTACACTTTGGTTGTACACAATCAACAGAACCTTGCAGAAAACCTGCAAAAAAATGGTGGTTTCGTTCCTGGTATTCGCCCGGGGCCACCGACTAAGATTTACTTGATGCGTGTCGTGTTGCGTATTACCTGGGGAGGAGCATTGTTTTTGGGTGGTATTGCAATCGTGCCATATCTGGCTCAGTTGGTTACAAATTTGCCTAATGCCACGACCATACTCCAGAGTACAAGCTTGCTCATTATGGTGGGCGTTGCACTGGACACAATGCGACAATTGGAGTCGCAATTGCTGATGCGCAACTATGAAGGATTCGTCCGTTAGTCATTGGCTTTAGAAAATGCGTATAGTTTTATTGGGCCCGCCAGGAGCGGGCAAAGGGACGCAGGCCCGTCGACTTGCGGAGTCGACCGGTATGACACATCTTTCAACTGGGGACATGTTACGTTCTGAAGTTGCATCAGGTACTGAATTGGGTTTACTTGCTAAGGGGTTTATGGATAACGGAGACCTAGTACCAGACTCCAGCATAATAGCGATGATTCAACAACATATTGCTGATCCTTCAGGTGTGTTACTTGATGGTTTTCCTAGAACTCTGATTCAGGCAGAAGCGCTTAATGAAGCACTTGACCAGATTGGCCTACCTGTCGATCAGATTGTTTATATGGCAGTTAACATTGATGAACTCATACGGCGGCTATCTAGCAGGGTTGTGTGTAAAGAATGCCAGACACCGTACAATTTGGAAGTAGACCGCCCTATAAAATTCGGTATATGTGATCACTGCGCGGGTGAAGTGATAGTTCGAGATGATGACAGGCCGGCTGCGGTTAAGAATCGGATGAAGGTCTACGAAGAGTTGACAGCTCCTGTTTTGGACTATTATCAATCACGTATGAATGTGGTTGAAGTTATTGCGACAGGGACACCTGATGCGGTATTTAGGAAACTTAACGAAGCAATAGGGTCCGATGTACCATTCAACTGATTGCTTATTTGAGATATACTTGGGAGTGTTCGCTCCTTGAACAGTGAATCGACACCCAGAATCGTTGCTAAAGGTAATTCTGCTCTAGGTCCCACGCTGAAGACAAGATTAGAGTTGCAAGCAATGCGTGAGGCGGGGCGTGTTGTCGCGTTTGCTGTCAGGAAAGCGTTCGAAGCGCTCGAGCAGGGAATAACGACTCGTGAACTCGATGAGATTGCTCGTGGGGCGATTAAATCTGAAGGTGCAGAGCCTGGTTTTTTGGGACTGTATGGATTTCCGGCGACAGCGTGTATATCGGTTAATGAAGAAATTGTCCATGGGATTCCGGGAGATCGCATTGTCCAATCGGGTGACTTAGTCACTCTTGATTGCGGTGTTTTGGTGGACGGGTATAACAGTGATTATGCGGTGACAGAGGTTGCGGGTCATTCTACAATTGAAAAAGATTGTTTGATTCAAACGACTAGCGAGTCGCTAGAAATGGGGATCAAAGCAGCACGGCAAGGTAACCGAATAGGTGATATATCTAATGCTATTGAGCAGTATGTGATCCCCAGATCTTACGAACTGGTTCGTGAATATGTTGGACACGGAATCGGGAAACGCTTGCATGAACCACCACAGGTTCCGAACTTCGGCCCTACTGGTCAAGGGCTAGAGCTTCAGGTTGGTTTGGTTTTGGCGATAGAGCCAATGGTAAATGTGGGTGGGTGGCAAACTCGGATACTTGATGATGGCTGGACTGTTGTGACAGCAGATGGGTCTCTGTCCTGTCATTTTGAACATACGGTAGCGATTACGGAGGACGGTCCGCTGATTCTCACAGTTGAATAATAGCGATAAGTAGCAGATGGACTGAGTGTAAGTTGGCAAAAAAGGAAGCAATTGAAGTAGAGGGCCTTGTGAATGAAGCGCTGCCGAACGCGTTTTTTAAGATCGAGCTCCCTAATGGTCACGAAGTTTTAGCTCATGCTTCAGGAAAAATTCGTAAAAACTTTATTCGTATTCTTCCTGGCGATAAAGTCTTAGTTGAGCTATCGACTTACGATCTAACACGTGGCCGGATTACATACAGATTCAAATAATATCTATCTGAGCAATTTTTAGTTAGCGCATTAGGAAAACAAAACGAGATAAATTATGAAAGTAAAGGCATCGGTTAAGGCCAAGCACCCTGGTAGTAAAATTGTTCGTCGAAAAGGCCGCGTGTACGTGATAAACAAACAGACTCCGCGTCTCAAGGCGCGACAGGGTTAGTGACACAACAGGAGAAATCGTTCTTATGGCGATCATTGCTGGTGTAAATATTCCAGACAACCAGAGACTCGAGATAGCGTTGACTTCGATTTATGGTATCGGCCGCGCGACATCTAAGAAGATCGTTGCGGATTCGGGGATGGGAGATTTAACTCGTGTCCGAGATCTCTCCGATGAAGATTTAGCTCGAGTGCGAAGTGCGGTTGAGAGGACTGGTCTTTTGATTGAAGGGGATCTTCGTCGAGAGACCCAGCTGAACATTCGCCGACTAACCGATATTCAGACTTTCCGGGGTTTGAGGCATCGTCGTGGGCTACCAGTTCGAGGGCAGCGAACGAAAACTAACGCCCGAACCAAACGTGGTCGTCGTCAAACGGTTGCCGGACGTAAACGAGTTGTTGCACCATAACGACGTAATTTATTAGAGATTTATGATTCATTTGTTATGAAAATTACTATGATCAAAGTCGTCAACTAATCAACTAGATAAACAAAAAGAAAGAAATATGTCAAGGCAGCGATCTCGCAGGCGTGAAAAGAAATTTGTTCCACAGGGCAAAGCGTTCATTAGCGCCACTTTTAACAATACGCTTATTACGTTTACCGATCCTCAAGGGAACGTAATTTCGCAAAGCAGTGCAGGATCTATGGGTTTCAGTGGCTCAAGAAAATCCACTGCATTTGCCGCTCAACGTGCAGGAGAAACAGCAGCTCGAGCTGCTACAGAGCATGGGTTGAAAACAGTGAATGTGATGGTGAAGGGGCCGGGTGCTGGTCGTGAGGCTGCGATTCGGGCAATTCAGGGTGCAGGCATCCGTGTTGTGTCGATTCGAGATGTTACGCCTGTGCCGCACAATGGATGTCGACCCCCGAAAAAGCGTCGAGTCTAGTATTTAAGCGGCTTGATCTGTATTTTCATCATGCAGTCCCAATATTGATTCTAAGACGAAAAACACTAATACACACAATGAATGATTCAAGGATTTAGATGGCAAGGTATACCGGACCTAAATGTAAGAACTGCCGACGCTTTGGAATGAAGCTCTGCTCAAAACCCGCTGGTAAATGTGCATGGGAACGTCGTAAGAGTGCTCCTGGCGACAAGTCTACCCAGCAACGTCGTCGACGAATTTCTGAATATGGGATGCAACTCCGCGAAAAACAGAAGGCGCGCGCGATATACGGTGTATTAGAGCGACAGTTTCGCAACTACTATAAAAAAGCCAGCCGTCTTGATGGGGTAACGGGCGATCGTCTGCTCCAGCTTCTCGAGAGCCGCCTTGATAACGTCGTTTATCGACTAGGATTCGCTGATTCGCGGCCGCAATCCCGACAGATCGTTGGGCATGGTCATATTCAGGTAAATGGGAAAAAGGTGAATATTCCTTCTTACCAGGTTAAGGCTGGTGATCGTATCAGTTGGCGCGAACAATCTAAGAAGACAGGGTTGTTCGAAATCGTTTCTGCAGGCATGGGATCGAATTCGGTGGTCCCTAGCTGGCTGAATGTAGATTCCGATAAAAATATTGGCGAGGTTGTAACAGTTCCGGGGACAAATGATGTCGAACTTGCGATTGATACACGCCAAATAGTCGAGTACTACTCTAGGAGGTAAATTACCCAGATGCTTGAACGAATGTACGGTATTACTCCACAGGAGGAATTGCCGCCTGTAGCACCAGAGATTCCAGATCTCTCAATCACTATTCAAGAAAATGAAGAACATTATGGCCGGTTCGTTCTGGAACCACTGGAACGCGGTTGGGGAGTGACTCTAGGTAACCCACTGCGTCGTTCGTTGCTCAATTCGTTGCCTGGTACTGCTATTACATGGGTGAAGGTTGTCGGTGCTTTTCATGAGTACTCCACGATTGCTCATATGCGTGAAGAAGTTGTCGAATTTCTATTGAACATAAAAGGCATCCGTATCCGTTCATTGTCTGATCGTCCTGGTCGATTGCGCCTTGAGGTGGATGGTGAGGGTGAAGTACGCGCTGGGGACATCATGGCGACGGCCGATTTCGAAATCGTAAATCCCGAGCACCATCTCGCCACTCTTGATAATGGTGATGCGAGGCTTTCCGTTGAATTCAACGTTGATCAGGGAGTTGGTTACGAGCCAGCAAGCCAAGACGAAGGTTTGCCAATAGGCGTGCTTCCAGTGGATGCGATATTCACGCCTGTTCGTAAAGCGAATTTCTCTGTTGAGCCGACACGTGTGGGGCAGCGTTCTGACCTTGAGCGATTGATTGTTGAGGTTTGGACTGATAAGACCATTACACCACTTGAAGCCATACAAGCATCAGGAAATTTGTTGATGGAACGTTTCTTCCTGTTCACGAGACTTGATAAGGAACCGGAAGAACAAGCCAGTCCTGCCGCAGGTCTTGGTATTTCTCCAGATGTTTACAACACTTTGGTAGAAACTCTCGCTCTTTCTGCGCGAACTCTAAACTGCTTAAAACGTGCCGGATTAAATCGTGTTGGTGAAGTAATTTCCATTCCCAAGACTGAATTACTTAAGATTCGAAACTTTGGCCAAAAGTCACTTGACGAACTGTATGACAAGCTTGCTGAGCGAAATATGTTGCCCGAAGATGACAACTCTGCTGAGTCGGACGGTGATACTGAAGAGGCTCCTGCTGCCGTTGAGGGCTCCGAGGAAAAAGCTATTGAGGCATAAGATATCAGGTAGGCAGTTTGGGAGAGCTTCAGGTCCTCGTAGAGCTATGTTTAGGATCATGGTGACTGATTTGCTTCGGCATGGTCAGATCAAGACCACAGTTGCTAAAGCGAAGGCAATTCGTCCTTTGACGGAGAAAATGGTAACTCTGGGTAAGGCTGGGACCCTCCACGATCGGCGTCAAGCAGCGGCCTTTATTACGGATAAATCAGTTTTGAAGGCTGTGTTCGATGATATCGCTCCTCGTTTTAAGGAACGAAATGGCGGCTACACTCGTATCACTCGTCTGGGTGTTCGACCTGGTGACGCTGCAGAAATGGCCTTAATTGAACTGATCGATTAGATTTCAGATGCGTATTGGACTAGTCATGGAGTACGACGGGACTGAGTTCCATGGTTCCCAGTTGCAATCCAATGCGAGAACTGTGCAGGGTGAAATTGAAAATGCCCTGCTTAAAATTTTTCATAAAAATATAAGAATATATCTGGCTAGCCGCACAGATTCCGGAGTACATGCAACAGGGCAGGTGGGTCGTTTCGACCAGCAGACTGACATGTCACCCGATCAGATCAGGAAAGCATTAAATCACCATATGACAAAAGACGTGCGCATAATGTGCGCTCAATTGGTTCAAGATGGTCCTGAGGGGTTCGATCCCCGCAGTGATGCTGCGTCACGCACATATGTATATACATTCAATGATGCCGAATCTGAACCTGCGATCGGACGACACTTTGTAACTCACGTACGTACAAACCTTGATGCTGCGGTAATGAATGATGCCAGTAAAGCTTTTATCGGCTCCCATGACTTCGCTGCTTTTGCAGGCCCAAGTACCTCTGACAATGCGCCTACTAGGCGTGTTGTTGAACATGCCTCAGTCATGCGTCATGGCGACAATGTTGAAATTAAGATCACGGCGAATGCCTACTTGCATCAGCAAATACGACGTATTGTTGGGGTTTTGTATGACATCGGTCGAGATAACTCTCCGATCGACATGGTTGATGAATTGCTTGCTTCTGCAGAGCGTGGAGCTGCATGTAATGTCATGCCGGCAGAAGGTCTTTGTCTAACGAAGATCGTATATAACGGATCCGGAGAGTGTGGATTACCTGTTTATGCTCCTATTGACTCAGTTGACTTAGGCGTAAACTAGACTGTCGAGAATTATGGATTGAATATGGTTACCAAGATAAAGCAATATAATCCGAGTGTTTCTGAAGTTGTAAGTGACTGGCAAGTTATCGACGCGTCTGGTCAGGTTCTTGGTCGTCTCGCAACTCAGGTCGCTACACTACTTATGGGAAAGCATAAGCCTACGTATGTGCCTCATATGTTGTCAGGTGACTTCGTTATTGTGATCAACGCTAGCGAGGTGAAAGTTACGGGACTCAAGGCTGATAAGAAGGTTTACAGGCGTCATAGCCAGTATCCTGGAAATCTCAAAGAGATACCGTATGCGCAGATGCAAGAGCGTCATCCCGAACGAATTATTGAATTGGCTGTCAAAGGCATGCTTCCTAAGAGCAAGCTTGGTCGCCAGATGCTTAAACGTCTGAAAATTTATTCTGGGGCAGAGCATCCTCACTCAGCACAAGTTCTTGGTTCAGAAAGGCGAGAAATTCGAGAAGCGGCTGCTGCAGAACAATTTGAGGCGGTCAAGAAGCCTGCTGCTAAGAAGCCTGCTGCCAAGAAGCCTGCTGCTAAGAAGCCTGCTGCTAA